>Ga0326726_10001650_pt1 | contig 20757 bp, 18 predicted proteins | sample MHFenrmetagenome_2_FD_207603 | JGI IMG/M metagenome (GOLD analysis project Ga0326726, IMG submission 207603) | Lab enriched peat soil microbial communities from Michigan Hollow, Ithaca, NY, United States - MHF15MN | ecosystem: Environmental > Terrestrial > Soil > Wetlands > Peat | place: USA... | reverse complement strand
CGTACGTGATACCGAGGATGCCGCCGAAGGGGTTCGGGTTGATACCGTGTTCGAAGAGCATCGTCATGTTCGTGCTCAGGGCGGCCGTCATCGCCCAGCCGGTGTGGCCGATCCACACCCGGGCGCCCGTGTTCAGAAGAGCGTAGTCCGGCTGCGGGAAGTCGCCTCCGTCGTAGACGTTGTAGGTGGCCTCGGCGATGACATGCACGATCGGGAGGACGGGGATTTCGGCGCCGACGCCGAATCGCAGGATATTGGAAACCCGGACGTCCACGTCTGCCGGCTGTCCGGAAAGCTGGTACGACACCATCCCCGTGAACCAGGACTTGCTGACCGCCCCGCCCCACTCCCAATCTCCGCGGTCGGTGTTCAACCGATTGAGAGTGCCCTGGTCCGTGTAGATGTTGCCGTTGGTCACCGGGATCAGGCCGGCCAGCCAGAGGCCAAACCGCAGGTCGGGGTCGTTCTCCGAATGGAAGCTGACCTTCGTGCCCACGCGGATCTTCTGGCCTTCACTCACCTTGAACGCCGTCGGGAGCGGAACGCTGTTGATCACGCCGCCCCCCCACAGTCCGCCACTCTGCGTGGTCTGACCCCCGAAGGACGCGAAGACGGACCACCAGTTCGTCAGTCCGAGGCTGACGGAGCCGGTCCCACCCCACTGCGCGTAGTAGCGGGTGTTCGTCGGGTCCCCGGCCACGAGCTCGCCGGCGGTGTGCGTACCGTACCAGCCGTAGATGCCGAGCGTGAACTGCCCGGCACGGGGGCTGTCCGCGGTGGACATCGTGAAGAGTCCGATATCGCCTCCGACATTCGGGGCGATCACGGCGGGCTGCCCGTAGGCGACGGCGCCGATCAGGCCGATCAGCATCCCGAGGAGGACGGTCCGCTTCGACGTCATGCAGTCTCCTTTCGAACCCGGACGGGGAACGTGGCTGCCGAATAGAATAAGACAAAATCAACAAATTGCCAAACATCTTCTGCTCGGTCAGGGGGCCGTCCTTTCGGACAGGTGCCTTGCCGGCTTAGGGATGCGCGATGGGCGGGGATGCGGGATGCGAGATTCGGATGCGGGATGCGCGATTTGGCTAGACCTTGGGCTGCATGACCAGAGACATCTTTTCCTGGAAGGCTCGCATGATCGCGGGGCCGCGGATCGAGGAGATCGCCTTTTCGGTGTGCCGGATCAAATCGCGCACGGCCTCGACGCCTCTCCCGCGGTCGATCTCGGCCAGCGCCTGCTTGTAGGGACGTTCGATGCCCGGCAGGTTCGACTCGCCGATCGCTCCCTCGGCCTCCTGCTTGACCCGGGTGCACAGGATCATCAGGATCTTTTTCTCGTCGCCGAGGGGAGCCGGGGATCCGCCGCCGGACGGCGTCGGGGCGGACACCGGGGTCCGCGCGGCGGGGGCCTCGGGGGCGGCCGGGGCGGGAGCGGGAGCCGGCGCAGCCGCGCGGGGCGCCGTGTTCGGGCGCATGTCCACCAGGTCGGAGGTCACCAGTCCGTACAAAACCTTCGCGGTGTCGAAGGAGTTCGAGCTGGTCGCCCGCGCGAGCTCCTCGACCGTCTTGCGTCCGTCGATGCGGATCACGAGGTTCCATTCGGGCGGCGAGAGGGTTACGGGCTCGCCGAGATCCCGAGGCTTGAGAACCGGGATGTGGTCCACGCCCGGTATCTTGCGGGCAAGCACTTTCCACTCGTCCAGGCGCCGCGCGGCTTCCATCAGCAGGGACGTGTTCGTCTTGTCGATGGTGGTCGCGTCGCTTTCCTTTCCGGGCGTGAACTGGAAGTCCCCGGTGGCCCAGATCGCCAGGGCGTAGACGGCCTCCTCGCCGCTGACACCGCCGATCTCGGCGTGCACGATCCGGCCGCTGCGCAGGTAGATGTAGCCCCTCTCCGGCCCGCGCATCAGCATGAACATCCCGGTCTTCCCGGAGACCGAGACGAGCTGAATGATGTCGGGGACGGGGAGCTCCTGGATGGACCCCTGGAAAGACATAGACCCTGTGATCGTAGCACCCTGTCGGGCGGCCTGGTATGGCGCGGACTACTGCCTGGTGGCCCCCGAGTGGACGTGGCAGATCGCGACGGCCAGGGCATCGGCAGCGTCGAGGGGGATTCGCGAGCGCTGGCGGGCGAGCAGCGACAGGACCATGGACCGCACCTGTTCCTTTTCGGCCTGCCCGTAACCGACGAGGGCCTTCTTCACGAGCCGGGGCTCGTACTCGAACACGGGCAGGCTCGCGCGCGCGGCTGCGGCGAGCAGCGCCCCCCGGGCGTGGGCGAGCTTCAAGGCGGATGCGACATTCTTGGCCGCAAACACCGTCTCGACGGAGACGGCCGCCGGGCGAACCTCGGCGAGGAGCTCCTGGAGGGCCGCGGCCAGGTAGTCGAGGCGGCCGGCGAACGTGAGCCGCGCCGGGGGCCTCCACACTCCGCAGCCCTCGAGGGTCAGGCGCCCGGCCTCGAAAACCACGATCCCGAAGCCGGTGGCCGTGGTTCCCGGATCGAGGCCGAGAATCTTCACTTCTCGGCCGGCGCCTCGGCGAAGTCGAAGTTGGCCCAAACGTTCTGCACGTCGTCGTGGTCTTCGATGGCCTCCATGAGCTTGAGCATCTGGTCGGCCTTGCGCGTGTCCAGGACCACCTCGGTCGACGGAATCATCGAGATCTCGGCGACGGCCAGAGGCAGGCCCTTGGCCTCGAGCTGCTTCTTGACCTCGTCGAAGCTCTCGGGAGTGGTCTGGATCTCGTGGTACTGGTCGGTCGTCTGCACGTCGTCGGCGCCGGCCTCGATCGCCGCTTCCATCACCGCGTCCTCGCTCGCCTTTTCCTTCTCGATCGTGATGTAGCCCTTCTTCTGGAAGAGAAAGCGGACCGAGCCGGACTCGCCGAGGTTGCCGCCGTGCTTGGAGAAGATGGTCCGGATCTCGGGCAGGGTCCGGTTCTTGTTGTCCGTGAGCGTCTCGATCAGGACCGCGGTCCCGCCGGGACCGTACCCCTCGAACGTGATCTCCTCGTAATTGACGCCCGGCAGCTCGCCCGTTCCGCGCTGGACGGCGCGCTTGATGTTGTCGGCGGGCATGTTGACCGCTTTCGCGTCGTCGATCGCCTTGCGCAGTCGCGGGTTGGATTCCGGGGCGCCGCCGGCCTGCTTGGCGGCCATGGTGATCTCGCGGATCAGCTTGGTGAAGAGGCGTCCGCGCTTGGCGTCTGCCGCGCCCTTCTTGTGCTTGATCGTGCTCCATTTGCTGTGACCGGACATGACGTTCTCCTAAGGGCGGGGATTATATGGGGGAGATGCGGGACGCGCGATACGATGCGCGATCGACGAAGCCCCGTTTATCCCCGCATCCGCATCTCGTATCTCGCATCCCGTCTCCCTTCTCCTTGATTTCCTTGCGTTTCCAGCGACAATAGGTCCCAGTCCCATGTCCAAGAAAGTTCTTTTGATCGAGTACGAGCCGCGCTACATCGAGCGGATTCGAACTCTGTTGATCCCCCTCGGCCACACCATCACGGAGGCCCACGATGGAGAGGCCGGGCTCCAGGCCTTCGGCGGCTCCCGGTTCGACCTGATCCTCCTCTCCGGCATGCTTCCCCGTCTGCCGTCGGCCGAGGTCATCCGTGAGGTCCGCAAGAAGGGGGGCGCCACGGCCCCGCCGATCATCCTGATGATGACCGGTTACAGGGGATCCAACCGCAAGGCGGACGCCCAGAAGGTGGGGGCCTTCGACATCCTCGTGCGCCCGTTCACGGACGAGGATTTCATGGCCTCCGTCCGGGAGGTCGTCGACGCGACGGATGTCGGTTCCAGGACGATGCGGATCGACACGTCGCAGATCGCCGCCGCGGCGTCGCCGTTGACGTCCTCCGACATCTTCTCCGACGTTCTCGACGAGCTGACCGAGGACGCCCCTCGCAAGGCGCCCGAGCCGACGCCTTCCGCCCCGCCTCCGGCTGCGCCGGTCCCGCCGGCGACGGAGCCGCCAACGCCTTCGCCGACGCCGGCGCCACCCCGCGCCGCGCCCGTCGAGAGCGACATGGACAAGCGCCTGCGCGACACGCTGTCGGGCCTGATGGCTCCGAGGCCGACGGTCGCCGCGCGCGCCGAAACGCCGCCCGACAAGACGCCGCCTCCGATCGCGCCGGCGGTGCCGTCCCCGGCCGCGCCGCCCCGGCCGAAGCTTTCGTCCGACACGGATGTCGACCGGATGATCTCCGACACGCTGTCCGGCCTCGCGCGCCCGAAGCCGAAGACTTCGCCCGGGGTGACGCCGGCCCCGGCTACGGCCACGCCTTCCGCGCCGGCGCCGTCCGCGCGCAGACGGGAGGAGCCCGCGGCCGCCGTCCCGTCCTCCGGGCCCGACCGGTTCGGACAGTACGAGGTCCTCGAACGCATCGCGGCCGGAGGCATGGCCGAGCTCTACAAGGCCAAGCGCACGGGCGTGGAGGGCTTCCAGAAGATCGTCGCGATCAAGAAGATCCTGCCGCACCTGGCCGACGACGAAGAGTTCGTGACGATGTTCGCCGACGAGGCCAAGCTCGCGGCGCAGCTCAATCACCCGAACATCATCCACATCTACGACCTCGGGAAGATCCAGGCCGGCGGTTACTTCATCGCGATGGAGTACGTCGACGGCCGCGACCTGCGGGCGATCCAGCAGGCGGGCAGCACGATGGGCGTGCCCCTGCCGGTGCCCCTGGCGGTCTACGTCGCGTCCAAGGTGGCGTCGGCGCTCGACTATGCCCACCGCCGGCGCGACGCGGAGGGACACGAGCTCAACATCGTCCACCGCGATGTCTCGCCGCAGAACATCCTCATCTCCTACGAAGGCGACATCAAGCTCTGCGACTTCGGCATCGCCAAGGCGGCCTCGAAGGCCTCGAAGACGCAGTCGGGAGCTCTGAAGGGGAAGATCCAGTACATGTCGCCCGAGCAGGCGTGGGGCAAGCCGATCGACCGGCGCAGCGACCTCTTCTCGCTCGGCGTCGTGCTCCACGAGCTCTTGACCGGGGAACGGCTCTTCCGCGGCGACAACGACATCAGCGTCCTCGAGAAGGTGCGCAGCGCCGAGGTGCCGGCGCCCTCGGGCGCGAATCCCGAGGTGCCCCACAATCTCGACGCGGTCGTGTTGAAGGCCCTGGCGAAAGAGCCCGACGACCGGTACGCCAACGCGTCGGACCTGCTGCGCGACCTCGACTCGGTCCTGTACTCGTACACGCCCGCGCCGGGCAGCGCCGACGTCGCGATCTACCTGCACCGCCTGCAGGCCGAGGAAGGCGCCGTCGCCGAAGCGAAGGCCCGCGAGGCGGTTCAGGTCGCCGAAGAGGCCGAGCCCACGGCCGCCCGCAAGCGCAAATCCAAGGGCGCGCCCGTCTCGCGCAAGACCGGTTCGACGCCGAAGCCCGCCGCCGCGCATCCGCCCGCAGCGGCCGCGCCCGCGCCGCCGAGCCCGCCGCCGCCTCCCGCCGTCCCGGCGCCGCCGCCCCCGCGCGAGCCCTCGCGCCCCGCGCCGGAGGTCTTCGGCTCGATGGAAGCGCAATCGGCCGAGGCGGAAAGGAAGAGCCGGACGCCGCTCATCGCCGGCGTCGTCGTCGTGGCCCTGGCCCTCGTCGCTTTCCTGGCCTGGCGCATGATGAAGCCGCAGGGAACGCCCGTGCCCGTCGTGGCGCCGACGCCGGCGGCCGCGGTCCCGACCGCGGAGCCGACGAGCGCCGCCGCCCCGGCGCCCACGCCTGCCGCCGCGCCCATCGACCCGAAGGCCGTGGAAGCGGAGGTGCAGCGCCAGCTCGCGGTCAAGCGCAAGGAACTCGAGAAGACCGCGACGGCGGCGAAGAACCCTCCGGTGACGACGGGAACGTCCGCCGCGGCCCCGGCCGAACCGGCGGCCGCCCCGGCTCCCGCGCTTGCCGAGCCGACGGCGATCCCGACGCTCGCGCCGACTCCCATACCGGTTCCGACCGCGGTGCCGACCGAGCCTCCGCCCGTCGAGCCGCCGAAACCGCCCCCGGCCCGCGAGCCGGAGACGCAGCGCGGCGATCTCGTCGGCCCCGGCGCCGGTGTCATCGAGCCGACGCTCGTGGCGCCGCCGAGAATCGTGTACCCGCCAATCGCCCGCGAGCAGCGCGTCCAGGGCAAGGTGGTCGTCCTCGTGCTCATCGACGAGAACGGCCGGGTGGCCGAGGCGCGAATGCAACAGGGGGTCAGCCAGGCCGCGGTCAACGACGCGGTCCTCGCGGGCGTGAAGAGCGCGAAATTCCGGGCCGCCACGAAAAACGGAACTCCCGTCAAGATGTGGCGTCCCGTTCTCATCGAAGTCAAACCGTAAGATCCGACGGACACAGGAGGTCTACCGGCATGGCCCTTTCGAACGACCAGAAGAAGTTCTACGAAAACACGCTGACGGTCACCAAGCGCGAGATCCAGGAGCTCGAGGGCGAGATCCAGGAAGAGCTCGCGAAGGTCAAGGACCGGCTGGCCGAGCTGCAGACCGCGCAGAAGGCGGCGCGCCAGATGTACGACGCGGCGTGCCAGCGCCTCGGCGTCCGCAACGAGCTCGAAGAGGCCGAATCGCAGGGTTGACCCGGAATGGGGCGACGGGCCTCCTCGTCGCCGTCGGGTTCCTGCTCGCGTGCGGCGGGCCGGGCCCGGCCGGCTCCGCCACAGGGGGTCCGCGCCGGATCGTCACGCTCGCTCCCAACCTCACCGAGATCGTCTTCGCGCTCGGCGCCGGGGACCGCCTCGTGGGCGTGTCGGAGTATTCGGACCATCCCGACGCCGCGCGGGCCATCCCGCGCGTCGGGGGTCTCGAGGTGGATCCCGAGAAGGTCGCGGCGCTGCGCCCGGATCTCGTCCTCGCGATCGCCGAGGGCAACGCCCAGGGCACGGTGCGCGCGCTCGAGGCAGCCGGGCTCCCGGTGACGGTGACCCCTTCGGGTTCGCTCGACTCCGTGCTCGAGAGCATCCGCATCGTGGCCGGCCGTCTCGGGCGGCCCGAGGAGGGCCAGCGCCTGGTCGCCGGGCTCGAACGGCGGCGGGCCGCGGTGCACGCCCGCGTCGCAGGCCGGCGCCGGCCGCGCGCGCTGCTGATGGTGTGGCCCGACCCGCCGCAGGCGGCCGGGGGCCACACGTTTCTGAACGACATCCTCACGGAAGCCGGGGCCGACAACCTCGTTGGCGACCGGCAGGGCTGGCCGGTGCTCTCGAAGGAGTACGTTGCGACCGCGCCGGTGGAACTGCTGGTGACGCCGGACTCGGTCGAGGCCCGATCCGCGTGGGAGGCCGCGTTTTCCGCCGGCTCCCTCTCGCGCGGCCCGATCTCTCTGGCGCGCCGCGTGCGGCTCGACGAAGCCGCGCTGACGCGGCCGGGGCCGCGCGTCTTCGACATGCTCGAGAAGCTGGCCGAGGCGACGCAGTGAAGGCGCTCGGCCGCGGTCCGGCTCTGGCCGCAGGCGCCCTGCTGCTCGCCGCCGTTCTCGCGGCCGCGTTCTCGGTCGGCGGCGTGCACCTGTCGCTCTTCGACCTCGTCCGCGGAGACGGCGAGGCGGGGCAGACGGCGCGGATGCTCGCGGCGCTGCGCTTGCCCCGTGTCCTGCTCGCCGCCCTGGTCGGGGCCTGTCTCGCGCTCGCGGGAGCGGCGCTGCAGGCGCTGCTCAAGAACCCGCTCGCGGACCCGTTCCTGCTCGGCACGTCGGGCGGAGCCGCGGTCGGCGCGGCGGGAGCGGCCCTGCTCGGCGCGTCGCCCCTGGCGTCGCCGGCGTTCGCTTTCGCGGGAGCGACGGCGGCGTCGCTCGGCGTCGCGGCGCTGGCGCGGCGGGGGGGCCGCCTCGACCTCGAGCGGTTGCTGCTGGCGGGCCTGATCGCCAACGCGTTCTTCTCGGCCCTGTTGCTCGCGGCCTTCTCGCTCGCCTCGGGCGAGGCGTCGCGCACGATGCTCTTCTGGATGATGGGAAGCCTCTCGGACGCCACGCCCGGCAAGGTGGCGGCCCTTTCGCCGTACGTTCTCGCGGGCCTCGTGGTCCTCCTCGGCGCGGCCGCGCGATTGAACCTCTTCGCGGTCGGCGAGGAGAGCGCCGCGGCCCTCGGCGTCGATACCGAGCGCACCAAGCGCGTGGTCTTCCTCGCCGCTTCGCTACTGACCGGGGCCGCGGTGGCGTTCGCCGGCGTCATCGGGTTCGTGGGCCTGCTCGTGCCCCACGGCGTGCGCGCGGTCGCAGGCAACGACCAGCGGGCGCTCCTGCCGTTGTCGGCGCTCGCCGGCGCGGCGCTGCTCGTGGCCGCGGACGCCGTCTCCCGCGCGGCGCTCGCGCCGGCGGAGCTTCCCATCGGGGCGATCACCGCGGCGCTCGGGGCGCCCCTCTTCGCATGGCTGCTCCTGAGGACGCCGTGACGGCCGCCCTGATCGAGGCGCGAAGTCTGTCGGCCCGTTACGGGCCGAGCCCGGCGCTCGACGGCCTCGACGCTTCGATCCCGGCCGGCGACGTCGTGGCCGTTCTCGGGGAGAACGGATCGGGCAAGTCGACCCTTCTCAAGGTCCTGGCCCGCGTGCTGGCCCCGTCGGGCGGCGAGATCCTGTTCGACGGCCGCCCGCTCTCGGATTTTCCGCGGCGGGCGACCGCGCGGCGCATCGCGTACGTTCCGCAGAGCGTGGACCTGGTCTTTCCGATCCGCTGCCTCGATCTCGTCCTCCAGGGCCGCGCGCCGTATGGCAACGGCTTCGTGGCCGAGTCGCCCGAGGACCGTGACCGCGCGCGCGAGGCGATGCGGGCCTGCGACGTCGAAGCCCTCGCCGACCGCGATGCGAAGGCCCTGTCGGGCGGGGAGCGCCGCCGCGTTTTTCTCGCCCGCGCCCTGGCGCAGGAGGCCGAGGTCTGGCTTCTCGACGAGCCGACGGCCGGCCTCGACCCCCGCCACCGCCTCGAGTTCCTCGAGACCCTCTGGCGCGTGCACCGCGAGCGTCGGACGACGGTCCTCGTCGTGACGCATGAGATCGGTCTCGCCGTCGCGCTCGCAAGCTCCGTCCTCCTTCTCAAGGCGGGCCGCGCCATCGCCCGCGGGGCGCGGGCCGACGTCCTGACCGCCGAGAACCTCGGCCGGGCCTTCGGGACGCCGTTCGAGCGCCGCGGGACCGGTTTCGGGGTCCGCAGCGAGGTCCTCCCGGCAGGCAGCTCCGAGCTATAAGCCTCTCGGCGCAAAGGCTTTCCGTCCCGCCGGTCAGCCGTTTTCGGGCCGATCCTGCTACGATGCGATCCCCCATGTGGTTCAAGAAAGACCGAGCGCCCAAGGAGGTCCGGGAAGGGCGGCCGAGCAAGGTTCCCGAAGGGCTCTGGGTCAAGTGCGACAACTGCCGACAGATCCTCTACAACAAGGAGCTCGCCCGGAACTTCAAGATTTGCCCGAAGTGCGGCTTCCACTTCCGGCTTTCGGCGCCCGAGCGGCTCCGGATGCTCTTCGACGACGGCGAGTACGACGAGCTCGACGCGAATCTCCGGTCCTCCGACCCCCTGAAGTTCCGGGACAGCAAGAAGTACCGCGACCGGCTGCGGGACGCCGAGGAAAACGTCGGGCCGTCGGACGCGATCGTCGTGGGCGCGGGGGCGCTCGAGGAAATTCCCGTGATCATCGGGGCCATGGAGTTCTTCTTCATGGCGGGTTCCATGGGCTCGGTCGTCGGCGAGAAGATCGCGCGCGCCGCCGAGCGAGCGCTGGCCGACCGCAGGCCGCTGATCGTCGTGTCCACGTCGGGCGGGGCCCGGATGCAGGAGGGGATCCTGTCCCTCATGCAGATGGGCAAGATTTCGGCCGCACTGGCGCGTCTGTCGGAAGGCCGCATCCCGTTCATTTCGGTGATGACCGACCCGACGACCGGGGGCGTGACCGCCTCCTACGCCATGCTCGGAGACCTCAACATCGCCGAGCCGAACGCTCTCATCGGTTTCGCCGGGCCGCGCGTGATCGAGCAGACCATCCGCCAGACCCTGCCCGAGGGATTCCAGCGCTCCGAGTTCCTGCTCGAGCACGGATTCCTCGATCTGATCGTCGACCGCTCGGAGATGAAGGCGACGCTGGGGCGCTGCCTGCGGCTCTTGTGGGACGGGGGCTCGTCAGCCGTCAGCCGTTGACCGTGACGGCGTGCGGCTCACGGTCCTCTCCATGACCGCCTCGCCTCTGCCTGCGCTTGGCCGTCTCGAATCGCTCGACCTGCGCGGCATCAGGCTCGGGCTTGCCGCCATCGACGAGGTTTCGGCGCGCCTGGGCCGCCCCGAGCGCGCCGTCGAATCGGTTCTCGTCGCCGGGACAAACGGCAAGGGCTCGACCGCCGCGACGCTTTCCTCCATCGGCGAGGCGGCGGGGCTCGCGACGGGCCTCTACACGTCGCCGCACCTGGAATCGGTCGCCGAGCGGATCCGCATCCGGGGGGAGGACGTCCGGCCGGGAGAGCTCGACGCGATGCTCGCGGAGGTCTTCGCGGCGGCCGACCGGGCACCCGTTCTGGCGCTGACGTACTTCGAGGCGATGACGGCCGCGGCCTTCCTGACCTTCGCCCGGCGACGGCTCGACCTCGCGGTCCTGGAGGTCGGGATGGGCGGACGGCTGGACGCCACGAACGTCGCCCCGGCCTCGGTCTCGGTCGTCACCTCGATCGGCCTCGATCACGTGGAGGACCTGGGGCCGACGCTCGAGTCGATCGCGCGCGAGAAAGCCGGCGTCTTTCGGGCCGGCCGGCCGGCGCTGACGGTCAGCCGGGAGCCCGCGGTGCGAGCCGTCTTCCGCGAGGCCGCGGCCCGCGCCGGCGCCGAGCTCCACGAGCTCGCGGAGGAGGCCAGGGTCCTGGTGCACAGTGCCGGGCTCGACGGGACGCGCCTTCGCCTCGAGACACCCGTGGCCTCCTACGAGCTCGACACGCCGCTGGCCGGTCCGCACCAGGCCGAGAACGTGGCGGCCGCGGTGCGCGCGGCGGAGCTCCTGCGGCCCGCGATCGGCGCCGGAGCCGTCGCCCGCGGCGTGGCCTCGGCGCGCTGGCCGGGGCGGCTCGAACGGTTCGTCGCCCGCGGCCGGACGGTGCTGGTGGACGGCTGTCACAACGCGGACGGCGCGGCCGCCCTCGCGCGGTTCGTCACCGGCGCCGGGCTTTCCCCGGACCTCGTTTTCGGTGCGATGGCCGACAAGGACATCGAGAGCATGTCGGCCGCGCTCGGGTCCGTCGTCCGCCGGATCCGCCTCGTGCCCGCGGGCTCGCCGCGCGCGGCCTCGCCCGAGGACCTGCGGCGACGCTTTTCCGGAAGCCGCCCGGACGCGCGGACCGCGCCCGGACTCGCGGCCGCGCTCGAAGAGCTGCTCGGCGACCCGGCGTGCGAAACTATAATCGTCGCTGGATCCCTTTACCTGGTCGGCGAGGCGCGGACGCTGCTCCTTTCCGGCTCTTTCGTCTAAGAGGTCATGGCCACCGTCGCTGCCCCCTTCACGCGAGAGCATTTCGAGCGGCTCGAGGAAGAGCGGCTCGCGATCTACGCCTCCAAGAGCGCCCGCGCCGTGCGCCCCCGCGGGGCCGCCTCGCCCAGCCCCGGCGACGCCCGGACCGACTATGCGCGCGACCGCGACCGGATCATCCACTCGCGGGCATTCCGGCGCCTCAAGCACAAGACGCAGGTCTTCATCCCTTACGAGGGCGACCACTTCCGAACCCGGCTGACGCACACGATCGAGGTCGCACAGATCGCCCGCAGCGTCGCCCGCTCGCTCGGGTTGAACGAGGACCTGACCGAGGCGATCGCGCTCGGGCACGACCTCGGCCACACGCCGTTTGGCCACTCCGGCGAGTACGTGCTCGACCGGCTTCTGCGCGAGAGCCATCCGGAGGCGGGCGGCTTCAAGCACAACTTCCAGTCCGTTCGGGTCGTGGACATCCTGGAGAAGCGCTACGAGGAGCCCGGGTTGAACCTCACCCACGACGTGCGCGAGGGGATGCTCAAGCACACCGCCTGGCCGAAGGACTTTCCGTTTCCGCTCGACTTCAAGGACGGGCTGCGGTTCGAGTCCGGCGGCACGCTCGAGGCCCAGGCGGTCAACTGGTCCGACGAGATCGCGCAGCAGACGCACGACCTCGAGGACGGCCTGCCGCTGACCGAGGAGGCCGCGATCGAAGAGCTCGCGATCGCCCGCCTCGTGCGCGCGGCGCGCGGTTACGGCAAGGACGCGTCCTCGCGGCGGGCGGCCCTCATCCGCGGCATGATCGCGACACTCTCGGCCGACCTCGTGGACGCGTCGCGGGCCCGCATCGAGCGCTGGCTGTCGTCGGCGGGCGTCGCCACGACCGAGGATTTCTACGCGCGGCGCGACCGGCTCCCCGGGGACCTCGTCGGCTTCAGCGACCCGGGCCGCAGGCTCTACACCGAGCTGCGCGAGTTCGTCTACCGCCACATCATCCACTCGTTCCCGGTTTCGCGGCACGACGGCCACGCCCGGCGGGTGATGGCGGGGCTCTTCGGCGCGTACCGCGACAACCCGCGGCTGCTCCCGGACGACGTCCTGCGCGGCATGGAGCGCGATCTCGGCGTACGCTTCCTGCGCGAGCTGCCTCTCGGGTCCGTCGAGCGCGAGGTCGCGCAGAACTACCGCCCCCGTCCCGAGTTCACGCGCGCGATCGCGGACCACATCGCCGGCATGACCGACAGTTACTGCAATTCCGAGTACCACGCGCTCGTCGTCGAGTAGCGGAGAAAGAGGACCGAATGCCCCACGCCCCCGTCGCCCCGGCCGCCCTGATGGACCGCGACCTCCGGGTCGTCGATCCCGAGATCGCCCGCTGGATCGAGGCCGAGGGCCGCCGCCAGAACGAAGGCATCGAGCTCATCGCCTCGGAGAACTGGGTCTCGCGCGCGGTGCGCGAGGCGCAGGGCTCGGTCCTGACCAACAAGTACGCCGAGGGCTACCCGGGCAAGCGGTACTACGGCGGCTGCGAGTTCGTCGACAAGATCGAGCAGCTCGCGATCGACCGGGCGAAGGTCCTGTTCGGCGCCGAGCACGCGAACGTCCAGCCCCACTCGGGCTCGCAGGCGAACATGTCCGTCTACCTGACGGCCCTGAAGCCCGGGGACACCATCCTCGGCATGGACCTGTCCCACGGCGGGCACCTCACCCACGGTCACCCGCTGTCCTTCTCCGGGCGCGAGTACAAGGTCGTCGCCTACGGCGTGCGGCGCGAGGACGAGCGCATCGACTACGACGCCCTGGCGGCGCTCGCCCGCGAGCACCGTCCCAGGCTCATCATCGCCGGGGCGTCGGCGTACGCCCGCGAGATCGACTTCGCGCGGTTCGGGGCCGTGGCCGCGGAGGTCGGAGCGGCCCTGATGTGCGACATCGCGCACATCGCCGGCCTCGTCATCGCGGGCCTGCACCCCTCGCCGGTGCCGCACGCGCCCTTCGTGACGACGACGACCCACAAGACGCTGAGAGGCCCGCGGGGCGGCCTGGTGCTCTGCCGGGCGGCGCATGCGAAGGACCTCGACCGCAACGTGTTCCCCGGCATCCAGGGCGGGCCCCTCGAGCACGTGATCGCCGCCAAGGCGGTGGCGTTCGCCGAGGCGGCAACGCCCGAGTTCGTCGCGTACCAGAAGCGGGTCCTCGAGAACGCGAAGGCCCTCGCCGGGGCCCTCGCGAAGCGCGGATTCCGGCTCGTCTCCGGGGGCACCGACAACCACGTGATGATGGTGGACGTCGGCGCGAAGGGGATCTCGGGCAAGGACGCGGAGAAGCTGCTCGAGAGCGTCGGGATCACGGTCAACAAGAACACCATCCCCTTCGACACGCGCTCGCCCATGGTGGCCTCGGGCATCCGCCTCGGGACGCCGGCCGTGACGACGCGCGGCATGGGCCCGGCGGAGATGGACGCGATCGGCGGCGCGATCGCGCGCACGCTCGAGGCCCGCGAGGACGCCGCGGCGCAGTCCGAAGCGCGGCGCACCGTCGCCGAGCTGTGCGCGGCGTTCCCGCTCGTGTGACCCGTCGCCGGATCGCGGGCGGGGCCGCGGCCCTCCTGTTCGCGCTGGTCCTCGCTCAGCAGCCCTGGGGTGAGTTGCCGCGCCGGGCGCGCTACATGGCCGTATTCGCGCCGAAGGAGCTGGCCGTCCGGCGGCTGGGCGGCTCGGGAGCGGCGCTGGACCGGCGCTACTTCTCGTTTCTCGAGAACGCGCGGCGCCGGATCCCTCCGGGAACGCCCGGTGTCGCGCTACGAGTCCTCGAACCCCGCCCGGACATGCCGTATCTCTATCTGGCGACCTATTGCCTGGCTCCGCTGCCCGTCTCGATGGGCCCCTTCGCGGCCGGCGGCGTGCCGAAGGGCTGGATCACGGCTCTCTACGGGGCGAACCCGGCGGGCGAGACCGGCCTTCTGGCCCGTCTTCCCGAAGGCGTGCTCATCGGGCCGTCCCCGGGGCCGCATCCATGACGTTCGTTCTTTCGCTGCTCCTCGTGGGTGCGGCGCTCCTGGTCGTTTCGGGAGTCGGTCTTGGAACGAGCGGCGCGCTCCTGCCGCCCGATCGCGCCTTCTTCCTCGAGCGCCTGGGCTGGAGCGACGCGCTCGGATGCGCGACGCTCATCGCTTCCGTTGCGCTGGCCCTCGGGCCGGGCGCGTCGCCGCGCCTCGCCTTCGCGCTTTTCGCGGCGGTAGCCGTCGCGATGGGGCGCCGGTTTCGGCTGACGCCGACGGCGGCAGCGCGCGGGCAGGGGCTTCCACGGATCCTCCTGGCCGTGGTCGTTCTCGGTGTCGCCGTCTACGTGCTTCGGGCTCTGACCGAGCCGATGTGGGCCAACGACTACATCGCGATCTGGGGATTGAAGGGGAGGACGCTCTTCGCGGCGAGGGGCTACCCCGATCGGTTCTACGCCTCGGCCACGCTCCAGTACTCCCACCCCGAATATCCCCTCGGCATCCCGCTGCTCTACGCCGGCCTGTCGTTTTTGGCCGGACGCTGGGACGACCACGCGATGGCGCTGCTCTTCCCGTTCCTGCAGGTCGCCACGCTGTTCGTGCTCGTCGGCTGGCTGCGTCGCCGCGGCGTCGCGCCGGCGGTGGCGGGCGCGGCCGCGGCCCTCGTGGCCTGGTTCGAGCCGCTGTACTCCGGCTTTCTGACGGGGATGGCGGAGGTGCCGCTCGCCTTCGGCATGGTCCTCTTCGGGACGTCGCTGGCCGACACGCTGGACGAGACCGACCCCGGGGCGGCGCGGCGGCTGGCGCTCGCTTCGGCCCTCGTCGCCGCGACGAAGAACGAGGGCCTGTTCCTGGCCGGCGTGGGCTGTCTGGTCGCCCTCGCCTTCGGAAAGGCCTCGCGGTGGAGATTCGCGGCGGCGGCGCTCGTGCCGGCCCTCGGCGTGCGGGCCCTGCACTTTCCGTGGCGCAGCCGCCTGCCGCTCGCCGATTTCGATGCCGGCCTGTTCACGGCGGCGCGGGTGCGGGACTCGCTCGAGGCTGCGGGCCGCCTGCTCGGGCCGGCCGCGTGGGCCGGTCTGGCGTTGATCGCCCTGCTCATCGCGACCGGCGACCGCGTCCCCGCCGGCGGGCGTCTATTGCTCCTCGCGGGCGCCGCCTTGGCGGCCTACCTCGTCCTTCCCGCTTTCGCCGTGCGGGGCCCGGCCTGGCTCGTCGAGACGACCCTGAGGCGCACGGCTGCGGCGCTGGGACCGCTCGTCGCTGCCGGAATCGCCGTGCGGTTCAGCGGTGGATCCAGCGGATCCGGAACAGGTCCCAGAGCATCCGCGACGAGTCCCTGACCACCGCCACCTTCGACTCCGGCGAGTTGACCCAGACGACCGGGACCTCGGCGATCGGGATGCCGCGGCGCTGGGCGAGGTAGAGGATCTCGACGTCGTAGGCGAAGCGGTCGATGCGCGCCGCGCCGAAGAGCGCGTGCGCGACGTCGCCGCGGAAGAGCTTGAAGCCGCACTGCGTGTCGCCGATGCCCCGCACGGTCAGCAGCCGGACGAGGCGGTTGAACGTACGGCCCATGGCCTGGCGGTAGAAGGGCTGCCGCTTGCGGACCAGGGCCTGTTCGATGGCCCGCGAGCCGATGGCGACGGGGTGCGTCGGCAGACGCTCGGCGAGCTTGATCCATTCGGTCAGAGGCGTCGAGAGGTCGGTGTCCGACACGAGCACGGGATCGCCCGAGGAGGCGAGAACCCCCGCCCGGATCGCCGCGCCCTTGCCGCGGTTGGCGTCGTAGGAGACGACGCGCAGATCGAGCCTTTCCTCGGCGGCGAGGTCGTGCGCGCGGGCGACGGTGTCGTCGGTCGAGCCGTCGTCGACGAGGATGATTTCCCAGTCCCAGCCGCCGGGCCGCGAGCGCGCCCACCGCGCGACGGAGCGGACGCAGTTCTCGATCCGGCTCGACTCGTTGTAAGCGGGAATGACGAGAGAGGCGACGTCGCTCATCGCTTCTGCGCCTCGAGGACGAACTGGTACCCGAAGAGCGTCGGCCAGATCCGCGCGGAGGCTCCGGCGAACGCCCGTACCGGCCCGCGCCAGGGCGCCTTCCCCAGAAACGGGATGGCGAGCTCGTGGGGCATTGCCGTTGCCTCGATGGCCCGGACGGCGAACCCCCCCGCGGCGAGCAGCTCGGTGGCGGTCCGGCGCGTGTAGAAGCGCAGGTGCGTGCGGTCGAGGATTCCACGCTCGTTGTAGGTGAAGCGGCCCACGAGGAGGGCGGCGCGCACCGTGACGTTGGCGACGTTCGGCAGGGAAACGAGCAGGGTGCCTCCGTCGCGCAGCCAGCCGCGGATGCGCGCCAGGAGCTCCTCGGGCCGGGCGAGGTGCTCGAGCACGTCCGCGCACACGACGGCGTCGAAGGGCGAGCTCCAGTCGCGGCAGGAGAGGGCGTCGGTCGCGCGCCAGTCGTCGTAGCCCTCGCGCGCGGTCGGCGGGAGCCCGGGGTCCGGCTCGACGCCGGCGAGAAACGCGCAGCGCTCGCGGACGGCGCGGCCGAGGTGCCCTCCCGCGGCCCCGAGGTCGAGCAGCCGAAGGCCCGGCGGCAGGGCGAGGATGCGGCGGCGCAGCAGGTCGTGCGAGGAGCCTGGAATTTCCTTCCAGGCGTAGCGCTCGGTCGGATCAGCCATGGAACTTCTGGGCGATCGGGTAGCGGCGTCCCTCGCCGAAGGACCGCGCGGTCACCTTCGGGCCCGGCGGCATCTGCCGGCGCTTGTACTCGTTGCGGTCGATGCGCCCGGCGATGTCTTCGGCAAGCGCCCTCGATACCCCGGCGCGCCGGGCCGCCTGAGCGACCGGAAGGGCGCGGTCGACGAGCGCTTCGATGAGGGGGTCGAGCTTCTCGTACGGCGGCAGCGAGTCGCTGTCCTTCTGGTTCGGTCGCAGCTCCGCCGACGGCTCCTTCTCGATCGTCGAGCGCGGGATGCGCTCGCCGCCGCGATTGAGCTCCCCGGCCAGCTCGTACACCAGGGTCTTGGGCACGTCGGAGATGAGGGCGTAGCCGCCGGCCATGTCGCCGTAAAGCGTGCAGTACCCGACGGCGATCTCGGACTTGTTCCCGGTCGAGAGCACGAGGTGCCCGAATCGGTTGGAGAGGGCCATGAGGATGGCGCCGCGAATCCGGGCCTGGAGGTTCTCCTCCGTGGGGGAGGGCTCGTCCATGCCGACCAAAGGCCCGAGAGTCGCCCGGTAGGCATCCAGGGCCCTGCCGATCGGGATCTCCGCGTAGCGGATCCCGAGCCGAACCGCCAGGTCCTTCGCGTCGCGGACGGAGCCTTCCGAGTTGTACGGCCCTGGCATCGCGACCCCGAGGACGCGCGCGGGGCCGAGGGCCTCGGCCGCGAGGGCGGCCGTGACGGCCGAGTCGATACCCCCCGAGAGGCCGAGAACCGCGGTTTCAAAACCGCACTTGCCCGCGTAGTCGGCCAGCGCGAGAACGAGCGCCCGCCTGAGGCCCGGGATTGCCGCGACCTCCGGGGGCGCGGGGCCTCGCCCTCCGGGCAGGTCGATCGTCCAGAAGTCCTCCTCGAAACGGCGGGCCGCGCCGACGAGGCGGCCGCGGGCGTCGAAGGCGGTCGAGGCCCCGTCGAAGACGAGACCGTCGTTGCCCCCGACCAGGTTGCAGTGGACCAGCGCAACGCCGGTGCGCCGGGCGATTCGCTCCATCATGCGGCGGCGGAGGCGATTTTTCCCGAGCGTGTACGGCGAGGCGGAGATGTTGACGTGCAGGTCGAGCCCGAGCGGTTTCAACTCCGCCACCGGGTCGGTGTCGTACAGCGGGCGGCTCCAGAACGACTTGTCGTTCCAGATGTCCTCGCAGATGGTGACGGCCACTCGCCGGCCCGCGATGCGCAGGACGAGGGAGCGGTCGCCCGGCTCGACGTAGCGGCCCTCGTCGAACACGTCGTACGTCGGAAGCAGTCGCTTGCGGTACAGCGCGACGCGACGCCCGCGCCGGGCCGCCACCGCCGCGTTGAACACGCGGCGCCCGCTCGAGGCGCGGTTGGCGACCAGCGCCCCGAAAACCCAGGTCGTGTCGCCGGTCGCGCGCGCGATCCGGTCCGCCGCGCGCTCGCTCGCCGCGATGAAGGCCGTCCGCTCGACGAGATCCCGCGGCGGGTACCCGCAGACGGCGAGCTCGGGAAAGAGGACGATGTTCGCTCCCGCCTGCTCGGCGCGGTGCCCGAACGCCAGGATCTTCGCGACGTTTCCCGGAAAGTCGCCGACGGTCGTGTCGATCTGCGCCACGGCGACCCGCAGGGGCGCGCGCCGCGCAGGGCTAGTCAAGAGACAGCGGACAGCCCGAGAAGCGGTCGGCTGGCGTCGGCGAGTCAGGGCTCCTCCAGGTCCAGAGCAGCAGCACGCCCGCCGTCGCCGCGGTGGCGAGCGTCGCGGCCCAGCGGCGCAGGGCCTGGCCCGCCCCGAGTCCGGCCTCGAATCCCGGGCGCGCCGAGAGGTCCGAGATCGCCATGCCCACGGTCCGCCCGAAGAGAACGAGCGGCGGGACGGTGGCAAAGAGCGACAGGTAGACGAGAAATCCGAGGACCCAGGGGATTCCGGCCGGGCGCGGGCTCTGGCCCGTCAGCACGCGCGAGCCCAGGATGGCGAGCGCGGCCAGCAGCAGCACCACGGCGGCGTCGGCCGCTGCGGCGGAGAGTCGAACCCCGAGCGGTGCGGCGACCGGGCCGGCGGCGGGCTCGAGTTTCTCCGCCCCCGGAAGCGCGCGGGGCGCTTCGAACCCGATCTCCTCCTGGAGCGGGAAGTCTTCGAGGGGCGCGGCGTTGCCCGGGTCGGTCATGAAGAGCCTGCTACGGCCGCTGCTGGACGTGGCGCACGTAGATGCGGCCCATGAGGTCGAGGTCGCCCTTGGAAAAGTGCTCGGCGAACTTCTTGTGGCGGATCGCGTCGGCGTCGGACGCGTCGATCGACAGCACTTCCTTGAAGCTCTCGGCCGCCTTCGGGTAGAGACCGTTCTGCAGCTGCGTGATGCCCTGGTTGTAGTAACAGCGCAGCAGGTACGACCGGGCGTCCTGGTTGTCCCGGTCGGCCTGGAACAGGCGCCACAGGATCGGGATCGCCGTCTCGTACTCGCCCTCGTTGTAGAGCTTGACGGCGGGTGTGAGCTCGCTGACCTTCTCGGAGGCCGCGCCGAGGGACTGAGCAAAGCTCGGGTCCTGCTGAAAGGCCGGCGCCGCGAGATTGAACGCCGTCAGGGCGTCGATGTAGCGCTTTTCGGCGAAAGCCTTCTCCGCCTCCTGGCGCTGGCGCAGCGCTTCGGGCGGCGGGCCGCCGCCGGGCGCCTCCTGCTTGTCGCCCGGCGCCGCCTCGGACGCTCCGCCCGGTGCCGCCGCGCCTTCCTGCTTGCGCGTCAGGGACCCGAGCAGCTTCTGCGCGCGGGCGTAATCGGGGTGATCGGGCGAGATCTGGCGCAGCTCCGCCATCGTCTCCGTCACCTTGCCTTCGCGGAAGAGCGCGGTCGCGTGCTCGAGCGACGGGCCGCCGTCGGGAGCCCCGGCCGCGGGGGCCTTGGCGCGCCCGGGCCGCATCATCATGTATCCGCCGACGGCGACGGCGAGCAGGACCGCGACCCCGAGGGCCGCCACGAACCGGCGATCCGTCGGGCGTTTGACCTTCGGCGCCGCTTGCGTCTCGGCCTCGGCCTCGGCGGTTTCCTCCGGCTCGGTCTCCGGACCGATCTCGGGCGCGGCCGCGTCGGCCATTTCTTCGGAAAGGATGTCGGACTGAGGCGACTTCTTCGAGAGGTCCAGGCCCGAAGAGGGGCGCGCGAGCTCGGACTCGATGCGGTCGAGGTAGGACCGCGCGGTCGCGTCGCTCTCGTCGAAGGCCAGCACCTGCAGGAACGCCTCGCGCGCGCCCGTGAAATCGCCCGCCTCGAAGGCAGCGCGCCCGCGCTTCAGGCCCTCGGCGACGCGCTTGTTGCCCTCCGACATCTCCTGCCGGGCCTTCTCGATGCGGCCGACGGCCTCCGAGTTGTTGATGTCGATCAGAAAGATGCGGGACCAGATCTCGATCGCCTGCTGGCGGTTTCCGGAGCGCGCCGCGTCGTCCCCGCGCTGGATGAGCGACGCGATCTCCTCTTGCTGGGAGGGCGGCTCCGGAGGCTCCGCCGACCTCGCGAAGACGGGCTCGGGCGCTCCCGCGGGGGCCGGAGCGGCCGAGGAATGGTCGTGTGGGTCCGGGGGAGCGTCGAGCGAGAGGCTCCCGAGATCGCCCGGGCCGGCCGGCGCGTCGGTCCAGAAGTTTGGCGCGGGGGTCC
>Ga0326726_10001649_pt1 | contig 20763 bp, 16 predicted proteins | sample MHFenrmetagenome_2_FD_207603 | JGI IMG/M metagenome (GOLD analysis project Ga0326726, IMG submission 207603) | Lab enriched peat soil microbial communities from Michigan Hollow, Ithaca, NY, United States - MHF15MN | ecosystem: Environmental > Terrestrial > Soil > Wetlands > Peat | place: USA... | reverse complement strand
CCGTGGCACGAGCGCGATTGCGCGCCAGATCGGCCAGCTTGCCGAGCTCTTTGTGTATCCGGCCGCGGAGCCAGTCGCGCATCACGTCCGTTAGCGCTGCGCGAAGTTCGCGCTCAGCGGGCTCCACCTCCTTCGAGGCAACGAGGGCGGCGCCGTACGTGTACCGCCAGCGCCCCTCCTCGCCAGGTGCCCGTGGCCGCGGATCGCTCGACAAGCGAGCGAGGCCGTCCTCGAGATACGCGCGTGCCTCGGCCGGTCGTTTTGCGCGCAGCGCCGTGCCACCGGCCTCCAATGTGAGCAGCCGGTTTCGTGGATAACGAGCCTGCAGCTGCCGAATCACTTGCAGCGCATCGTCGTAACGGGCCTCGCGGTTGTAGAGGAGGATGAGCGTGAAGAGCGCGTTCGGCTGGACGTCGCTCGGGTAGCGCGCGGCGTCCTCGACCAGGCGCAGGCCGCGTTCGCGGCCGCCGCCGAAGCCGGAGAGATATGCGAAGAAGCGCAACGGCGGGGACAATTCCGACACCGCATAGCGGTACATTCCAACGATGAGGCCGGCGTCCCTGCGCTCGGGGTTCAACTCGAGGGCTCGCGCATGTTCGGAATACGCGCGACGCCCTGGACCCAGGCTCGCAAAAAGGCGCCCTTCTACGGTGGCGATGTACGAAGCCTCGAATCCGAACGCGGCACCGACCTGATAGTGCGCGTCAACGTCGGCGGGATGGTCACGCAGCCGGCGTTCGGCGATCGTTTCGGCCTGACGCAGGTAATCGTGAAACTCTGCCGCGAGCGCGGCCGTCGGAGCTGAGCGCTCGACCTCCGCGCGCGCCTGGCCGAGATAGTCTTCTACAGTGATGACCCCCTGCTCGAAGAGCAGGGTGATCCAGATAGTCGCGGCCGCGAGCCGGTAGCCGGCTGGGGCGTCAGGATCGGCCGCGATTGCCTCCTTGAAAGTCGCCAGGGCCTCGGCGTGGTCGAGGTTATAGCCAAGATCGAGCGCGCGCGCACGAAGTGTTGCGGCGGCCGCCGGACCCGCGCTTGGCGCCGCGCTGCGCTGGACCTCGGGTTCCTGGCTGGCGCCAAGACCGACGGCGCCCGCGATGACTCCGACCACGACGAGAGCGCGCAGCTTTGTGGGCGTCACAAGTGTTCTGGTCACGATGACATAGGAGCGCATCGAAGCTAAGCGTAATCGCCACGCTCCGTTCTTCACTGCACAATGCGATAACCAGGGGGGGTGCGGCTCAAGTGCGGCATTCCTGCGGTCGGGACGCGTTGGACGCTCCGACGGGACACCGGTGTCGCTTACCGAGGCGCACGGCAACGCGCGCGCCAGACAAGACCGAGCGTGGGTCGCGACTCCTGAATGAACTAACGCCGCAGGACGAGATTGCCGGCGCCCAGATCGGCGCGGAGGGTGTGCTTGCCTGGGCCTGACCAGGTGAAGTGCGGCATCAGGCCTGACTTCGATCCGCCGAATGCGCTGGCCTGGATGTCGCCGGCCTTGAGCGTCGCGTCGACGCTCGCATAGTCATCGGGGTTGCCCACGGCGATCGTGATGTCCCCTGCGTAGCTGTCGAGATCCTTGTTGCCGGCGATCGCGCCGACCACGAGCTCGCCGGCCTTCAAATGGATGACGAGATCCGCCGTCGCGGGCACGTCGATCGTCGCCGTGAAATGGTTCGGCGTGTTCTTCGCCTCGACGCGCGCGTTCGTCCCTTCCGCGGTCACTTCGACGCCGGCGTCCCCGATGTGCTCGTCCGTGGTAATGCGCACACGATTGTCCGCGGACGGGCGGACCTCATAGCTGCCGCCGTCCAACTGCATCTCGATCCGGCCGCCAGCGGCAAACGGCTTCTCGGCGGTGAGCGGGGGACCGGTTTTGGTCGAGCGGGTGTCTATCTCGCCGCACGCAAACGCGCTGAACGACGCGGCAGCGACGATCGCGAGACCCATTGCGGTTTTCATGATCGCCTCAGTCCGTCGTTCGTGGCGTGCCGACTCGAACCTCCGCCGCGGATCGCGAACGAAGGATGGAGCGGGCTACAGGGATCGAACTCAACGGCAACTATATAACATGGTGATGGCGCGAGACTTCCGGTAGTAAGTCATTTCGCATCACTCGTTATCGCGCCTCCGCCGTCCGCTGGCGTCCTGAGGACTCTCCTCGAATCCGCTCCGGCCTTGGCAACATGGTGGCAACGACGGTCGAGCCTAGAGGCACCGTATTCGCCGCGGCAATGCCGGCCAACGACGACGAGCAGACTCGATCATGCGGTGAGCTGGCGCCTGGAAGGTTCGGGCCAAGGAGGAGTGCTGCTCGTACGAACGGCGAGACGCTTTCGAATCGTTTCGCCGTCATGTTGCGACTAGTGTCGGCGCGCTCAGAGAGGAACGCAAGACACTGAAGACAGACAACTCACACACTCAGGTCGCGGGTTGGTCAGATGGACTGACACGAGGTCCTTCGGTATACTCCCGGCGCTCGAACCGCATACAGGCGATCGGCTTCGAGCCCTCCAGGGCTTCGACTCGAGGCAAACACGCGCGTTTATTAGCGAAGGGACTCGACCGGCATGATGACGCGATCTGTCGCCTCGTGTCTGATCGTCCTCGTCGTCGGAAGCGGAGTCCATCTTCGCGCCGCGACGGTCACGGAGAATGTCCCCATGCTGGGCGGCACGCTGGGTGTCGCCCAGGCGCTCGGCCTCGATCCCACGCCGGATCGCGCCCGTTTCATCGTCGAACTGGCCCGCGCGATTTACGACGTTCCCGAAGGCTCGAACGCAACCACCGACGCCGTGCTCAAGAAGCTCGCCCGTCACCTCGATACCGTCGATCGTTTTCAAGCGGCCCTCGCGAAAGTCCAGCCGGCCGACCGCGGCATCACGTTGGCGATGGCAGGGCAGAAGAATGAGCGCGACCGGCTGAAGGAGTTCCTCGATCTGCTCGGGCTGAAGCTCCGCGAAAAAAACAAGGCGTTCACGGTCGAGCAGACGGACAGCAAACAAGGCGCGGAGCGGGTCAAAGAGCTCGCGAGCATCGGCGTGAACTTGAACCAACTGGCCGCGCGGCTCAATAAGGGCGAGGCGGTGCGCGTCGCCGTGCCGTCCGAGACCGTGCCAATTCCGCTGCCCGCCAAGATCTGGAGCGACGCGATCTTTCAGCGTCCCGTCGCCGGCGCCGCGTTATTCTCCGCCATCATGTCGGATCGTCGCGCGGCGTTGCTCTGCCATGGTCTGGCTGCGCTCGACGATGAGACGCTGCAATTCCTCGCGGAGCGGCCTGCGCTCCTGACGCGCTTGTACGAGCACGATGCCGGCCCGTTCGCGGCGTTCGGCGGCAGCCTTCGCATTCAGCAGAATGCGGTGCTGGTTCCCGGAGGCGCCGCGGCCGTTCCGTTGTGGGAAGCAGCCGTCGACGAGAAGATCGATCGGCCCGATCGGTTCGTCCGCGAGCTCTTCGGTCACGACGCCGGGCGCGTCGCGTATCTCTACGATGCGCTGGGGCATCTCGACGCGCCGCGGCGATCGTTCGCGCTTGGCGTCTGGATCGCCGACGCTTCCGTGCGGCGCGATCGCTTCAAGTCGCTGACGTCATCGCTCAGCGGCTTCCAGCCGTGGGACGTGCCGGAACGCCCGTTCATGCGCCCGCCGGACGACGTCGTGCTGGCGTTGATGCGGGTCGCGGCTGACGAGCGCGGCGAGCCGACGCGGCCGTCGTGGTGGCACTTCTGGCATCGCGCCTTCGACGGCTCCGACCTGCCCGACGACCCGGCCCGTCAGCTCAGGAACCTGCAAGAAGGCGGACGCATCGATGCGGCGTCGCTGTCGGAGTTTCTTCTGAACGCCGATGCGCGGTCGCGCCCCGAACGCCTCGATCAGTTCGCCTTCGGCCAGCGCGCGTTTGCCGGCATCGAAGACGCGGCGCTGCCAGACGCGCTGATCGCCGTGCGAGCGTTCGCACGCTATCGCATGCTCATGCTGACGATCGAGCGCCTGGGCATTAAGACACCGGCGGTTTACGCGGCCGCGGCGCGGCAGGCGGCGCGAATCTCGGCGCTGGACCCATCGCCCGGTTTCGTCGCTCTGACGCAGTTTCAAGGCGCGATGGCGATGGTCGAGCAACTCCGGCGCACACGCGTCCTTGACGTGGCTGGCGCGGAGGCGCTCGTATCGTCGCTGTCGGCCATGTCGTTGAACGACGAGGGGCGCTACGACGGAGCAATCGCCCGGTGGATCCGAACGTCGCTCGGCCCCGCGGTTCACGACACAGGCGCCGACTTCGACGCCACGCTCGTTCCCGCGCTCGCGGGCCAGGGCGGAGGCCCAACGGCGGCGGTCAACGTGACGTGGGAAGGCCGTACCTACCGCGTCGATCTCGTGACGCCTGAGGCGCGGCGGCTGAAGCGGGTGCTGGAGAAGCTGCGAGCCGAACCGCTCAACCGCGCGCTGGCGTTCGAACGCCTCGCGGAAGCGCTGAGCAAGCCGGCGGTTTCCCTCGCTGCTGTTCAGGCGACAATTGCCGAGCTCAAGACCCTGACGCCGCGCGCGCCGTCCTCCAAGGACAAGCGCGTACCGGGCGTCAACGCGCCGCCCGGTGTTGACGCGCCGAGGGATCGCGGTGAAATCGTGAAGTCCGCGATTCAGGACCTGTCGAAGATCAAGTCGGCGAAAGACCTGAAACGCGCCGGCAGGATTGCGGCGCCGCTGTTCGCGCTCGTGGACGATCTGACCGGCGACGCGCTGCTGACGATCGTCTATGCGATCCATCTCGGCGACGCCGACGGCACCGCGTTCGCCACTGGCAACGTGAGCCATCGGCACGATTTCGGGTTCACCGAGCACGATCATGAAGTACGGCTCCGTGCGGCGTGGACCGAGCCGGTGCAGAAGACCGCACCAGGCGTACCGTGGCGGGTGACGGGCTCTCTTCTCGGCCTGGACCTCGGACTGGCGAGTCTGTCCTTGCGGAGGATTTCGTCGGACACGCTCTCGCAGGCGCCCTCACTCGCCGGGCTCGAGCGTGAGGCCTTCGTTAAGACCGTGGCCCTCCTGAATCCGTTTGCCGTGCGGGATGCTGACCGCGACGCTGTCGCCGATGCGATCCGACGCGGGCAACGTCGCATTGGGGCGCTCACATCGGACGCATCCGCGTTGGACGCGCTGGCCGACGAAATTGGGATGGACGGGTGGCGCCGGCGTGACGTGCGCTGGACCTTGGCCAACGAGCCCGACCGTGTCGCCTCGTACTTCTCGATGACGGACGTACTGTACCTTGGGAAGCCGGCGGCCGCCGACGTCGACGTCTGGGGCGTCTCGGCAGGATCGTTTGACGGCTGTCTCTGCGCGCGCGTGGCGCCGCCTGGCCGGTGGACGCTCGCCGTCGGGCGGCCCCGCAACGGCCTGCTGTCGGCATCGGTGAGCGATCTCACGCTGCGCGTCGCGCTATCCCTCAGCGGCGCAAAACTGCCGGCAGCGCTTGCGCCTGGCGTCCTGGCCGCGGCGACGCAGGACTTCGTCGACGGTGTCAAACTCCTGCACCGCAACGACTGGTTGACACTCGCCCGGTTCTCGCAGGTCGTGATGGCCCGCTTCGACGACTACGTCGCGGCGCTGACCGCCGATGGCCCGCTCGTGTCGCCCGAATGATCGTACGACGATGAGTCGTCAATCTTGCGTGCGCGGACTCGTGATGGGCGCAGCGGTGGTCGCGTCGGCGGTGATGCTGGCCGCGACGCCGCAGACTGACGCGCCCCGAGTCACCATCCTGTCGCCCGCTGAAGGCGAGTACGCGATCGGACCGACACCCCTTCGAGCACGAATCGAATCGTCCGCGAGCCCGCAGAGCGTCACGTTCTTCGCTGACGGCCGTCAGATCTGCGTGGTCACGCGTTCGCCGTACGAGTGTGACTGGGATGCCGGAAGCGTCGTCAAGGAACACCAGATTCGCGTTGTTGCCGTTTTTGCCGGCAGCGCGCGCGTCGTCCAGAACGCCCGCACGAAGGGGCTCGACTACGTTGAGTCCGTCGACGTGGACGTCGTGCAGGTCACTGCGACGGTGTCGGATGGGAAACGCTACGTGCGCGGTCTGCCGAAATCCACCTTCCACGTGTTCGAGGACGGAAAGGAGCAGCCGATCTCCCATTTCGAGTCGGAAAATGTACCCCTCGATCTGCTAGTCGCCCTCGACATCAGCGCCAGCATGACGCCGGCCATCGCGAAGCTGAAGCAGGCGGCGACGACATTCCTCGAAGCGATTCCACAACGGGATAAAGTGACGCTGCTCGCCTTCAACGACAGCATCTTCACGCTGGCGCGCGGGGCGACGGACCCTGTGGAACGCGTGAAGGCGATCGATCGCCTGGCGCCGTGGGGCGCGACGACGCTGTACGACGTGATCATTCGCGGCGTCGACTTGCTGGGGCGGCAGAGCGGCCGCAAAGCGATGATCGTCTTCACGGACGGCGAAGACGAGGGGAGCCGCGCGCCTCTCGAGGAAGTGGTGCGGCGTTTAGAGGCGAGCGACGTGACGCTGTATCTGATCGGCCAGGGCCGCGGTACCGAGATGGAGCGCCTCAAGAAGATCATGGTGCAGCTGGCTCAGCCGACCGGCGGGCGGGCATTGTTCACCGAGAAGATTGACGATCTGCGTGCGGCGTTCGGGGAACTGCTCGACGAACTGGCCAACCAGTACTTGCTAGGGTATGCGCCGCCTGACAACCGCCACTTAGATGTCTTGCATCATCTCAAGGTGGAAGTCGACGGTCACCGGACTGTGCGCGCCAGACAGACCTATCGCGTGGCGCCGGCCGTCAAGCCCTGAACAAACCGAGATACGAGGTCCACCACATCACACTCGGCCGCGCCCTGATTGCGAGGGCCGCGGTGCGCGGTAGAATCGGCGGATGCTCCACACGATTCGATGGCAGATTCTGCTCGTCGGCCTCGCCGGGTAGGTGAATCGCCGCCAGTTCCTCTTGCTGTTGCTGCACTGTACGGCCGACGGAGAGCGGACAACTTGCGGGCTTACTTTTGATGCGGGAACTGCACTCTTTGAGCGCAATCGAGCGCGATTGAGTCGGCGCGAAATCGCCGGGTTTTGCGAAGATACTGAGGAAATCAGCAAGTATTTCGAGGTTATTCTGGGGAGCGGGCTACGGGGATCGAACCCGTGTCCGAGGCTTGGGAAGCCTCTGTACTACCATTGTACTAAGCCCGCGCCGGTCGCTCGGCTGAAGCCTCGCGCTACGAATCAAAATCCTATCACGAGCGAATGAGCGCGATCACCTCGTCCCGTTTCGCCGCCATCTGATCCGCCGTCGTCGCCTCGAGGTTGAGCCGGAGCAGCGGCTCGGTGTTCGAGGGGCGCACGTTGAAGTGCCAGTCCGGGTACTCGACCGAGATGCCGTCCAGCGTGTACTGGCGGCCGTCCTTGTAGCGGCCGGCGATCGCCGCCAGCTTCGCCGGGACGAGGTCCATGCTCGCCAGTTTCGTGTTGATCTCCCCGGAGATGAAGTACTTCGCGTTCAGCGGCCGGAGCAGCTCGTGCAAGCTCTGACCCTTCTTGGACATCAACTCGAGGATCAGCAGCGCCGGGATGAAACCGTTGTCCGCGTAGAAATTCTCGCGGAAGTAGTAGTGGCCCGTGACCTCGCCGCCGAAGATCGCATTCGACTCGCGCATGCGCTTCTTGAAGAACGCGTGGCCGACGCGATTCATCAGCGCCGTGCCCCCGAGCCTCGCCGCCGTGTCTTTCACGGCGTAGCTGGCACGCAGATCGTAAATAACCGTCGCGCCGGGATTCTTCAACAAGAACGCTTCGGAGAGGAGTGCTGTGACGAAGTCACCGGAGACGAACTCACCGGTGCCGTCGATGAAGAAGCACCGATCGGCGTCGCCGTCCCACGCAATTCCGATGTCGGCCCTCTCGGCGACAACGCGCTCGACGATGTCGCGGCGATTCTCTTCGATCAGCGGATTGGCTTCGTGATTGGGAAAGCGGCCGTCGATATCGAAGCAGAGGCGCGTGGTGCGGCAGGGGAGCCGGTCGAACAGCCGCGGCGCGACGAGACCGCCCATACCGCTGCCCGCATCGAGCACGACGTTGAACGGCTTGATGATCGCGGGATCGATGAAGGACATCACGTGTGCGACGTAGGCGTCGAGCATCGTCTTCGTCGCCACCTGACCGCGGCGCGCGGCGGGCTGCGGCAGCGCGTCACCCGCGATCATGTCGCGGATCTCTCCCAGACCCTCGTCGCCGCTGAGTGGCAGCGCTTCGCGCCGGACGAGTTTCATGCCGTTGTACTGCTTCGGATTATGCGAGGCCGTCACCTGGACCCCGCCGTCGAGGCCGTCCCGCGCGACGCCGAAGTACAGCATGTCGGTCGAGATCATCCCGTAGTCTACGATGTCGGCGCCTTGCGCCGACGCGCCGTCGATGAAGGCGGCGGCCATCGCGGACGAGGACAGTCGCATGTCGCGGCCGACTCCGATCCGCTTCGCCTTCAGATACGTGACGAACGCCCGGCCAACTGCACGTGCGGCGTCTTCGTTCACTTCGCCGGGATACACGCCGCGAATATCGTACGCCTTGAAGATGTCGGGATTGAGTTTGAAGGCCATCGGAGGGCTAAGGGCTAAGGGCTGTGTCACACACGACTGTAATCCGTCACGACCGACTTGTCGCCGAGGATCGAGCCGTGGTTGAGGACGGCATTGCGGCCGATGTGGCATTGGCGCCCGAGGATGGCGTCGCGAACCACAGCGTCCTGGCTGATCCGCGTGTTCGCCCAGACAATCGAGTGTTCGACGACCGCCTGCTCCTCGACGTGGCACTGCTTGCCGATCACGCTGTAAGGGCCGACGCGCGCGGCCGTCTTGATGACGGCGCCCTCGTCGATGAAGCACGGGCCGTCGAGGACCGCGCCCTCTTCGACGCGGGCGTTCGGCGACACCCACGACGAGGACTCGGCCGTCGCAAACGGCGCCGTCTTGTACCGCCCGTCCATGATGTCCCGGTGCACCTGAATGTACTTTTCCGGCGTGCCGATGTCGATCCAGTAGCCGTCGTAGACGTAGGCGACAAACGTCTCGCCCCGCTCGATGAGCGACGGGAAGAAGCTGCGCTCGATGGACCAGGCCGTGTCCTTCGGGATCCGATCGAACGTGTCGGGCTCGAGCACGTAGATGCCGGCATTGATGTGGTTCGACGTGATCTCGTGGGGCTTGGGCTTCTCGAGAAAACGCAGGACGTTGCCGCGCGCGTCGGTCTCGACGAGCCCGTACGCGGACGGATTCTCGACCGGCGTGAGGACGATCGTCGCCTTGGCCTTGCGCTCGCGGTGGAGCGCGATGACCGCCGCGAGATCGATCTGCGTCAGCACGTCGCCGTTGAACACGACGACCGATTCATGCAGCGATTCACCGGCGTACCGCACGGCTCCCGCCGTGCCGAGCGGCACCGGCTCGACGACGTAGCGGATCGCGAGGCCGGAGTCGCCGCCGTCGCCGAAGATCTCCTCGATGCGGCGCGGCTGGTAGTTGAGGCTCAGGATGGCTTCGTCGATCTCCGGCACGCGCTTGAGCAGGTCGAGCTGATAGTGCAGGAACGGCCGATCGAAAATCGGGACGATGGGCTTCGGCGTGTGAATGGTCAGCGGGCGCAGGCGCGTGCCCTTGCCCCCAGCGAGGAGGATCGCTTTCATACGGAACCACCGATGATATCATGGCCGTACGGCCGCAATGAACCTTCCGAACGCGCTGACGCTCACGCGCATCTTCCTTGTGCCGCTTCTCGTGGTCGTGCTGCTGACGAAGTTCGAAGGGCGTCAGATTCTCGGCGTGCCGAACGAAATCGTCGGCGCGGGCATCTTCGGGCTGGCGTCGCTGACCGACTGGGCTGATGGTTATCTGGCGCGCCGGCGCAAGCAGATCACGCCGCTCGGCCAGGTGATCGATCCGTTCGCCGACAAGCTGCTGGTGTCGGCGGCGCTCATTTCACTCGTGCAGATGGACCTCGCGCCCGCGTGGATGGTCGCGGTGATCATCGGCCGCGAGTTCGCGGTCACGGCGCTGCGCAGCGTGGCCTACGCGCGCGGCGTCCCGATTCCGGCGTCGCCGCTCGGCAAGGTGAAGATGGTCGCGCAGGTCGTGGCCATCCTGGCGCTGATCCTGGCACACGGCCGGATGCGCGAATTCTTCCTGGATCGCATCGGCCAGGCGGCGCTGTGGGTCGTAGTGCTGACAGCGCTCGCGTCCGGCGTGGACTACTTCCGGCGGTTCGGCTTCCTGCGCGGCGCGGCGCAGTAGCGCGGCCGCGCGACCTACTTCGTTGTCGCCTGCGCCTTGATCGTGGCGAGGAGCTTCTGCGCCTCCGGCAGGTACTGGCTCTTGTCGAACTCCTGGATGAGTTTCTCGAGCAAAGGCTGCGCCGCGGCGTCCTGCTTCACCTTCACGTACGAGTCCGCCAGGTAGTAATAGACCGCATCGCGTCCCGTGTACGCCTCGTCGCTCTTCAGGAGCCCCTTGAAGCGATCGATCGCCCCGGGATACCACCGCTGCCGCCAGTAGAAATAGCCGACCTGGTAGTCCGAGTCCCCGAGCCGATCGCGGGACTCGCGCAGTTTGGTGCGTACCTCCGGCATCAGCTTGCTGTTCGGATACCGGAGCACGAAGGCTTCGTACTCTTTGATCGCCTCCCGCGTTTCCGTCTGATCTCGCTGCGGGTTGCGCATCTGTCGATAGTGCGCGAACGCCAGCTTGAACTGGGCGTAGTCGGCGCGGGGATTGGTGGGATAGAACGAGAGGAACTCGCGGAACTCGTTGATCGCCAGCACAAGTGCTTCCGACGTGCCTTCACCGAGGTACGTGTCGCCGATGCCGATCTTGGCGTCGGGGCGATACGTGCTCGCGGTGTAGGTCTCCACGACCTGCTTGAAGAACTCACGGGCCGTCAGCCATTTCTTGGCGCTCAGCGCCGCAGTGCCTTTGTCGAAAAGGAACTTGTCTGGTTCGGTCGTGCCCGGCGGCACGAGCCCGCGCGTCCCTTGGGAACACGCTACGGCGAACGTCAGTGCCGCAGAGGCCGCGAGTAACGCGATGTGACGGAGCGCGCGATCTGTCCTCACAGGATTCCGACCAGCCATTGATGTTCCGCCGCCAGGCCCGCCTCGAGTCCGACGGCGGGCGCGAAGCCAAGCTCCTTTCGCGCGAGTGACGTGTCCGCGTAGGTGTGCCGCATGTCGCCCTTCTGCTCGGAATCGCCCTGAATCAGCGGGCGCCGGCCGGCGACGCGTCCGATCATCTCGAGCACGTCGGTGATCGAGACACGGGAACCACCACCAATATTGTACACGTGGCCCGGGACGCCCTGCCGGCCGGCCGCAATCGTGGCCGCGACGGCGTCGGTGACAAAGGTGAAGTCGCGCGTCTGGCCGCCGTCGCCGAACAGCGTCAGCGGCTCGCCGAGAATCGTCGCGCGAAGGAACTTGTGAAATCCCATGTCCGGGCGCTGCCGCGGGCCGTACACGGTGAAGTACCGCAAGGAAACCGCCGGCACGCCGTAGTTGACGTGATACAGGTTGCACAGGTGCTCGGCCGCCAGCTTCGTGACGCCGTACGGCGAAACGGGCTGCACGCGCGCGTCCTCGCGCATCGGCATCTCGACGTCGTCGCCGTACACCGAGGAGCTCGACGCGTACACGAGTCGCTCGATGGACGGTACCGTGCGGACGGCTTCGAGCAGGACCTGCGTGGCCTCGATATTGTTGACCGTGTAGATCGAGAAGTCGCGGCCCCAGCTCTTGCGTACGCCGGCCTGCGCCGCGAGATGAAACACGTGCGTCCGGTCCGCCAGCAGCGCGGCAAGATCGGCGTCCTGGATCCGCGACTCGACGAAACGAAACCGCGCGTGGCTTCGGGCACCCGCGAGATTCCGCTCCTTGACCGCGCGCGGGTAGTAGTCGGTGAAGCAGTCGAGCCCGATCACGTCGGCGCTCTGCGCGAGGAGCTGTTCGGCCAGCGTCGATCCGATGAAGCCGGCGACTCCGGTGATGAGTGCGTTCATAAGAAGAGCCCGCGCACGCGCTCGGGAACCCGGCACGGCCGGCCGGCGCGATCGAGCGTGGCGTGAACGGTCGAGCCCGTGGCGAGCGTTTTCCGATCGGCCGGCCGGATCACATCGTAGCTGAATTGCAGCCGCACGGGCGACAGCAGTGAGCCCGTCGTCCGCACTTCGAGTTCGTCGTCGTACTTCGCCGATCCGCGATACGCGCACTGCGCGTCGATGACCGGCAGCGTGTAGCCGTCTGTTTCCATTTCGCGATAACTCCAGCCCGCGCTCCGCAGCAGATCCGTGCGGCCGACTTCGAACCAGACGAAGTAGTTGGCGTAGTAGACCACGCCCATCTGGTCGGTTTCGGCGTAGCGCACGCGCACGCGGGACACGGAAGGGCGAAGGCTCACCGGGCTGCAGTCGGGGTGAGGGCGCTGAACGCGACGGCCTTGAGATCGCGCGTCGCTTGTTCGGGATCCGCGGTGCCGAAAATGGCGTTGCCGGCGACGAGGACGCGCGCGCCCGCGGCGACGACGCGCGCGATATTGGTCCGGTCGATGCCGCCGTCGATTTCCACGGGTCCATGATTGCCCGCGGCGTCGAGCAACGCGCGCACTTCACGCACTTTGGACTCGCTGCGCGGGATGAAAGTCTGTCCGCCGAAGCCGGGGTTCACCGACATGACGAGGACGAAGTCCACATCCGCCGCGATCTCCGTGAGCGCGTCGACCGGCGTCGATGGGTTGAGGACGACGCCGGCTTTGACGCCGAGGGACTTGATGGCGTGGACGGTCCGGTGCAGATGCGGCAGCACCTCGACGTGGACCGACATCATGGCCGCGCCCGCGTCGGCGAACGCTTCGAGATAGCGATCGGGTTCCTCAATCATCAAGTGGACGTCGAGCGGCACCGTGGCTACGCGCTTGATCGATTTCACCACCGGCGGGCCGATCGTGATATTCGGGACGAAATGGCCGTCCATTACGTCGACGTGGATCAGATCCGCGCCGCCGCGCTGGACGGCCGCAATCGCGTCGCCGAGCGCGGCGAAGTCGGCCGACAGAATCGACGGGGCGATGAGGACGCTCAACGGCTCACCTCGAGCGAAACGGGTTCACCGGGCCCGATTTGGAATCCGCCCTGCGGATTTTGACGGACGACGATTCCCGCAACCACGCCGGGATACGGCACCGACCCGACGACGGCGACGCGGAACCCCCTGTTGCGCAGCGCTTCGGCCGCACGCTCGCCGTTGAGGCCGATGAGATCCGGCATCACGTACGTCTCGCCGCGCTCGCCGCGGTTGACGAGCAGCGCCACTTGCTCGCCGCCGCTCTTCGGCGGCGGATTCTGGGCGACGACGACGTCGGCCGCGGCCTGCGATCGAATCTCGGCGACACCGGTCAGTGTGAAGCCGTCGTGCGCGAGACGCAACTGCGCGGCGCGCTCCGTTTCGCCGACCAGTCGCGGTACAGATGAGGCCCGCGGGCCCGCGCTCAGCCATACCTTGATCGTGCGCTGACGCCGGGCGGTCGAACCGGGGCCGGGCTCCTGCGCCAGAATCCGGCCGGCTGCCACCTTGGCGTCGGGCCGACGAGTGTCGTCGACTTTCAGGGCCAGCCCCAGCTGATCCGTCAGCGCATTGGCGTCTGCGGCCGTGCGGTTCGTGAGATCGGGCACCTGCACCTCGCGCGCGCGCAGGGCGACACGCATCGAGGCGGCGGCAAAGAGGAAGTAGGTGGCGACGAGCGCGACGAGCACGAGCAGGACTTTGCCTGCGGTCAGGACACGGGCACTCAGCGGCATCGATGGAAGAATCGTACTACAAGTCGCCGATTGTCTCCGGTACCTGTCACCTACCTGTCACGTGACAGGTGCCCGGAGGAAGACGGCGCCGAAGAAAGCCTCGAGGCCGTGGACGTGCGGCTCCGTGCGCAGATGGCCTCGCTCGTCGACGACGGCCGGCGGCAAAAGCGGGTGCGCGTCGCGCGCGGAGAGGGGGACGAACCCGGGCGTCGTGACGAGGAACGCGTCGACGACGCCGACGTTCTCCTCCGGCTCGCTGGAACAGGTGGCATATATCAAGCGTCCGCCCGGCGCGACCACCTCGGCGGCGCGCTGCAGCATCGTCAACTCGGCCGCGGCGAGGAGCGGCAAATCGTCCTCCCGCCGGCGCCAGCGGATGTCTGGATCGCGGCGTAGCGTCCCCAGGCCCGAGCAGGGCGCGTCGACGAAGACACAATCGAACGGCGCGCGGAATGGAAGCGTCTTCAGGAGATCCGCCTGAACGAGACGCACGTGTGATGCGCCGCTGGCGGCCACGGTGTGACGCAGCAGTGTCATCCGGCGATCGCGGACATCGCTCGCCACAAGGAGCCCTCGGTCTCCCATCGCCGCCGCGATCGCGGTCGTCTTGCCACCCGGTGACGCGCACGCGTCCAGCACGCGCGACCCCGGCGCCGTCCCCGCAAGCAGCGTCACGAGTTGCGACGCTTCGTCCTGCACGACGAACCAGCCCGCGTCGCGGCCCGCACCCCTCAACGGGTGCCCGCGCTCGACGATGAACGCGTCCGGCGCGAAACGCGCTGGACGGACGCCGACGTCTTCGCTCGCGAGCCTCGTGACGAGTTCTTCCGGCGTGACACGGAGCCGGTTGACGCGCAGGGTGACCGGCGCCGGTTGATTGTTGAACTGGAGCCACGCCTCAGCCGCGTCGAGACCCAGCCGTTCGTACCAGCGCGCGACGAGCCAACGTGGGTGAGAGAGCGTGATGCTCAGATAGTCAAGCGCCGCCTCGCGGTCTCCTGGAACCGTCGGTCGTGGCGGAAGCGGCAGGTTCTTCCGGGCGCGCGAGAGGGAGCGGAGCACCGCGTTCACGAAGCCGACGGCGCTCCGTTTTCCTGCGCGCCTGACGAGGTTCGCGCCGTCGTCGACAACGGCCGACGCCGGGACGCGCGTCAAGTGGAGCAATTGGTACACGCTCAGTCGCAGGATCTCGACGACCTCCGGGTCGAGCCGATCGATGGGGCGCTTGGCAAAAGCGGTGATGAGGTGGTCGAGCGCCGCGCGCCATCGCTGGACGCCGGTCGCGATCTCCGACGCCAGCGCGCGATCGCGTTCGTCGCGCAGCCCGGTCCGTGCAGCGGCGATGGCGGCCGGCAGGTCGTAGCCCGCGGACACGGCGACGAGCACTTCGTACGCCGCGACGCGGGCCGGCGAGATCATGGCGCGGCGGTCAGGCGATCGCCCGGCGCGATCGCGTGGCCGGCCAGGAACTCGCGCGCAGTCATCGGACGCTTGCCCTCGGTCTGAAGCTGTGTGATCTGAAGCGCGCCGTCGCCCGCGGCGACGATGAGGCGATCGTGTTCAGCCACGAGGATTGTGCCCGGCTCGCCACGTGTCGCGCTGTCTGTGATGCTGGCGCGATGCAGGATCAGCCGCTGTCCGCGCAAGTACGTGAACGCGTGCGGCCACGGATGGAGGCCTCGCACGAGATCATGCAGGCGAGCGGCAGACTGATTCCAGTCGACGCGGCCGTCTTCTTTCGTCAAGCGATGCGCGTACGTCGCCGCCGCGTCGTCCTGCGGTGTCTCCTGCGCATGCCCCCTCGCGATCTGATTCACGACCGCAGCAAGCAGCCGCGCGCCGAGGCGCGCGAGATCGCGCTCGACCTCCTCGCTTGTCTCGTCGCGCGCAATCGGGCGATGGTCTTTCGCGAGCATGGGCCCCGCGTCGAGTGCCTTGACGACGCGCATGATCGTCACGCCGGTGGCGAGTGCGCCGTCGATGATCGCGCGGTGGACGGGCGCGGCGCCGCGGTAGCGCGGCAGCAGGGATGCGTGCACGTTGATCATGCCGAGGCGGGGTGTCGCCAGGACCGCGTCGGTGAGAATCTTCCCGTACGCGGCGACGACCCCGAGATCGGCGTGCCAGGCGGCGAGGTCGTCGAGGAACGACGGATCCTTCAAGCGCTCAGGCTGGAGCACCGGCAGGCCCGCGACGAGCGCGCGCGCCTTTACCGGCGAGTCCGAGACACGCTGTCCGCGGCCGCGCGGCCGGTCCGGCTGTGTCACGACGCCGACCACGATGTGCGGCGATGCGGCGAGCAGCGCGTCGAGCGTCGGCACGGCGAACTCAGGTGTACCGAAGAGCACGATTCGCAGCGGCGGCACCGTCACAGCCGGAGTCCGCGTCTCGGGTTGCGGCGCGGTCGTCACCATTTGCCCGCGCGCGTCAGCTTGCGGATCTTGCGGACGATCAGGTCGCGCTTGATGCCGCGGAGACGGTCGACGAACAGCGTGCCGTCCAGATGATCCATTTCGTGCTGGAACGCGCGCGCGAGGAGCCCGGTGGCCTCGTGGCGCTGTTCGGTCCCCTGGCGGTCGAGCCCTTTGACGACCGCGCGCGACGGCCGCACGACCGTCGCGTTGAAGCCCGGCACGCTGAGGCAGCCTTCTTCTTCGAGCTGCATTCCTTCGCGTTCGACGAACTCGGGGTTGACGAGCACGATGAGACCGTTCGGGTCGCGCCCGATCGAGATATCGACGACAAAGATCCGCCATGCCTCGCCGACCTGTGGAGCGGCGAGGCCCACGCCCGGTGCGGCGTACATGGTCTCGATCATGTCGCCGATGAGCCTGTCGATCTCGGGCGTGAGCGCCTCGACGGGCCGCGCCTTCGTGTGGAGCACGTCGTCGCCATATTTCAGGATGGGCCTGATCATGGGGACGAAGGACGATCAACGCAGAAATCGCAGAAAGCGCAGAGGAAGATGGTCACTCTGGGAATCCGTTCACAACGCGCCGAAGACCGTTGTCGAGCAACCACTTCACGTTGAAGTTGATAAGCAATCCTACTTTACAACCGGAGAAACGCAGATAAGACAGAAGCTGTGCGGCGTGGACGCGCTCAAGTCGCTCAAGGGCCTTGACTTCAACGATGACTTCGCCCGCCACGAGAAGGTCGACGCGATATCCACAATCCAGGGTCTGATGACGGTAGACAAGGGGCAAGGGCTTCTGTCGCTCGACGCCAAGCGAACGGCGCATGAGTTCGCTGGCAAGGCACGCCTCGTACGCGGATTCGAGCATGCCTGGGCCGAGTTCGCAATGAACGTCGATTGCGGCCGCGATGATCTGTTCCGTGATGGCGTTCAAGCGAGCTGCCTCTGACATGACTGAAGGGTGATGCAACATTCATGACAGACTCTGGATCGTGAGACGTATGGATATTTCTGCGATCGCTAAGCGGGAGAGGGTGGCAGATTCTTCTGCGTGTTCGGCGGGTTCTGCGTTGATCGTCGTCAGTCCCTAAGAACGTCTGAACCGGGCGGCGGTGCGGTCGCGGAACGCGCGGTGGTTCGCGACGAGTTCCTCGATCGTATCGTTGCCGAACTTCTCGAGGACCGCGTCGGCGAGCACGAGCGCGACCATCGCCTCGCCGACGACCGCGGCGGCCGGCACCGCGCACACGTCACTGCGCTCGACGGTAGCCGGGCTCTCCGTCATCGTCGGAAGATCCACCGAGCGCAGCGGCTGCATGAGCGTCGAGATCGGTTTCATGTAGGCCGTCACCCGAAGGTCCTCGCCGTTCGTGATGCCGCCTTCAAGGCCTCCGGCGTTGTTGGTGGGGCGGCGCACGGGAAGGGACGCCGTCGTCGGTTCCCCGCGCAGCAGGATCTCATCGTGGACGCGCGAACCGGGAACGCCGGCCACGGCCGGACCCAGACCGATACCGACGCCCTTGATCGCCTGTATCGACATCAACGCCTGCGCGAGACGGCCATCGAGCTTGCGGTCCCAGTGCACGTGGCTGCCCAGGCCCGGCGGCACATCGTGTGCGAGGACTTCGAAGCTTCCGCCCATCGTGTCGCCGGCCTCCCGCGCGCGATCGATCTCCGCGATCATCTGCTGCTCGACCGCGGAATCGGCGCAGTGAAGCGGGGTCTCGCTCGAAATCGCTCGCACCTGGGCGAACGTGACGGCGAGCGGATCGCGCAGCGACGCGGATCCGATCGACACGACATGACTGGCGATTTCGATGCCGATTGCACGAACGATCTGGCGCGCGATGGCGCCGACGGCGACGCGGGCCGCGGTCTCCCGGGCGCTCGCGCGCTCGAGGATATTGCGCATGTCGTCCTGTCCGTACTTCACGAAGCCCGCCAGGTCGGCGTGGCCTGGGCGCGGACGGGTGACGGGCGGCCGGTCGGCGCCGGTCGCGGCGGCCGGCGTCTCTGATTCGACATGCATCGTCTTCTGCCAGTTCTCCCAGTCCTTGTTCGGAATCATCAACGCGATGGGCGAACCGGTCGTGACCCCGTGTCGCACGCCGCTCAGCACATCGGCGCGATCCGATTCGATGAGCATGCGCCGTCCGCGGCCGTATCCGGTCTGACGCCGGCGCAAGTCCGCGGTGATCGCATCGAAGTCGAGCGTGAGCCCCGCGGGCACGCCTTCGAGAATCGTCACCAGCGCCTTGCCGTGCGACTCGCCGGCAGTCAAAAAACGCAGCATGCGGGCAACATTCTACTTGAAATTCTTGCCACGTCCGGCGCGCGCGCATCGATCCTCGGCGGGAATCCGCGCGGCGATGTTCTTGCACCAGTCCTCGCCCTCACACGGAGGGCACATGCAACTGATCGCCGATCGATTTGCAGTACACGATGACGGACGCACGATTGATCTCGCGACCGGTGCGCTCGTCACGCTCGTGATGGGCGCGGCCGGAGGAATTGCTGAACAGCGGCGTTGGGCGGCGCGGTGCGACGCGCTGCGCGGCCTGCATCATCGCGTCATCGCGCCGCTTCTCGACTTCGGCGCACTGGGTGAATCGTCGCGATTCGAGGCGTGGCGCTGCGGCAGTCGCTGGCGCGGCGCGCCGGACGCCGCGCAGGCGCTGCACGCGGTCGCGGAGGCCGTTCTGCGTGGCTCCGGGCTGGCCGTCGGCGCCGATGACACCGCGCACATCGGGCACGACGGCGCGCTCGTGTGGGTGCCGGGTGCGGATACTGGCTACCCGTTGGACGTTTGCTACCCAAGCGGAGACGACCTGCCGATGCGGCAACGCGGGTTGGCACACGTCGATCGGCCGGCTGTCCGCGCGTTGGCGGAGATGTTGAGCGCCGCGCCGGGGCCCCGGCCGCACGTCGCGGCGATATGGGGGAGCGGCGGGTCCGGGAAGACAACGGCGGTCGCAGAACTGGCGCGCCTGGCGCGGCTCAACGGCCTGTCGCCGGTTGCAGCGCCGCTGATCCAGTCCGCGTTCGCCGACCTGATCGCGGGGCGCAGTCTATTCATCATCGACGACGAGGGGCGTGCGACGGGCTGGCCTGCGCTTTTGCACTCGGTGCTGCGGACAGCATTGCCTCACGCGCTCGTCCTGGTCGGCGAACGGGAAGTGCGAGGCGTGGACGGTATCGCGCTCGGGCGAGTGCCGGCGGAGGCGCTGGTGGCGGCAATCCGACCGCGCGTCATCGACGACAGGCTGGCGGCCTGGGCTCGTCGCGCAGCAGAACGTGCGAATGGCCTGCCCGGACGATTCGCTGACTGCCTCCGGCCGCAGAGCACCTCGGCCAGACGTGTCGCGCGTGACCACACGCGGCTGCGCGTCGCCGAGCAATCGATCACGTATGGCGCAGACGTCGTCGAGGTGCCCGTGACGTCGCTAGATGGGGCAGGACCGCAGCGGAAAGGCGCGTGGCCGGCGCCGGGCGAACTCGCGGCCCTAAGACGCCGCATGGCCGACGCGATCGATCAGTTGTCGCGCGGCCGCCACGCGCCGGCGATTCGCCAAGTGCGCCAGGCGATCGGCGGGTTCGCACGCCGCGATGCGTGGATAGACGCCGGTGATGGCGGGCTCGTTCTGGCGTCTGCGTTGCTCCGACGCGGTCGTGTCCGCGAAGCGCAGGCGGCGCTCGAAGAGACCCGCCAGTACGCGGGTCGCGCCGGCCGCGATGCGCTGCTTCTCGACGTCGCGGCACTGAGCGGCGACGCATGGATCGATCTCGCGCGACTCGACGACGCGGAAAGCGTCATCGGATCGGCATTGTCCGCGGCGCGGGCCGCCCGCGATAACGGGCGGGTGCGCGTCCTTTCGCTCGTGCTCGCGCGCTGCCTCGCGTGGCGGGGCCGCTGGGCCGATGCGGCGCTGGCCGCCGGACCTCCGCCGGTCGAGTCGCCACTAGAGGTGCGCGTACGACACGCCGCGCTGTCGTCACGGATCGCGGTCGGACAGCGCGACCCGGCGCGCGCCATTGCGCTCGTGACGGGCGCCGTTGAACAGTCGCGTGCGGAGGGTTTCGTGAGAGGAACTGCCGCGGCCACCTGCGCGGCGGCGTTTGTACACCTTGCGCTCGCCGATTTCGATGCGGTGCACCGCTTTGCCGTCACGTCCATCGCGGCCGCGCGCGCCGGACACGATCCGCTGCGCGCGGCGCGCGCCCGGCTGCTGCTGGCGGAGGCCGAGCGACGGCGCGGGCGACCCGCGCGGGCGCTTTCGCTGCTGCGACGGATGGGGCAGCTGTCGTCGAGGCTTCCGCCCACGCTCCGCGTCCGGTGGGAGCTCGTCACCGCTCTCGCGCGTGGAAGCGATCGTGGTGAGGTCGTCGCGAAACACGTCGCGGCGTCGGGAATGGACGCGCTCGCGTTGTTTGGCGGCACGCCGGCCGCAGGAACGGACCCGCTCGCCGACGAACTGGTTGGCGTGATA
>Ga0326726_10001647_pt1 | contig 20776 bp, 15 predicted proteins | sample MHFenrmetagenome_2_FD_207603 | JGI IMG/M metagenome (GOLD analysis project Ga0326726, IMG submission 207603) | Lab enriched peat soil microbial communities from Michigan Hollow, Ithaca, NY, United States - MHF15MN | ecosystem: Environmental > Terrestrial > Soil > Wetlands > Peat | place: USA... | reverse complement strand
GCTCGATCATGAAATTGACTTGGTCGAAGACGCGATGATCGCCGTAGCTCTTGGCGACATTGGAGAACTCGGCCACAATCCGTCCGCTCGGTTTCGGCTGGGGAAACGAGAAGTGGACCGTTTTCTCTTCTTCCGGGATCTCGACCCGTTCCATCTTCTCCAGTTCCTTGATGCGGCTCTGCACCTGCTTCGCCTTGGTGGCCGTGTAGCGAAAGCGGTTGATGAAGACTTCGAGCTGCTCGATGCGCTCGCGCTGTGTCTTGTAAGCCGCCTCGAGCTGCTCTTTCCGCATGGTCTTCGCCGCCAGGTACTGGTCGTAGTTGCCCGCGTAGAAATGAATCCTCTTGTTCCAGATTTCGACGATCCGCTTGACGGTCACGTCGAGAAAATAGCGATCATGCGAGATCAGAACGTAGGCGTAGGGATAGTTGGTGAGGTATTCCTCAAGCCAGTTGCGGGCTTCGAGGTCGAGATGGTTGGTAGGCTCGTCGAGCAGCAGCAGGTTGGGTTTCTGCAACAGAAGCTTGGCGAGCGCGATGCGCATCTGCCAGCCCCCGGAAAACTCTTCGGTCTGGCGAGTCCAGTCGTCCCGGTGGAAGCCGAGGCCGGTGAGCACCTTCCCCACTTCCGCCTCCAGGGTGTACCCATCACGGGCGCGAAATTCGTGCTCCAGCTTCTGATAGCGGTCGGCGACGTCGGCGTAAGCGGCGCTGGTGTGGTCGAGCTCGGACATGCTGTGAGTGAGGTCTTCCATCTCTTTTTCCATGGCGTGCAGTCCAGCGAAGACCGACATGCACTCGGCAAAGATAGAGCGGCCAGTGAGGGTGAGACCATCCTGCGGCAGGTATCCGGCAGAGATGCCCTTGGCGCGCGAGATCGAGCCGTAGTCGAGCGATTCGAGGCCGGCCAGAATCTTCATGACCGTCGATTTGCCGGTGCCGTTGGCCCCGACCAGACCAATGCGCGACTCTGGCGTGATCAGCCAGTCGGCGCTTTCAAACAGGAGTTTGTGGCCGTAGCGCTTGCCGGCGGCAGAGAGTTGAATCATGGGTGTATTTAATCTAAACACAAACAGCGGGATCCGGCAGGCAGTCACTCCCGCGCGTGACCACAGTCACGGCTTGCACTCCCTGACTGCCGTACTCTGAGATGGAATTCTATTTGCACTGTCACGGCCGGAATCTGTCTGCCGAGCGCCGTTATCCATGCTCTCCAACACACTTAGCGCCGCCGCTCTTCGCAAACGCCGCGGCTGCTTCGCGGTCTGCAATGGTCGTTACCGCATTCCTGCCGCCCACTTCAATCAAACCAAAGTAGAGCGATTCCCCACGGGGAGGCTGTATGGCGATCATCGTTGATCTGGCTGATCTCGAAAGAAGCTATCGGAATATGTCGGAGGAAGAGTTCGCATCGGTAAAGCGGGAGAATCTGACGACAGAAGGCGCGAAGGCCTACGATGCTGAAGCCGCTCATCGGTCGACCCCGGAATGGAAAGCGGCTAATCCTCACGTGGAAGAGTTGGTCATTGATCTTGAGAGCCCAGCGCACCGGAGGATGGCGCGGCATGTCACAGTCATTGCCTTCAGTTCCCTACTGGCCACCCTGTGGTATGTTCTGGCTGCCATCAGCCAGCTAGTACCAAAGGGGAATCCACGGATTGTCATGGTGTCTTTTCTCCCTGTTATTTTAGGCTTCCTTTTGATTTTCTTTGGTTTGAGGCGCAGAAAACGTTGGGGCCGTACGCTTGCGATAGTATGGGCGGCACTCCTGATTTATGTTCCATTCTCGTGGTATGTCCTTTGGGTCTTGACCCGCACTGAGACTCGGCACCTTTTCGGATTAACATCCCCGACACTGGATCGTTTCTTTTCCGACCCATACGAATGAACAATGGGTCTTGTTCCCGCTCCGCGGCTTGAAGACGGCTAGCGTTCCCGGACAGCCGAGAGCGGCCGCCAGCCGTGCGATGCCTAAGTGCTCCCATGCATGCGCAATCAATCACTGTTCGGAGTTCCTGGGAGTACTTGCCTGCTCTTGGCGAGAGCGCCGTGCGCTAGGGGCTGGGAATGACCGCCTGGGCTTCATTGGAATACGCGCTTTCCATTCCTCTCTGATCGACCGCCGTGGTCACGTAGTAATAGGTCTGCCCGGCTTGAACTGAGTCGTCCCCATACGCAGTCGTCGCATCCAGCGCCGAGTTGACTCTGGCGTAAGGACCTCCCGGGGCGGTGCCGCGATAGATGTTATAGCCGCTGATCCCAGAGCCAGAACATCTCCAGGAAAGAGAGACACTGTGGGGTGGCGGGGCGATGCCCTCCCCGCTCATAGTCTCGGTCGGAGCATTCGAGGCGTTGCTGGAAAAGGAGAGGCTCGCGCTGGAGGTGCCGGAGGACTGGGGAGCAAAGGTAAGCGTGTACGGCACGCTTTGTCCGGCTGCAATCGTGAGCGGGAAGGAGAGTCCGGTCAGGGAGAATTCCGTGCTATTCAGACTTGCGGACGAGACCGTTACGCTCGTGCCGCTCGCGCTCAGGACGCTGGCCTGGCTGACATTCGAGCCGACCGTCACCTGGCCAAAATCCAGTGCCGCCGGAGTAAGGATCAGCTGACCCTGAGCGGTCCCGCTGCCAGAGAGCGAAACGTTCAAAGTTGGGTTCGAGGCATCGGAACTAACGGTGATGCTACCGCTGGCGCCGCCCACCTGTTGCGGTGCAAACCCCACGCTGAAGGTCACGCTGGCGCCGGGATTGAGAGTAAGCGGAATATTCATTCCGCTGATGCCAAATCCCGGCCCCGTGACCGTGGCCTGCGAGATCGTCACACTCGCGCCACCCGTATTCGTAAGCGAATCCATCAAGGTCAGGCTGCCCCCGACTTGGACATTGGCAAAATTCAAGCTGCTGGGATTAGCGGTAAGCTGACCAGGACTTGTTCCCGTACCGGTGAAAGAAATGGTCGCTGTGCTGTTGGAAGTCGGAGAGCCTCTTCCATGATTCTTGGCCTTCGGAACTGAATATGCTAAGGAAAGGCTGCCAATGATCACGCCGCCGGACTGCGGCGCAAAGATCGTGATGAGACTCACGCTCTGCCCAGGGGCCAGCATCGTCGGGATGCCGAGCCCGCTGATGCTGAATCCTGTCCCGGATACGCTCGCTTGGGAAATCGTTAGATCCGACCTTCCGGTATTGCTCAGAGCCAGCGGTTGCGTGCTATGGCTACCGATCTGCACGCTGCCGAAACTCACGTTGGAGGGCTTGCCAGTAAGTTGTCCAGCGGCGGTTGCGGCGAATAGACAGACACTCAAAAGAACTAGTCCGCAACCCATGCGCATCCATAGGGAAACAAAACGCTTCACGTCGCTTCTCCTGCTCCGTGCGTCAGGCAACACGGTGGGGGGATATGGAGCAGCTGCGCGGCGCCTTCGACCAACCAGGTCACGTTCAGGCGTTGTGCATGTGGTGATTGTTTACCGCTGCAGGCGACTTGGGCAGGTCACGAAGGGGAACTCATGATGCTGGTCGGGTGCTTACCAGGAACGTCCAATGGGACAGGCCTGCCGGTCCCTAACAGCGTGACCGCCCGGCCGCGCTCAACTGCATGGGATGGAATGGAGAGTGGGTAACGTCGGCAGTGCGGCTTCACAGCCCGTTCAAAACCAAATCACCTGGCGGAACAGAAGCTGCTCGAAAAAAGGATGGATATTTTCGAAACGACTGGCGTTCCCGCTGGTCTGGCCGCACTACCGAAGAATTGTGGAGGCCGCGAGTCTTTCCTCACCGGGCGGCAGCCATCCGCGCGATGCCGATGTGTTCCAGCGCGCGATCAATCACGGTTTGGAGCTCTTGCGCGTACTTGACTTCCCTTCCCTTGGCCAGGGTAACTCGAGCCTGCTCAGGATCGAACCAGGTGGGATTGCGGTAGGCCTCGTCGGGACGACGAGTTTGCTGCACTTCCATCAGGAAGGCTTTGACCACGTATTCCTGTACGCCGCCAGGCTGCCAGAAGACGCCTTTGGAGTGAATATAGACGTGGAAGTGGCGGGGCTCGACGATTCCGATGGCACCCGCTTCCTCCTGAGCTTCCCGCTCCGCCGCCTGACTGTGCGAAAGGCGTGCCTCGGGCGCTCCCTTGGGAAAGGTCCATTTGCCTCCGCCGTTTGTGTTGACCAGCAGGAACTCCGCGTGCGAATTCTGTCGCCGGTAGCAGACGGCCGCCACCTGCAGAGGCAACGCCGACCGTGTTAATCGTGAAGTACCCATGGTTGCTGACTAGAAGTTTACTGCGAAGATATTTCAGGGATGTTAAATAGCAACGAAAATTGTGCACTTTGGTACTGGGCCTTGGGGTGGGGTTACCTGGCCGATGGTGGTTGATCGTTCGCCGTCTCCTCGCTGTAGGATCATTCCTGTTTTCGTTCCGTGCTCTCTGCACTGCGGCTGGCCATGAGCACCTGGAAGTTTTCTCCCATGCCGGCGGGGGTGACGAGGTGCTTGAGTTGGAGTGCCACCTTGGCGCGTTCCTGAGGCAATCGACAGTCTTCGAAGGCGTCGGCGAACTGATTCGGTTCGCCGATCCGCATCAGGAATTGCGATTGCGTAACCAGCTTTTCCACCTTCATTCCCGCCTGTTCTGCGGCCGCACTGAGCGCACTGAAGTTTACGTGGGCAGTAAGGTCCTGCTCTCCCGGAGCCTGATAAGGATCCGTGCTGGCGGAATGATGGCGGTAGGCCATGAGTGTGCCGCGATGGTGTCCGGCGAGTTGTTCCGCGCGAGTGTAGCCGTAGTCGATGACCAGGAGGAATCCTCGCGAGATGGATTGAGCGATGGCCGTCATCCAGTGTTGTGCGATCAGCGACACTTCCAGGCGCTCGCGCGTTTCGGGATGGACGCCATAGCGGTCAAGAAATTCCAGCTCGTTGGGAGCCGGGGGGAGCCAGACCTCGTGCAGGCGGTCATTCTCCAACGCGAGGTGAAGTTTGCCATTCGCGCTCAGAATCTCGACGGGGAGCGCGTCGAAGAATTCGTTGGCGAAGATGATCAGCGGCGTGGCGGACGGACGGGTCCGGAGCGCTGCAGTCGGTCGTTCCTCCGGAACTGCGGCCTTGCCGGTGCTAATGTGCTCACGGAGGTTGTCATGCAGTTTCGTGCGCAGCGCAGAGGATGATTCCTGCAGGGTGCAGTGCGCCGCGGCAAAGAAGTCGGGGAATTTCTTCTTCGACCAATCCAGCATGTCGCGCGCGAACAGGCCGCGGCCCGGGCCCAATTCGAGCAGCTCAATTTCAGGCGGACGGCCCAGCGCGCGCCACATTTCGTCAAGCTTGCGGGCCAGCAGGCGCCCAAAGACGGCGTGGACGTCGCTCGAGGTATAGAAGTCTCCCGCCTTACCGAACTGCTCCGCGTTACGTGCATAGTATCCGGCGGCGGGATCGTACAGGCAGATTTCCATGTAGCGCGAGAAGGGCATGGGGCCACGCTCGCGGATTTCCTGCTCGATCTGCTGCCGGAGAGACAAGCTTAGTGTCCCTCGCCGCCAGGATTCGCGCTGCCTGGCACGTTGCGGTCCTGCGGAGTGCGGGTAAACATTTCGATGAAATAGTCGTGCAGCGCGTCATAGAGCTGGCGCTGGAGGTTCCAGGCGAACTGAGGATTTTCCAGGTCGCGGGGATGAATCTGAAAACGATAGGTGTGAACTGGAACGGTCGAGTTCTTCAGATCGATCGAGATTTGGATGGCGTCGTTGATCTCCTCCGCCGAAAAGCTGAGGAGGGGATGCTCGTAAAGCTGCAGATGGGCGCGGACGTTGGCCAGGTTTTCGGAGGCGGACACGCGTCCATTCTATCGTCGCTCGCCAACCAGAGCGGGGCGCTCGTTGCGCTCTCGAGAATGGACAGAGTGGCGAGGGCGGGGGCGCCGGCGCTACTCCTTCACGCGGCGGCGCGCAAGGCCGGCCTTTCGCCGTGAAAGGCACGCTTAGTGGGCGGCGCGGCCAGATAGAAGATCGCGATGGCATTGATGACGCCGAAAATCAGGGGCAAGCCGTGATTCACGATCAGGAGCGGGAGCAGGGCTACCAACGCAATCGCCGACAACAGCAGCGTCAGAAGGCGTCCCCAGTTTTGCATCTTGAGCAGGCCGAAACCGGCCAGAATGTGAAGCAACGCGATTACGACGATGCCAATGCCGGCCAAACTCCCTAGGCTGTGCAGAACGCGCTCCACGGCATTGCCCTCGGCCGCCAGAGAGGCCAGCTTGGCAGCCAGGCCAGTGAACAGAATGAGGCTGAGCCCGAAGAGCACTCCCAAAATACCGCGCAGAATCTGGTACACACCGATCAAGGTGACGCCAAGTGGGCGCATGGCTCCTCCTGTGGAAAAGCGGGGCAAATATACCACAGAGGAGCCTTGATGAGTGGCTGGAGATTGCTGGCGAGCAGGGTGAAATCAAGCTCTCACTCGTAACGCAAGGCTTCGATGGGATCCAGCCGCGAAGCTTTAATCGCCGGCAGCATACCGCTGACGATGCCCACAAAACCAAGGATCAGCGAAGACGCGATCAGCGTGGTCGAATCGATGGTGAGGTGAATGTCACCCTCGCTGGCATTTTCGATGAACGCGCTCCACAGCGTGAGCGAGCCGACTGACCACGAAACGAGGTAGGCGAGCACGACTCCCGCAAGTCCACCGAGAAGAGTGATGACTAGAGCCTCCGCCAGGAACTGGAACAAGATGTGCCAGCTGCGCGCCCCCAGCGCTTTTTCGACGCCGATCTCGCGGGTGCGCTGCGTCACCGACACCAGCATGATATTCATCAGGCCCACGCCGCCGATGCCCAAGGTCAGGAGGCCGATGAAGCCGAGCAGGATCTTGATGCCGGTGGTAATGACACGCAGGTCGAGCAGGTCGGCGAAGACGTCGAAAACGAAGATGGCGCGCTTGTCCTTGGGATCGTACTCGTGGTGGAAGGCCATGGAATGGCGCACCGCGCTCGCGACTTTCTCGTGGTCGCCCTCGTATTCCATGGCGATGGCGTTCAGGTAGTAAGTGTTCTTGATGTCGCTCATGGCGCTGAACGGGAGGTAGACGTGGGCGTTCATGTCATCGTCGCCATTTTGGATGACGTGTTTCAAAACGCCGATGACCTCGTATGAAATGCCGTCAACGCGAACCTTCTCGCCCAACGCATTCTGGCCGGAAAACAGCTTTTTCTTGACGTCGGCGCCCAACACCACGACGCGGCTGTGCGTGTTCTCGTCCAACTCGGTAAAGAAACTGCCGAACTCCACGTCCATGCGGCGCATGCGGGAATAGTAGGGATAGACTCCGCTGACGCTGTAGTTGCCGCTGCGCGTCCCCCAGGCCACCGTGCTTTGTTTGGAAGCCTCCGGGGAAATGCGCTTGAGAAGCGGTACTTCGGCTTGCAGGTAGTCAAGATCGTTGACTGTGAGTTTCACTTCCGTGCCGGCCTTGGTACCGCCCGCCTGCAGCGAGGTGCGTCCTGGGAAAATGAAGACCAGGTTGGTGCCCCAGGAACGGAAGGCGACCCACAGGCCGCGCTCAAATCCGGTGCCATAAGCCAGCAACAGCACGACGGTCGCAATCCCCCAGGCCATGCCGAGCATGGTGAGAACGCTGCGCCGGCGGTTGTGTTTGAGCGCGTTGTAGGCTTGGCGGCCGAGTTCGAGAACCATAGCTACTCCTGGCGCAGGGCTTCCACGGGTTGCAGCAGCGCGGCCTGGCGGGCTGGATACAGTCCGGCGGCGATGCCCGCGATCGCCAACGAGAGAATCGCGATCACGGCGGACGCAGGAACAATGCGCGGTGTGTCGAACCCCTCAGGCGCAGGCAACTGCGCGAGAATGGTAATGAAACCACCGACCAGCGCCAAACCAATGCCGCCGCTGAAAGCGGTTAGGAAGGCTCCTTCCACAAAGAACTGCGTCAGAATCGCGCGATGTGTCGCGCCCAGTGCCTTCCGCAGGCCGATTTCGCGCGTGCGCTCGGTCACCGAGACCAGCATGATGTTGATGATGCCGATCGCTCCCAGGCCGAGCGTGACCACGCCGACCACACCCAGAAACCAGTCCATGGCGCTGAAAATCTTGCCGACCTTCTGATTGTTCTCGATCGTATCCCAGTCTTCGAACGACTCTTCCAGTTTGGGATCAAAACCGTGGCGCCGGGCTAGAATTTCATGGATCTCGTTCTTCGCCTGCAGGTGCTGCGCCGGCACGATCGGGCGGTAGTTCAGGAACGAGATGGCATCTTCGGTGTTCTGTTCCTTCAGCGGAAACAGGCCGCGCATGGTGCCGATCGGGATGAAGATGCGGGCGTTGGTGCCGTTGTTGCCGTCCTGGCCGACTTTGCTGACCACGCCGATGACGTCGAAGCGGGTGCCGTTCAGCAGGATGGTCGAGCCCACCGCCGGGCGTCCGGGGAAGATGTTCTTCAATAACTCCCAGCCGACCACCGCAACGCGGCGTGTCTCGTTGTTGTCTTCATCGTTGAACCAGCGGCCGGTACTGACCGGGACGTTGCGAATCTGGTTGTACTCAGGTGCGACGCCAAAGACCTGGCCATTGGTGGAACCGTAATCGCTGACCGCGCGAATGTCTTCCCGGTTCAGCACGGGAGAAAGGTTCTTCAGGGAACGCGCATCCCGCCGGATCGCGAGATAGTCCTGGTAGGTAAAGTGATAGGTTCGTCCCGGCTGGGTGCTGCCTTCGACCGCCGGAATGCGCCCCGGGAACATGAACATGATGTCCTGACCGAGGTTGGCGAGTTGCCTGGTCTGTCCGCTGCGGAAGCCTTCGCCCAGTCCGACCAGCAGCAGTAGGGAGCCTACGCCCCAGGCAATCCCGAACATGGTCAGGAAGGAGCGCAGCTTGTGCGCCCACAAGGTGGCCAGCGATTGGCGGACGATTTCGATCAACATTCGCACGGTAGGTTCGCAGGAGGTGCTCGACGGGGAGACGCACCGCCACTCCGCCCTCCGTTGTTTGATACGGGAGAGAGCAGGTGGCAGTTCCAAAAAAAAGGGCAGTAACCCTTAAGTTAGACTCGCGAAATGACTTCAGGTTAGCCGTCTGGGAAGAAATCGCTGGTTGAACCGGTTCGGTTATTTGAAGGCTTCGGCCTGTGCGGCGGGCATTCTGGCAATCAGTTTGCGCTCGCGGGTGCCGAAGATGGTTCCTGCCACCGTGAAGTACGCTCCGATGATGAAGTAGAACCACCCCGCCAGTCCAACCAGCCGCAAGGGCAAGGTCACCGCCAGCAAGGCCGACGTCAGCCCCACGATGACCATTCCGCAATGGTCAATCAGACTGTGACGGGTCTTGAGCCGCTCGATCTCGTTAAGAACCAGCACATCCCGCTTTCTCCAGGCGTGCAAATACAACAACGCAAAGGTTAGAAACACGGCGGCGTAGCCGGTGCCGTAGATCACGAACAACGTCCGCGCCTCATCGGGCTGGATCCTGTTGCTTTCGCCGAAAAGTTGAAAGAACAGAAACTTGAGTGGGTACACGTAGAGAAGCACAAAGAACAGCAAAACGCAGTTCAGAAATGTCGCCCAGGAGTCCTGCAAGCCGTAGCGCCGGAAGAACCTGCAATGGTTGACCCAAACCAAGGCGAGCAGGGCAAAGCAGATGCCAAATGCCACAAAGCCGCGCATGACCTCGATCAGCTCGTGAAAGCTCTTGGGAACTTCGAGCGAGACGACCAGCAGGGTCACAGCGAAGGCGAAGACGGCATCGGAAAAACCTTCCAGGCGGGTGATTTCCCCCGCCCGCCACTGGAAGTTCTTCTCGCCTCCCGTGTGTTGGATCACATGCTGGCGGATCATTTTTCCTCCTCTACCGAAAGCCGAATGGCCCGGGGAATTCTACCCGATTCCGTATCCTGCTCACAGCTAGACGTGGAGCACGTCTAAGCAGGGCCAAGAGGATGGTGACCTGGAGTCCAAGGTCCAGGTCCGCGAGATTTAAGAAGCCAAGATCCACCCCAAATGAGGAGGCGTTCTTCCATGATTCGAAAAGCTTTACGAGGAATACTTTTCTGCCTGTCCGTCGCCGCCCTGCCCAACCTCAGCTCGGCGCAGTCGTTCGTGCTCGACCTGCCCCGGCCCAGCCAGCGGGCGCAGATCACGCAACGGGTCGGGATCACCGATATCACCATTTCCTACCATCGCCCACTGGTCAATAACCGCAAGGTCTGGGATGGCCTGGTTCCCTATGGAAAAGTCTGGCGCGCGGGCGCCAACGAAAACACCACCATCACGTTCAGCGATCCAGTCACGATCGAAGGCCAGGCGCTCGACAAGGGCACGTATGGCCTGCACATGATCCCTACCGCCGACCAGTGGACGATCATCTTCTCCAAGAATTCCACTTCCTGGGGTTCGTTCACTTATGAACAGGCGGAAGACGCTCTACGGGTTAACGTCAAACAGCAGGCCGCGGAGATGCATGACGCCCTGACCTATGACTTTGACCAATTGAAGCCGGATTCGGCGGTCGTCGTAATGGAGTGGGAGAAGGTGGCGGTCCCATTCAAAGTCGGGGTCAATGTGCATGATGTCGTCCAGGGCAGCCTGAGAAAGCAACTGCGCAACCTTTCGCAGTACACCTGGATGAGCTGGGACGACGCGGCCAACTACCTGCTGGCGGAGAAGTTCGCTTACGACGACGCCCTCAAGTATGCCGACAAGTCGATTGAAAACGAAGACCGCTACGACAACGAGATGACCAAGTCGCAGGTGCTGACGGCGCTGAATCGCAAAGACGATGCCTCCGCCGCGGAAAAGAAAGCGCTAGCACTTGCGAATCCGCTGCAGGTCCACCTCTACGCTCGCCAGTTGCAGGGACAGAAGCGCGCCGACGAAGCGTATGCGATCTTCCGTGACAATGCCAAGAAACATCCGGAGATGTGGTTCACCCACACCGGACTCGCCCGGATGTACTCCGGGCAGGGCAAGTTCGAGGACGCGACCAAAGAGATGAAGGTCGCGCTGGAGAAGGCGCCCGACAACCAGAAGACCTATTTGGATGGCTTGGTCCGAAGACTGGAATCGAAGCAGGATATAAACCAGTAGTCAGGAGTCAGTAAGGGGCTGCGGGCTCACTGGCGAGCTGGCAGCCCCTTCTAGTTGCCCTTCATGCTGACGGACTCCGCAGCCGTCTGCGCGACGGCTTGTTCGGGATACTCAAACACCCCACGGCCCGATTTCCGCCCCAGCCGCCCTGCCTTCACGTACTGCACCAGCAGTGGACAAGGGCGGAACTTCTCGCCCAGGCTCTTGTGCAGGTATTCGAGGATGTGCAGACGCGTGTCCAGGCCGACCAGGTCCACCAGTTCGAACGGCCCCATGGGATAGTTGAGACCCAGTTTGAGCGCCTTGTCAATGTCCTCGGCGCTGGCGATGCCTTCCTGCAGCATGTAGAAGGCTTCGTTGCCGATCATGGCGTTGATGCGGCTGGTGATGAAACCGGGCGCTTCCTTGATCACTACGACTTCCTTCCCCATGCGTTTGCCGACTTCGGCTGCGGTAGCGAGCGTGTCGGCGTCGGTCTCGAGGGCGCGCACAACCTCGAGCAGCTTCATTTTGTGCACGGGATTGAAAAAGTGCATGCCGACACATTTCTTGGCGCGATAGGTAACGCTGGCAATCTCGGTAATGCTGAGCGATGAGGTATTCGAAGCGAGAATGGTCGTCGGACGGCATATCTTGTCGAGCAGCGTGAAGATTTCGATCTTCGATTCCATCTCCTCGGGAACGGCTTCGATGACGAGATCAGCTTCGCGCGCTGCCTGCTCGACGGAGCCGGCATATTCCACGCGCGCGAAGGCGGCATCGGCGGCGCCGGCGCTGACCTTGCCCAGTTCGACGGCCTTGTCGAGGGTGGCGCGAATCTCCGTCTCGGCCTTGCGCAGAGCGTTGGGAAGAAGGTCTTCCAGGATCGTACGATAGCCGCCGACGGCCGCGGCATGGGCAATTCCCCGGCCCATGATGCCGGCGCCGATGACGGCGACGGTTTTAACCTCCGCCACTACTTGCCTCCAGCGTCCAGCTGTTTCAGCACGTCATCGTAGTTCGGGTCCGACTTGCGAATGTACTCTGCCAGCCGCGTGCGCTCCTCGGGGGTCATGGTCGGAATGCTGGTGCTGACACGGCGCAGCGTGGCGGAAATGTCGTCGACGTAGTTCATCATACGGATGAGTTCACCGGTTGCGGGCATGAAGGCTCCTTGCGTTCCCGATAAAAGAGCGGCGCCCGATCCGAGCGGCCGCGGCCAGGGGAACATTTCATTTTCAATGGGCGCGCGAGATTAGTAAAGGAGCGATCGGGGCTTGACTAATCCATCTTGTGGAAACGGCGGAAGCCGGCGTAGCCTTCTTTCCCCATGTAGCGCTCGAGCACCGCGGGATCGGTCTGGCGCAGGTCCACGATTACCAGGCCGTCCACCACATCGGAGAACTTGCGGTCGAGGTTGAATCCGACCAGCTTACCCCCCAGTTTGTCGTATTGCCGGATCAGGATAGGCAAGCCTTTGCCATCTTCTTCCACATCGGAAATCGGCTCCGCCAGTTCGTCGAGGTCATGCAGGACGTCGCACAGGGCACGACAATCCCAGCGGCGCAGCTTGGGAGTGCGAAACGGCGTGCGGGGCTGGATGAGGTCGGCAAACTCGCGGCCGTCGTCGCGTGCTTCGAAGTAACGCACGATCATTTCACGTGAGAGCCGGCTGTACTCGTTGCTGATGCTGACCGCGCCGAACAAAACAGGTGTCTGCGGATGAGCAGCGACGAAGCGCGCAATGCCTTTCCACAACTGCAACAGCGGAGCATATTGCCGCTGGTACTCGGTGCGGACGAAGGAGCGGCCTAACTCGAGGGCGGAACCGATTTTCAGGAACAAGCGCTCGTCGTAACGGAAAACGGTGTGCGTGTACAGACCTTTGATCCCGTGGCTGCGAATAATCTCATCGGTATTGCCGGCCCGGTAGGCGCCCACCAGTTCCTGTTTTTCCTTGCTCCAAAGCAGCAGATGCCAGTAATAGTTGTCGAACTGGTCGAGGTCGGCGCTCTTTCCGGTGCCTTCCCCGGCAGCGCGGAACGTGACTTCGCGCAGACGCCCGAGTTCCTCGAGCAGATGGGGCATCTCGGGGGCGCGGGCGGCGTATACCGCGAATTCGTTGGATTCGGTGAGCAGTTGCTCGGGAGGCAGGGCCGCGATGTCGCGCACCAACAAGCTCTGCGGCACGGCGGGAATAATCGTTTCCTGGGCCTTCTTCGGCAGCACCGAACGCATCTTGGTGGGGATAGAGATTTCTTTCTTTCCCCGATACGAAAGCAGATAGGTCCGCAGGCGAAGATACTCGGTCGCTTCCTGGTCGTTCTCGATGCTGGTGATCAGCTCAGCCGGGATCGCTGTGCCCACGCGAACCTCAAGCTTCTTGCCGCGCTGCTGCAGAAATTCCTGCATCAGAACCAGAGTGCGCAGGCGAGGATGAATCAGCCCCAGCAAGTGGAAGGTCGCGCTGTTGCGCCCGCAGAAATACACCGGGAGCGCGCTGGCGCCGGTCTTGCGCATCAGGCGCGCGGCCACCGTGTTCCAGGCCGGATCGGCCACCTGCGCCTTCCCGACATTCCATTGCGAGACTTCACCCGCGGGAAAAACAGCGAGCGCGCCACCCTGTTGCAGCCATTCGATGGCCTGCTTCAGGGCTTTCAAATTCTTTTCCACCGACGATTTGGTGTTAAAGGGGTCGACGAAGAAGCAATGCTCACGCAGTTCGGGGAGCCCTTCGAGCAGTGAGTTGGTCATCACGCGCACGTCCGGCCGGACGCGCGACAAGAGCACACCCAGCGCGGCGCCGTCGAGCACGCCGAAAGGATGGTTGGCCACGGCCACGAGTGGGCCTTTGACAGGAATGCGTTCCAGATCAGCCGGCTGGAGTTGCAGGTCCACCTGCATTTCCTCCAGCAGCGTTTCCAGCTTGAAACCCTGCGGCGCCGAGCGCACGCGCTCGTAGAGTTCGCGCACCTCGGCCATGGGGATCAGCTTGCCGGCAAATCCCGGAAGTCCGGGAAGTTTCGGCGACCCGGTCCAGAAGCCCCGCCGCCGGTCACGTATGCTTGGCGATCTTGGCATAACAGATTTTCGCCTAGCTTCCTTTGCACCCGTGTAAAGAAACGGTTAAAGGTTCGTGAACAGTGTCCCAGAAGTAACTGATTGAGGATACGGGATATATCATGCCGCTTGGTGACGGAGGTCACAGTACTTTAGAGGTTCCCAGTTGTGTCCGAGCTTGATCCCGGGCTTAGACCATGATGGCAGGGACAGCCATGGGTTGACGTCATGCGGACCATTCTTGGTTGGCGACCTGGGGCGCCGGCTGGGGAAGGCGGTCGGCAACTTCGGCGAGGGCCGCGAGCTTCTCAACCACCTCCGGCCTCAGCATTTCGGCGCGAAAGCGCCAACACCAGTTTCCGTTTGGCTGGCTGGGTATGTTCATGCGGGCTTCGCTGCCCAGCCCGAGGACATCCTGCAAAGGAACCACACACAGGCTGGCGACGGAATTAGTGGCGCACCGGACCATCGCCCAATTCACGCCGTCCTCGCACGGGCCGAGATACGAAAGGGCATGACGCCGTTCGTGCTCGGAGGCATTGGACTCCCACCATCCGAGACTGGTGTTGTTGTCGTGCGTTCCGGTATATACCACTTTGTCCGGCGGGAAAGTGTGAGGCAGGTGGGTGTGCGCGCCCGGATCGCCGAACCCGAACTGCAACACGGCCATACCGGGAATGCTGAGTCTCTCGCGCAGGGCGTGCACGTCGGGCGTGATATACCCCAGGTCCTCCGCGAAGAACGGGAGACCTCCGAGGGCCTGACGAAGACGGTTGAACAGGTCGTCTTTAGGCCCGTCCACCCAGCGGCCGTTGACGGCCGTTTCTTCGCCCGCGGGAATCTCCCAAAACTGCGCGAACCCACGAAAGTGGTCGAGCCGGATGTAGTCGAAGTTGTGGGTGGCCCAGCGCAGACGGTCGATCCACCAGCCATAGCCCTGGTCGCGCATCACGTCCCAGCGGTACAGCGGATTGCCCCAGCGCTGGCCGGTCTTGCTGAAAAAATCGGGGGGCACGCCCGCGACCACTTCCGGATCGAGGTTGGCGTTCAAGCGGTAGAGATCGGGATGAGTCCAGACGTCGGCGCTGTCCAGGTTCACAAAAATCGCGATGTCGCCCACCATGCGGATCGAGCGTTGCGCGCAGTAGTTGCGCAGCGACTGCCATTGCTCGGAAAAGAAGAACTGCACGGCGCGGCGAGCCTCGAGGTCGTCTTTGAGCTCCACTCGCTTCTTCTCGAGCGCCAGCGGATCGCGATGGGCCAGATCACGCGGCCAGCAATTCCAGCACTCCAGGCGGAGATGCGCGCGCAAGCTGTCAAACAGGGCAAAATCGTCGAGCCACCACCGGTTCTCCTGGCAGAAGCGCTCGAAGCGAGCGCGCGGGCCGGGTGGGGCAGAGCGCAGAAAGTTGTGCGCCGCTTCAAACACCAGCGGCATCTTCCGGCTGAAAATGTGCTGGTAGTCCACCGGGCTGACTCCGTCGGGGAGCGCGTCGAGTTGCGCGCGGTCCATCCAGCCATGATCCGCCAGGCGCTCCAGGCTGATGAAGAGCGGGTTCCCTGCAAAGGCGGAAGTGGAAGAGTAGGGCGAGTTCCCGAAACCCAGCGGCCCCAACGGCAACACTTGCCAGAGGCCTTGCCTGGCCGAGGCAAGAAAGTCGGCAAATGCGTAGGCGGCCGGACCAAAATCGCCGATCCCGCCGCGGGAAGGCAGCGAGGATGGATGGAGCAGAATGCCACTGGCGCGCGGGAAGGACATCAAAAAATGGTTCTCAGTTCTCGGTTCTCAGTTCTCAGAAAAATCGATTCCTGGTTCAGTCCTGGTTTCGCTGAGAACTGAGAACTGGGAACTGAGAACTTCTTTACGATCCCTCTTCCGCCGCTCCCCGGCGGGTCAGGTTCTTCAATTCTTCCTGGTTGACCTTGAGCTTGTTGGACTTTTCCATCTCCTTGCGCAGGTTCGACACGAACAGGGAGAAGAGTTCATTCTGTTTGCCTTCGAGTAACCCCTCCCGGATCTGGTCCTTCTTCGCAGCAAAGTCCTGTTCCGTAGGTGGTTGTTTCTCCAGAAGCTGCGCGACCACGCCGTTGGCGCCGGTATTGATGGGGCTGCTGATCTCGCCGGGCTTCAGCGTGAAGATTGAACCGGCCGCCGGGTTCGACAAAGAACCGAGGTCGGGCACCTGGCCATCGGGGAGCACCAGGTCACTGGTCTTGATGGTAGCGCCGAGTTCCTTGGCCGCCTTCTTGAAATCGTGCTCGGCCTTGGCGCGGTCGGAGAGTTCCTGCGTCTTCTGCTGCAACAGGAAGCTGGCGCGCTCGTTCTTGAACTCGGTTTCTACGCGGGAGCGAATCTCCTCGAAGGCAGGCGTCGCTGGAGGCCGGGTGGCGAGTAACTCGAAAATCACGTAACCTTGCGGGACCTGGACCACGTCCGCCGGCGCCTTCTCACGCTCGTTGAAAATCGTTTCCATCAGCTCCGGAGTCGCACTCAGGCCAGGCAGGCTGTCATTTCGGCTGAAGAACTCCGTCGTCACCACGTGCGCGTTCTTGGCAGCGGCAGCCTTATCGAGTCCGTCCGCGCGCGCCTGGCTGAGCAAAGTGTTGGCGGCGATCTCCGTGGCTCGCGTGGCTTTCTCTTCCTTCACCTTGGCTTCAATCTCGCTCTTCACTTCGGCCAGGGGTTTGACGTGAGCGTCCTGCTTGTCTTCGACGCGGATGATGTGGAAACCGTAGCTGCTCTTGACCAGGTCGCTGGTCTGCCCTTTGGGAAGCGAGAAGGCGGCCTTCTCGAATTCCGGAACGGTGCGGCCTCGCCCAATCCATCCCAGCGAGCCCCCATTCTTGGCGCTGCCGGGATCGTCGGAATACTGTCCCGCCAGCTTGGCGAAGTCTCCGCCCGACTTCACTTGCTTCAGGACATCCTCAGCCTTCTTGCGGGCCTCTTCCACACCCTTGTCATCCACTTTGCCATCCGCGCCGGGCAACGGAGTCTTGATCAGGATGTGGCTGACCTTCACCTGTTCCGGGAAACGATATTGGTCGCGGTGTTGGTCGTAGTAAGCCTGCAGTTCCTGATCGGTGACTGGCGTCGCGGCCGGTTTCGCACTCTCAACAATCGCGTATTTAATCTGGCGTTTCTCGGGGATGGAGTTGTTGTAGTTTGCCTTGTTGCGGTCGTAAAACGCCTTCAGTTCCTGCTCGGTGGGGTGGAGCCCTTTCAGGATGTCGGCCTGCGTCAGTACGGCGTAGTCGAACTTAACCTTGGTGCTGCGGCGAACGAATTCCGCATGGACTTCGGGCTCCCCGACAGAAGCGCTCCCGGAAACGAGAGCGCGCAGCTTGCGAATCGCAATATCGTCCTTTACGAGGTTCTCAAATTGAGGGACGGTGAGGTTGAAATTGCGCTGGACGAGAATCTCGTACTCTTCCTGGCCAATGAACTTGCCCTCGGGGAAAAGTGCGGCGCCCAGCCCTCCGTGCTGCAGATCGTCACGAAGTTCTTCGTCGCTCACCCGCAGCCCCAGGCGGTGCGCTTCGACGACTAGTGCTTTCTGGCTGATGAGCTGTTCGGCAGCCTGCGGGAGAACGAAAGGCAACAACATGCTGGCCTGGGCGCCGGCTTGAGGATAGCGCTGCTGGATCATGAGGCGAGCCTGGCGCTGGACCTCCGGAACGGTCACTTCCTGGTCGTCAATGCGAGCGATCACGCCCCGGCCGGGCGCGCCCATGCCGAAGCTGGCACCCAAACCGCCGGGAATGAGGGTGATGACCATCCCGGCACAAATAATCAGGAGCAGACCACCCAGAATGATCTTCAGAGTTGGCCCAGCACTTTGCAGGGTTCGAATCATGATTCAGATAACTCCACGTGGGAAACGGGAATTTTCAATTATAAACCAGCGATAACGGGCATCGCGGAACCGGCAGCGTGCGCCTGGCTGACAACGCCGGTTTCACTCCAAAAACTCTTTATTGAAACGAATTAATAAAAATGCTATGAAGGCAGCGGCGCTTCCGGCAGAATAGATCACGAACGCTCATTTTCCCCGAGGGCACTTCATGAAACTGTTCCGGTTTCTGGTTCCGATCCTGGTGTGTGCATCCGGTTTTGCGCAGTCTGACCCGAAATCCGCCTCCTCTTCGAAGTTTTCTCTGAACGATGGCTGGACATTGCAGTCTTCGGCCAAGGTCTCAGCAAAGGGCGAGGCCATCGCCAGCGCGTCCTTTCAGCCCACGAACTGGATCAGGGCCAACGTTCCCACGACCGTGGTCGCAGCCCAGATGAAGAGCGGCCTACTGCCCGATCCTTTCTACGGAATGAATCTGCGGGAATATCCGGGCATGTCCTATCCCGTGGGGGCAAACTTTTCGAAATTGCCCATGCCGCCCGACAGTCCCTACGCCGTCTCGTGGTGGTATCGCAAGGAATTCACGCTGCCCAAGGAATTTACCGGAAAGACGGTATGGCTGAATTTTCGCGGGATCAACTATCGCGGGAATATCTGGCTCAACGGAAAGCAGATCGCCAACTCGGACCAGGTGGCGGGCGCGTGGCGCACCTACGAATTCAATGTGACGTCGGCGGTGAAGCCGGGCGTGAACGTGGTAGCGGCGCAAGTATGGGCGCCAACGGATACGAGCCTGGCGATTACGTTTGTCGACTGGAACCCGGCGCCGCCGGACAAGAACATGGGATTGTGGCGCGAGGTGTATCTATCCGCCAGTGGGCCGGTGGCGCTGCGCTACCCGACCGTCGTCTCCAAAGTGGATGCGCCGGCGATTGACGCGGCTCATCTCACCGTCGCAGCGCTGCTGAAGAATGGCACCGATCAGACGGTAAAAGGAACGCTGAAGGGCAAGATCGAGAAAATCGAGTTTGTACAGGATGTGGAGCTTGGCCCCGGCGAGAGCAAAGATGTCGCCTTCGATCCGGAGAAGTTTCAGCAGCTGAATATCGCGAATCCGCGGCTGTGGTGGCCAGCGCAGATGGGGACACCCAACCTGTACGATGCGAATCTCTCCTTCGAGGTCAACGGCAAGGTTTCCGACTCCGCCCACGTCCAGTTCGGCATCCGCGAGATTATTTCTGAGGTCAACGAACACGCGCCTAACCGCTTCAAACTTCTGATCAAGATCAACGGCAAGAACCTCCTGATTCGCGGGGCCGGCTGGACTCCCGACATGATGGTTCGTCCCGACCCGCACCGCATGGCCGATGAATTCCGCTACGTGCAGGATATGGGTCTGAATACGGTCCGGCTGGAAGGTAAGCTCGAGCCCGAACTGTTCTACGAGACCGCTGATCAGCTCGGCATCCTCGTGATGGCGGGTTGGTGCTGCTGCGATCACTGGGAACATTGGGGCAACTGGGCGCCCGAAGATTTCGAGATTGCCAAAGCGTCCCTGCGCGATCAGATGTACCGGCTGCGGAGCCATCCCAGCATGGTGATGTGGCTTAATGGCAGCGATAACCCTCCCCCGCTCGATGTCGAAGAGATGTATCTGAAAGTCGAGAAAGACCTGCGCTGGCCGAATCCGATCGTTTCCTCGGCGACGGCGAAACCGGCGGCAGTTACGGGCGCAAGTGGAGTGAAGATGTCAGGACCGTATGAATACGTGGCGCCTTCGTATTGGGCGGCCGATCCGCATCGTCCAGCGACGGAGCAGGACTGTAATCCTGGCGGTTGCGGCGGCGCCTACGGGTTCAACTCTGAAACCAGCATGGGGCCAGCCGTACCGCCGATCGAGAGCGTCCGGCGCATGGTTCCCAACGATCACGTCTGGCCCATCGACGACTACTGGAACTTTCATGCCGGCGGGGGTGAGTTCAAGACCCTCAAAGTCTTCACCGAGGCGCAGGACAACCGTTACGGGAAGGCCACCAGTGCCGAGGATTTCACTTACAAGTCGCAGCTGATGACCTACGAAGGCGTACGGGCTATGTTTGAGGCCTACAGCCGCAACAAGTACACGTCCACCGGAGTCATCCAGTGGATGCTGAACAACGGCTGGCCTTCCATGATCTGGCATCTCTACGACTACTATCTGCGGCCCGGCGGCGGATACTTTGGCGCCAAGAAAGCGATGCAGACCCTCGATCCTGTGTACGGGTACGACGATCATTCTGTATGGCTAGTCAGCAGCCAGTATGCCGATGCCAAGGGCTTGAAGCTGACCGCGCGAATCTTGAACGTGGATGCGACCGAAAAGTTCTCTAAGGAAGTGACCCTCGACGCGGCCGCGGACAGCACGGCCAAGGCCTTCGAGATCCCGCAAGTTGACGGGTTGTCTGGCGCGTATTTTCTTGACCTGCGCGTCACCGACGCCGCCGGCAAACTGGTTGGCTCGAACTTCTACTGGCTCTCGACGAAACCCGAAACGTTCGACTGGACAAAATCGAACTGGTACGTCACTCCGACCGAATCCTATGCGGACTACACTGCCCTGGCGCAATTGCCGAAAGTGAAGCTGAAGGTGGGCAGCCGCACCGAGAACAAGGGGAATCAGTCCGTCACGCGGGTCACGCTTGAGAACCCCAGCCAGAGCGTGGCGTTCTTCGTCCGGCTGAAAGTCAACAAGGGCAAGGGCGGCGAGGAGGTTCTGCCGGTGGTGTGGCAGGACAATTACGTCTCTCTACTACCGGGAGAAA
>Ga0326726_10001646_pt1 | contig 20781 bp, 18 predicted proteins | sample MHFenrmetagenome_2_FD_207603 | JGI IMG/M metagenome (GOLD analysis project Ga0326726, IMG submission 207603) | Lab enriched peat soil microbial communities from Michigan Hollow, Ithaca, NY, United States - MHF15MN | ecosystem: Environmental > Terrestrial > Soil > Wetlands > Peat | place: USA... | reverse complement strand
GAGATACCATGGAACAGTCAGATGGCAGTCGAGATGGAGGGTACTGCCGTACTTGATGATGCGCATGTTATGAAGGTCGATCCAGTTTTCGCTTCGATTGGCTTCAAGCAGGCCGACCATTTCAGCCAGCAACGCTTCATCTGCTTCATCCATGATGCCTCTGAGCGAATCACGGATAATCCTGACGCCGGTATAAACGATGAGAAAAGCGAAAACCAGGGCGACAGCACTGTCAAGCCAGACCATTCTGGTAAGGAAAAGGAGGATCAGGCCAACTGTTATACCGATCGTTGAATAGGTGTCTGACTGCAAATGTTTCCCACTGGCTATCAACGCAAGGGAATTATTGTTTTTCCCTTGTTTAACTGCTAGCGCACCGACAAGATAATTGATTATCGCAGTTACACTTATCAGGATAATACCATAATCGAGCTTTCCGATAGGCTGAGGCTCCATGAGGTTTTTGGCAGCCTCATAAATAATCAGCAAACCGGCGACCGAAATCAATGAGCCTTCAATCGCTGCTGAAATGAACTCGATTTTTCCATGCCCATAGGGATGACGGAGGTCTTTGGGCCTGGCGGAAACATACAGACTGTACAAGCCTATAAATGCACTGGTGACGTTGACGGTGCTTTCCAGGGCATCGGTCAGGATGGCCACGGAGTTGGTCAGATACCATGCTCCCAGTTTGACGATAAACAGGAAAACTCCCGTAACGACGACAATTTTCTGGAAATTGAAATTTTGCTTTGCGGTTGTCATTAATGTGGTATTCTCGGTCACGAAAAAAATATGCTTATGTGGCTGCATCATAGCCGTGTTCTCGTCATCTTTTCCCGGTTTGACTCTCATGTTGCCTGACCATTCAGCCGCCTCGATCCAAAGGAGTCCTCCTGCTCAGGCAACGAGACCAACAAGCAGATTTTATACAAGACATGAACCGATTCACCGCACGCCTTCATGGCATGCTCAATCGAGCAGCTCGCCAAGAAATCCTAGTGGACCACCTTTTCTCTTTTTTCTACCAGTTTTCGGGTCGATGTAGTAATCATGATCATCGTCATGATGGCCGTGATGAGACTCCTCTTTGTAATACTCCCTGCCATGGCTTGCCGGACGGGATTCAATCGCTGACCGCTCGATGATTTTATCAAGTTCCCCCCTGTCGAGCCAGACTCCTCTGCATTCGGGACAATAGTCAATTTCAATACCCTGACGCTCAGAAATCAGAAGATCAGTTTTGCATTCCGGACATTTCATGATATGCTCCTTTGATAAAATTGTTCATTCGCTTATAAACCATCAGCAGTCACAAGAGCAAAAGCCATTGACGGATACGTTGAATCATGTTTGCGCTGCCAGTCCGCCGGCTGTCTGGGTCATCATCCTTTTATGGCCGCAATTTACCAGCATGTCGCTTAAAGGATTGTAAAGCCCAGCTTAAAAAACGCTTAAATTCTTGATCCATAAGCGTTTCCCCTGCCGGATGATCGGGACTGGCTCGATCCCGAATCCATGCTGCAATCGCATTTATCCGCGTCGAGTGTCGGATCGACGCCATGAGCAGCAAACGTTCAATACGAATGGCTTTTTAAGCGGAAACAGTCATCAAACTGATGCGTCACACGTGGGATTCATCTGCTTGAACAATTGGAATCAGTAACGACAGTAACGTTCAATAGCGGTATTCCGGCGGGTATGTTGCAGGAGTCTCCCTGAGTTCCTGCCCTTCATTATGCAGGTATCGATAGCGCCATATGGCATTTTCATGATTATTGGCGTTGTCATCTATCCCATTATGGTAACGTTCTTCAAGACAGCGGGAAGATTTTCGGTGAAAACTTCAAGGAGTATCTGACAGAAATCAGAGTAAGGACTCGACCTGAAATTGGTTCCAGAATGAAAACGGTATAGTGAGTCTATGGAGATGGATACCATTGGCCGCAAACATTTCAAATGATTCGCAGACTTCAGTCATTTCTGCTGCACCGAAACACGCATCCCGTCCTTAAGCTCGTTGACCGGATGAAGCACTACCCTCTCACCCTCTCTGAGGCCGCCGGTCACTTCGGCATCATAGACACCGCGAAGTCCCGTCGTCACCTTGCGCTCCCGCGCACGGCCGCCGTCGATCACGAACACCCTCCATCCTTCAGCTCCCCTGAACAGGCCGCTCACCGGAACCCTGAGCACACGACCCGCCTCCTGCAGCACGATGGTCGCCTGAATCCGGAAGTTGTCTCCGAGACGAGGCTCAGGGCTGTCGAGAAGAGCTATGATATTCACCCGTTTTTCTTCGATTCCAAGCGCCGAAACCTTGGTGAAGGCTGCCGGCTCTTTCCTTTTGACCGTCGCATGCAGCGTTGCCGGGCCGCCCCACTCATCGATCAGCACCCTCTGGCCCGTCGTGACCTTCACGGCATCGGAGGATAGCACATCGATGACGATTTCGATAGTGCCGGGATCGCCGATATCGAACAGCGGCGTTCCGGCAGAAACGACCTTCTCGCTCTTCTCGTGGATCCTGAGCACCCGACCGTCTGCCGGCGAGCTCACGACAAACGGTTTTCCCGACACGTTTCCGTCAATCCGCGATTGAGCAGCCTCGAACTGATGCGACGCTGCCTGGACGGCCGAGGCCGCCGCCAGCCGCTCCTTTTCTAGCACTTCGGCTTCGTTTCGCGCCTGCTCCCAGCTCTCACGGGAAACAGCCCCTTCCCGATACAGGTTGTCGTATCGGGACTTGCGCAGTTGGGCCTGGGCCAGATTGACCGAAATCTGGCGCCCCTTAGCATCCGCTTCCCTGAAAGTCGCACGGGCCGCTGACGCAAGCGCCGACCCTTCGCTGAACTCCCGGGTATTGAGTGCAGGGGGAAGAATTGCACCGACAGCCTCACCCTTCTTTACCAGATCCCCCTCTTCGAGCCCGCTTCTCATGAACCTGCCCGAGACCGGAGCGGCTACCGTGAAGCGGTCGACCACCCGGGTGACCCCTTCGTCTTCGAGCGTCACCTGCAGGGAGCCCCGGCTGACCCGGCCGGCATCGACAGGCAACGGAGCCGGCCTCAGGACGAGAAACAGGAGATAAAGAGCAAGCAGAACGCCGGCACCGGTTATTATTTGAGTTCTTGATGGAGGTTTCATCTCATTCCCTTGTTTTCAGTACGGCAATCAGGTCGAGTGTGACCAGCTTCTGCCTTACGGCAAAGCCGGAAAGTACGGCCACGGTGAACAACACGCCGAGCGCGAAAAGAAAGTTGGTGGAGCTGAACGCCAGCGGAAGACGGTAGAGCTCCGAACTGAGCGCCACGGAAAGCAGCGCCGAGAGTCCGATGCCGATCAGGAAGCCGAGCGGCACGGCCGCAATGCAGAAGAGCGCCTGCTCCCCGAGCAGGATGAAGGCGATTTCGCCCTTCGTCAATCCGAGCACCCTGAGGCTCGACAGCTCCCTTGCCCTCTCGGAGAGCGAAATGCGGGCTCCGTTGTAGACGACGGCAAAGGCAAGCACGCAGGCGAACGAGGTCAGGATGAGGGTCGAAGTGGTCATGCTTTCGGCGATCAGTTCGTCGAAGCTCTGTCGCAACGCCTTGAGCATCATGATGCCTGCCACGCCCGGCATGTGCTTGAAACTGCGGTACAGCGCGTCTTCCCTGCGTTTGTCGATCCTGAGGCTGGCCGCGTTCAGGGCCCCTCCGTCACCGGCCAGCCGGTTCAGTTCGTCGAGGCGCATGTAGGCTGACAGGCCGAGAATCTCCTCGATGGTGCCCGCCACCGGCACGTCGGCCGAACGCCGCGCCCCCTGCAGCAGTTCGACGTGCAGCCTGTCGCCCGGCTTCACTCCGAGCAGGTCGGCAAGAGTCGAAGTCAGAAGGATTCCCGAGGCTGGGAGAGGGTGTGTGCGACTGTCCTTGTCGATGAGCCGCTGCAGACCTGCCGTCGACTGCAGGCCGCGAATCGACTGGCGCCTCATCCGGTGTCCGAAGACCAGCCGGGCAGGCTCTTCACGGTAGTACTCGTATTCGAGCACGCCGTCGAGCGAGGCGATGGCGTATGCCGTGGACGGAGGCATCTGCGTGTTGAAGATTACCGTCACGTCCTCCCTGTGCTTTTCGCCGAACTCCACCGCGCTCATCCGGTCGACGGCATCGTAGGTGTATCGCCCGGCAATGAGGATCGCCACCGAAAGGGAGATCATCGTCACCGATACGGCCGCTTTCCATGGTCGGCGCTCGATGTTGCGCACGATGATCCTCACCGGCACCGGAAAGCGCTTGCCGAACTCGCCACGGTCGAGCACTCCCGGCCGGTAAACCGGCGGCGCCTCGGGCCTCATCGCCTCGGCCGGCGGCAGGAGCACGGCATGGCGAACGGCCGCAAGCGCACCGACCAGCGCGGCAAATACGCTCAGGAATACAGCCATGACTGCGTTTTCGGCTCGAAACACGTAAACCAGTTCCGCGAAATTGTAAAACTCTCCATAGATCCTGACCAGGTTGGCGCCGAGCAACGCCCCAATCACGGTGCCCAATACGGCTCCGACAGCCGTCGGCACCATGGCGAACCCGAGGTAGTGCAGGCCTATCTCCGTGTTCGAATACCCCATGGCTTTCAGCACGGCGATCTGGTCGCGCTGAGTGCCAACCAGCCGCTGCAGCACGATGTTGAGCAGGAATACCGCGACGAGCAGGAATATGGCGGGAAGAACCGTAATCTGGGTTCCGAGCTGCTTGATCTCATCCGAAATGAACCGGTCCGAAAGCTGCTCGCTGCGACCGTAAGCCCCTAGCGATCCGTATCGGGCGAACATCTGGTCGAGCCTCATGATCACGTCCTTTTCCGAGGCCCCGTGGGAGAGCGTCAGCGACAGGTCGTTGAATGCCCCGCTCATGTCGAGGGCCGATTCGAGCGACTTGCGACTCATCCAGAAAACGCCGAACCGGCGCTTGTCGGGAAAAAACGCCCCCGGCTGCACCTCGTAGATATACTCCGGCGACAGTCCGGAACCCACGATCCTGAGCTCCTTCCAGCGTCCGTTGATCACCGCGCCGATCCGGGCTCCGGGCTTGAGGCCGTTGGCTCCGAGAAACGGTTTGCTGGCCACGATCTCCCCGCTCGCAGAGGGTTCGATCGAACGTCCCGAGGCGATGAACAGTCCATTCAGCAGAGGTTCACCTCGCTCAGGAATGGAGATCAGGCGAGCCGTGGCCGGTTCGTCCAGCCCCGGCACATCGATGGTGACGTCGGTCACGATCCGCGTGCTCACGGATGCCACGCCGGGAATGCGCCTGACGGCCTCGCCAAGAAACTCCGGCGCTCGTTTGAGCTGCATGAACACATCCCCGAACCGGTACTTTCCGTAGTAGTTCGTCCTGGAGGCCTCGAGAGAGAATTTCACGCTGCTCATCGACACGAACACCGCGATGCCGCAGGCCACCACCGCCGAGACGGCAAACATCTGACCCTTGAGGTGCAGGAGGTCCCGAAAAAGTTTGCGGACGAGTGGTTTCATATGGAAATCACCATGACAATTCTGAAGGCGACAGCTTCGTGACATTACGCCGGTCTTCGGCGATCTGGCCGCTTCGAAGGGTAATGACCCGGTCGGCCATACCGGCGATCGATACGTTATGGGTAATGACCAGGGTCGTCGTACCAAGCTCGCGGTTAACCCTTTCGATCACTTCGAGCACCAGCTTGCCGGTCACGTAATCGAGCGCCCCGGTCGGTTCGTCGCACAGGAGCAGTTCGGGGCGCTTGGCCACAGCGCGTGCGATGGCCACCCTTTGCTGCTCGCCGCCCGAGAGCTGCGCCGGAAAATGGTTCATACGGTCACCGAGCCCGACCAGTCTCAGCGCCTCTTCTGCAGGCATCGGAGCTTCGGCGATTTCGGTCACCAGCTGGACGTTTTCGAGTGCGGTCAGGCTTGAAATCAGGTTGTAGAACTGAAATACGAACCCGATGGAACGGCGACGAAACGTAGTCAGTTCAGCCTCGGAAGCGGCGGTCAGATCCTTTCCCCTGAAAGTCAGCTTTCCTTCGGACGGCACGTCCAGGCCGCCGATTATGTTCAGCAACGTCGATTTCCCGCTTCCTGAAGCACCGAGCAGCACGACCAGCTCTCCGCTGTAGAAATCGAGGCTCACGTTTTTAAGGGCCGTGACCGGAACCTCGCCCATCCTGTAGATCTTCGACACATCCTCTACGTGCAGCACGGAACTGCTTTGTGCGACAGTCATCATATTGGAACTCCGGCCGGATCAGTCGCGAAATAACCTGCCGGGATTGCATGCAGGAGGTGAAGAAACAAGAAAATTGAAACGTGATTCATAATGCCTCGGGATCGCGTTGAACGACACTGTATTCATAACCTCAACCTGGCTTATTTCATTTCTTTGGCGCCATTAAGATTGTTACGAAAAAAGAGATCAGCGGCTTTTCCTGTTCTGCAGGTGCCCAAAAGCAAGCGCCCGGGCACTCTCACCCGACCCGGACACGGGATTGAGACCCGATATTCGTATTTTCGCTTATTACAGGGCATATCTGTTTATTGCCGTTCGTTGGGGCGGTTCGCGAACCGCCCTGACAATACATTGCGATGGGGCCCGGAATCCGGAGTGAGCCTGTCTCACAAGGGTTGTCGATTGCGATCTTGAGCCTGGGAACGCCGACCTCCAGCTCGGCAATTCATACGCATGCTTCGGCCTGGCAACGTACAATGTCATTTTTTGTCGATCAGCCTGAATGCAGAGCCCTTTTGAGATCATTGAAAATACCGGGCTGGAGCCCGGCGCTCCCGGCAAAAGAAAAAAGCTGCCTCATTTTGACTTATGAGACAGCCTCATGAGGATTGCGATCCCGACGTTTCGGGACCAACGACTCAATCGGATTGCGGAACAAATAAATTGTTGAGCCCTTTGTATCCATTCCAGAAGTAAACCTCATGATACCCAACGTCTATCTGACAGCGACGCTTACCCTCTTCGCAGGAGTCGCGGCAGGCATTCCCATCGGCATGCTGCTGAGAAAAAAACAGCCACAGATCCAGCGGGGAGTGGTCGGAATCGCAGCGTCTACGGTTGCCGGACGGGGCGCTTTCGCCCTTAAACCGATAAAGAAGGACGAAATCGTGGAGCGATGCCCGGCCCTGGAAGTCAACGACAGCGACATCGGCGGTGAGCTGGTGAACTACGTGTTTTACGGAAGCGCAGAGAACAGGAGGCTCGTCGCGATGGGCTACGGAATGCTCTTCAACCATTCGTCGGAGCCAAACGTCGCCTACTATCGCCAGGACGCCCCGACCGGGGCTGAGCTGGTCATCTATGCGCTTCGCGACATAGGCAAGGGTGAGGAGCTGTTCTACAATTACGGCGACGAGTGGTGGAGCACCAGGGGGTGAGGAAAAAAGTGCCCTAAAGCCGGGCTGAAAGGATTCGCCTCATCGCATCAGGATCGAGGCTGACCGCATTGCTCCTGCTCCGTGTGGCGGCAATGATCGCGTCGAACTCCTGCTCCCTGACCCCGAACTCCGCGAGCCGGGGAAACCCCAGTTGCGTCTGCCACTCTTCGAGCCGGGCCACCAGGCGATCACATCCCTCTCCGACACTGCCGGCATGCTCGCCGGTCAGGAGCTCTCCGGCTTTCGCAAATTTCGCAAGCGCGGGATGATCGATATTCATCGCACGAAGCTGCAGTATGTTCTCCCTTGTACATTCGGCAAGAAGGGTCGCGCAGAGCGTGCCGTGCGGAATCTCGAACAGCCCTCCGACTGACGAGGCGAATCCGTGAACGATTCCAAGTCCTGCGTTTGCGAGCGCGATTCCTGACATAAGGGCTCCATAAGCCACATCCGCACGGACGGACAAATCCTCAGCACCGCTGCCGCAGGCTTTTATGAAAGAGCGGCTGAACCGCTCGAGCCCGCTGCAGGCTACGGCGTCGGTATAGGGGTTGGCGAAAGGCGAGAGATACGCTTCGAGAAGCTGGGTGCAGGCGTCCATGCCCGAAGCCGCCGTAAGTTCCGGCGAGGCCGTAAGCATGAGTTCAGGATCGATGATCGCGATGTCGGGAACGAATGCGGGGTGCCGCAGGGATCGTTTATAGCCGCCGCTCCCTACCCTGCTGATGACGGCATTGTTGGTGACCTCACTCCCGGTGCCCGAAGTCGTCGGCACGGCAATGAACGGAACCTTGCGACCATCATGCGGCATGAACCCTTCCTGGCCTTCGATGAACCGTTCGACGGAGCAGTGCTGAAGCAGCATGGCTGAAATGGCCTTTCCGGCATCCATCACACTTCCCCCTCCGACTGAGGCGACGACATCGAAGTTTTTTACGCGACCCATGGCAACAGCCCGGTCGATCAGGTCGGGCGAAGGTTCACGATCGACCATCAGGTGCGTACAATCGATCCCGTTGCGTCCGAACTCTTCAAGCAGTGATGCCAAGCGCCCGGAGCGCCGCATGGCCTGCCTGCCGGTGACAAGCAGAACATTTCTGCCGAAGATGGAACAGGTAGAGACAAGCTCGGAAAACCGGCCCGCTCCGAAATGGATGCGAGGCAATGGAAGCAGGAAAAAATCGGCAGCCTTTTCAATCGACACTGCTGAACCTCCCCTTACGGATAAGCGGCTTGTCGCACTGGGGACACCTTTCGATCCTGCACGGAACGCCGTTGACATGAGGCTGTTCGAAACCACAGTAGAGGCAAACGCAGGTTGCCGTCGCATCGGGTTCTTCACAGCCGCACTTCCGGTCGATATTGCCGCCTTCGATACATATGGACTTGCCGTCGACAAGGGCTTCGGCAACCTTCCTCCTGGCCGACTTTATGATGCGGCCGAAGGTCTGGCGGGAAACGTTCATCTTTTCGGCGGCGTCGGCATGATAGAAGCCAAGCTTGTCGGCGAGTCGAAGTGACTCCACTTCGTCGAACGAGAGCACCACATTCTGCTGCCTCGCAGGTGAAACGCCTTCAGGAAGGAAACAGGTCACCTTTGGAATGCCTTCGACAGAACGACAATTGACAGGTCTGCCAGAACGAGGGTTTTTCATAAATCAACCGATATCTATTCTGCGAGCCTCCGCCGGAAGAGGGCTCACGGTAAAAGTCGATCACCCCGGAATATCGAAGGGATTGTCGACCGTGACAGAAATCATTCCCCCACGGTTTCAGTCCTGACCTCGAATACCGGGGGCTCCATGAGATGCTTTTTGACCGCACAGAGATTGGCGGCATTGATGACGGCATCCTTGTACTTTTCAGGGAAATCCGGGGGAAGTTCGATCGTCAGGGTAATCTTGCCCACCCCCCTGCCCGACGCTTTCGCCTCGTGGCTCTGCACGATCCTGATTCCGCCGGTCGGAATGCCCCTGCTCTCACAGAAGGAAAGTACGAAAATACCGGCACAGGTACCGATCGATGCCAGGAAAAGGACGAATGGCTCAGGAGCCGAACCCTCGCCGCCGGCATAGACGCCCTGGTCGGTCTTTATGGTAAATCCGTTGAACTCGGCATTGACCTTTTTGCCGCCACCGAAAGATACGATCATATCACTGCTCATAAAACTGAAAATCTTTTGCTTGTAATGAAATTCTTTACCGCTCAATTATAAGCATATGCTCATAAACAAACAAAGATAATCGCTTTCGATCTCCGGAGAAAATCCGCTCACAGCGGGCCCGAAAACGGAAATTTGAAGATGAGTGCCGCCGAGAGCCAGACGGCGGCTTCAGTCAATTCGCTGCATGTGCCGAGTACATCGCCGGTGACGCCGCGTATCTTGCGCCAGCTCAGCAGACCGACCGCAGATGCTGAAGCGATTCCGCTCCCCGTCAGAATGGCTGCTTTCAACGGGTCGAAATTCACGAGGGGCAACAGCAGAAGCAGGCTGGACAGAATGGCGACAAGAAGATGAGAAGTACCGGCACCCTCGACGAATGCCGTCGCAGTCCCCCCTTCCGATCTCGCGTAGGGAAGCCGTGCGGCGAGCAGGACCTGCGCCATGCGGGCAAGCATCACGCCCGCTACAAGCATTCCGAATGCTCCGTAGCGCACCAGTTCGAGCAGGCAGACCCATTTGAGCAGCGTCACCACGATAAGGGCCAGCGCTCCGAACGAACCGACATTCGGATCTTTCATGATGCGCAAGGCGGCTTCCTTGCTGCGGCCGCCAAAAAAGCCGTCGGCAAGGTCGGCAAGACCGTCGGCATGCAGCCCCCTGGTCAGCATGACTCCACCGCCCAGCGCGATCATTGCCGCCAGTTCAGGCCAGCCTGCTGCGGCACCGGCCCAGGCGAGCGCGGCCTGAACGGCACCGATCATCAGACCGACGATCGGAAACCAGTAAAGTGACGAACTGAATCGCTCGGCATCCTTTCCCGGCACCGGCAGGAGCGTAAGGGTCCTGAGTGCTGTCACAAGCCCGTTCAGCATATCAGCGGAGCCTCCTGACAAACGCCTGCACACCCCTGACAAAGGCCTCCGGCTGCTCCTCCTGCGGCAGGTGGCCGCAGTCGGGAATCACGAGCAGTTCGGCCCCGGGAAGCTCACGAGCCAGGCGAAGGCTCTCTTCGGTTTTGACTGTGAGGTCGTGCTCCCCCGTTACGACCAGGGAGGGCAGCGAGAGCGTCCTGAGACGCTTGTCGAGCCTGAGATGGTGGGTTTCGAGGAACAGCTCCCAGAACCCCCTCGACCAGTCGCCGATCATCAGGTCTCCCCGGAACGCGGCGAGGGTCTCATCCGACAGGCGCTCTTTCACATGCCAGAACCCGCGGATGTTTTTATCGAAAAGTTTCGTGATGAGCACTTTCATCAACCGGGAAAATGCCGGTGTCAAGGCTTTCATGAACGGCTTCATGAACGAGGGCACCTCGCTGGTCGCATATCCGCTGTAGATCATGGCGCCGGCGAGCACGAGCCCCTGAACCCTGCCGGGATGGCGCAGGGCCGTGAGAAGCGCCATCGTGCCGCCGGTCGAGTTGCCGACAAGCACCGCCCGGTCGATTCCCAGCCTGTCCATTAGGGCGACGATCAGGTCGCTCTGGGCTTCGGGTCCGTACCGGGCTTCGTTCTCTTTCGAAGGCACCGGCCTCGACGTCAACCCGAAAGCCGGGCGGTCGAAAGCCAGCACCGTTGCCCCGTCGGCCAGCGGCTTCATGACGTCGCGCCAGGAGCGGATGCTCAGGAAGCTGCCGTGAAGGAGAACGATGAATGGCGCGCTGCCGGTGCCGTACATCCTGTAATGCACCCTGAACCCGCTGCAGTCGATGAACCGGCTGTCGGCATCGGCACGCCGCCGCTGCTCCATTTCGAAAGTGTCCATGGTATCAGCTGTTTTTGCCCGAGACCCTGGCCGAACTGAAGGTGGCCATCTCGTGATAGATTTTCAGTGACGCTTCTATAACCTGGAAAGCCAGCGCCGCACCGGTGCCTTCGCCGAGCCTGAGACCGAGGTCGAGGATGGGAACCGCGCCAAGGCTCTGCATGACCAGCCGGTGACCCTGCTCGTTTGAGACGTGGCTGAAGAACAGGTAGTCGCCGACATTGTCGGAAAGCTTCAAGGCGCAGAGAGCTGCGGCCGTCGATATGAAGCCGTCCACGACCACAGGGATACCGACGGAGGCCGCGCCGAGAATGAGGCCGCAGAGACCGGCAATCTCGAAACCGCCAAGTGCGGCAAGCGTCTCGAGCGGCGTTTCGATGTTCCCGCTGTTGACCTCGATCGACCTGCTGATGACCTCTATTTTGTGGGCGAGCACCGCATCGTCGATACCTGTGCCGCGTCCGGTGATCAACTCGACCGGCAGATCGAGCAGTGTGGCATAAAGTGCTGTGGCCGGGGTGGTGTTGGCGATGCCCATCTCACCGGTGGCGAGAAGGTGGTAACCCTGCTCTTTGGCTTCAAGGGCAAGAGTCGCCCCGGCCATGATCGCCTGAAGTGCTTCGTCGACAGACATTGCCGGGCCCTGCGCCATGTTCGACGATCCGTGGCGCACCTTGCAGCGACGTAGCATGGGGTGACCGGGAAAATCGTGGTTCACGCCCATATCGACAACGTCGATGTCGGCACCGGCGTGACGGGCGAGCACATTGATTGCCGCACCACCGCCAAGCATGTTGTAGACCATCTGCGGCGTCACCTCCGCCGGAAAAGCCGAAACCCCTTCAGCGGCAACACCGTGGTCGGCTGCGAAACAGAACACCTTCTTTTTCGAGAGCACGGGATCGACGGTTCCTGTCGCGAGGGCGAATTTCATGGCGATATCCTCGAGCTCCCCGAGACTCCCCTTTGGTTTGGTCAGGTCGTCGAGGCGTGACTGAACGGCGGTCGTCAGGGAGAGATCGATCGGCTTGATGGAAGAGAGAAGCCGCTGAAAACGATTGATCATGGGAAAATAATTGAGGGTTAATGCTGTTTCAGAACCAAAGGCAGGCCGCTGCAGAGCAGATAGGCCTGCGTGGAGCATTCGGCGACCCTTCGGTTCAATGTACCGGCAAGGTCCCGGAAAGTGCGGGCCATGGCGTTCTCCGGCACGATTCCGAGGCCGACTTCGTTCGACACGAGAATGATGTCGCAAGGAGGCGCTTCAAGCACATCGAGCAGGGCCTCGATCCGGTCGTTGATCGCCTCCTCGTCACCAAGGTAGTGCATCAGGTTGCCGAGCCAGACGGTCAGGCAGTCGAGGAGCACGACGCCCCCCTGCGGCAACCGGCTGATTGCCCTGTCGATGTAAAGCGGCTCTTCGACGGTCGTAAAGGAGCTCCCGCGTTCGTCGCGGTGGCGCCCGATGCGGGCACGCATCTCGTCGTCAAAAGCTTCGGCGGTAGCCAGAAACGTCCGGTGTTCATAGGGTTCGGCAAGCTTGAGCGCATAGCTGCTCTTGCCGCTTCTGGCCCCGCCGGTCACATAGATCACTTCACGCATTGAATCAGTGGAAAATTTTGCGGCCTGACGACCGATTGGTAAAACCCGGGCACATCGATTCAGGATGAAAACCGTTCAAGGGCCCGGCACGAAGAGATGAAATCCGGTTCGGAAAATATTTCAAGGGTAAACACCTTGGGCGCCCCGCCCGCAGCACGAAGGGAGTCGACAACCAGGTCGAGCGCCTCAGGCCGCATGAAGGCGAGCGAGTTGTGGTCCCGTCCCTCCGTCGTTCCATGCATGTGCAGCACCCTTGCACGGGAGAGGTAACGCTGCAGGTACTCCGCTGTCGGGAATCCATAGAATTCCAGGTGGCCGACGTCGAGCGTCACCGAAAACCCTGCCTCCTGCACGACAGGCCAGACGAGTTCGAACGGGTAGTTCAGGTTTTCGGCGCAGAACATCGATGGCTGCTCGCCGCAGCCGTCGAGCAGCAGTTCGGCCGAGTCGCGCAGGGAGTCAAGGAACCGATTCGACTCGTCGCCCGAAAACCTGTTGATATCGACTCCCGGACCTGATTCGAAGTGCATGACGAACGCCGATTTCGGAAGGTCGCGCACCAGGTCGATGATCCTCCGGCACTTGCCGACCGAACGCTCGCGCTCCTTGCGGTCTCCGTTGCCGAGATAGACGTCCATCGGCAGGTGTACCGAGTAGGTAAGGTCGCGCTCCCCTGCCATTTCGGCGAGAAGCGTAATATCCTCCTTCGACGGCAGGTTGCAGAACTCGTCAGATTCGAACAGCACCAGCTCGATATCATCAACCTTGTCGCAGAGGTATCGTACGTTCGGAATGATATCGTCAGGCACGATATAGGAGGTGGTGCCGAGCCTGAAAGGGTAGTTGTTCATATCACTCATGCGTCTGTTTGAAGGCTTCATGCTTGAGCCGGGTCATCAGCTCATGGATGCCCGACCACTCCTGCGCACCGGCGGTTCGCAGCTGAAGGGCCATTGCGGCTGCGGCCCTGCCGGCAGTGTAGTCACGGGAATCGATGCCTGCCGCCATCCAGACCGGCTTGCCGGCCTTGAGCGCTCCGGCAGCCAGTTCAAGGTTGACGAGGTTGCCCGATCCGAACGGCACCAGACCGACGATGACGCCGTCAGCCTTTTCGACCATGCGCCGCGCATCTTCGAGCGCCTCCCGGCCGACAGCAGAAAAGGGCTGTTCGAGCACGCTCGGGATGTCGAGCGCACGGGCAGCCTCTGCATCCGAATCGAGGCGGTTGAGCACACCGGCCGTCACATCGAACCCTTCGATCAGCAGACGCCTGAACAGCTCGATGCCTGAACCGCCACCGCTGATGACGTGCAGCCTCTTCTGGACCGGAGTGCGGCGAAGCGCCATGTCGAGCGCGCCGGTCACGACGGGATTTCCGGAGTATGGATCCTTGCGCACACGGAGGTCGCAGTCGTAAACGCGGCTGAGCAGCTCCTCCTGCATGACCTCACCCGGCGAACCGTTGCTTACGAGCCGGCCGCCATCCATCAGCATGAGCCTGTCGGCGATCTGGGCGGCGAGGTTCAGGTCGTGGCTGACCAGCAGCACCGTGATCTTCTGTTCACGGTTGATGTTCATCAGGATCCTGAGCACCTCCTGGCTGTGGTTGATGTCGAGGTGAGCGATCGATTCGTCGAGCATGATGATGCGCGGCTCCTGGGCCAGAGCCATGGCAAGGGCCGCCCTCTGCTGCTCGCCTGCGCTGAGCTCGTTGAACTGGCGGTCCTTCAGGTCGAACACGTTCGTGTAGATCATCGCCCGCTCGGCGCTGTCGTAATCCTTCGAATCCGGGCCTCCCCACCCTCCGCGGACGCTCCTGCCGAGCATGACGATCTCGGCCACCGTGAAGGCCATCGGGGATTCGAGCTTCTGCGGAACCACGCCGATGAGCGAGGCCCGGTCGCGCGCCTTGAGCGAAGAGACTTCGCGCCCGAAAAGCTCAACCCTGCCCTGCGACGGCTTGATGAGGCCGGTGGCCGTCTTGAGCATGGTGCTCTTGCCGGAGCCGTTCGGTCCGATAACGGAGACGAACTCACCCTCGGCGATGCTGAAATCCACCTCCTGCAGCACGGGCCGCCCCTTGTATCCTGAGGAAACGCCCCTGAAGGCTAGCGCCGGCGTTCCCATTTCAGTCGATCCAGGCATATTTCATCTTCCTGCGCAGCACGATGAGGAAAAACGGCCCGCCGGCAAGCGCCGTAACGACGCCGACAGGGATTTCTATAGGGGCCATGACGCTCCTTGCAAGGGAGTCGCACAGTACCAGGAACGTGCCGCCGCCGATGGCCGACGCGGGCACGAGCCAACGGTGGTCCGGGCCGAACAGCGCCCGCATGACATGAGGCACGATGAGGCCCACGAAGCCGATCATCCCCCCCATGGAGACTGCCGTGGCTGCAAGGAGGGTCGCGAGAAGCAGGCTCGACACCGTAACGAATTCAGCGTTCAGCCCCTGATAGTGAGCCATCTCACGGCCGAGCGTCAACACGTTCAGCGCAGGAGCGAGCAGCCACAAACCGCCGATAGCACCGGTAATGATCAGCAGAGAAACCAGCTGTTCGGTCCATGAACCCGGCTGCAGGTTGCCAAGCATCCACCAGACCACGGTATGCATGCCGTCGATGTCTGCCGTCGAAACGAGAAACATGATGACGCTGGAGCAGATGGCGCTGACGATCACCCCGCTGAGGATAAGGCTGTAGACCGAAGGGACCCCGCCCTGGTTCGCGATGCCGTAAACGCCCATGAGGGTGAGCACGGCGAAGAAGAAAGCCGTCAGCGGCAGGCCGACTGCGCCCAGCAGGCTGCCCCCGACAAGGATGCTCAGTGCAGCGCCGAGCCCTGCGCCTCCGCTGACGCCGAGCACGTAGGGTTCTGCCAGCGGATTGCGCAGGATCGCCTGGAATACGGTGCCCGAGGCTGAAAGGGCCGCGCCGACCATCATCCCCATGAAGAACCGCCCCAGCCGAAGCGAGAAGATGGCATTGCCGGAAGAGGTCGCCATATCGGGAAGGCCGATGCCGGAAGGACCGAGCAGCAGCGACACGCAGAGCAGCACCGGCACGGCGACCAGGAAAAGCAGCGCCCGGCGCCGGTTTGGCGAGACTTTGACGGGCAGGGGTCGGCAACCGTCGCCGCCAGATTTTCGGCCCTTGGCAGGCAAGCTCACTCCTCGACCCCGGCCTGTGAGGGCAAACCCTGTTCGAATCCGTGCTTGACCATGCGCATCTCGGTGACCGTATCGGCGATGTCGATGAGGGATTGCGGTGCGTTCCGTCCGGTCATGACGATGATCTTGCCTTCGGGCGCGTTGCGGATCGCTTCGATCAGCGGCTCGACAGGCATGAGCTCCTGCGAAAGAGCGAAGCAGACTTCGTCGAGCAGCACGAAATCGTACTCCGGCGACTCAATGGCATTGAGCGCCTCTTCGAGCCCGATACGCGCCGCCTGCCGGTGCTCCTCCATGGCAGGGCTTGACGGATCCCTCGGCAGGAACCCCTTGCCGTAGTGATCCCACTCGACGTTGTCGAACTGCCGGAAGAACACCATCTCACCCACATCCTCCTGCGATTTGACGAACTGGACAACCCGGGCTTTCATGCCGTGGCCGAGCGCACGGGCGAGCATGCCGAACGAGGCCGTGCTTTTGCCTTTGCCGTTACCTGTAAAAAGGAGAACACGTTTCTGTTTCATTGTCTTCAGTTGGTTTTTATCGCATTACGGGCAGGATGACCTGCCGGGTAAGTCCGGCTTCATCCCGCCTGTGCCGTCAAATAAAATACATGCTGCCCCGTCAACGGCAAAACTGTATGCCGCTGAACGATAGCTTTCTTAAAACACAGGTGCGTCGATGCCCGCAATCCTGAAAAGAGCGCCAAGATCGAGGCTCTCTTCGAAATGGTCTGCGAGCCGGTCGAACACATCCTCCCCGGAACCTGTGCCGCCGGTTGCCGGTTTGTAACTGCTGTCGATCTGCCGGAGAAACCAGCTCCTCACTCCCGGTTCGTCGAAAAATCCATGGAAATAGGTGCCCATGACCCGCCCGTCATCACTCCGCGCCCCGTCAAGTCCGTCCGACGAAACGCCGTTGCGTTCCGTGACTTCGACCATCCCTTCCGTTCCGGGCACCACGTTCGTCCTGCCCATGTGGATCTCGTAACCACGGACGCGCAGGGCGGTTCCGGCGATCACTCCGACAGTGTTGCTCAGCTCTTTTTCACGTTCGAGCACCGTCTCTGCCGGCAACAATCCGAGCGAACTGCTGACGCCGGGAGCCCCTTCGACGCCATGCGGGTCGGCGATCGACCGGCCCAGCATCTGGTATCCGCCACAGAGCCCGATGATGTGTCCGCCGTTCGCCCTGAAGGTCTCGATATGCTCGCGCCATCCCATCGAGAGCAACCAGTCGAAGTCGCCTCGCACATTCTTGGAACCGGGCAGCACCAGCGCACGGTAGGGGTCGAGGGGTCTCGGATAATGCAGGTAATGAAGCTCGACCGAAGGGTCCTGTTCGAGCGGCGACAAGTCGGTAAAGTTTGAGATATGCGGGAAATAGATCGCTGCGATACCGATCTTTTCCGGAGAGGGGCCGTGCTTCGGATCGACTACCGAGGAGAGCGGCACGGCATCTTCTGCGTCGATCGAAAAGCCGCGATAATAGGGAATCACGCCGAGCACCGGCACCCCGGTCATCGATTCGAGCATCCTGACGCCGTCTTCGAAAAGCGATTTGTCGCCCCTGAACCGGTTCACGATGACCCCCTTGACCAGAGCCCTATCCTCCGCCGGAATGACCGCAAGCGTACCGGCGACCTGCGCGAACACCCCTCCGCGGTCGATGTCTGCGACAAGGATGACCGACGCACCGGCTTTCCGGACCGTCCTGAAATTCACGAAATCACGCTCGTAGAGATTCATCTCGGCACACGAACCGGCCCCCTCGATGACGATCATCCCGTGCCGGTCCATCAGGCGTTCGAGGCTTTCGAAAGCCGCCTCCGACCACCGCGACGTATCCCCGAAATACTCCCTCGCCGTCCGGTCGGAGCAAACCTTCCCCTGCAGCACCACCTGGGCGCCGGTGTCGGTGTTCGGCTTGAGCAGCACGGGATTCATATCGGAATGAGGTGCCACCCGCGCGGCATGCGCCTGGACGATCTGCGCACGCCCCATCTCATCACCTGCGATCGTCACGCCGGAGTTGTTCGACATGTTCTGTGCCTTGAAGGGCGCCACGTCGATACCTGCATTGCTGAAAATGCGGCACAGGGCGGTCGCGACGATGCTCTTGCCGACGTCGGACGCCGTGCCGAGAATCGCTATGTTGTTTATCTTCTTCATCTCCATCCCGTTGCTGCTGCTTTCATGCCCATGCTGTTTGAACGATTATTGGATAAACGACCGACTCCTGTCCGTGCGGCCTGAAACGGCAGCGCACGGACAGGAGTCCCGATCGTCAGAGAGTGACTTTCACGCCTGCATACGCCGACCTGCCTGGGGTTGCATAGCTCCATGCCTCCTCGTAATACCGGTTGAACAGGTTGTCTATCCTGCCGTAGAGCTCGACATTGCCGGTAAGCTTGTATGAGCCCGACAGATTGACCAGGAAATAGCTGTCGAGCCTGCCGACCGGGTTGCCGTTCTTATCGAAGGCGTAAGGGGTTTCGGTCCGCTCGCCGACCCACTGCATGGCTGTGCTGAACCTCGTTTTCGGGTTGATGTTCCATGTTCCGGAAAGCGACGCCTTATGCTCCGGGCGGCGGACAAGCCGGATGCCGTCGGGATCCTCTGTATGCGCCCAGGTGTAACCGGTCGAAACGAAAAACGCATTGGATGGCGCCCATTCGGCAAAACTTTCGATACCCCAGGTACGGGTCGTGCCCGCTATCTGCTGATACCGGCTTGTTGCCCAGTCGTAGTCGATCCTGTTGTCGAATTCGTTATGAAACCAGGTCGCTCCGGCTTTCAGGTTGGAGGACAGACGGTGTTCGACGCCGGCGTCCCAGCCCTTGCTGGTTTCAGGCCTCAAAGATGCGTTGCCGTAAGCTGAATAAAGTTCATACAGCGACGGCGCCCTGAAACCGGTTCCATAGCTTGCCTTGAACGTTGTATTGCCGGCAGTGAACGACGGGGCCACGCGCCAGGTGGCATGGTCACCGAAGGTCTGGTGGTCGTCGTGACGCACTGCGCTGACGAGCCTCAGGCCGCCGATGGACAACTGGTCCTGCAGGAATGCGCTGCTCATGCCGGCATGACGGTCGAGCGTCGAAGCATAGTAGCCGTAAGTTTCATTGTCGGCATGCTCTTTCTGGTAGCTGAGGCCTGCTGTGAGCGTATGGTTTGACGCGACGGACAGATCGCCCTGCCAACCCACTTCGTAAAGATTTCCCTTGTCAAGGTTTGTCTTGACACTGTCGTTACCGTAAATATCGCGACGCTGGTTCGAAAAGTTGTAGTAAACAGTCGAAAGCAGAGGCCTGGTGTCGATCTTCATCGCCACGCGGCCGGTCAGCTGGTGAGTATCGGTATGGTTGTCTTTCAGCCCATTCGGGTTTGCGTCGTCCCTGTCGCCTGCATATCCGGCCCAGAGATAGTCATCGAGTCTGACCGACGAGTCGATATAACGCAGGACGGTTTCCAGGTTGACATGTTCGCTGATCGCGTAGCCGAGGCTGGTCGAAAAGGTGGCGTTTTCATAACCGTCTTTCTCACTGGTGTTGCCGGCATGCGGAATCCTGGCGTTGCGATCGTCGGCAACCGAATAACCGTCGGACTTGAGGCGGGAGGCTGCGAACGAATAGGTCAGGCCATCCACTTTACCCTTCGCGCCGGCATAGCTCTTCCATGTCCCGTACGAACCGCCTTCGGCACCTGCGTAGGCTTTTGTCGTATCGCTGCCTTTTTTGGTTATGATGTTGATTACTCCGGCCATGGCGTTGCTGCCGTAAAGCACGCTGACCGGGCCCCGAACCACTTCGATACGCTCGATGTTGTCTACTGAGAGGTTTGCCAGGTCTGGTGTCCGGTTGGCCGAACTGGGGTCGTTGACCGGTACGCTGTCGATGAGCACCAGGGTGCTTCGTGAATCCGCGCCCCTCATGAATACGGTGGCATTGGTACCGAGTCCGCCGGTCGACACAACGTCGATGCCGGCCGTTCCCTTGATGACCTCTTCGACCGTCTGCTGTCCGGAGTGTTCGATATCCCGGGAGGTAATGACCGTGACCGAACTTCCGCCTGCGTCAATGATCCTGTTGAGGGTCTTGGTCGCGGAAACCACGACCTCGGGACTGCTGTATCCCTTTAATACCTCTTCCGCCTGCAGCCCTTTGCTGCAGAGCATCGCCGCCATGAGAATGGCAAGTTTTTTCCTGTTCATGCTGTTTTCCTGTGTTGAATTAATGATAAACATCAACAGACAGGGGTTAACGATAAAGGCAGTTCGCGTACTGGCGACAGTCCCATGAGAGATGGTTCATCGAAAAAAACGGAGCATCGACCGGACAGGAAACATTCCGCCGCGGATGCGCAGGGATCGATGACAGCTTTAAACTGAAAATCACGGAGATCACCGGAAAGTACGCCTTTGCCTGACTATAACCCGTAGTCGTGTCACTGAGCAAAGAGCTAACTGGCAGGTCTCCTGACTATGCGGCCAAACCGGTGCAGCCTTCCCACCCAGTCCCTGGAGGACCTGGGCAGTGACTTGCATCGACTGCAGCTTCCAGACATGTGGCCATGCCTGTCAGCGGCAGCTTGCCGTTGTACAGTTGCGGGTACAGTGTACGAATCTCACGTACTTCCCTATTCTCCGGCTTTCAAGCCGGCACCAGCTATCATGTGAAAGAACATCATC
>Ga0326726_10001645_pt1 | contig 20785 bp, 22 predicted proteins | sample MHFenrmetagenome_2_FD_207603 | JGI IMG/M metagenome (GOLD analysis project Ga0326726, IMG submission 207603) | Lab enriched peat soil microbial communities from Michigan Hollow, Ithaca, NY, United States - MHF15MN | ecosystem: Environmental > Terrestrial > Soil > Wetlands > Peat | place: USA... | reverse complement strand
CAGATCAACTCCCGAACCTTATTGGACTGGACGAAATTTCTAATAAGATTTGGGCCCCAATAACCACATCCGATCACTGCCACTTTCATAATTTCCCTCCTTCTTCTCAGAAAATACGCAGAGCGCCCGCCTGCCGGCAGGCAGGCATAGCGCATAGCGTGAACTCAAGAATAACTAATCCATATGCAACCGAGATTAGAACAAAATGTATAATAAAAGAGTTTGGCTACTTCTCCATTCATTTTATTAAATAATGCCCTGCGCTTTGCGCCTTAGAGTGCTCCCTTGGGGTGGATGACCGCCTTTACGGTTTTTAATAATATCTTTATGTCGAGCCAGAGAGACCAATCCCGAGCATATCTCAAATCCATGCGAACCATATCATTGAATGAGGTAGTGCTTCTTCCATCCACCTGCCATAGACCCGTCATGCCAGGTTTAACCTCTAAAATCCTTCTGAGGTGCCAAGGCTTATATTCCTCAACTTCATATGGCAGCGGAGGCCTTGGCCCCACCAGACTCATCTCACCTTTCAAAACATTGAAGAATTGTGGGAGCTCATCGATGCTCGTTTTACGAATGATTTTCCCTACCTCAGTCACGCGGGGATCAGATTTCATCTTATAGACAGGTTTTTCTGCATTTCCTTCATTTACCTTTTCATGATTCCCTTTAATTAGATTCGCGATATACTGCCGGTGAATCTTATCATCCACACTCCAGTACATTGAGCGGAACTTGTAAAATGGAAACCGGATACCGTTCTTGCCAAATCGATACTGTTTGAAAATGACGGGTCCTGGTGAAGTAATTTTTATAGCAAGGGCCGCCCCAAGCATTAAAGGTATGGAGAGGAATATTCCGAAGAGGGAACCGATGATATCCATTCCTCTTTTAAGGGTATTTTGGATGCTTCGCGTCTCAAAAGATTTATCAAAATCGATGGGAAAAAGATCAGGTTGACCTTGTTCACTAAGGAGTTTTTGGAAAAGATCATCGGGATAAGTTCCTGCTGTCACTGAATAAGGTATCTCTCCGTTACCGTTAAGGATCTTATTGACCAAACTCTGAACCCCCTGTTCATTTGTATCCGGAAGAAGAAGTCCTATTACATTTTGATCAACCCAACCTTTAATGTCTGTCTCCCGCGTATTTTTCAGCAGCGAATTTACGAATTTCTGAGTCGGCTGTCGCTCGCCAAGTCTCTCTTCACGAAAAGACAAAAGGGCAACCGATAAAGGTAACTTAGACCGATCAGCCCGAAGCTTTTCAATTCGCAAGCGATAAAGGAATTGATGCTTAGATAGTAAATGAGCTTCCATCGATTGAAGATGATTCATGCGATTTCAAGAAGACGCTCGTGCTCTGAGGATTCTTTTTGCAGAAATGTCTTCAGAGCCTTTTCCGCTATACACTTAGAGAACCGGGAGTAGCAGTTCTCTCTCTGACAGTAGCTTATCTTCTCCTCTTCTTCATTCTGTTTGATCTCATGGAATTTACAGTGAAGACAAGGTTTGATTAACATGTGATAACTCCGTAAAACATAAGGCGGTAAGGGTTCGGGGCAACACATAAATGGTTCTGTGTTGCTCCGCGGTTCTGCAGTGTCGCTGTTTTAAAATCACGACTAGCGCAGAACGCCTGCCCGCGCCTGCCTGCCGCTAGGCGGGGTAGGTGCGCAAAGCGAATAGCGAAAACCCTTTTATTCATCTTTGTCTGAATGCGAAGCCTGATCAACATTGTTACCTTGACTATTTTCGTAATGACAGTCGTTCAGAGAAATCATTAACTTTTCCAGAATTTTTGAGTGGAAGTCAAAGCTCCTTTGCAAGTTTCGGATAGCTGCGATATGTTCTTCCATCTGGTCAAGAATGTTTTTCATTTCTTTACCTCTTCGTAAAATGTAAAGCGCAAGGGGTAAGGGGATTTACAATCATTCATTCTTAAGGCCTCGAATTGGCCGGAACACCGGACGCCTTCTGCTTCCCGCTTAACGGTCCAGCGAAAGATAGGCTACCGCCGGTTCGAATTTTGCCAAATTCTACGTTTGAAAGATTCCATATCGAAATTTTGAGCCACATGAAAGTGGGATAAGGTTAATAATTCAGCGCAGCGGTGCTGCTGTTTAACTTTCTTCGTTTCAAATAGGAATATCTTCAAACCTTTCTATTTTCATTTCGTCACCTTTCACCGCAGGACCGCAGCACTTCTCAACTGCAGCACTTGCTATGCTACTTTCTCAATCATCGAGTAATGGAGTTCAATGCTTGGTTGATATCCGATCAGATTCAAAAGAATCCTCACTCGCTCGCTGTCGGAAACCCATCTTTCAAATATCCCCAAGAGATCTTTCAAAGGGCCTGTTTTTACCCTGACTACGTCATTGGGTCCATAATCACCCTTTACTCTCACAACACCCCGAGCATCTGTCCTCTCTTTAATGATCTCCACAACTTCTTTGGAAATAGATGTGGGATATCCTCCAAAACCCAATACGCACTTAACCCCTTTCCCCCATCGGACCAGAGGATAATTTTGCTCAAGATTGAATTTCCCAAAGATATACCCGGGAAACAGGGACTTCAGTTCTTTGGTGACCCTGGCATTTCTCGTTGAAAATGTCTCCATAAGAGGGCTGAAGATCTCGACCCCTTTTGTCGATAAATACGAGGTCGCCTCTTCTTCTTTCTTAGGTTTGGTTTGGATGACGTACCAGTTTTCCATTGTTCTGAGTGTCGAATGCCAATCGTTAAGTGTTGAGTGTTAAGTCAACCAATCATGTGCTCCAATATTTCAACCACGTCGCGCATGGCTCCACGACTCTAATATTTTCTATAATATCTGTAATAGTACTTCGAATAGTAGCTGGATGGGTTTAGATCCATTTGGTTAAAAACAATGCCAATAATTTTCTGATGATCAATGGATTTCAGTGCTCTCTGAACAGTTCCTTTGGGTGTTCGATCTGCCATCACCACGAAGATGATCCCATCTACCATTTTTGAAAGCTGGGTTGGTTCAGTTGTAGAAATAATGGGTGGGGAATCGAAGACGACATAAGTATTATCGCCAGATTCCCTGAGACACTTCAGAAATTCTTGCATTCTCTTAGATCCGATCAACTCCGAGGACTTTTTGGTAGAAGCTCCTGCCAAGATGATTTGAAGGTTCTCCATTTCAGAATTTATCAGGATCTCTGATAAAGGAGTCCCGTCTGAAAGATAATTTGAAAGGCCCTTTGAGGTCAGACTCTTTTCAAGATGGATACTCGGTTTTCGTAGGTCCGCATCCACAAGAATGGCTTTTCTATGAATTTCTTTTGAAATGGCCATCGCTAAATTGACAGACACCATTGTCTTCCCTTCTCCCGGTGTGGTACTGGTAATCAGGATGGAATGGGGTGGATTCGGTAACCTTTGGAAAATTTGAGCTTTCAACTTCCTAAATTCTTCTCCAGCAAAAGAATTTGGTGGGGCGATCAATATGGGTGTCTCTTCTCTTGGTGGAAGCCCCAACTCTTCTAACTTCTGTATCTTCTCCTCAGGAAATTTTAGAGTCGCCTCTTCCTTCTTTATGACAGCTTTCTCTTCAAATGACTTGAGAGGGAGGTCTTCTTTTCTCTTCCGCTTTTTTTCTTCTTCTGCCTTCTCAAGGGCTTGAAATACCCGACTCATCATTTAATCCTTTCATCCAAACCGTAAGGCGCTAGGTATAAGGTGCACCGGGTTAAAACCTACAACTATTTACCCTTCTCGCCTTCCCCCTTGCGGGAGATGGTGTGGCGGTGCCGCAGTTCATACGAAAAATCTCAAACCGAATAATACAAATGGTATGGTGCATACTGTTTTTACTCAGCGAAAGATAGACGTTGGAATTCCTTTGTCAAACATCCCTTTAATGTATTGGAAACCTTTAACAATCTCCTTATAGAGAGGCGCCAGGTGACCACTTTTTTAGTAAATAAACGAGAAATAAAATGCCTGCGGCGAAAGAGAGACAGAGAAGGGACCAATTCAAAATTTTTCGGTAATCCTTCCGAAGACCTAAGTCCTTGGCAACCTCCCTAACCGACTTTGCATCAACCCTCTTTTGGCCCAGCGCATAGCCATTTAATAGTGCATTGTCACATAGGATGTTAATTAATCGGGGTATCCCTTCTGATCTTGAATAAATTTCCCTAATCGCCTTTTCCGTAAAAATGGGTTCCCTGCTTCCTGCGACTCTCAACCTCCTTTCGATATACTGGCTTGTCTCTTTGACCGAAAGAGGTGGCAGATGGTATCGCAAATTGATTCGCTGCCTCAGTTGACGAAACTCCTCTCGTGAAAGTGTCCTGTCCAACTCGGGTTGGCCGACCAGCACGATTTGAAGCAACTTGGACTTTGAGGTCTCGAGATTTGAAAGGAGCCTGATTTCTTCGAGCAACTCCGGGTTTAAACCATGAGCTTCATCAACTATCAGAACCACTCTCTCATCTTTTTGGTAAGCATTGAGCAAGTATCGGTGAAGGTTGTGAAGATACTCACCTTTTGTCTGCCCCTGGACCCTTACCCCCAAATCCTTCAAGATGTACTGAATGAAATCGTTGACCGTCAATTTGGGATTAAAGAGAAAGGCTGTCTTGGTGTGGCTATTGCCATCTATTTTATCAAGGAGATAGTGGATCAGAGTGGTCTTTCCAGTGCCCACCTCGCCCGTAATGACAATAAATCCCTTCTTCTCTCTCACCCCATAAAGCAATTGAGCCAGGGCCTCTTTATGGTTTTCTCCCAGATAGATGTATTCCGGATTGGGAGTTACATTGAATGGGTTTTCTTTTAAGCCGTAAAAATTCTCATACATAACGATTACCCAAAGTCGCAAGGCATCAGGCTGCCTTTCTCTCTTCTTCTTTTAGGCTTGGAATCGTTGCCAGAACGGGAAGTCCTAAATAGTTTTCGACCTCCGAGACAGTATGAAAAGACTGATCCATTGTTTCTCGAAGCCAGGTCAATCCCAAACCCAAAGCAAGCCCTATGACCGCTCCTATCAAAAGAATCTTATTCCTATCCGGTTTAACCGGCTTTTCGGGGACGCGTGCAGGGTCTAATATCTTAAACTGCTCACCCTGCTGTTTGTGCTCGAGGTTCTGTGCCATCTGAGCCTGAATTTTCTTATCTAATAGGGACTGGTAATTTGTTTTCAAAAGATCATAGTCTCTTGTTAAAAGGGCTAACTCCTGCTCCCGCCTGGGGGTATCCTCAATCCTTCTTTGATAGACGGCGATCTGTTGTTTTAATTCCTTTTCCTCTTCTCTTAACCGCTTTGTTTCCAGGGCGGCAGCGTGATACTGCTCGGTATATTGGGTAAGTAGCCTTTGCGTTTCAGGGTCGAGAGATGGCGGAGTTAAATTTTGCTCAGAGACTCCGTGCTCCTGGGTTTTTCTCATCAATTCCTTTATCTTAGGTTCGATGTCTGCGATCTTCCTTTTCAAATCGATTACATCCGGATGGTTTTCTTTGTATTTTGATTGAGCAACAGCTAAATCACTTTTTAGATTCCTTAATTGGACAATAAGCGAGTCTTCGCCTCGATCAACGCTTATGTCTCCTTGAGAGCCTACTCGAACGATTTCACGCTTCTTCATCATTTCGATCTGGTTCTGAATAACGATGATCCGATCCTCCGCAGCCCGCAAACTTTCATTGGTTGTTTTTATTTGCTGCTGTAATCGCTCCAGAATTCTTAAATTTGCATCCAATTGTTGAGGAAGTTGACCCATCGCACGTTCCCTAAAATTCCGGATTTCATACTCCTTATGCCTTAATCGTTCGTCCATACCCTGTAGTTCCTTGCTAAGAAATTCAGATGTGCCTTCTGCTCGATCTTCACGGACTCTCAAGTTTTCCTCAATAAACAAAGAAGCCAGTTTATTGGTTACCAGCATCACGATTTTGGGTTCTTCTCCTTCATAGGAAATGGAGAAAGAATTTGTCGCCGCATCTCTTCTTGGCTCTTGCACCTTCACTTCGATTGCTCTTCGCATGATTTCAACAATTTCCTCTAAGGGACGGGTTTTTCGAATCTTTGGATACAGCTCAAATTCTTGAATTACTTTTTCTAATCGCGTTCGGCTCAGAATTTCCTGGGAGATGGTATTGAGTCGATTCGCCACTGTATCCGTAACGGTTGCCCGCACATAATTTTCAGGAATCGCCTGAGGTTGAACGAGAATCAAGGTTGTCGCTTTATAGACTTTAGGAAGATATTTACAAACCCCATAAGAGCCCAGAACGCAGATAACTAATGGAATAATGATGTACCACTTTCGGCGAAAGCCAATGTCCAAATAATCCTGAATGGTAAAAGGCTTTTCAGTGTTCATTTTCATACTCCCTAATACGGATAGCGCACAGCGTGAAATAACTAATAAGTGGCTGTTACTCTAATCATTCCCCGAAAATCGGAATAATCGTTTGCGTCCCTATTCGAATGATCTTCAGCATAGGAGAAATCGAGAGCAAGGGTCAGCCATTTTAGGATTCGATAAGAACCGACCGTTCCGACTCCCCATAGGTTATCTACCCGGCCATCGTTAAACTTAGGCCTTTGATAACGGCCTGAAAAGGTCACAGCAGCCCTCTGTGTGAGTTGATGAGTAATCGTTCCGATTACCTGGTGATACTTCGCAAACCCAAGATTTTCTGCCGTAAAGTAGTCCTCGGTGTATCCACCCTGAAAGCCAAGAGTATAGGTAGTTCTTTGAGCGCGCTGTGTGATCAGAATGTCATATAATGGGCCTGCCTCATTTGATCCTCTCTTTGGGATTTGCCAGAAATAGCCAAATTGGGCTCTAAGCGAGAGCGTCGGACTGAAAGCGTGTTCGAAACCAATCGATGGTGCGTGAATGTCATAATCAACCGTAGACGTGGAAACTTGTTTGTCAAATTCCCGACTCTGGAAGGTGTATTCTCCAAAAACGGACGTCCTCGGGTTAAAGCGATAAGTATAGCGACCCTTAGCCAGATTTCCTGTCATGTCCGGAGAATGCTGAAAATCACCCAAATCAAGAGCATATTCTAAAGATATCCCATTCCTAATATCGAACCAGTAAGTAAGCTTAGGGTTGATGTAGTTTTCTGTGCTGTCCTCGAAAAGATCACTATTTTGGTTTCTGTAGACATTGTTCATGTAATTGATTGAGACGACGTCTTCTCTGCCAAACCGATATTCGAGAGAAGGTTGAACCACGTTCCGGATGTAGATGGCTCTTCCTCTTTGGGTTCCGAGGACAATTTGGCCTGGTAAAGCGGTCGAAGTATAATTTTTCTCCAACGGCTCCTCGGATCGGGTCAAATAATCCTTGACCCGAAACGTAAGCTTCCTATCCCACGTGTACCAGGTGTCCAAGTTTCCAGAGAGACTGAGGTAATCATCACTTGTACTTTTTGCATGAAAGACATACCCGGGGAGAAAGTCTAAGACGATCCCGTATCTTGACTCTTCTCCAACAGAAGGCTGCTGAAATTCTCCGGTTGTCTCCGACTTCGGCAGCGTCGAATATCTGATCCCAAGGGAGATATTGGTGATATAATCATCTTTCTTGTTTTTGGGAGTGATGTTGACATTGTTGTCGTATGTCTCCTGAACAATGCCATAAACTTGGAATCCGGGGAGGATATCCCCCAAATCTGCATTGGCCGTCGAAGATGTAAGGATAAGGAAAAGGCTAATGATCCAACCCGCTCTGCCAATTTTTTTGGTTTTTCCCATCTCTTTCCCCTGACCGTCCTCTCTACACCGTTTTTTCCCTTTTCAGAAGGGGGACGAAGTTTTCTAAGAATTGCTTACGGCACAATAACCGTATCGCCCGGTCTTAAAGTAATGTTTGAACCTGGATCGTCACCTTTCATGATTTTTTTATAATTGACTGTGATATGCTTCTCCTTGCCATTCTCTTTCCGAATGACTAAGATTTTCTTTGGGTTGGCCCAGTCCGAAAATCCGCCCGCCATGGGAATGATCTGCAACACGGTTGTTTCGCTTCGAAGGCGGTATACACCCGGAGTTTTGACCTGCCCTGAGACATACACCTTAAAACTGTTTGCCTCCATCACGGTCACGGAAACATTTGGACTCTCAATAAACTCTTTCAATCGCTTAGTTAATTCATCTTTCAATTGAAGGGGAGTAAGCCCAGATGCCTTAATTTCTTGAATGATAGGAAGAGAGATATTTCCATCCATCCTGACAGGAACCGTTCTGGTTAAGGCATCTTCCCTCCACACCTGGATATAGAGAACATCCTCAGGCCCAATCACGTATTGGTCGCTATCGGCCGCCACTTCAGCCTGAGCCTGCTTTTTCAAAACGATTTCCTTCTCTGTCTGCGGGCAGACGATGGATGCAGATATCAAAAAGACCAATAACCCTATGAATCCAAAGCCAAGTGTTTTTTTCATCTTTCTGCTCCTCCCTAATCCCCCCTCACCCCCCTTTAGAAAAGGGGGGATGGGAGGATTTGATTATGCAGGTTCTGTTCCTAACACCTTTCTAATGAGGTCCATCGTGTCTGTTCCATGGACGGGGAAACAGACTTGATCGACTACAACCTTAAAGCCATTGTTTTTGAAATCATAATATTTCAGAACATCTTCAAACCGGGACTTCACGTAGGCTCCTGCTTTCGCATCTGCATAAGGAAGAAGAACGACCAGTTTGTTTAATTCTAAAGAGCCGATCGTATCGCTTTCTCGTATCTCCTCCAACAAGAGGGTAATCAATGTTCGATGGCAGGATTGCAAATTTGCGACGTCGCCATCTCCTGTAAGTCGCTCAATTTTAAGTGACATCAGGCATAGGAAATTCTGGTAACGTCGAGCACGCTTCACCTCAAGGTCCAGAAGAAAAAGGAACAAATCTCGACTCAAAATCCTGCTAAACGTAACCTTCTTGCCCCCTGGGAACTGCTCTTCTAATTTTTTCACCCCGCTCTCCTTCATCGGCATATGCTAACCCTTCCCTGAGGTATATTATTGGGGAGGTTTCTCAACTGTTTTGCTCCTCAATCCAACGCTTTTCTCTCAAACCATCTATGTGATATTTCTGAATCTTATATAACAGCGCTTTATAACTCACATGGAGCAATTGGGCTGATCTCTTTCGGTTCCAGTGAGTCTCTTCTAGGGCGTTTTGGATAATCTCCTTTTCTGCCTCTTCGGCAGCTCTTTTGCCTGCCTCCTTTAGGTCAAGCCTGTTTTCAGCGATCGATGGATTTGGCGAGAAATTTCTACGGGGCACAGGGTTTATTCCATCATCCAGCCTCCTCGCTGAAAGGTTTCCCAGGACCGTATTTTCTTCGCCAAATATGACAAACCCTTTAATCATATTTTCCAATTCCCGAATATTTCCAGGCCAGGGATATTCTTTAAAGGCATCGATCACCCTCGCAGAAAATGAGGGAACGTTCTTCCCATACTTCCTTTTATAAAAATCTAAATAATAATCGGAAAGAGGAAGAATTTGCTCGATACGATCTCGCAAGGGTGGAATAGTAATATTGATGACATTGATCCTGAAAAACAGATCTTCCCGGAAATGGCCTTTCATCATCGATCTCTCTAAATGGTCCCGGGTGGTAACAATCACGCGGGTATCGACCATCACATCTCCATCCCCTCCCAACCGAGAAAACATACCATCCTGGAGGACCTGTAGCAGTTTTGCTTGGATGGAGATTTCCATTTCCTCGATATAATTCAATAAGATCGTCCCACCATTGGCTAACTCGAACTTTCCGGGTTTCTTGAGATGGGCCCCTGTAAAGGCCCCCTTTTCATACCCGAAAAGCTCACTCTCAAGAAGATCTTTCGGAATCGTGGCACAATTCACTTTAACGAAGGGTTTATCTTTTCGGGGGGAATTTGAATGGATGGTCTGAGCCAGAAGTTCTTTTCCTGTTCCGCTCTCTCCTTTAATCAGAACAGTAATATCAGTCTTGGCGATTTCATCGACGATCGCCTTAATTTTATTCATTTGGGAACTATTAGAAAAAATAATTTGATAAATATCTTTCATGGCGCATGGATAATGAGCAATCTATATGCCAAGAATGAAATAATGGACTGCTCATTAGTAACCCCTCTGAAACAGAATAGAATTGTCTATTCTGATCTACAGGCATTTTCTCATCTCTTTAAAGACGAGAGAAAAGAGTGGAAAAAAGAGGGGAAAAAGTGGTAAATCATTTCAGCTTCTAAGCAAATTATTGAATTTGACTTCTTTTTTTCTAACAGCGTTCAGCAAAGGTGAAAATCTTTTCTCAAAATAGTAATTCATTGTTATCTCTGGGTCGTATGGAATCTGAGAAGAGTTTCAGGAGGATGAAGATTCAAAATCTGAGGGGGACAAACCTCTTGTCGAGACCACATTCTTTAATTTTGTTGAGGAGAGTCTTGTAACTTATATTTAATAGGGTAGCCGCCTTCTTCCTGTTCCAGTTGGTCATCTCTAAGGCTTTGACGATCAATTCTGATTCTGCTTTTAATGCGGCCTCCTGGTGAACTTTTCTTAATGATGGCCAGGTCTTATTATTCGGGATGGTTAAATTTTCCTTTGGGGCAGTATCTGGCTTCATCAAAAGACCCAATTCCTCAAAAATTAGTTTTTCATCTCCCAGCACGACAAATCTCTGGATCGTATTTTCCAATTCCCGGACATTTCCCGGCCAATGATATTGGCAATAAACCTTGATCATCTTATCGGATAAGGGATTAATTTTTTTCTGGTATTTTTTACTAAACTTCTCCAAAAAATACTCAATGAGGATCGGAATTTCCTCCCTCCTTTCCCTCAAAGGGGGAATGGTGATATTGACGACATTCAGCCGATAATAAAGATCTTCTCGGAATCGACCATTCTTCACACCTTCCTCTATTTTCTTGTTTGTCGCTATTAATACCCTCACATCTACTCGGATGTCTTTTTTGCCTCCTAGTCTCGAAAACTCTCTGTCCTGAAGGACCTGCAGAAGTTTGCCCTGGAGAGATACGCTCATCTCTGAAATTTCATCTAAAAAAATTGTCCCCCCATTGGCCAATTCAAATTTCCCAGGCTTCTGACGGTAAGCCCCTGTAAAGGCACCCTTTTCATAACCGAAGAGCTCACTCTCCAGAAGTTCCTGAGGAAGAGCAGCACAATTTACTTTGACAAATGGTTTCTCCCGGCGAAAAGAATTGAGGTGAATCGAACGGGCAACCACCTCCTTACCCACCCCGCTCTCTCCTTGGATGAGCACGGTGACATCGGTATTGGCTACCTGATCGATGATTTCCTTGATGCGACACATTTTTTCATTGGCGTAAATAAAGATCCCATCCTTTCCGCTTATCTCGCCGACTTCAACAAAGGTGGAAGAGGAACGAGGAAAGAGCGGAACAATCTTCTCTTTGGGAAAAGATTTGCTGGGATCCTTCACCAATCGGTTGATTTTCTTGATATCTAGAAAGAAACGAGCAGAGGTCAAGGCAGCCCCGACCTGGTTGGAAATATACGATAAAGCCAACTTATCTCCCTCATTGAAGGCGCCCCTCTTAGAATGACTGAGGTTGAAAACTCCCACGACCTGGTCTTTTTCTCGGATTGGAAAACAGATGAGGGAGCTCACCCCATTTCTTAACCCGGCCACCTCGACAAAATGGGGTTCTTGATTGACGTCATTCACCATTACAGCTTGACCCTCTTTTAGGACCCAGCCTGCAATCCCCTCTCCTGATTTGAATCTTTTCCCATTCCTGGATTCCTCTGAGTAATAAATGCTTTTTCTTTCATTTTTCCCACGGGCTGCGCGGATGGTCAAATCACCGGAAACGGGGTCTTTCAGCATCAAGGAACAGTTTTCCGCATCCATTTCATCCATCACCGCATCTAATATAGCCTTGCAGGTTTCACCAAAATCGGGGACATTAAGCATGGCTTCCTGAACCTTCTGAAAAAGTGTGTAAGGCCTACTCTTCTCATCAAGAGGGAGGAGAAAATGGGAGGAGATTTCAAACCTTTTCTGTGTCGTACCTGTTTCCATTTTTATTCCAATGGGCTAAGCTCTATCTCAAAGTGAGCGATTTATTGGGGAGCTGACTCCCACTGCCTAAACCGATTTCTGGAGCGTTTTTATTCGTTTTTATCTCATTCAATCTCTGTTCTAATCGTTTTTTTTGAATGAGTATTCTGCGGTGTCTTAACCCCTTTTTGAGATGGATGAGAATTCTTTCGACTGAGATTGGCTTAAGAAAAAGATCATCGATCCCAGAACTCATGATTCTTCTGTATTCCTTCTCTTCTAAGTTCTCATCTGTGAGCATCATGACATAGAGTTCTGAAAAACCCTTCTTTAATTCTCGGATCATATCGAGAGTCTCGGAATTCTCGATTCGATATTCGGTAACGAGACCCGAGACTTCAAATTCTCGAAAATTTTGTAAGGCTCTTTCAATTGTATCCACAGCCAGGACAATATACTTCTCGCTTTCCAACACTGTTTTTAATGTCCATTGGGTGTGAAATTCTTTATCCAGTATGAGAATCGTATCTTTGGACATTCCTTCAACCACAAAAATATTTGGGCTTTATAACGTGAATAAAAGAGCAAATACCGTACCATTATCACAGTAATGATTAGTTTTCTTTCAAGTTATTGATTTAAGGAGGTTATTTAAAGTGTAGGCCGTTTTGAAAAATCCGCAGTTCTACATGAAATTGACCTTTTGGCTTAATGATTGAGCCAAAAGGATCAGGATGCTTATATTTCGAAATAATTGCGAATAGTTCTAGCGGTGACCGAAAGGGATGAACTTGTGGATGGGTTTTACGATAGATGGAAAGATTTTCCGTCCACCTCCTCCAAAACAGCCCTTAGGGATTCAGGAAGGGCAAATTCATCGGGATACGTAAAGGACTGAAAGAAAAGGTTTTGAGCATACCGTTTCAGAGTGTTGTCAGATTTGAAGGGAGGATGATTTTTAATTAAATTCAAGAGTCTTTGCACCAAAACCTTAGATCCGGTTTGGTCTGTTTCAGGAAGGATGATTCCAATTTCCCCGTTATTTTTCCCTACCATATCTTCTTCTCTCGTATGTCTTCTGACAATTTTTACAAGTTGCACGTAAAAACTATCAAAGCGATCACCTATCTCCTGCTTGGCAGGCAATTGTAATAACAAGAGAGAGAAAGAGTGGTTGTGTCGCTTTGCCTTTTTCAATTCCTGACGAAGGCATTTTTTAAAAAAGATTGCGTTGAATATAATCTCTTGAATTTCTTGCGCAAATGGTTCAAGAAAACTAAGTTTTTCAAGCTGTTGCAGTTTTTGGATCAAATGCCTTTGCCTTAAACCCTTCTTGATATGTACAAGAATCTTATCCGGGGAATACGGCTTTGGAATAAAATCATCCAAGCCTGTAGCAAATAGTTTTTCGTAGTTTTTTTCGTCGACGAAAGCATTGGAAACCATAATAATGTAGGTTTCAGGATTTTTCTTTTTTACCCATTGTATCATAAATTCCGTCGTCTCAAAGGGGGGAATGTATTCCGTTATGATTATAGAGTATTGCCTTTCAGTAAGAAGTTCGTACGCGCCTCTCAAATTTATTGCCGTCTCCACCGCGTATTTTTCTTCTTCCAAAACAAGGCGATAGGCATTGAGGAGGTTCTTAAACGGGTCTACTAAGAGAATGTTGTGATCGGGCATGGAAATTTGACCGCAAAATTACTGCCAAGTTTTAGGATTGGGCAATTTAGCCTTTTGAGGCTTGATATTATACTTATTGATTCGATTCGTAAGCATTTTCCGTGTGATCCCAAGAAGTCCTGCTGCCTTTTCTTGGTTCCAAGAGGTCTCCCGTAGTTTATTGACAATCCACTTCTTTTCGAGTTCGGAAACCATCTTCACCAATTGGACCTTTTCCCCCCCCTTTTTTTGTCCCATTCCCTCCTTGAGAAAAAGATGGGGCGGAAGATCATCGATGGTAATGACATTTTTTCTACAGAATACCATCATCTGCTGAATAACGTTGGCCAACTCTCTTACGTTCCCAGACCAAGAAAAAGCCTTTAATTGTTCCATCACTTCCGGCTCAATTCTGACAGCGGTCTTCCCCTTATGAAGTTTCTTCAGAAAATGGTCGGCCAGTAAAGGAATATCGGAGGTGCGCTCCCTTAGGGATGGAAGGGTAATGGGAACGATACTCAGTCTATAATAAAGATCCTCCCTGAAATTCCCTTTAGCTACCTCTTCCTGAAGATTTCGATTGGTGGTAGAAATAATTCGAACATCCACTTTTGTCGGTTGGCTATCTCCAACCTTCTCAAATTCCTTCTCCTCTATCACCCTTAAAAGCGTCTTCTGAAAATTCATCGGAATTTCACCAATTTCATCCAAAACCAACGTGCCCGTGTCTGCAGCCTGGAAACGACCCATGGTGTCTTTCACAGCACCCGTAAATGATCCCTTCCTATGCCCAAATAATTCGCTGGTGAGAAGGCTCTCCGTTAAAGCGCCGCAGTTGACTGTGAGCAAAGGCTTTTCTCTTCTCATGCTGTTATAATGGATGGTTTTTGCGATGAGATCTTTTCCTGTTCCGCTCTCTCCTTGTATCAGAACCGTCGCATCGGTCTCGGCAACTCTGCTGATGATCTCAAAGACCTCCAGCATTTTCGGGTGATCGCCAATGATATTGGGGAAAGAATATTTTTCAGTGACCTCCCTTCGAAGATGGCCGATCTCTCTTTCCATCTCTTGTGTCTTGAGGGCTTGGCGGATGATAATAAAAAACCTTTCCAGCTTGTCAAAGATGGGTTTTTCGAAGAAATAGAAGGCCCCCTTGCTTAACGCTTCGACGGCCATTGATACCGAACCAAAAGCCGTGATGAGAATCACTGGAACGGTTGGATGTGTTTTTTTAACTTCCAGAAGGAGTTCTGTTCCGCTCAGGTCGGGCATTTTTTCATCGGTGATGATGAGATTGACCGAATCGGTCTTTAGTCTCTCTAATGCTTCTCTCCCATTTCCCACCGGAATCGTTTGAAATCCTTCATCGGTTAAAACCTGACATATCCCAAAAAGAGAATTGGGCTCATCATCAATAACTAAAATGGATGGACGAGACATCATCACCTAATCTCCGAACCGACGGCCTATCGGAAGCTCTACTCTGATGGTTGTTCCTTTCTTTTCTTCACTTTCTATAGAAATCTTCCCATGGTGTCGCTCAACGATGATTCTGCGGCAGATGGCCAATCCCAACCCGGTCCCCCTGACTTTTGTGGTAAAAAAGGGACCAAAAATATTATCCAAATTCTTCTGTTGGATGCCTATTCCATTATCGACAAAAGTTATTACTATATGTTTTGGAGAATCCGCTTTAGGGTAAGCCTTTATGATGAATTCTCCTCCTTCGGGCATGGCTTCAAAGGCATTTTTGACAATATTCAAGAAAGCCTGTTTGATCTCCTCATAATTGGCATAAATCTTTGGAAGATGCGGATCCATATCCCTAACGATCCTGATCTTTTTTGATTCGGACTCTAACATATGGGAGATAATATTTATCACCACAGAAACGACCTCGTTAATCTCCACTTCCACGAAGCGAACAGTATTGGCAGGTCGCACAAAAATTAGACACTCCTGTACAAAATCGTTTAAATGTTTAACCTCTTCATCGATAATTCTTATCGATTGTCCCAGAATCTCATCCTTCAAATCCGATCTCCTTTGAATGATAGCAAGAGCCCCGGAAATGGCATGGAGGGGATTCCGAATCTCATGTGCCAAAAACGGGAAGAACCTCTCAAGCGAGGGATATCGGTCAAAACGCCTGTCTTCAATTTGGGCATCGCGCATTTCCAAGGCATTCTCTACGGATCTTAGAAGAACTTCGTGCTCGATGGGCTTTGAAAGGAAGTCAATCGCCCCTTTTCTCATCATATCAACTGCTATCTGCTCTCCTCCGTAACCGGTAATAACAATAACGACGATGTCTCTGCCAATCTCTTTAAGTCTTCTTAATACCTCTTCCCCGGGAATATCGGGCAATTTCAGGTCGAGAAGAACCAATTCCGGAACATCCAAAATTGCCTTTTCGATGCCCGTCTTTCCATCCTGAGCGGCAGAGACCTGAAAGTCTTTATCTCCGAGCATTCTTCTTATCAGATCTAAAATTCCTGGATTGTCGTCAATGACTAATATCTTTCTTCCGGCGGTTCCCATGTTTGTCAATACTATACCAAGAATTTATTTTCTTCAACCGAAAAATCATGCGGCAAAGCCATCTCAAAAGCCTAGCAGATTTCTTTCCACTCATCCCGGCCCATTTGGCAATTCTTTAACACTAAGGTTATTTTTGTTAGATATCGTCGATGAGGAAGGAAACAGAGTCTTTGGAAAGCGACTTCCAAATATGGGAAGTGCCCTCCGTCTCTATTATGAGAACATTCGGGGGTGAGCGAAGGCTAAATCTTAAGACGCGAGGTCTTGAGATTGACGTTTTGGGTTACTTCTATGGAGGGAATTGGAAATTCCTTTACATGCTGGTAATCAACCCGTGCCCAGGGGGTGATTTCTAACAATAATATAGAGACTAATTCAGCAAGGAAAATAAAAATCTATTCGAGAGGTCCCCTTTGTATCCGGTTCTTAATTGAACTCATCACGGGCCGGTCTTTGTGTGTACTTATCAGTCTTTTGAATTGTTCGTCCAGGTTCCTGCTTCAATTTTGTGGGGATAGGCTTTTACCACTTTGTTTTTCGTATGTTTCCCAGTCAATATTATCTATCTTTACACTCCAGCCGAACCCTCCGCTTTCATCCATCAGCAGAATTGTGTCGTTGCCCTCGATCTTCTTAAAAATCCACTGCCTTGGCTGGACATGCCCGAGAACATCGTCTCGCAGCCTCAAACGTTCTCCGGGAATGATGGATTTCAGTATTGATTTTTTTCTTTCTTGCGCATCAAATCTTTTCACTGTTCTTCCTCCTTGCCCCACTTCAATTATGCCATACGTTGTGACTTTTGCCAGAGAGATGGTCGCGAAGCAAGGAGGCAGCCCTTTAAATTGAAAACGCCAGAATGTTGTGTTAAATGATGTGCCAAGAGTCTTTTGGGGATCCAAATTGATGGGGACGTTGGAGGAGGATATCTAAGATGGGCAATGCTTGGATTACAGATTTACAACATTTCTTAAATGAAGATGGAAGCAGAACAGACATGCCAAATCGAGCGCGTAAACTTGCAGACTATTTTGGAAGTATCGTGAAAAAGGTGACGACTCGCCAAGGAGATGCATTGACCACCGGTATCCGATGCAGAAAAAAGTTCAGGCACAAACCATGCTGGGGAGAAATTATCGCTTTTATAGATGAGCAACATGGTATTTCTTGGTCTTGCCCGGTGTGCAAGGACAATGGGGTCATTTCAGGTTGGAAAGGGACAATTTGGGATTGGTCAGTAAGTGCCTAATTGGCCTACCCTGACTGGGGGATGTAGAGCATCTATCCCATATGCGATACAAAAAAGTCCCGTCCAATGGACGGGACTTTTTTTCTGGCGGGAGCGATCCCGACTTCAACCGGGACAACCTTCGCGAATTACAGTCGGGACGCCGTAACTAAGTGCTTAATAAAATCACAGCTCTTCTTTCTCTTTAATTCTCGTTCTCTCTTGATGGCTTCAGATCGCGTGGCATATTCCTCTTTATACACCAAGCTCCATGGAATTTTAGTTCTGGTATATCGGCTTCGCCCTTCGTTATGGCGAAGTAATCTCTCCGCCAGACAGGCAGTATGACCAATGTAAAAGGTGCCGTCTCTGTCACTCTGAAGAATATAGAGCATGTAAGCCATACTCATATAAAAAAGCCCCGTCCAATGGACGGGACTTTTTTTCTGGCGGGAGCGACGGGGCTTGAACCCGCAACCTTCGGCGTGACAGGCCGACGCTCTAACCAATTGAACTACGCCCCCGATTACCTCTTAAGAAACTCCTTACACAATATTACCAACCGGCAACCTTCCCGAGACATCGGGACGCTCTAACCAATTGAACTACGCCCCCGGGCTTTTCTTCTAAAATCTATCAGCACATTTTCAGTTCGCCAACCCAATTCCACAGTCCTGCTGTTCAGGTTGTCAGGCGACCTCGACCTCTTTCTCGTAAAGGAGGATCGGGCTTTCGTGATGGAGCACCACCTCTTCGCTGATAATGCATTCACGGATATTGGACTGGGACGGAATCTCATACATCACATCCAACATCGTGTTCTCCATGATCGCGCGGAGTCCGCGGGCACCGGACTTTCTCTTGATGGCCTCTTTGGCAATGGACATCAAAGCCCCCTCGGTGAATCGAAGCTTCACGTTTTCAAGATCGAAAAGTTTTTGATACTGTTTCACCAGGGCATTCTTCGGTTTTTTCAAAATATCCACTAGGGCATCGATACTCAGCTCGTCCAGAGTGGCGATCACCGGAAGTCTCCCGATGAACTCGGGGATCAATCCGAACTTCAACAGATCCTCCGGCTGAACTTCCCTCAGTAACTCTCCCATATCCCGCTCATGTTGGGATTTGATATCCGCCCCGAATCCGAGGGTTTTCCCTCCGATTCGTTGTTCAACCAATTTTTCCAGTCCGACAAAGGCACCCCCGCATATGAAGAGGATGTTGGTCGTGTCAATCTGAATGAACTCCTGCTGAGGATGTTTTCGGCCCCCTTTCGGCGGGACGCTCGCCACGGTTCCTTCGATGATTTTAAGGAGCGCCTGCTGCACCCCCTCGCCCGACACATCCCGAGTGATGGAAGGGCTATCCGACTTTCTCGAAATCTTGTCGATCTCGTCAATATAAACGATCCCCTTCTGAGTGCGTTCGATATCATAATCGGCAGACTGAAGCAGGCTCAGAATAATATTTTCCACATCCTCGCCCACATATCCCGCCTCGGTCAGACAGGTGGCATCCGCAATCGTAAAAGGGACGTCGAGGATACGGGCCAGCGTCTGAGCGAGGAGTGTCTTTCCGGATCCGGTGGGTCCAATCAGCATGATGTTCGATTTCTGAAGTTCCACATCTCCGGAGGCCACCCGGGAATCGATCCGCTTATAGTGATTGTGGACCGCCACCGATAGGATTTTCTTAGCATGCTCCTGCCCGATGACATATTCATCCAATTTAGCCTTTATCTCCATCGGCTTTGGAACCGTCAATCTTCCCGGAACAAACCGCTCTTCCGCCTCCTCCGCAATGATCTCATTGCAAAGCTCGATACACTCATCGCAGATGTAGACCGTGGGGCCGGCGATGAGTTTTCTCACCTCATCCTGGCTCTTTCCGCAAAAAGAACAGTGTAAGACGGTCCCATAATTCCCTCCGTCCACCTTCATCATCTTCTCCTTTCTGTCTCCCTTCGGGGACTAGCCTTGAGACCGGACGGGACGCTGGATGACCACCTCATCAATAATACCGTATTCCTTCGCTTGACTGCCATTCATATAAAAATCACGGTCTGTGTCCGTCTGAATTCGTTCAAACGGTTGAGACGTGTGTCTGGCCATAATCCGATTGAGCTCTTCCCGAAGCCGGAGGATCTCCCTCGCCTGGATATCCACATCGGAGGCCTGTCCCTGAAAGCCTCCCATGGGTTGATGGATAAGAATCCTCGAGTGGGGAAGGGCAAACCGCCTTCCCTTCTCCCCTGCTGTGAGAAGCAGGGCCGCAATGCTGGCTGCCTGTCCCATGCAGAGCGTCGAAACCCTGGGTCGAATATATTGCATCGTATCATAAATTGCAAGTCCGGAGGTCACCACCCCTCCCGGGGAATTGATATAGAGATGGACGTCCTTGTCAGGGTCTTCCGATTCGAGAAAAAGCATCTGGGCGATCACCAGATTGGCCACGTCGTCATCGATCGCCGTCCCGACAAAGATGATTCGCTCTTTCAAAAGACGGGAATAGATATCATAGGCTCGTTCGCCTCTTCCATCCTTCTCTATCACAATCGGTATCAGTGCCATGGGGCCCTCAAATGGTGTTCACATTCGCTTTCTCAAGCAGAAACTGTAACGTCTTATCCCGGAGGATTCCGGCTTTCACTTCGGGCAGAAGCCCGTTCTTTTCATAATATCGTTTCACCACATCAAATGTTTGATGCATCCGTTCTGCCATCTCCTTGAGGCGCTCATCCGCTTCCTCATCCGTGGCCGCGATCCCTTCCTGACCCGCGATTTTCTCAAGGATCAGAAAGGTCTTGACCTGCTTCTGGGCCATGGCCTTGTAATCTCCCTGGAGTTTCTCCTCGGTGACGCCCAGGTTTTTGAGGTCCACTCCCTGAGCGGCCAGTCTTAACTTCATGTCCGAGACCAGGGCTTTGGCCTGCTCCTCTACCAGACTTTCTGGAACCTCGAATGGATTCGCCTCGATCAACTGATCCACCACCTGGTCCTTGAGCTGCCTTTCCAAAACCAGCTCCTTCTCCTTTTCGATTTCTCCTCTCAACTTCGTCTTTAACTCTTCCAGTGATGAATAGTCGCCGAGATCTTTCGCAAACTCATCATCCAAAACGGGAAGGATTTTTTCTTTTATCTCTTTTATCTTAACATGAAATAGAATCGTCTTCCCTGCCCATTTTTGGTAGCCATAATCCTCCGGGAAAGAGACCTCAATCTCTTTCTCCTCTCCCGGCTTCAACCCAATCAACTTCTCCTCAAAGGTCGGTATGAAGTGCCCACTTCCCACCTCCACCGTAAAATCAATGGCCTTAG
>Ga0326726_10001644_pt1 | contig 20794 bp, 18 predicted proteins | sample MHFenrmetagenome_2_FD_207603 | JGI IMG/M metagenome (GOLD analysis project Ga0326726, IMG submission 207603) | Lab enriched peat soil microbial communities from Michigan Hollow, Ithaca, NY, United States - MHF15MN | ecosystem: Environmental > Terrestrial > Soil > Wetlands > Peat | place: USA... | reverse complement strand
CCGGCACCGCCTTCAGATACGTGTCGTCGTCGGGCGCGCCGCTGTGGAAGCGATACAGCCGATCGCCGGACGTGAGCGCCGTGCCCTGCATGAACGAGACGCCACGGCCCTTGATCGTGTCGGCAATGACGGCCTTCGGCCGATCGTGGACGAGCGAGAGCGACACGAACGTCCGCGCGATCGCGCCGACGTCGTGGCCGTCGACGCGGACCACGTGCCAGCCGAAACTGCGCAGCTTGGCCTCGAGATCGCCCAGGTCGCTCACGCGCGACACCCAGGTGTCGGACTGAATCTTGTTGTGATCGACGATGGCCGTCAGGCCGCCCTGATGCGTGTGGGCGGCGGAGATGAGCGACTCCCAGAACTGGCCTTCCTGCAGTTCGCCGTCACCGGTCAGCACGAACGCGCGGCCGCCTCGTCCGCCGTCGCCGAGCAGGCGCTTGGCGAGCAGCATGCCCTTCGCCTTCGAAATGCCCATGCCCAGCGATCCCGTGTTCGCCTCGATCGACGGCGTGGACACGTCGGGATGTCCCGGCAGGCCGTTCAGCCGCCGCAGTTCGTGGATTTTTTCGAACGGCACTTTGCCGAGCGCGGTGAGCACGGCATACACGGCCGGCGCGTCGTGCCCCTTCGACGAAAAGAACACGTCGTCCGGTGCCAGCTCGTTCAGATACAGCCAGCTGACGAGATCGAGACAGCTGAAGCTCGTGCCGATGTGCCCGGAGCCGGCGCGCGTGATCATGTAGAGTGCGTTGAGACGGCAGAGATCCGCGAAGACCGCCGTCATGCGAACGGGATCGACATCGAGCGCGCGAACACGCGCGAACTCGGACGCGGGAACGTAAGATAAATCGATCACAAGGTCTGAAGTCTGAGGTCTGAAGTCTGAGTCTTCACATTTGAGACTTCAGACTTCACACGTTGCTAAAGTCTGTAGGGTTTCTGCGGCACTGTTGGCAGCCTTGCCTCTCCCAGTTCGACGAAGCGCTCGGCCAGCATCCAGTCTTCGCGGGTGTTGACGTCGAAGCCCTCGAACCCTTCGGTGAGAAACGGCATCACCACGTCGCCGGCAATCGTGCGGCCGTCGAAGACGACGCGCGACCACGCGATCTCGAGCGACGCGTTCTGCACGTGGACCTCGGGCAGCGTGTTGGTCTGGCTGCTGTACCACGGCTGTCCCGCCGGACCGAGCGGCAGCAGCGGCATCATGCGCCGGCCGCGCACGATCCACATCTTGCCGGGATGCTGGCGGCAGCGCTCGACGGCGCGCAGCGAATCCACGCCCGTCTCCGCGGCAAACGCGGTCCACGCGCGCTGAATCGTGTCCGGCCGGCGAAACGGGCTCGTCGGGCGCAGCAGGCTGAAGCTCTCGAACGCACGGCCGCTGTCGCGCAGCCGCGACAGCAGATGTTCGACCCAGTCGATGTCCGGCGACGCATCGCCCGCGAACTCGGCGGGCCGGAGAAACGGAACCGTCGCACCGTAGTGCCGCGCGATATCCGCGTACCGCTCGTCGTCGGTCGACACGACGACGTCGGCGAACACGCCGCTGTCGATCGCCGCGGCAACCGTGTACGCGATCACCGGATGTCCGCCGAGCACCCGGACGTTCTTGTCGGGCACGCGCTTCGATCCAGAGCGCGCCGGAATCAGCGCGACGCACGGCGGCTTGCCCTGAGCGGCGCCGAAGGGCTTAGCGCTCACACGCGCTCCGGGTTGAGGTTGATGTACACGTCCTTCACGCTGGAGTAGATGTCGAGCGCCTCGGGACCGGGCTCACGCGAGCCGTTGCCCGACTGCTTCACGCCGCCGAACGGCATGTGCGGTTCGCTGCCGAACGTACCGGCGTTCACGACGGCCACGCCTGCTGCGATCTTGCGGGCGAAGAGCAGCGCGCGATGCACGTTCTGCGTGTGGATGCAGGCGGTCAGACCGTACGCGGAGCGATCGGCGAGCGCCAGCGCGTCTGCAAAATCCTTCGTGCGATACAGGCACGCAATCGGACCGAACAGCTCCAGCGTCGAAATGTCGTCGTCCGGCGCGGCATTCTCGACGAGCGTCGGCGCCAGAAAGAACCCATGGCGATGCGCGTCGTCAGTCAGGCGCTCGCCGCCCGTCAGGATGCGCGCCCCGCGCACGCGCGCGCGCTGCAGCGCCGACAGCATGTTCGTCAGCTGCTCTTCGTTGATCACGGGGCCGAAGTCGTCGTTATCCGATGTGCCGACCTTCAGCGTCTTCGCGCGCTCGACGAGCAGATCGCGGAAACGGTCATAGACCCCGTCAAAGACGATGATGCGCGTCCCCGACGCGCAGCGCTGGCCGGCGTTGCTGAACGCGGAGAGCAGGACCCACGTCGCCGCGTTGTCCAGATCGGCATCGTCGCAGACCACGAGCGGATTCTTGCCGCCGAGTTCGAGCGAGATCTTCGCGAGCCGTCGTCCGGCGACGGCGGCGATCTCGCGACCGACGGCGGTCGATCCGGTGAACGAAATCACGGGCACGCCCGCGTGCGCGACGAGCGGCGCGCCGGCTTCCTCGCCCAGGCCCTGCACCACGTTGTACAGACCGTCGGGCAGTCCCGCCTGCTTCGCGATCTCGTGAAGCAGCCAGGCGGTGGCCGGCGCGTCTTCCGCCGCCTTCAGCACGGCGGCGTTGCCGCAGATGAGCGCCGGAAACAACTTCCACGCGACGTTGGCGATCGGTGTATTGGCCGCGACGATCAAGCCCGCGACGCCGAGCGGCTCGCGCACGGTCATCACCTGCCGGTTCGCGGTCGCGCTCGTCGTCGTGCGGCCGTAGAGCCGCTGGCCTTCGCCGGCGTAGAAGTGCGCGAGCGCGATGGCGCCGCCCGTTTCGCCCAGCGCGTCTTTCGTCGACTTGCCCGTTTCGGTCGCAACGACGCGCGCGACGTCGTCGCGCCCGGCGTGCATCGCGTCGGCGATCGCCCGGAGAATTTCCCCGCGGCGAACCGGCGTCGTGTCGGCCCACGCCGGCTGCGCCGCCGCGGCGGCGGCGACGGCATGGTCCACGTCGGCGGCCCGCGAACGCGCCACTTCGCATACGCGCTTGCCCGTGGCCGGATTCAGCTTGTCGAACCACTCGCCCGCGACCGGCGCTGAATCGCGGCCGGCGATGCAGTTGGGGATGCGGGACGGGATTACCACGCGGTCCATCCGCCGTCGATCACGAGATTCGATCCGGTCATGTACGACGACGCATCGGAGAGCAGAAACACGAGGGCGCCGTTGTACTCGTCCTCCCGCGCCATCCGTCCGAGCGGCACGCGCGCGCTGTACGCCTTCACGAACTGCGGATCCTGGTTGTTGAACACGCCGCCGAACGTCACCGTGTTCACGCGGACGTTGCGGCCCGCCCAGTACGTGGACAGGTAGCGCGTGAGATTCAAGACCGCCGACTTCGAGGCCGAGTACGCGATCGGTTTGAAGAACGCGTCGCCGGCGTCGCGACGGTAGTCGTAGAGCCGCTGGTCCGGCGACACGAGACCGTAGGTCGACGACACGTTGACGATCGACCCGCGCCCGGCCTCGGCCATCTGGCCGCCGACGGCCTGGCAGCAGAGCATCGTGCCCTTGACGTTGACGTCCATCACGTGATCCCACGAACGCTCCGGATAACTCTCGAAGGGACCGTTCTCCTCGGCCGGCGCATCCGGCGGCGAATCGATTGCCGCCGCGTTGATCAGGCCGTGCGGCACGCCCATCTGCGCGTTGACGATGTCGAGCGCCGCATCAAGTGAATCGTGGCTCCGCACGTCGACGCGGACCGACAGGATCTTCTCGTGATCGGCGCCGAATGCGTTCTCTGCGCGCGCCGGATCAGCGGCGAGGTCGAAGGCGGCGACGCGAACGCCGCGGCGCGCGAGCGCGCGACAGAACTGACGGCCGAGCAGCCCGTACGCGCCGGTGACGACGACAACGCGGCCGGAGAGATCGAAGAGGTCCTTAGTCAATAGTCGTTGGTCGTTAGTCGCCGGTCCCGTAGCGCGGCTCTTTCAGGGCCGCGTTCTTCGCGCGCACAATCGCGTCGCACACTTCACGCACTGCTCCACGGCCGCCGCGCGCGGTCGTGCGGTACGCCGCGGCGGCGAGCACGTCGTGATGCGCGTCCTGCACGACGATCGGCAGGCCGACCGCCTCGAGGCACGCGAGATCGTTGATGTCGTTGCCGACGAACGCGACATCCTCGAGTCCGACGCCGAATTCGGCAGCCAGCGCGCGCACGGCGCCGAGCTTGTCGTCGCAGCCCTGCACGCAGCGCATCGCGAGCTTGCGGCTGCGAACCGACACGACAGGGTTCGTTTCCGTCGACACAATCACCGTGTCGACGCCGGCCTGCTTCAGCGTCGCCGTGCCAAGGCCGTCGCCCCGCCAGCAGCGCACGCTCTCGGTGCCGTCCTGCGACACGTACACGGTGTTGTCGGTGAACACGCCGTCGAAGTCGAACACGACGAGCCGGACGCCGCGAAGCAGCGCGTCGAGATCCCGGCCGGTCTTCATGCCAGATCCTCGAAGGCGATCGAATCGTCCTCGGCGAGATCGCGCCGCAGCGCGCGCCCGAGGACCGACGGCAGCTCGTACGGCGGCAGGCCGTCGTTCGGCGACTTGATCGTGACGTCGGCGGCCGACAGCACGTGACCCGCCTTCAGGCACCGCGCGGCGACGAGCTTCTTGCCCATCTTGAACAGCGGCTTCTTCTCGACGGCCAGCGGTGTCTTGACGCCGGATCCGAGCGCGACACGGACACGCCGCAGGTCACGCACGAGCTTGCGCATCCCCTCCGGCTCGAGTGAGTACGCATGGTCGGTCCCCTTGGACGCGCGGTTCAGCGTGAAGTGCTTTTCGATCACGCGCGCGCCGAGAATGTAGGCGATGTCCGCCATCGCGATGCCGTTCTGGTGGTCGGAGAGGCCGATGACCGTGTTCGGGTATCGCTCGCGGAATGTCGTGATGACGCGGAGGTTCATGTCCGCCGGCTCGGACGGATAACTCGCCGTGCACTGCAGCAGACCCAGCTGCGGAGTGATCGCCGTTACGGTGTCGTGCGCCCGCTGCACGTCCTCGATCGAGCCGCCGCCGGTGCTGACGATCATCGGTTTGCCGAGCCGCGCCACGTGCGCGAGCAGCGGCACGTTGTTGAGATCGCCGGAGGCGATCTTGTAGGCGGGCACGTCCAGCTTGGCGAGAAAGTCCGCGCTCTCGACGTCGAACGCCGTCGCGAAGAACGTGACCCCGATCTCGGCCGCGTAGCGCTTCAACTCGACGTACTGATCCCAGCCGAACTCGAGCGCCTCGCGATGCGCGCCGTACGTCGCGCCGAAGCTGTTTTCGTTGTCGTACGGCGACTCGTACATCGTGCGCGTGTAGAGCGTGCGGTTGCTGCGCTTCTGCAGCTTCACCGCGTCGACGCCGCAGTCCTTCGCCGCGCGGAACATTTCCTTGGCCTTCTCGACGCTGCCCTGATGGTTGTGGCCGATTTCCGCGATGACGTAGCAGTCGCCGTCGTCGTGAATGCGAGTGGCGCCGATGGTCAATGTTCGTGACATGTCAAAGGGTGCCGGTCAAAGGGCGCCGCGTGCCTGGTGCCGGGTGCGGGGTGCCGTGCTGGGTGCCGAGGTGCCAGGTGGGTGCGGAGTGCGCCGCAGCGGATTGTCCGGCGACTCCAGTCTGTCCCCGGGAATCGCCTGGGCCAAGTGATACGGCACGCCCAGGTACAGGATCGGATCGAACAGCGAAATGAATCGCGCGCCCGCGAGGTTGACCCAGTCGCGACGGTTCAGCCAGAGACGACGCGCATCCGGCGACGCGCCGAGGAAGAGCACGCGCGCGGCGTAATGCACGAGACGGGCGCGGACGCGGGCGAGCGCCGTACGCGTGGGCGCGAGAAAGGCGAACTTGCGGCGGTAGATGGCGGCGTTGTCGATGCCACCCATCTCGCGCGCGACCTTGGCATCGATCTCAGGAGCCTCGCGCTCGGCCCACTCGCGATGGTGCAGGACCGCCACCTTGCGCGTCATGACGACGCGGTGACCCGTGCACAGGATCGACGCTGTGAGGTCAGGGTCGATCATGTACGAACGGTAGCCCTCATTGAAGAAATCGACGCGCTGCGCGAGCGACGTGCGCAGGACACCGTGATTGCAGTTGAGGATGCCGTATTCGGAAATGCCGCCACGGTAGGCTTCGCCGCGGCCCGGGCCTTTGGTGTCTTTCATCTTCAGGCCGACCATGCCGATGGTCGAGTCGGCCTCGAGAATCGCGATCGCGGTATCGAGACTGCCGGGCACGATCTCGGTGTCGTCGCTCAGCCAGCAGCTGTAGCGGCTCTGCACGTGGCGCCACACGCGGTTGTAGCAGCGCGCCGTGCCGAGCAGCTCGCCTTGCAGCACCGGTGTGATGCGCGATTCGTTCTGCAGGTACTCGACCGTCCCGTCCGTCGATCCGCCGTCGATCACAATCAACTCGTGCGGCGTCCGTGTGCCGCGCTCGATCGCGTCGACGACCGCGCGGAGCATCTCGAGACGGTTGTACGTCGCGAGGAGAATGACCAGCAGGTCGTTGCGCTGATTGATCTTGTTCAAATGACTGGCAGGCCGGGTCCTTCCGGACCAGGCTGATCAGGCGGGTCCCAAGGACTCGCGCTCCTTCATCACGTGGTCCACAGCGCGGAGAGCCGCGCGGTGTTGCGCGCGTCGTCCACGCTGCGACCCACGGGCACGTAGGTGATCCCCGCCTGACCGTTGAGCTTCGACGCCAGCAGCCGCCAGCAGTCGACAACGGTGACGTTCCTGGGTCCACCCTGGACGAAATCCCTGGCTTCGAGCGCGCGATACATCGGATCCGGCGTCGTAATCACGACCACCGACGCTTGACGCAGGCAGTCCCCGATCGAGTCGAGCACGAGACCGTGATCCTTCAGTTCCTGCGAGGCAAGCGGCCCAGCCAGGGGATCGTGCGCGACGACACGCGCGCCGTGGCGCGACAGCGCCTTAGCGAGCGCGACGCCCTGCGATTCCTCGATGACGTGCGACGACGGTTTGTACGCGAGCCCCAGCACGGCGACCGTCGTCCCCGGCGCGATCGACAGCTGCAACCGGTCGAGCACGGTGCCGGCCAGCGCGCGATTGGTGCGATCGGTGGTCTCTGCGAGGTCGGCGCGGGTGCCGAGAATGCGGGCGAGGTAGCCGAGCGCGACGTTGTCGCGTGGGAAACAGGGGCCGCCGTACCCAAGCGCGCCCGTCAGATACTTGCGGCCGATGCGCGCATCGAGACCGAGCGCCTGGCTCACGACGTCCACGTCGCCGCCGGGAATCCGCTCGCACAGGTCCGCCAGCATGTTGGCATAGGCAATCTTCGTCGTGACGAACGTGTTGACCGCAATCTTGGTCAGCTCGGCGTTCTCGAGACTCATGCGCTGGCACGGCGGCTGATTCGGCATGATTGCGGCGTACGCGGCTTCGAGCGTGCGGCCGGATCGATCGTCGAATTCGCCGACGAGCGTGAAGTCGGGACACAGGAAATCGCGGATGACGCTGCCGAGCGCGATGAACTCGGGGCTGTAGCACACGCCGAAGTCCGCGCCGCACTTCCTGCCCGACCGCTGTTCGAGAATCGGCAGCAGCCCGTGCCGTGTGGAGCCGGGCAGCACCGTGCTCGTCAGGACGACGACGTGATAGCCGCTTTTCTGCGCGAGCGCGTCGCCGATTTCGCCGAACGCCCACGCCGCGTACTGAAGCGAGAACCCGCCCGCGTCGTCGCTCGGGGTCGGGACGATGACGAACGTCACGTCGGATTCGAGAATCGCCTCGCGGTGGCTCGTCGTCGCGCGCAGGCGTTCCCGGTTGGCGGCGATCAGATCGCCGAGGCCGGTCTCCTGCACGGGCGCGCGGCCCGCGTTGACGGCATCGACGGCGTGCGCGTTTATGTCGACGCCGATCACCTTGAAGCCGCGGCTGGCGATTGCCGCCGCCATGCTGGCGCCGAGCTTGCCGAGTCCGACGATGGAGTACGCGTGGGACATCGTTATCGCGCCGTCGCCACGTGCTGGCGCACCTGCGCTTCAATCCAGATGTAGGTGCGCTTCAGCCCTTCTTCGAGAGTCACGCGCGGCTCCCAGCCGAGCACCTGACGAAGCTTGGTGTTATCCGAGTTGCGGCCGCGGACGCCCTGCGGTCCGGGCACGTGGCGCTTGCCGAGCGTCACGCCAGCGATTGCCGACACGATGTCCGCGAGTTCGTTGATCGTCACCATGCGGTCCTGTCCGAGGTTCAGCGGATCGTGATGCGCCGACGCCATCAGTCGTGTCAGGCCGTCGAGGCAGTCGTCGATGTAGCAGAACGATCGCGTCTGCTCGCCGTCGCCCCAGATCTCGATGTCTTTCTGGCCGGTCAGCTTCGCGAGGGCGACCTTGCGGCACATCGCGGCCGGTGCCTTCTCGCGGCCGCCGTCCCACGTGCCGAGCGGGCCGAAGATGTTGTGGAAACGCACGACGCGCGTCTCGATCCCGTAGTCCTCGCGGTAGTGCATGCACAGCCGCTCGGTGATCAACTTTTCCCAGCCGTAGGCATCCTGCGGCTGCGCCGGATACGCATCGTCTTCCTTCAGCGGCGTGACCGCGGCCTCGGTCTGCTTGAACTCGGGATACACGCACGCGGATGAGCTGTAGAGATAGCGCGTCACGCCGTTCTGCTTGGCGCCTTCGAGCGTGTTGAGATTGATCAGCGCGTTGTTATGCAAGATCGCCGCGTGATGGGCGGAGATGTAGCCCATCCCGCCCATGTCGGCGGCGAGCGCATAGACGTGATCCACGCCGCGCGTCGCCGCGACCGCGTTGGCCGGTTCGCGCAAATCCTTCAGGAGGAAATCGTCGGCGTCGGTCGGCGCGTACTCAGGGCGTTTCACGTCGGCGCCGCGAACCCAGTGGCCCTGCTGCTTCAAGTACGTCACCAGGTGATGGCCGATGAAGCCGCCGGCGCCGGTGACCAGAATCTTTTTCGCGTCGCTCATACGGGATTCTCTGCAGTGATCTCTTCGAGGTTGGGCCTGGCCGCGATCGGCATGCGCCATCCGGTGCCGAAGGCTCGGTCGGTGACCTTCAGTCCGGGCGCGGCCTGTTTGCGTTTGAACTCGGCGAGGCGGACGAGGCGCAGCACGCGGCGCACGGTCGCCGCGTCGAAGCCGGCCGCGACGATCTCGCTCGCCGGCTGATGCTGCTCGATATGGCGCTGCAGGATGTCGTCGAGCACGTCGTACGGCGGCAGCGAATCCTGATCGGTCTGATTCGGCCGCAGTTCCGCCGACGGCGCCTTCGTCAGCGTGGGCTCGGGGATGATCGCGCGGCCCTTCCACTCGTTCAGCCATCGCGACACGCGGTAGACCATCGTCTTGGGCACGTCGGCGATGACGGCCAGACCGCCCGACATATCGCCGTAGAGCGTGCAGTAGCCGACCGAAATCTCCGACTTGTTACCGGTCGTCAGCAGCAGCGCGCCGCGCTTGTTCGACAGCGCCATCAGCAGATTGCCACGCACTCGGGCCTGGATGTTCTCTTCCGTCACGTCGCGGGCGCTGTCCTTGAACGCCGGCGCCAGCGTCTGTTCCATCACGCGCATCGCCGGCTCGATCGGCAGCGTGATCGTTTCGATCCCGAGATTTCGCGCGAGCGTGAGGGCGTCGTCGATGCTGCCCTGGCTCGAGTACGGCGACGGCATCAGCACGCCCAGCACGCGTCCGGCACCGACGGCGTCGACCGCGATCGCCGCGGTCAGCGCGGAATCGACGCCGCCCGACAGGCCGAGCACGGCGCTCGTGAAGCCGCACTTGCGCGCGTAGTCGCGGGTACCGAGCACGAGCGCGCGCCAGATTTCCGGCTCGGGCACGACGTCGGACGGCGGCGCGATTGGTGCTCCGTGATCGAGATCGCAGACGACGACGTCGGCATCGAACGAGCGGCCGCGGGCGATCGGCGCTCCGTCGGCGTTGAAGCCGCAGCTCCGGCCGTCGAACACGAGATCGTCGTTGCCGCCGAACTGGTTCGCGTAGACGACCGGCACGCGATGGCGCCGCGCCATGCTGCTCAACATCTCCTCGCGGCGCAGGTGCTTGCCAACCGAGAACGGCGACGCCGAGAGATTCACGATCGCCTGCGCGCCCGCGCGAATGAGCTCTTCGATCGGATCGTGGTGATAGCGGCGGCGCTTCCAGAAGTCACGGTCGTTCCAGACGTCCTCGCAGATGCTGACGCCGATCCGGCGCCCGGCGAGCTCGAGGATCTGCGGACCGCGGTACGGCTCGAAGTAGCGATCCTCGTCGAAGACGTCATAGGTTGGCAGCAACGCTTTACGGAACCGCTGATCGGCGCGGCCCCCGCGCAGCAGCGCGGCCGAGTTGAAGAGCGGCCGGCCTTCGTCCGAGGGATTCGGCTCGGGCAGGCCGACAAGCACCGGCGGCAGTCCGGCCACATCGCGCGCGAGCTGCGCGAGCGCGTCCCAGCTGCGGCGGACGAAGCCCGCGCTGAGCAGCAAGTCGCGCGGGAGATATCCGACGAGCGCGAGCTCCGGCGTCACGGCAAGGTCGGCACGCTGCCGCCCGGCCTCGGCGAGCGCGTCGGCGATGAGGCGCGCGTTGCCGGCGAGATCGCCGACGATGGGATTGATTTGCAGCAGCGCGATCTTCATGACGCGATCACATCAATGAACGCTCTGCACGGTCTCCACGGACAGGCGCGCGGCGCGCGCGCCGATCTGGCCCACGACGCGTTCGAGCTGGCGTTCGTAACGCCCCGGTTGACCGTGCACCGATCCGATGTGGAACGCGAACGGCCGGCCCTGCCACATGAATTCTTCCCAGCCGAGCGCCGCGACATCCGTGCCGCCAGCCCGCGCGAATCCGATCGGCGAACAGTAACCGGGCTGTTTCGGAACGGGCGACCAGGCCGCGGGCGTGAGGTCGTGAATCGTCCGCTTCAGGCTGGAGGGCGGAATCGTGTCGTTCACGTCCCACACGGGTTGCGCGCACTCGAATTTCACGCGATCGCCGCGGCCGAACTGCTCTTTGATCCGCCAACCGTTGGTCTTCCACTGCTCGGTCAGCAGGCCGCGGAACAGGTAGCCCGCCTTCGGGATGCGGGTCAACGCCCGCCGCAGACGGTACGTGACGCTGCCGGGCAGGCGCCACACGTCGGGCACGAAGCACAGGTCTCGCGGTGACACGCGCGCGAGATCAATGAACATGCACACCATGTACGGGAAGTACCGGTACGAATTGTGGCGTCGCGGATTGATGGGCGTGCCGAAGAATCCGAGCTGGTGCTCGTCCATGTACTGCGGCACGCGACGAATCCAATCCGGCATGACGATGAAGCAGTCGGGGTCCTGAATGAGCACGAACCGCGTGTCGACGCGCGCGAGCAGCTCGCTGATTCCGAGTGCGTGCTCGTAGCCCATGTTCACGTCGCGGCCCTGCGGGCGGATGACCGTGAATCTGGGATCCGTCGGATCGATCGCCTCGTGCGGCTCCACGTTGTTGTCGAACAGCAGCCAGCGCGGGCGCTCGGCGTCCGGATTGAGCCGGCACGTCAGCACGTCGTTCTGCTCGAGGCACGCCTTGGCCCGAAACGCGACGCTGCAGATCGTCAGCCCGCCAGCCGTCGGATCGATACGCTCCGGCAGAGCGGCGCGAATCTTGTGCCACCGAGCCATCGCCCGCCGATGCTGCTCGTGCTGCTGTCCCAGTCTCTGGAGACCGCGCCACATGTGTCTGCCCGGCTACCTGCCGGGGGCCTCGCTGCGAAGGGAAAAGCGTTCCTTGAGCACGGCAAGGAGAATGGCCGCGAAGTTCAGCGCGTGCGTGACCTGCTGAGTCGCGAGCGCGTGGATCAACTCGTCTGGCGTCATGCGCAGGAGCTCGATGCCGTCTTCGATGGGCGGGGCCGGCGACATCGGCCGGACGCCGGAGGCCGCGTAACACCACATGCGGTTGCCGAGACGGCCGACGTCTGGCACCAGCGTGCCGAGCAGCTCGATGTCGCCCGCCGCGTGCCCGGTTTCCTCGACGAGCTCGCGGCGCACGCACGCGTCCGGCGTTTCGCCAGCGTCCACCATGCCGCTCGGCAGTTCGAGCGTGAACGTTTCGACGACGGGACGATATTGCTTCACCATCAGGATCCGCCCGTCGAGATCCGACGCGAGCACGGTCACGTAGTCGGGCGGTTGCACGGTGTAGTGCGGCGAACGATCGCCGTCGACCTGTTTCGCCACGACGTCGAACCACGGCGTCGCAAACGCGATTGTCCGATCAGTGATTCGCGGCATCCCGCTCGACGCACGCCGCCGCCGCGATCCCCGACATCGCGAGCAGGTACCCGAAGGCCGGCGTGGTTTTCCGATGTTCGATGTAGAAGACGAGACTGAAGCCGATGAGGAACAGCGTCGGGGCCATCCCGATCCAGGCGCCCGCGGCGGTCGCTTCGCGCAGCGTCAGCAGCGTGAGCCCGAAGAGCGCCGCCGGCCAGATGAGGAGCGCGAGCACGTTGAGCCCGCGCAAGCCGAGCGCGAGGGCGTGCTGCGCGGGGCCGTGCGCGATCAGCGGCTTGTCCGCCGGCAGCCGCGAGACGTACACGAGGCCTGGCAACTGCGTGCCGATCAGCCGCGCCATGTGGCCGGGGAACTGCGGCGAACGAAACACCTCCCGGATCAGATAGTCGCGCGTGATCGCTTCGCGCGTATCAGGCGAGCACGGTTCGGGACACCGGGCGTTGATCCACGTCCAGTACGCGATGTCGTTGTCGCCAATCGCGAGGCCCCATGGGTTCGGCACGCTGCCGAGCGTCTCCCAGGCGAACTGCCAGAACGTCTGGCGCGTAAAGGTGAACTGGCCGTAGACCTGTTTGTTGCGCAAGGCCCACGGCGTGAGCAGCGCCATGACCATCAACTGCGCGGCCAGGAAGAACGGCACCAGCCTCAACGCGGGCCGCGCGGCGATGGCGATGACGGCGGTCCAGCCGGCGAGGACCAGCGGCAGCGCGAACGCCGCGCTGTTCATCAGCGCGCCGGCCGTACTGCCCGCGACGATCGCGGCGAGTCCCGGCACGAGCGACTGCCCTCGACGCTGCGCATCCCACATGCGCACCGCGCCGTAGCCGACGAGAAGCGTCCAGAAGCTGTCGGTCGCGGCCGCCACGGTCTGAATCGCAACGTAGGCGTGCGCGGGCGACAGCGCGTACGCCAGCGCCCCGAAGAGCCCGGCTCTGATCGACCACAGTCGCCGCGCAATCCCGAACGCGCAGAGGCACGCCGCCGCGTCGAGCGCCGATTGCATCCACTGCGAGTACACGAACCGCTGCGCGCCGCCCAGTGCAAACGACAACGCCAGCCACACGGAATATCCGGGCGTGTGTGCGAACTGCGCGAACGGCGCCGCCGCGCCCGAGCGCTCGTCGTCGGCCGGCAGGAAATCCTGTGGATCGACCATCGCGCCGCGCGCAACCACGGCGCGATCCATTGTCAGTACGTGGTTCCAGTTCAACACCCAGCCCCGGCCCTGCAGCAGATTGCGCGCCATCTCCGCGTCCCAGAGGGCCATACCCATGACCATCTGGTTGGACGGCCAGTAGGCGCCCGCCATCACGAGACGAAACGTCAGCGCCAGCGCGACGATCGCGGCGAGTTGCCAACGGCGCGCGGGCGTCATGGCTTCCGGGGTGACGGCGCCGCGCGCGCCAGCGCGCGCGAGGATGGCGGCGACGAGTCGCGGCACCGCGGGCCAGAAACCGCCGATGGCCAGGAGCACGCCGAGCCCCAGCACCTGGCGTTGCGCCGGGCCGAGTCCGGCTGCCCGGTGACCGAGTACGCTCGACGCGAGCACGAGACCGACGAGCAGCGTGCCGCCGACGAACAGCGCGGCACGGATGCGCGGCTGAAAGCGCACCGCGCGATCGCGCGTACCATCGCTCATGCGGTCGCTTCCCACTTGAGCATCGGGCGCAGGACCCCGGGATAGGCGTTCGTCGATCGGCCGCGAACGGATCCGCCTTCCAACGGATCGTGTACGGAGATGGAAATCACGCCGTTCTCCTCGATCACTCCGGTCGGCGGATTCTTGAAGCCCCAGAGCGCCACGTCGATGCTGAACGTGCCCTCAGCGAGAAAGTTGCCGGGAATCCAGCACGTCGCAACCTGGGTGCCCACCGGGCGATCGATCCGTTCCCAGTCCGGCGTTTCCTGACTCAAGAACAGCACGACGCCCGCATCGTTCAGCACGTCGAAGCACGGTGTGAAGCGCAACCCGGGCTTCATCACCGTGTACTGAATCTCGATCGCGATCGGCTGGCGGATGTCGAACGACTCCTGGACGACGCCGGCCGGATCGTGCGCGCGGACGCGGAGCAGCCGCACGGTCTCATCGCCCGGGGCGCGCGTTTCATCCGGCCAGTGGCGCTCTGCCCGCGTGCCGTAGCCCTTGAACACGTACTCGGAGACCACGGCCGGCGTCGGCCCGGCCGCCACGACGCGCCCCTCGTCGAGCAGAACCGCGCGCGTGCAGAGGCGCGTCACCGCCGACATGTTGTGCGAGACGAACAGCACCGTGCGGCCGAGCCGGCTCACGTCCTCCATCTTGCCGAGGCATTTGCGCTGGAACTCGAGGTCGCCGACCGCGAGCACCTCATCGATCAGCAGGATCTCGGGTTCGAGGTGCGCTGCGACGGCGAAGGCGAGCCGCATGTACATGCCGCTCGAGTAGTGCTTCACCATCGTGTCGATGAATGTTTCGATTTCGGAGAACGCGACGATCTCGTCGAACTTGCGGTCGATTTCGGCGCGCGCCATCCCGAGGATCGCGCCGTTCAGGTAGATGTTCTCGCGGCCGGTCAGCTCGGGATGGAATCCCGTCCCGACTTCGAGCAGCGATCCGACGCGGCCGTAGATGTCGGCGTAGCCCACGGTCGGCTCGGTGATGCGCGACAGGATCTTCAGCAGCGTGCTCTTCCCGGCGCCGTTGCGGCCGATGATGCCGACGACTTCGCCGGGCTGAACGTCGAACGTCACGTCGCGCAGCGCCCAGAACGTCCGCGCCGAGAGCACGGACGAGCGGCCGCGAAGGACGGACGCCACGCGCTGAAACGGCACCTTGGCCGTCCTCATCACGGAGTCGCGTAACGATCGATAGCGCTCGGGCTGGCCGCCGATGCGGTACTCCTTGCCGAGGCCCTCGATCCGGATTGCGGGATGCGCCATCAGACGATGTCCGCGAACGTGCGTTCCATGCGGCGGAAGTACAGCGCGCCCGTGACGAGCACGACGAGCGCCGTCGCGAACGACATGGCGACCACGGCGACCGGCGCGGCCGTCGTGCCAAACAGCGCCCAGCGGAAGCCTTCGACTGCGCCCACCATCGGGTTGAGTCCGAAGAGCGTGCGCCAGGGCTCGTGGAGCAGGGAACTCGGATACGCAATCGGCGTTGCGAACAGCCAGAACTGCGTCAGGAACGGCACGGTGTAACGGACGTCGCGGAACTGCACGTTCATCGCCGACAGCCAGAGTCCGGTGCCGAGCGACGCGAGAAGCGCGAGCAGAAGGAACAGCGGCAGCCAGACGATCGTCGCGGCCGGCGTGAGCTGATAGTAGGCCATCATCGCGAGCAGCACGACGAACGCAAGGACGAAGTCGATGGCGCCCGAGAGGATCGTGGCGACCGGAACGATCAGGCGCGGGAAATACACCTTCGTGATGAGATTCGCGTTGCCGACGAGGCTGTTCGACGACTGCGTCAGCCCGTTGGAGAAGAACGTCCAGGGCACAAGCGCAGCGAGCGTGAAAATCGGGTAGGGCACGCCTTCCGACGGCATCTTCGCCAGCTTGCCGAAAAAGAGGCTGAACACGAGCATCGTCAGCAGCGGCTGGAGGATCGCCCACGCGGCACCGAGGACCGTCTGCTTGTAGCGGACTTTCACGTCGCGCCACGTCAGAAAATAGACGAGCTCCCGGTACGCCCACAGATCACCGAGCTTCAGGGACACCCAGCCGCGCGACCGCTGCACGCGGATCACGCGCGGTGCGGTGTTCGCAGCCGCGTCGTGCGGCCGTGTTCCGGCCGCCGCTCTCTCGGCGGACGCCGCGGTCTCAGACACGAGCGACGTCCTTCGACGCCTCGCGATCGAATGGCGCTTGCGCCGGCTGCGCCGCCGGCTTCAGGGTGAGCAACTTCTCTGGCGGGATGCCGGCGTCGACCAGCCGCGTCACCAGTGGATCCGGTTTATCGAGCGTCGCGACGATCAGGCGATCGAATGGCACCGTTGTGCACTCGTCCAGACCGCGAATCGGCATGCCCAGGAATGTTCCGCCCGCCTCCGCCGCAAAGATCGCCACGGGTTCGAGGCCTTGTTCTCTCAAGGACAGATAGGCGAGCTCCGCCGCCTCACCCGTGCCGAACACCGCGATGCGCTGCGCGCCATCGTCTTTGCACGGCCGAAGGACTTCGCTCAGGTGTTGCCGCACGTTTCGATACAGCTGGAGCGAGTAGTCCATGAACTCATAAGTGAGCCGGGACTTCTCGGCGATTCCCTGCGGCGTGATCAAGTAAAGCAGCCGGTTCGACTGCACATTGATGCACTTGATGTAGCCCTTGCGGATGAGCCGCTTTAGATAGATGTTGGTCAGGCCGAGGGCGATACCGAGTTTGGCCGCCAGACTCCGCTGGGTAATGTGCTGATCCCGAGCGACGGCGTCGAGCACGGTCAATTCCCGGCGCGACTCCACGTCCATGCTAATCCGTTCCATGGGCAATCTCTCTTCTAACTGCTTCTAATACAGATGCTTACTGCGAATTACTTGCTGGATTCCCGAGTGAGGTTGAGGAGGCTAGGTTGAGTGCCAAAGACAGACTACCGCCCTGTCACTTACAGCCTGAGGCAGACGAGGGCGTGGAGTGACTGGGGGGCTAACAGCTACTATCGGCCCTGTTGATGCGTTCATATAGTGAACAACAGGAACGTAACCGTGTCAAGCCCGGAACTCCAAATTTTTCATCGAGTTGGCGGCAGGGCGATTCTGATGTCTATTCCGTGAAGCGGTACTTCAGCAGCACCCACAGCGCGATGACGCCATCACGCCACGTGATTTTCTTTCCTTGCTCGTAGCCTCGGCCGTCGTAGGTGATGGGCACCTCGTAGACGCGATAGCCGCGCTTGAAGATCTTTGCCGTCAATTCCGGCTCGATGCCAAATCCGTTCGACCGCAACGTGAACGCCTTCAGTACGTCCGCGCGCATCACCTTGTAACACGTCTCCATATCGGTGAGCATCGTGTTGTACAGGACGTTGGTGATCAGCGTGAGCAGCCGGTTGCCGAGGTAGTGCGTGAAGAGAAACACGCGATGACGGCCGAGAAAGCGCGACCCGTACACGACGTCGGCGCGGCCCTTGACGATGAGATCGATCAGATTGGGGTACTCCTCCGGCGAATACTCGAGGTCCGCGTCCTGAATGACGACGATGTCGCCGGTCACGTGCGTGAACCCCGTGCGGAGCGCCGCGCCCTTCCCTTGATTACGCTCGTGGCGGAGCAGCAGAAACCGGCCGTCGCCGCGCAGCGTCTGGAGGTGATCCCATGTTCCATCGGTGGATCGATCGTCGACGACGATCAGTTCGAGCCTGAGGCGCACGGCGAGCACGCGCTCGATGATCTCATCGATCGTTGCTCGCTCGTTGTAGACAGGCATGACGACAGATAACCGATAGTCGCGCGGAAGCGGCGGCGAGGGAGATGTCATGCGGCGGGAATCAACGTACCACACGGTCCATGACGCAGCAACGTGAGCGCTGACCCATCGAGTAGGATATCGCCGTGATTCAAGGCGCGTCGGACGTGCGTTCTTCCGCCTTCCGCCAGGTGAGGACGGCTGCCGTGGCGGCGTGCGTCCTGCGCCTCGCGTTCGTGCTCTTGTACCCCCAGTTCGGGTCCTGTCCGGACTGTGAGGTCTACGATAGGCTCGCGCTGAATCTCGCCTCTGGACGGGGCCTCGTCGGCGGCACGTCGGACGATCCGGTGTTCGCGGAGATCGAAAATGGCGCGACGGCGCCGGAGGTCGGCTTCGGGCCCGTCTATCCGGCGTTCCTGGCGACGATCTACTCGACGGTTGGCCACCGCATCGGCGCGGTTCGCATCGCGCAGGCCCTGCTGGGCGCGGTGACCGTGCCGCTCGCGTGGAGGATCGCGGCGGTGGCATTCGGGAATCCCGTTGGAATCGTCTGCGCCTGGCTGGTGGCGTTGTCACCGCCGCTGGTGATGTACACGGGCCTCGTCCTCACGGAAAATCTGACAGTCGTCTGGCTGCTCTTCTGCACGTGGCTGTTCATGCGCGCGCTGCAACGCGGCACGACGCTCTCCTATCTGCTCTCGGGCGGCACGCTCGGCGTTCTGATTCTGCTGCGTGAGGAAATGATCCTGCTGTTACCGGCGTTCGCGGCCCTCGCGTGGTGGAATGGACGACCGCACCCGGCGTGGTCGAGCATCGCGGCCTTCGTGCTCGCGACGTGCGTCTCCGTCGGCGCCTGGACGGTCCGCAATTACATAGTATTTCACCAGCCGATTCTGGCGTCCGCGCATGGCGGTGAACAACTCTGGTTGTCCGCGAAGGGCTGGAGCGAGTGGCACTTCGACGATCCCGGCCTACGCCAGCTCGCGACGGGCCGCAGCTACGTGGAGCGGAACGCGGCAATGCAGCGCGAAGGGTGGCGGCTGATCATGTCGTCGCCTGGTCAATATTTGATCTTCTGCTTCGAGCGTGTGCCGATGCTCTGGCTCTCAAGCCACACGACGTACATTCGTGGCCTGACGGAGAGCTTCGGCGCGTACTATGAACGCGGCGCGTTTCTGCGGCTCGTCATCAAGGCGGCCCTGTTCGGCGTCCAGCTCGCGCTCCAGCTGCTAGCTCTCCTTGGCGCGTTCGCCGCCGCGCGCGCAGCGCGGGCGTCCGTCGCGGTATGGCTGCTTGCGGCCCCAATCGTCACCATCACGGTCGTACATTTCTTCCTGTTTGCGACGCCGCGCTACCAGGTCCCCGTCCTGCCCTTCGTGTTGGCCTTTTCCGCGCTTGCCGCGACGCAGGCGTGGGATCGGTTGGGCGTGAAACGGCTGACGCGCGGCCATGCGGGGTGACCTGACCATGCCGTCGCGGCTGTCATTCGCGCGCGTGGCTACAATGATCGCCGTGGCGTTGGCGGTCGTGCGGTTCGCCGTCGCGGTGCGCGGCGGGATGACGATTGTCGGCGGCGATTTCTATCACACCTTGCCCGGCGGATACGTGGAGCGCGTCAACCCCACGTTGTGGAACAGTCGGGACCTGTCGGCGAGCGCGGCCTTTCACAAGGACTACTACCTGTACGGCCCCGTTCAGTACTTGACGCTCTACCCGATTGCGTACCTGAGTTCGTACGCGGACATCGCCAGGGTGCTGCTGGCCGTGTATGGCATCCTTATCGTGGCCACGATCGTCGTGCTCTGGCGCACGATGGTCGCCGGTGAGGCGGCCCGCGGGACCGGCATCGCGCCCGCATGGTGCGCGACACTGTTGTTTGCGCCTTTGATCCAGTGCTACGTGCAGCGCGAATTCGAGATCGTGACGTTTCTGATCTGGACGCTCGGGGCCTACGCGATTGTGACCGGTCGTCGGGCGATGGGTGGCGCGGCGATGGGCTACGTGACGTGGTTCAAGCTGCTGCCTGCTGGATTTCTGCCCTACTTTGCGCTGCGCCGCTGGTTTCATGCCATCGGGGGCTTTGTCGTTGCGTCACTCATCGTGCTCGGCGTGTCTCAGGCCGTCTTCGGCCTCAACAATTTCCTGATGTTCAGCGTGTCCCGGACCATCAACCACGAATCGACCGCGGGGCACATCGTCGGCGCGCAATTCCGGCCTCTGGTGGCGGCGCCCGCGACGTTCTTTCTGGATCAGTCCAAGTCGCCCGGGCATCTCGGCACAGGGTTCTGTCACGACTGGAACGAAACGAACGAAACGATCATCAGCGTCCGCTGGGCGCTGTGCGGGCTGAACCTGCGCCACTCGTGGCTTCCCAGCCGCGGGCTGTTCTGGGGATTTTCGCTCGGCCTGGGGGCGCTGTTCCTGATGGCGTTCGCACGCCACGAACGCCAGTCTGCGACGCACCTCGAGGCCAAGTGGCGGAGCATCTGGGAACTTTCGCTCATCCTAATGGCGACGGTCGTCATCGTGCGCGCGCACTTCTATTACTTGATCGTCCTGCTCTTCCCTCTCGTGGCTCTGATGTACCGCTACCTGATGTACCGACCTCACTGGATCAGGATCGCGGTGCTGGCGTTTGCCTACGTGGTGCTGTCGGCCTTCATCGTCCCTTTGTCCGTCCTCACCTCCGTGAGCGGCCACAACGCGTGGCACGTGTACATGCACTACAACGTGTACTTCTACGGCGAACTCGCGCTGTTCGGCCTCCTGTTCGCCGAGTACTGGAGATAACGTCCCGTGCCGTCAGAGCCGACCCGTGTGCTGCGGGTCATCACGCGCCTGAACATCGGCGGGCCCTCGATCCAGGCGACCCGGCTCGCCACCAGTCTGGACCGCGAAGGCTTCGACACGTTGCTGATTCATGGCAGGCTCGGCGACGACGAGGGCGACATGAGCTACCTGTTGCCCGACCGCGGGACGCGCACCAGGTACCTCGACGTTCTGCAGCGGCCGATTTCACCCTGGGCCGACCTCCGCGCCACCCTCGCGGTCTACCGCGCGATTCGCGAGTTCCGGCCGCACAT
>Ga0326726_10001643_pt1 | contig 20806 bp, 17 predicted proteins | sample MHFenrmetagenome_2_FD_207603 | JGI IMG/M metagenome (GOLD analysis project Ga0326726, IMG submission 207603) | Lab enriched peat soil microbial communities from Michigan Hollow, Ithaca, NY, United States - MHF15MN | ecosystem: Environmental > Terrestrial > Soil > Wetlands > Peat | place: USA... | reverse complement strand
ACTGCAGTTCGGTGTCGGAGTGGAGCTCGGAGTTTCGCTGGGGGACGGCGTAAACGTTTCAGAAGCTGTTGAACTTGGCGTGGATGTCTCGGTTTTTGTGGGGGTATCCGTAATGGTGAAAGTCATCGACGGCGTGTCAGATCCCCTATAAATCGCTGGTGGTGAGCTCAATACCCGCGTGATACGGAATTTTTCTATGAGGGCTTGTTGTGCAGATACCAGGTGGACCATCGGCCAGATTTTATTTATGAAAGGTGTTAGGAACGGGTGGTTGAAATCGACCATCACGATTACGGCATCCCCCGGGCCTCCGGGATCTTCCATAACAGCAGAAGGGTTTAATCGTACGCAATTACTATAATACGATGCTGATCCCAATTTCATTATTCCAATATTTGCTTGAAAACCTCGACTGGAACAAACCGTAACCTTTAGGTAGCCAGGTTCTGGAAAAGTGGATGCAATGTCATCCACCATGAGCCCGGAAATGAATTTTTCTGCCTGGTCATGAATGGACAATAGTCGGGCCGCGTCAACCAGCGCGGCAGTCTCTTGGGAATTCAATTGCGGGTCAGGGTTGGTGGATTGACAACTATCCACGCAGTGCGCGGTGTTATATTCACCGGTCACGGCGTATCGTACTGCCTGGCGGGACATATTCTGGATCAAGAGCCATGCTGAGAAAACCAGCGAGAAGTCGATGATCCCGAACAGTAGCATTAAAAGGATTGGAAGTGCCAGGGCGAACTCTACCACGCCCTGCGAACGGTTCGAAGTTTGCTGGAACCGTTTCCGGGATAAAGGGGATGCCAGGTTGGGTGATCTCATATTTTTAATCCTTAGTGAGTCAGCCGGGTAGCTATATTTTGAGCGATTGCCCGGAATACTTCAACCAGGTCAGCGGGTGTCGGTGAAGGCGAATACGTGCCGGGACATTTTGCTGTAAGGTCTGTTGGATCACACGCATGGTCCGCTGCGTAACGAAGGTAATTTTCTCCGAGAGCTGTGTTATCCCCCCCTTCGCCGGGGTCACTAAGCTGTGTGACCTTTGCGCCTAACCCAATGCTAAAAAGGAGAGCATTCTGACTGCTTGCCACGAAATCGGCAGCATCGTATGCATAATCCGCGGCATCATAATAGGGACTCGTACTTGGCTTATGACGTGTGCTGGTGTCACCATCAATGCCGCTGACACCATCATTGCAAATGGGTGGAATATCTGTATGTTCCCAGGTATTTGCTGGTTGTCCTGCGCCGCCAGTCCCCGGCCCTCCTGGACAGTAATATTGGATCACTCCACTATTTACCGTATATCCCGCATTAGGCACTCCATCGGTTAATAAAATAACCACCCATAGCGAGTTATTCCGGAAGGGGTTGGCGATTCCATTGGTAAATCTCATCCCGGCATCATACATGCCTGCCCCAATATTGGTTGTGGTGCACGGGGCCGGGCTGGGATAATCGGGAAAAGCTTCCGGATGTAATGTATGGATGGCCTCATCGGACTGCGAACATTGCAATCCCCAATACATTCCGTCAGAATCATAATAGCGGGAAGGTAATGGGGAGGCGCTGTCGTTTGAATAGATTGAGTTTATGCCGGTTGGGTCGCCTGGAGACACTTCGCCTTGGAACACGGTCAAAGTTTTAATGCTGCTGATAATGGAGTCCTTGTCATTGGACAATTCCAGGACGACATGCGGTCTCTTGTCAAAAGTCACCACGGATACCCGATCATAAGGAAAGTATAGTTGATTTACAAAACTCACCGCGGCTTTTTTAACTTCATCGAACGGACGGCAATATCCCGTATAACTCGCATCATAGGGATCACCCGCAGCAAAATTGGGATCAAACAACGGATCGCTTGGATTATTACACACGCTGGGATCCCGCATTGGGCTGTAGGGTGGTGTTAAAGGGCTATTGGCTGTCCAGGTCATTGACTCGGAGCGATCAAGTACTAGCACGACATCCACGGAGGCTGTCTCTGAAATTGATTGAGCAGCAATAGGCACGGAATGTATCCCGATTACAGGTAGAAACGCCAGGGAAACATTTCCTGCGGCAACCACGCGCACTAATTTCCGCCCCAGTTGATCCGCAGTAGGGCATAGCTCCGCTGGAATGGTGTGATCGGCATCGGGTGGCTCGACATTGGATGGAGGATCGGTGGGATTGAAGCAAATTTGTACGATGGCATTTCCATTATCGAATCCATTTAACCTTAAGAAATCAGAGGCTGATCGATCCATGTCGACAAATGTAGCGCCTTGGCGGAATTGAAGTGCAGCTGCCAGTGCAGCCGCGTCCACCGCTCGCTTCATGCGTGCGTTATCGATAAACATGATGCCTACATCTAGCGAAAGCCCAACAATTGCTACAAGTACAACGATTGACACGGCCACCACCAGAAGTACCTGGCCGTGTTCCATCTTTGATAGTCGTTTCTTGGAATAATTAAATGGATTTGACATGCTGTTATGGTCCTGGAGTGGGCTGAGCCGAGGCGAGTGGCATAAAGGAATAGGCATATACGAGAATGGGGTCAGGGATCATTTGCTCAAAAACAGGTAGTTTTAAGAGTTGGGGGTAATTATAAAAAACTTCCACCAGCACAAGGCCGGCTCCTGGTGCACCGGCAATCATCCTGTTCAATACTTGGTCTGTTGTAAATTTGGACCTTGTCTTCACCACCCAGGCTGCACAGGAATTCCACCTTGCAGTCTGTTCAGGGGGGGGCATGATATTTGTGTCCGTGGAATTTTCACACAGGTTCCAGCCAAAAGCCTCACCCTCCGGCCAGCGCACGATGGTTGGATTGGAAGGTCCCCCCACAGTAAAAACGGAAATAACGATGTTATCGCCCACGTTCCCATTCAGCCGAATAGTTGAGGACATGATATTTATTGCTTCCAATGTAACCGCTTCATAAAAGTCCTGGCGGGATACATATGTCCCCGAGGAATCATCCCATTCAAATGCCACGCCACTGCCGGCATAACGGGCACCCTCGCGCGTGCTGTCCAGCACTTTCAGGTATTGGTTCAATAGGAAACCAAATTCCACCACCCCCGCCAGCATGAGTGCTAGGATGAGGACGACCAGGGCGAGTTCGACAAAACTTTGCCCGCGATTGTTGCATCGTTTTCGATTGGAAAATTGTTTGCTCATGGTTAATTATTTAAGAAAGATTAACTCCAGATTAATAATATCAGTTTGGGGAGGCTAAGTCAACAAATATTGCGAAACTGTTAAGGCACTTGGACGTGGAATTCACACAATACCGACAATTTGACGGTTTAAATGCGCGATATAATCCTTTTTACTCATTTTTCACCGTTGGAAGTTTGGATAATTAAAATTTGGGAAGGATAGCGCATGGTCCCGGGTGGTTCCCGCTGAAACCTGGAACGATCCCGGGATGACGAGGACGAGGGTTCTCCACCGCCAGGTGGAGAGTATCCAGGCAAATAGTGCCGGGAGAAAATCGAATGATCTGCGAATGCCCTCCGGGATCGCCACAATCCCGACTCCTTTCCCTCCGAAATGATCCCGCCCACAATACTTTTCGGGTAACCGGAAAGCCAAAACGCAGGAAGCGGCAATAATATTGTCATTGCGAGTTCCACTGGGTCTAGGCAAATTTGCTATTTAAGGTTCTGCCTCGTCACTCAGCTTCTCCCGGTGGCAGGTGTATCTGGAGGGTTTTTCATGTGCGGAATAGTTGGATATATCGGCCCGCGTGATGCAACACCGATAGTTTTGAACGGCCTGAAAAGGCTGGAGTATCGCGGCTACGACTCTGCCGGGATGGCCGTCATTCAGGATGGTAGGATTGAAATCCGGCGCGACGCAGGCAAGCTTTCACACCTGACTGAGTTGGTGAACGGCTCCCCCTTGCATGGGACACCCGGGGTGGGTCACACGCGCTGGGCAACCCACGGGGCACCCTCCGCTCGTAATGCCCACCCACACCTTGGTGCCACCGGGCGCGTGGTGGTGGTCCATAATGGGATTGTAGAAAACTTCCTTGAATTGCGGGATGAATTGTCTGCTGAAGGGGTGAATTTCAACTCCGACACCGACACGGAAGTCATAGTCCATCTTGTCGAACATCATCTTACCAGCGGGTGCGACCTGGTTGAGGCTGCCCGTCGAACCTTTCGTGATATCGCCGGTGCACATGCCATCGTCTTGCTGTCTGCCGATGAACCTGACAAGATTGTCTGTGCCCGTATTGGCAATGCCGGTGGGATTGTGCTCGGTCTGGGGGAAGGTGAAAACTATATCGCCTCCGACATTCCCGCCATCCTCGAACATACCCGCCGGGTCATTTTCCTTGAATCGCGTCAGATGGCGGTGGTTACCTGTGCCGGCGTCCATGTCGAAACTTTGGACGGTGCACAAATATCACCTAAAGTTAACCTCATTTCCTGGGATGCTGCCGCTGCCGAAAAAGGGGAATATCGCCATTTCATGCAGAAGGAGATCCATGAACAGGTCCGCTCCCTCACCGAGACCCTGGCGGGGCGTGTCGATTTCACCGCGGGGAGGATCTCTCTCCCGGAATTGCACCTCACCCCCGAACTTGCCTGCGATATCCAAAAAATAACGATTATTGCCTGTGGCACCGCTGCTTACGCAGGCATGGTTGGCAGGCAGCTGATCGAAAGCATCACCCGTATCCCTTGTCAAATGGAGATCGCCTCCGAGTTCCGCTACGCCGATCCCATTATTGGAGGGCATGATGTAGTCCTTGCCATCAGCCAGTCTGGCGAAACCGCCGACACCCTGGCTGCCATGGAAGAGGGGAGAAGCAAAGGAGCCATCCTCTGGAGTATTGTCAACGCTATTGGCTCACAGGCGATGCGGGTCTCGAATGGATCCATCTCCATGCAGACCGGACCTGAGATTGGGGTGGCCTCCACCAAGGCTTTCACGGCTCCTCTGGTGGACCAGTATATGCTGGCAATTTTGCTGGCGGACTTGCGCGGCACCTTGAGCGAGAAAACCCGCCGCACCCTGGTTGCCGACCTGCGCCTCATCCCGGATGTGGTTGGACGAGCGCTTGCGCGCGAGCAGGAAGTTCGAAAGGTGGCCTGGGCCCTTAAAGACGTGCGCGATTGTCTCTACCTGGGACGTGGCATCAATATGCCGGTGGCATATGAAGGTGCCTTGAAACTAAAAGAGATTTCCTATGTACATGCCGAGGGTTATCCTGCGGGCGAAATGAAACACGGGCCGATTGCTCTTATTGATGAAAACATGCCGGTTGTTTGCATCGCCCCCAAAGACCCCTGGCACGATAAGATGATCAGCCAGATTCAGCAGGCAAAAGCTCGCGGCGGAACGGTCATCGCCGTCGCCACCGAGGGTGATGAGTTGGTTTCCTCCCTAGCCGATCATGTGCTCTGGGTCCCTGAATGTCCCTGGATGCTTTCTCCGGTTGTGACGGTCATTCCCCTCCAGCTGTTGGCTTATCACATCGCTGTCATCCGTGGATTGGATGTGGATCAACCCAGGAACCTGGCAAAAAGCGTGACGGTGGAATAATTCCAAATATCATTTTCATTGACTAGATTTCCTCCTCGTGGTATATTTGGAAACTAAGGATACCAGTAAGTTCGCTTTGGGAATGCAACCACAAAGGCTCACGGGTTCAAATCCGGGAGTCTTTTGTTTTAGCTCTGATGGCGAAAAACCGGGTCCGCCAATTTTCTTTTTTGCCTAAGGAGGCAAACAATGTCAGACCGTATTATCGGCACAGTAAAATGGTTCAACGGAAGCAAGGGCTATGGTTTCATCACCCGCGAAGGCGGCCCGGACGTCTTCGTCCACTTCTCCGCAATTCAAGGCGAAGGCTTCAAGAACCTAGAAGAAGGCCAGAAGGTCGAATTCACAGTGGAACAGGGCCCGAAAGGTCCCCAGGCCAGCAATGTGACTTTGATCACCGCCTGATCGAACTGATTGCCAACAAAAAAATCCTGGAATAAATTTTCCGGGATTTTTTTTATTTAACTATGAGATTGACCTACAGTACTAACTCTCTGGGGTTGAACCTGGCCGCCCGGTCGATCAATTCCTTCAGGTTTTCCCATGGGGCTGTATCGTAGGATTCTATCCTTACGTATCTTTTATATTTCTGTTCTCCGACCAGGAGATGTTTCGGGTCATTTATAAAGGCTCCGTGGATGATTGCCAGGCGAACATGGTCCTCGTGAATCCCGATTTGACAGATCCCCGCACTGACTATTCCCCCTGCTCCCTCGTGAAAATAACTTAACCCTCCCCGGCGAATCACTTCTGCCGCATCCGCTGCCGCCTCGGCGATGATATTTCTTAACTCCATCACGATCTCCTGTAGGTGCGGGGGCGTATTCTGAAGAAACATTTCAACTTGGCGTATCGGAAGCATGGTTGCTCGCTGATGATCCCTCTTTGCTGCTGTGAAAAACTCCTTACCGCGTTTTAATAAAACCCTCTTGGTTTTCGCCTTTAAATCCACTCCATGGGATGGGAGTTGTGTTTTACAAAGTAAGAAAAATGGGACCTTTCTTGCTGAAAGACAACCAGCATTTCTGGATCCCAATTTACATATTTTGTATGCTATTTTTCAGGAACAGGGTTTACTTTCTCTTCTGGTTTTATGTTCTTCTTGATCTCTTTCAGCCGGTTTTTTTCCGCTTTCTTTTTTTTCTTTTCAAGCTCTTTTTGTCGCTTTTCGTATTTGTAATTTACGGGTGGCAAGGCTCCCTCCTCCATTAATTATTTTCTGACAGTTACATAGAATCGAGTCAGGTCATTATAGCACCCTTGGGTACTCGGAAACACTGGACGCGTTACCGCTTCTTATAATGGAACGAACAGGCCTGATCCGAAACTGGCAGCATTCAAGACCAGGCTGACCAGGATCGCTTCGCCAAATCCGATCCTCTTCCGCAGCGCCAGGAAAATTCCTCCCGCTTCCACCAGCCACACTATTGCTTCAGCGAAAAGTACGATGAGGATGGGATAACGCCCGCTAAAACCGCTGACTGTCAACCACAAGGCAGGTTGCGTGATGAGGTTTATCAGTAGGACGACCGTCAGGAACAGCACCCTTGGATGTTTTCGCCAAAAAACGTAAACCACTCCCAGGGTGAGTTCCACGATCAGGGTTGGGATCAAGCCCCGTGTCAGGATCAGGCTGACCAGCAGGGATGGAATCGCCAGGATCCAGGCTGCGATATACCACCCGGGCATCGATTTGAAAGTCGCTCCAGTCCTTCCCGCTTTGACCAGCAGCACGATCAGGATGACGAGGTTCGCGCTGATGAAACAGAAAAAGCCTGCTCCGATGAGCAGGTCGAGAGCGGTGTTTCCGGTGATCGGCCAGGATGCCCCACCCGCCTGTTCCACCACCTCCAATCGGTCTGCGTACACGCTTACCTTGTAATCCGCCGCAAATTTAGTCTTGGTGAAGACGTTGCTCGTCCGGGTTATTCCGTCCGAGAATTCAATGACTAGGCGCTGATATTCGCTGTAACCATATGCAATGGATGAACATGAAGCACTGGAACAATCGAAATGTTGAGGCCCCAGTTGCTTGAGTGGTTCGCTTGTCGTGCAGGCTGCGTCGCTGCATTCAAGCAATGTCCCTGTGGATATCTCGGCTGCCGGGGCCATCTCGAATATGAACGCAAAATTCATGGAGGGTTTTGGCCCGGTATCCGCAAACGTCGAGTCAGTGGGGATGATTGCCAGTAGTCCTGCCGCGATGAGCGCGTAGATCCAGCGAACCTCTGGTTTTATTTTCATTGCCTTTCCTCCTCCTGCTCCGAACTTTTATATTTTATCGATATGGTTTATTTTATCAGGGCCATGATTAAGAATTAAGATGAATTCAGTTTACCTTTTCTCGATCATTTGAAAGGCACAGAATGGCAGACCCTTGTCGCTTATCTGCAGTTTCGCCGTTTGCTCCACGCTACTTCCCAGCCTTGTTTCAAGGAGCAAGGCGTCCATCCTGCAAAGTTCGGGGTGCTCCGCGATGATGGCCGCGTACGGACAATGTCCCAGGATGATCCGTGCTCCTGCCGCGCTGGCTTCCCAGCGCGCCTGGTAGCGCAGATCGTTTAATCTTGCCACTGTGCCGGTCACCTTCTTCATGGCTGGCAGGCTGGGCTCGCTGCTTCCTGCCAGCCGCTCTGCCAGGGATTTCAAGCTGTCTTCCCGAATATCGGCAGGCATTTTTTCCTTCCATATGTCCAGCAGGTTCCCCGCCAGGTTGTCCAACCCGTCTCCCAGCACTCGCCGGGATAACCCGTAAACTTGTCTCGGTCTCCCTCGACCTTCATTCCGCAAACCAACGATCTCGATCAGGTCGTTAGATTCCAAAATGGACAGGTGGTGGCGAATATTCGCTCCGCTCGTCCCTAATAGCGCCTTTAGTTCCCTCACCGAAGCGGTCTGATATTTCCGGATGTAATCAAGAATTCGTAAACGACTGGTTGGTTTCATCCCTGTCATTATACCAATTATGCAAATATATATTTTCATAATTAAGTTGACTTGCTATCACCTCGCGGATATAATCCGCCCGGTTTGATCTAAAAAGGAATCTCAGGAGCATCTCTATGGAATCGCACGAATTGAATTCCCCCGAGTACGAAATACCCCCGGAAATAAAGGCGCAGGTCGCCATCACCAGCCTGGATAAAATTTATAACTGGGGCCGCAGTGCTTCTGTTTGGCCCCTGATGTTTGGCTTGGCGTGTTGCGCCATCGAAATGATTTGCGCTGCAGCCAGCCGCTATGACATTGCCCGCTTCGGCATGGAGATCATGCGTCCCTCCCCGCGCCAGAGTGACTTGATGATTGTCTCTGGCACGGTCACCAAGAAAATGATCCCTGTCATTGTCCGCCTTTACAACCAGATGCCGGAACCAAAATACGTCTTATCCATGGGTGCCTGCGCTTCAGGGGGTGGTCCCTTCAAGGAAGGCTATAACGTTGTTTCCGGGGTGGATAAGTTTATCCCGGTGGACGTGTATGTCCCGGGGTGCCCGCCCACCCCCCAGGCACTGTTAAACGGTCTGATGAAGGTCCAGGAAAAGATCAGGGGTGAACCCATCAAGACCGCCCGCTGGTACAAGAAGGGTCCCGATCTGGCTGAAATTCCCGTTCCCATGCTTGGTCCTGATCTGATCGACCCGCGCAAAATAACCCTCATTCAGAATGGCGACAAGAACTAGGAGAATCACTTGAACACTCCTGCCTCTGTCCAAACCCTTGATCTCTCCGCCCGCTTCCCCGCTGCGGTTCATCCCGATACCCGCCCGGGTTATTCCGGCTGGGTGGTTGAGAATGCCAATCTTCTGGAACTGGCATCCGCCCTTCGGGATGAATTTGGGTACGATTACCTCTCTTCCCTTACTGCAGTCGACTATTTGCCTGAAGGCAAAATGGAAGTAGTTTACCATGTTTACAAGACCACCGGAGGTGCGGGTCTGGTTTTCAAAGTCCAGGTTCCGCGCCTCGACCCGGTCGAGGTGCCCTCCCTGGTATCTATTTACCCCGGGGCCGAACTCCAGGAGCGCGAAGCCTGGGACCTGTTCGGCATAAAATTCAACGGTCACCCTGATCTGCGCCGCATCTTCATGTGGGAAGGCTTTGCAGGTCATCCCATGCGCAAGGACTGGCACGAACCTTATTTCGAGGAGGAAGGGAAACCATTTAAATCACGCTGGCCTGATGGTGATTTGGTCATGGCTGAAAGTAAGAACCTCTACGCGGACAATATCGCCTACCCCCATGGGTTCAACCCTGCCAGCCAGGTATTTGATCCGGAAAAAGCTCTTTACGATTCTTTGCGGGTTTATCAGAAGGAAGAGATCGGCCTGGATACCGACCACATCATTGTCAACATGGGTCCCCAGCATCCCTCCACGCATGGCGTTTTTCGCGTTGCTGTGGTATTGGATGGGGAGAAAATTGTCAACCTCAAACCGGTCATGGGCTACCTTCACCGCAACCATGAGAAGATCGGGGAACGCAACACCTTTATCATGAACATGCCTTATACCGACCGTCTCGATTATCTCGCTTCCATGAGCAATAATTTTGGCTATGCGCTAGCTGTCGAAAAATTGATGAATGTCAGGCCTCCCGAACGCGCTGAATACATCCGCGTCATGATGGCCGAGATGACCCGTATCTCGAATCACCTCTTTCTTATCGGGACCTTGCTTAACGATTTGGGTGCTTATTTCACCCCCATGCTTTATGCGCTGGAAGAGCGTGAGCTCATTCTCGATATCTTCGAGGCCGTTGCTGGTTCGCGCATGATGTGCAACTACTTCCGCTTTGGTGGCGTTGCCCGGGATTTTCCAGAGGGGGTCCTGCAGAAGATCAAAGACGTGTTTTTTGAGCGCTTGCCCCGCAAAATTGAGGAAATAAACCGCTTTTTGGAGGAGAACGAGATTATCCGCTCGCGTGGCATCGGACAGGGCGTGCTGACTGCCGAGGACGCCATCAGGTATTCCGCTGCGGGTCCATTTTTACGTGCCTCCGGTATCCCTTACGATGTGCGTCGGGCAGAGCCCTATTCCATCTATGATCGATTCGAGTTTGACGTGGTGGTGCGCTCGAATGGTGATATTTATGACCGCTTGATGGTCCGCTTCGACGAGATCCGTCAAAGCATACGCATTATTCAGCAGGCCGTAAAAGCTCTGCCTGACGGGCCGGTCATGGCGCTTAAACCCATGTATCAGGTCCGCGTCCCGCCTGGTGAAGCCTATGGGCGAGTTGAAGGACCCAAGGGAGAGCTTGGTTTCTACCTCATATCAAATGGCAAGCCCAACCCCTGGCGCTACCATGTCCGCGCCCCCTCATTCATTAATCTGACCGCTTTCGGCCCTATCTGTATCGGGCAAAAAGTTGCTGACCTGGTCGGCGTCCTCGGCTCGATAGACATTGTTCTGGGTGAAGTTGACCGCTAGGAGAAACCCATGAGCGACATGTACGGTAAAGGGATATTGAAGGGTCTTGGCGTCAGTCTTAAGCGTTTCGCGGAGACCTATCTCGACGATCTGCTCTGGCTGGGCAGAAGGTATAAAACTGATCAAGGGATTGCTCACCGCTCCGGAAAGGATGCACGCGGTATTTTCACTGTTCAATATCCGGAAGAGAAGCTCCCGGTTCCGGAAGAGTTCCGTTTTGTGCCGTTCCTGGTGTATGATGAGGGTCCGAACGGGGAAAAAAATCTACGCTGCACGTCCTGCGGTATCTGCGCCAAAGTTTGCCCGCCGCAGTGTATCTGGATCGTTCGCTCCACAGATCCTGCCACCGGGCGACCGATCCCCGACCCGGCCAGGTTTTATATTGACGCTGATATTTGCATGAACTGCGGGTTGTGCGCTGAATTCTGCCCGTTCGATGCCATAAAAATGGATCATGATTACGAGCTTTCTTCGTTCGAGCGCAATGTGTACGACGAGGGCAGGTTGTCTAAATCAGCCGCGTATTATTCAGCCATTCGCCCCGCCAACGCAAAACGTGAGGATGCCGCCCGGGCGGCCAAGGCAGCCTCTCGCCCGGTTCAGGTCGAGTAATCGAGCATTGCCATGCATAACTCCGACACAGGTTTGATTTTTCCCGCGGGCAATATCTCGTCCCTTGCAGTCGAACGCGGCCCATCCTGGCAGGATCTGGTCGCGGCTGTCGAAAGATCCGGGTCGGATAGCCCCGAACAAATAGCCTTCCTTTTGATGATGGCTCGCTTGAGCGGTTGCGCCAGTTGCAACGCTGATTCATTTCGCGCCATTCATGGCTGCCCGGGTTGCGGCAGACAGTCCCTCAAGCGGTTCCACGGCTCGGACCAGGATTTAACCGGCCTGTATCAGGCTGCGCGGACGGAAGTGATGGTTTATATAAAAAAGAAATCCTGAACATAAATCTGGTTTTAATATCTATGTATCTTCAATAAAATATGGAAAGATTGAAAAGGTAAAAATGACACCAAACATCACCCCCGAATCGATCCTGGCTGCCTTGGGCAAGATCCAGGATCCCGAATTGCACAAAGACTTGGTTACCTTGAATATGGTTCGTGACCTGGAAATCAAGTCTGGGACGGTCAGTTTTTCGATCGTCCTGACCACACCAGCCTGTCCGCTTAAGACTAGTATCGAAAATTCTGCCCGGCAGGCTGTCCTTGCCGTCCCGGGTGTAAAAACCGTAAACATCAAAATGGATTCAAGCGTCCCAGCTGACGGGCGCCTGCGCGGCCTGTTGCAGCTCCCTGTCCGCAATGCGATTGCGGTTGCGTCGGGGAAAGGGGGTGTTGGCAAGAGTACTGTCAGCGCTAACCTCGCCGTCGCCCTGGCACAGGCAGGTGCCTGTGTTGGATTGCTGGATGCCGATATCTATGGTCCTAATATCCCTACCATGATGGGTGTGCACGATATTCCCGGCACGAACGGTAAGAAACTGATCCCTGCTGACGCTCACGGTGTCAAGTTGATGTCCATGGGATTCCTGGTCAAGCCCGGTCAGCCGTTAATCTGGCGCGGCCCCATGCTGAATTCCGCCATCCGTCAGTTCCTGTCTGACGTGGAGTGGGGTGAACTAGATTATCTGATCATTGATCTTCCGCCCGGGACTGGTGATGTACCTCTTTCCCTGGCTCAGTCCCTGCCGCTTTCAGGCGTGGTGGTCGTCACGCTGCCGCAGGCAGTCTCGCTGGAGGACGCCAGTCGGGGGTTGGAAATGTTCCGTTCCCTCGAAGTGCCCATCCTGGGTGTCGTGGAGAACATGCGTGGCGAGTTCTTCGGATCTGGTGGCGGAGAAGACCTTGCCCGTATCGCCAAGGTCCCATTCTTGGGCGCTATCCCAATGGAGCGGGATGTCAGGATCGGCAGTGATACTGGCGAGCCTGTCGTTGTTTCCCACCCGGAATCTGCTGCTGCTCGTGCGCTTAAGTCCGTCGCGGAGCAGTTGGCTGCCCGCGTCAGTATTGAAGCCCTGAACGAAAGTAAAAAGGTTCCCACGATAAACGTGGTTTAATGATTGGATGCTGAATTGGGTTCGATTCAAATAAGCTGTTTCTTGTGGGGATTTGTACCGTAATATCGGCTAGGTTTTTTTACTGGCAAATAATCCAGCTTTGGATTTTTCCGAGACCCGGCAGGTTATTCGCCGGGTCTCATCTTGAATATCACCATATCACGTGAAAAGTCCATATGGGTGTGGCGGTGACAGGCACGGTTCCTATCCCCTGTTCCGCAACCAGCACAGTCTTCGGCATGTCGTCGCGCTCTCAAACGGATCGTATTTGCTCAATACCCGCTGGTTTAGGGGGAATGCCTCCAAAAATCGGATGACTGCTTCTCTCCCTGGTGGGGGGTGTAGGGGCATTTTGCGATTAATTCTGGAGGGGTTTCTCAGGTTGCTCTGGTGTTGGCTGCGGGTTGTGGAGACCTGATGAGGAAGTAGCCGAAGCCGACGGCGAGGAACAGGTAGAGCACCACGACAGACCACCCCAGCGGGTTTAGCAGGCTGGTAATTGCGGCGATCAAACTCACCACAAAACCGATGGCATCGTAAATGCATAACCCGAGGGTGATGGCCCAGCGGGCCTGCGATTCCAGCGCATTCCGGGCAAACCAGGTGATCAGGAGAATGCCTATCATCCCTGCGCCGTATTCCCGGGCGGCGAATGAGCCGGCTGGGTCGAGGGCAAGCCCGAAGATCGAATACACAAAGCTTGGGATTAGCACGATCGGAACCCCGAGGGCAAGACACACGACTGCTTTGATGATCATCATTGTTTTGAATTTCATGTTACGCCTCCTTCTTATTAGATCTCTCTGAGATTGATTCCCGGCGCTCTGCTATCTGCGGAGTCCTGCAGGTGGAAAAATGTCCATGCCGTTACAAAACCCACAATGGCAAGAGCCAGGGCTAGGAAAGCCACGAACGTCTTATAAAGGATAAGAATGTTTGAGTTTCGCACGATATCAGAGCCTCCTTGTTCTGAATGGCATCTTTAGACATATAATATGGAAGAGGCGTTAAACGATCGCTAAAGAATCGTTAAAGATGTCGGGATCTATAGGACGCCGCTCACCAATGGCTCATTTCAGCCTGACCGGAGCCTGACGCCACAACGCAGGCTTGGGAGGCAAGGGAGGCTGCATGCTGGAGATCAGGACAATGGGCGGGCTCTCCTTTTCGGTCAATGGCCGGGCTCTCAAAGCCATGGGGACTCGCAAAGCCGAAGCCCTGCTTGTCTACCTGGCAGTCGAGACGGGAGAGCACAACCGCAGCAAACTCGCTAACCTGCTTTGGTCTGAAAGCAATGAGGAACATGCTTCCACTAGTCTGCGCGTTGCGCTTTCTATCCTGCGGAAAAACCTAGGCAGGTATCTGGACATTTCCCGCGATACAGTCAGGTTCAAGCCAGATGCCAGGGTTTACCTCGACGTAACCGACCTTGAGGGGAAATTGGCGGACGGCAAAATAGAACAGGCTCTGCAGCTCTATAAAGGGAACTTCCTGCAGGGGTTCTACGTCCGGGAAAATTCAGAGTTCGAAGATTGGCTGCAATTGGAACAGGAGCACCTTCGGCGACTTGTAGCTGGCACCCTCCATGGATCTATTTCCGAGGCGATTGTAGCAGGGGACTTTGCAAAGGGACACATCTTTTCTAAACGACTGCTTGAACTTGAGCCTCTTGATGAGCGTGCACACTTTCAATCCATTCTGCTGCTTGCACTGGTCGGGGAGCGTACCCAGGCCCTGTCCCAGTATAATAAATACTGTGTGATCCTGCGCGAAGAGTTGGGGGTTGAACCTTCGGAAGAGATTAAGAAACTGCATGAACAGATCCAAAGGGGGGACGAGCCAGCGAGCCTGATGCCAGCCATTCCGGTAAATAACCTGCCTGCTGCGCAGACGAGTTTTATCGGTCGTGAGATCGAATTGGCGAAGATCGGTGCCTTGATCCGGGACCCAGCCTGCCGGATGTTGACGCTGATGGGACCGGGCGGGAGCGGCAAGACCCGTCTGGCGCTCCGGGCTGCCGCTGAGTCCTTGCGGTCTTTTCCGGACGGCATCTACTTCGTACCGTTGGAAGCCGGGAAATCTGCTGGCTATCTGCTCACGGCCATCTTGCGAGCCTTGCCATTCATTGTCGACAGCTTCATTAATCCCGAGGCTCCGATAATCCAACTGGTGGATTACTTGAGAAAGCGGTCGATACTCCTGGTCCTGGACGGGTGCGAAGGCCTGGCCGGCAAGGTGGAAGACCTTTCGACGATTTTAGAGAATGCACCAGGAGTGAGAGTGCTTGCGACATCGCGGCAGAAACTGGGCCTGCAGTGCGAGCGATCTTTCCCGGTGGAAGGCTTGCGAGTTTCGCAGACAGTTGAAGAGGTGCGTGCCAATGGTATGGAAGCCGTGGAGCTATTCCGTGAGCGGTCCGAGCAGGCCAGGGCGGATTTCCAGCTGTCAGAAGTAGACCTTGAGCCGGCAGTCCGCATTTGCAGGATGGTCGACGGCATGCCGTTGGGGATCGAGCTGGCTGCCGCATGGACTTCCATTCTATCTCCCCTGGAAATTGCTGAGGAGGCGGGGAAGAATCTCGACTTCCTGACCACTGCATTGGGAGATATCCCGGAAAAGCACCACAGCTTGCGTGCGGTGTTCGAAAGCTCCTGGTCGTTGCTAACCGACGAGCTGCGAGAGACATGTGGCAAGCTATCGATTTTTTCCGGTGAGTTTGATAGGCAAGCAGCCCGGCAAGTGGCGGGGGTAAGTCTGGAGCAGTTGTCGGCACTCCTGGACCGATCCCTGTTGCGGAGAACTGGGACAGGGCGCTTCACGATGCACAACCTGATCAGGCAATACGCTGCTGAGAAGTTGACCGGGTTGGGAAAACTGGAGAAGGAAATTCAAGATCGGTTCTGCCATTATTATGTAAACCTGGTGACTCAACGGGAAGGGGACCTGATGGGTCAAAGGATGCTCCAGGCGCGGGATGAGATTCGACTGGAAATGGACAACATCCGGTCGGCGGTTAATTGGGCCAGTGTGCATTGGCCTGAACAGCCGGTCAGGAAGATGCTCCTCTCGCTGATGTGCTACTTTGCGGTACAGGGATGGCACGAGGGGGCGGTTGCATTCCAGGAGATTGCTCAACTAAGGCGAAACGCTTTGATTGGCAGAAAGGGCTCCCATCCATCCAGCGATCCAGTCGTCTTGAGCGCGCTCATCCATCAGGCTTTTTATCAGTGCAACCTGGGCCAGATCGATGAAAGCGAAGCGATCTCGAGGGAATGCCTGGGCCCTCTCCGCCAACAGGGGTTGGAAAGCGAACTCTCCGAGTGTTTGCAGAACCTGGGGGTGAATGCCTCCTACCGTGGGGAATACGAGGCTGCCCAGGATCTTTTGGAAGAAGCGATCTTGCTTGGAAAGGCGGCGGATCATGTTTTCTGGCCCACCTACTTGCTTTGGCTGGGATATCTCTATTTCCTGCTCGGAGAGTATGAGCAAGGGATGTTAAGTCTGCAAAAATCCTGCGATCTCTTCGATCGAAAGGGAACACTTTGGGGAACCGCCTTTGCGCTCAGCAAGTTGGGCTTGGCTGTGGACGGATTGGGAGAGCATGCCCGGGCTAAGAAATATCATCAAGAGGCTTTGGCGGTATTTGACCGCCTGGATAGCCAGGCTGGTAAAGCCTACGCTCTCAGCCGGATGAGTATGAGTGCTTATTTCCTTGGGCAATATCCCGAAGCTGCAAAGTATGGGCAGGAAGGATTCGAAATGTTCGAGGAGATCGGCCATCGCTGGGGGATATGTACTTCCTTGTGCGCATTGGGTTTTGCCAATATCGGGTTGGGCGACAAGGCAAAGGCCAGGGCATATTTCCGGAATGCTCTCCAGGAATCCAGGCCGGAACAAATCGTACCTCAGAGCCTGTATTCTCTGATCGGTTTGGCCTGTTGTCTGGCACAAGAGGGGGAAGAAGCGCGGGCTCTTGAGCTGATCCGGTTTGTGCGCAGGCATCCTGAAACCCCTGCGATATACATGGAACAAGCCGCGCCTTGGATCGACAATCTGGAGCAGGCATCTTTACGATACCCCGGCCAGGGGATTGGCTCGGGTGATGTCGAGGAGACGCTTGACGAGCTGGTTGAGCGGCTGTTGGATTAATTTGGAGACGGCACCAATAAGAATCACCCCTACCACCCGGTGACGGAGGCGTGGGTAATATTAGTGATCTTGTATTCCTGGCTTTTTCGAGACCTGGCAGGTTATTTGCCGGGTCTCGTGCTAAATATTCGATTTTCTGTGTATAGACCTTCTTGGGGGCGGTTATGACCTTGCTTCCAATGGCGTTTGATTATTATGAAAATGCAATACTACAATCATGCTCCTGCAATAGTATTTTGCAAGGATTATCCTATAATGTTGAATGTCTGACAACAAAATTTTTGTAAAGGAGAAATAATATGTTCATCAAACGGTCCATCAAATTCATTATCATCGTCCTGGTCGCATTTGCCTTCGCAAGCGTTGCAACCGCCTACGCAGCTTCCAACACGGGCATTCCCGCTCAGACGGCTGGTGATGGCGCTGGTACCATCAGCGGGTACACCATCTCCAATGTCGCCTATACCCTGGCTGCCAACCCCCAGAATATTGCCTCGGTCACATTCAACCTCAATGCAGACGCGGTCAACGTGAAGATTAAGCTTGTCGCCTCCGGGTCAACCTGGTATAGCTGCACCGTTACTCATTCAGGTCTTTATCCGGTGTCTTGCGATACCACTGGCGCCACGGTTGCTTCTGCTGACGAGCTGAGAATCGTTGCTACTGATCGCTGATCGCGGCATGGATTGATCCAGCGATTGGGCTGACGGACTTGTTTCCAGGGATTTCAGCTCCGGTCAAAAAGCATAATCGCTGGTATCCTGTTGAACCCGGCCTGCTCGAAGGGTGTTTCCTGCCAGTAATGGCCGGGGAACAACTGGGAGAGCAGGTTTTTTTATTCGAGATATGGTAAAAATACCTTCGCATGATGAAAATATCCTGGCGCTGGTTTCAGTCGGTTTTGGCGGCTCTCATGCTGGTGATTACGGTCACCGCCTGGGTTGTTTTCGCTCCCACCCAGCTGGGGGGGCAGGCAATTTACGTGATCGTGAATGGGAAGAGCATGGAGCCGCAATTTCATTTCGGCGACCTGGTCATTGCCCATTCGGCTCCTGCTTACCAGGTCGGAGACATCGTGGTTTACCGCAGCGCAGAATTGAAGAGTCTGGTTTTCCATCGCATCATTGCTCTCGATCTTGATCGCTTTATATTAAAGGGAGACAATAACTTCTGGATAGATTCATACCAGCCCACCCGGGTAGAATTGATTGGTAAGTTTTGGATTCAGGTACCCAATGCTGGCAACATTGTGAAGTGGTTGCAGGCGCCTATCAGTTTTGGAATCTTGGCCGGCAGCCTCGGAGTTATACTCATGCTGGTGCTCTTCAGGCGCCCTAAATATGGAAGAAAAATGAAAAATCAACCGAAACAGGGATGGCTTGTCAAGGCAAGGAATTGGGCGGATCAGAATTTTTTGGGTAGGTTCTTTAAAAAATCGTTTGGTGGAAAGTCCCATGGGGTTAAGCAATCTGAAACAACTTCCATAGTTACGCTGCCTTCACAAGGAGCACTCGTCCCGCCGGTAAATAAGAATCTCAAGGATTTGGGGTCATCCATCGAGGCCTCCCTCTTTGTTTTGGGGCTTGTTGCCCTTGCTTCCCTCATCCTGGCTGTTTTTGCCTTCACTCGTCCTGTTCTGTTGGATGTCGCTGATAATGTAAATTTCAAGCAGATCGGTTCATTCTCTTACTCCACCACCGCTCCTGCCGGGGTTTATGATTCGACCGTGGTAACCACCGGGGATCCTTTATTCCCCAGGCTGAGTTGCATCATGAATTTGCAATTTGTCTACAGTTTCCTGGGAGACGGTCAGCAGGGTTTAGCCGGTACCCATCAGGTTACCGCTGTTATCAAGGACGATCGGAGCGGATGGCAGCGCAGTCTTCCACTTGAATCCCAAACGGTGTTTGGTGGCAGCGCATTTGTGTCCAATACCTCCCTGGATCTTTGCCAGGTTGAAACGATTGTATCTGGCATGGAAGCCGCCACTGATTTACACCAAACTACTTATTCTCTTATCGTGAACCCTAGGGTCGCGATCACGGGAACGCTGAATGCAAGAGACCTTCAGGCAGTTTTCGAACCTCAATTGCTCTTTCTGTTCGACAAGGTACATTTTTATTTATATAAAAGTGACCCGGCTGTCGATCCACTAAACCCCGCCCTGGATGGAGTGATCACGGGTACGCGTACGCAGGCAAATACGCTGTCGCTGCTCGGTTTGAAACTGGACGTGGGTAAAACACGGCTGCTTTCATTGCTATTTCTGGCTCTTTCCTTGGGCGGATTATTGTTCCTGGCGTTATTTATCTCCCGCAAAGTACGCGGCAGCCAGGAAGCGCTTCTCCAGGTAAAGTATGGCTCCATGCTGGTGGATGTCAAGGACAAGCCGCTGGAAATGTCTCTGCCCTCGATTGACGTTATTACCATGGATGATCTGGCTAGGTTGGCTGAACGGTATAGCGGCGTGATATTACATGAAGCCCATGGTTTGGTCCATTACTATTTTGTGCAGGGAGACCGGATCATCTACCGGTACATGTTAAACGATGGCGCCGGCGGTTCGCAGGAAGTCTCGCAGCTTCAGTTGGAGGAAAACCTTCAGTTGGGGATGGATCGGGGTGAATTTCAGGTTTATTACCAGCCGATCTTTTCGCTGAAGGATGGCAAGATCACTACCGTGGAAGCTCTCTTGCGCTGGCAGCATCCGCAGCGCGGCTTGATTTCCGCCGGAGAATTCATCTCGGTGGCTGAAAGGACCGGGCTGATTGATAGGATCGGGGAATGGATGTTGCAGGTGGCCTGCACACAGTTTGAGGTATGGCAAAGGGCTGGGATGAACATCAAGCTGGCGGTAAATCTCTCTCAGTATCAATTGGAGAGAGATCCGGCAGAGATCATCTCCAGGGTGCTTCAGAAAACGGGTGTGGACCCGAATGCTCTGCAAATTGAGGTTTCTGAAGCCAATATGACCAGGAATGCATCGGCTGTCCTTCCCGGTCTGCAAAAGTTGAAAAATCTTGGGATTCAATTGTCAGTGGATAATATGGGCAGCCAGTCTTCTCTATCCTCTTTGGATCAATTCCCGATCAACAGCGTTAAAATTGACCGGCTGGTTATTGAAAATATCAATAATCCCGTGAATGCGCTGACCGTTGGGGCAATGATTGATGAGGGTATTAACCGGGGTTTGAACATGGTCGCGGAGGGCGTCGAAACGGAAGAGCAATTGGAATTTTTGCGCTCCCATCTTTGCACCCTGGCCCAGGGCTACTTGCTTGGTCGTCCAGCCCCGGCCGGGGAAGTGACCTTGCTTTTGGAGAAGGGGTTGACTCCTGAGAAACCAAAACCCGCAAAAAGGAAGCCAAGATCCAGGGAGGTTGCCTGATGAATATTCGCTTTATTTCCAGGTTGGCGATCTTTGCTCTTCTTATCCTCGTGCTGACGAGTATTTTGACTGCAGCCGCCGCCTCCAATACCGTCCCTTCCACTCGCCTCACGAATCAAACCAAGCCTATCACCGCAAATGATATCAAGCCTCCTCAATGCGCCGCATTCAACTTGACAGGCATCTTTGTTTGTCCGAAGAATAATTGCACGGCAC
>Ga0326726_10001642_pt1 | contig 20816 bp, 16 predicted proteins | sample MHFenrmetagenome_2_FD_207603 | JGI IMG/M metagenome (GOLD analysis project Ga0326726, IMG submission 207603) | Lab enriched peat soil microbial communities from Michigan Hollow, Ithaca, NY, United States - MHF15MN | ecosystem: Environmental > Terrestrial > Soil > Wetlands > Peat | place: USA... | reverse complement strand
GTACGACGTCCTCGACCCGATCCTCATCGAGGCGTTCCGGCGGCAGCCGCCCGGGTTGAGCCCCATCCAGGCACTCCGGAACGGAATGCGGGAGGTCTTCGACGCGCTGCCGGCAGAGGACGTCGAGGTCATGTGGGAGCGCGCGGACCTCATGAAGGCGGTCCCGGAGCTGCGGGCCACCATGATCGACGAGTTCCTCAGGTCCCTGCAGCTCATGGCCGGGGCGCTCGGGGAACGCGTCGGGTTACCCGCCGACGACTTCGGGGTCCAGACCCTGGTCGCGGCGGCGGCCGGCGTGATGATGGTGGGATGGCTCGGCGGCGACGATCCGCGAACGGACTTCATCGCGCGGGTGGACCGGGCCCTGGACCTGCTGGAGGCCGGCCTGCCGCTGGGGCAGGCATCGCCCGGGCACTAGCGCGCCTCAGCAGCGCCCCGGGCGGATCGCGCCGGTCAGGCAGGCCGCACTCACATCGCGGAGAAGCGATACACGGTCGTCTGCCGGTACTCGCGGCCCGGCCCCAGGATCACCGGCGGAAAGCCCGGCTGATTGACGGCATCGGGGAACTGCTGGGCCTCGAGGCAGAGCCCGCCGAACCGCTCGATCGTCCGGCCCGCCTTGCCGGCGACCGGCACGATCTGGTTCCCGGAATAGAACTGGATCGCCGGCTCGGTGGTGAGGACCTCCAGCACGCGGCCCGTGGGCGGATGGCGCAACCGGGCCGCCGGCCGGAGTTCGCCGTTCCGTGCGTCGAGCACCATGTTGTGGTCGTACCCCAGGGCCGGCGTGGCGGCCAGCTCGCCGATCCGCTCGCCGATCAGGCGCGGTACCCGGAAGTCGACTGGCGTACCTTCGACGGGCGCGATCTCGCCGGTGGGGATGAGGCCGTCGCCCACCGGGGTGTAGTGGCTCGCGTCCAGCCACAGCTCGTGCTCGAGCACTGTGCCCTCGCCGGCGCCGCCGAGGTTCCAGTACGCGTGGTTGGTCATCGACACCGGCGTCGCCCGGTCCGTCGTCGCCCGGTAGTCGATCGAGAGCTCGCCCGCGTCCGTGAGAGCGTACGTCACCGCTACCGACAGCGTGCCCGGGTAACCCTCCTCCCCGTCCGGACTCACGTAGCCGAACCGGACGGACCTCCCGCCGCGCGGACCTTCCTCGATCGCCTCCACGGCCCACGTGACCCGGTCGAAGCTCCGGTCGGGTCCGCCATGCAGGTGGTGCGGCCCGTCGTTCGGGGCAAGCCGGTACGTAGTGCCGCCGAGCGTGAAGCTCGAGTTCCCGATGCGGTTTGCGACCCGGCCGATCGTGCATCCGAGGTACAGCCCGCGGTGTCCCTCGTAGTCCGAGATTGTGTCGAACCCGAGCGTGACGTCCGCCGGGACACCGCCCCGATCGGGCACCCACATCTCCACCAGCCGCGCGCCGTGGTTCGTGAGCCGCGCCGTGTGGCCGCGCCCGTTCGACAGGTCGAGGAAGACCGGCTCGATCACGGGCGCACCGTCGCGGAGGTGCGGGCCGGGGGACGGCATGCGCCCAACCCGGTCACGGGCGCGACGTCTCCGACCTGCCCGGCTGGCCGTAGTAGGCGTTCGGGCCGTGCTTGCGGTGGAAGTGCTTCTCGAGGAGTGCCCCCGGGATCGGGCCGGTGCCAGGAGCCAGTGCGAGCGTCTCGGTTGCTATCGCTGCGACGTGCTCCAGGGCGATGGCGTTCGCGATCGCTCCCTCGGGTGTCTCACCCCATGCGAAGGGGCCGTGGCTCGCGTCCAGGCAGGCTGGTACCTCGGCCGGGTCGATTCCCCCGGTGACGAAGCGTTCGACGATCACGCGCCCCGTGTTCAGCTCGTAGTCGACGGTGGTCTCGTCGTCCGTGAGGAGCCGCGTCACCGGCACGGGCCCGTGGAAGTGATCGGCGTGCGTGGTGCCAAGACACGGGATCTCGCGACGCGCCTGGGCCCAGCTCGCGGCGTGCAGGGAATGCGTGTGGACGATCCCGCCGGCGTGCGGAAACGCCCGGTAGAGCACGAGGTGAGTGGGCGTGTCGGACGAGGGGCGGGCAGCGCCGTCGACGATGCGCCCGTCGTCGAGTGCGACGAGCACCACGTCTTCCGGCCGGAGATGCTCGTACGCCACGCCACTCGGCTTGATCGCGACGATACCCGCGTCACGATCGATGCCGCTCGCGTTGCCGAACGCCAGCACGACGAGCCCGGCCTGCACGAGCTCGCGGTTCACCCGGCATACGCGCTCTCGCAGGTCCGCGTTGCGCACGGCGACCCCGGTTCCCATCGGACGTGGCCGCCCGCTCGCCGGCACGCTCACGCCCGACCCGCCGGCGCCTCCGCTCGCGCGGCGTCTGCGAGCGCCCGGCCGCGCATCGCCTTCAGCCGCTTCATGACGTCATTGCCGCCCCGGCCGAAGTAATCGTGGAGGCCCAGGTACTCCTGGAACAGGGGCTCGTAGGCGGCCTGTCGCGCCCTGTCCGGCACGTACGCCTCGTCCCTGAGGTGCGCCATCCGAGCCGCGGCGTCGGTGATCGTGTCGTACCCGCCGGCCGCGGCTCCGGCAGCGACCGCGCCGAACATCGCAGAGCCGAGCGCCGGCGCCTGCTGCGATGCGCTCACACGGATCTGCCGCCCGGTCACGTCCGCGTAGATCTGCATGAGCAGGCGGTTCCTGTCGGGCAGGCCACCGCACGCCACGATGTCGTTCACCGCAACCCCACCGCGCTCGAACGCATCGATGATCACCCGCATGCCGAACGCGGTGGACTCGATGAGCGCACGGTAGATCTCCGGCGCCCGGGTCGCCAGCGTCGCGCCCACGAGGACGCCCGTGAGGTCCGCGTCCACCAGGACCGAGCGGTTCCCGTTCCACCAGTCGAGCGCCACGAGCCCCGACTCGCCAGGCGTCAGGCGTGCGGCCTCCGCCTCCAGCAGCGCGTGCACGTCCACGTTCCGTTTCCGCGCCGCATCGGCATAGGTGCCGGGCACGCCGTTCTCCACGAACCACGCGAAGATGTCGCCGACGCCGGACTGTCCGGCCTCGAACCCGAAGAGGCCCGGCAGGATACCGTCCTCGACGACGCCGCACATGCCCTCGAAGAGCTTCTCCTCCGGTCCGACGACCATGTCGCAGGTGCTCGTGCCCATGATCGAGACCATCGTCCCGGGCGCCGTGACGCCGACCGCGGGCACCGAGACGTGCGCGTCGACGTTCGCCACGGCGACCGGCGTCCCTGCCCGCAGGCTGGTCCACCCCGCGGCACGGGTGGTGAGCCGTCCCGCCTGCTCCCCGATCGGCCGCGGCGTGCGCGACATCTTCTCGTCGACGACGTGCCTCAGGCGCGGGTCCAGGGCGGCGAAGTACGCGTCCGGCGGGAAGCCCTCGCGCTTCGACCAGAGCGCCTTGTACCCCGCGGTACAGGTGTTCCGCGTCTCCTCGCCGGTGAGCTGCCAGACCACCCAGTCGGCCGCCTCGATGAGCCGATCCGCGGCAGCGTAGACATGCGGCGCCTCGTCGAGGATCTGGAGCGCCTTCGAGAAGAACCATTCCGACGAAATCTTGCCGCCGTACCGCCCGAGCCACGACTCGCCGGCGTTCCGGGCGACCCCGTTGATCCGGTCGGCCTCGGGCTGCGCGGCATGATGCTTCCAGAGCTTCACCCAGGCGTTCGGCTCGGCCCGGAACTCCGGCAGGAGGCAGAGCGGGGTACCGTCGGCCAGGGTCGGAAGCATCGTGCACGCGGTGAAGTCGATGCCGACCCCGATGACGTCGGAGGGATCGATCCCGGTTTCACGGAGCACGGCCGGGACGGCGACCTGGAAGGTCCTGATGTAGTCGTCGGGATCCTGGAGCGCCCAGTCCGGCTCAAGCCGCACAGCTCCGGCGGCGGCGGGCAACGCCTCGTCGATGACCCCGTTCTCGTAGCGGTACACGGCCGAGCCGACCTCGCGGCCGTCGGCCACGTCTACGAGGACAGCGCGGCCGGATTCGGTCCCGAAATCGATGCCGAGTGCGTACTTCGTCATGACCGCCTGCCCTTCCGCTCAGCCTGCCGTCCGCCCATCGACGGGGCGCGGCTCCGCGCGCCTCGCCCCGGGTCACTTCGGTCGCTTCACGCATCATGACGCCTGCCGCCCTGCGATGGGAGACGGTCAGGCGGCCTCGATCACCGCCTGCGTCTCGGCGGACGGGTCGCCCGATCACCAGCGCTGGTGCACCATCGGCGCGATGTCCTCGCGATAGAGGGCCGCGATCCCCTCGACCGCCGCGTCCGAGAGCGACGGCAGGTCCGAGGCGGCGGCGTTGGCGGCCGCCTGGGCCTCGGTCCTCGCGCCCGGGATCACCGTGCTCACCGCATCGTGCTCGAGAATCCAGCGCAATGCCTGCTGGCTCATCGGCACGTCCGGCTCGAGCAGGCCGCGGAGGCGCTCCACGGCGGCCAGGCCACGCTCGTAGTCCACGCCGGCAAACGTCTCGCCGACGTCGAACGATTCGCCATGCCTGTTGTACTGCCTGTGATCGGTCTCCTCGAAGCGCGTGTCGCGCTTCAGCTTGCCCGTGAGCAGGCCCGATGCGAGAGGCACCCGCACGATGATGCCGACGTCGCGGTCCATCGCCAGCGGCAGGAGCCGTTCGGCGGGACGCTGGCGGAAGACGTTGAAGATCACCTGGATGGTGGCGAGGTTCGGGTACTCGAGCGCCTTCAGGCCCTCCTCGACGCGCTCCACGCTCACGCCGTAGTGCGCGATGGCGCCCCCGGCGCGCATCTCGTCGAGGTAGCCGAACAGGTCGGGGTGGTAGTACGCATCGGTCGGCAGGCAGTGGAGCTGAACGAGATCCAGCGTCTGCAACCCCAGGTTCTCGCGGCAGCGGTCGACCCAGGCCTGGAAGTTGGCACGCGTGTAGTGCCGCATCTCGATCGGCGCACGCCTGCCGATCTTCGTGGCGACGTAGAGTCGCTGCCCGGAGCGCTCGCGCAGCAGCTGCGCGATAAGGCGCTCGCTTCGCCCGTCGCCATACGTGTCGGCCGTGTCGAAGAAGGTCACGCCGTTGTCCGCTGCCGCATGCAGCGCCCGAAGGCTGGCGGCGTCGTCCACCTCCCCCCAGCCGCCGCCGATCGCCCAGGCACCGAAGCCGATCTCGCTGATCAGGTACCCGGTCTTCCCGAGCCGTCGATATCGCACCTGCCCACCTCCCACAACGCGGTCCGCCATCGCGCAGCCCGGCGCACATTGCCACCTGCCGTGCAGGGTAGACCGATCCGGGCGGAAACGAGGATGCCTCGCGTCCTACCCCTCGACAGGCGACCGCGCCCGGCCTGCGACGACCGCCCGGGCGTCGAGCGCGGCACGCACGCGGGCCGCGAACTCACCTGCCGTATAGGGCTTTAGGACGAGCTCCACGCCCTTGGGCAGCACACCACGATCGGCGATCGCATCCGCGGTGTATCCGGACGCATACAGGACGGCCGCCTCCGGATGCAGGTCCCGGACGGCGCGCACCACCTCGGGACCCACCATGCCGGGCATGATCACGTCGCTCACGATGAGCTCGATGGGCTCCGGATACGACCGCGCGATCTCTACGGCCCCCATGCCGTCGCGAGCGTCGAGGACTCGATACCCGAGGCTCGTGAGGACCTTGCGGCCGAACAGGGCAATCGGCGCCTCGTCCTCGACGAGCAGCACGGTCTCCGTCCCCCTGGACGAAGCGGCCGCCGCGGCTCGCGGGACTGCAACCGGAACGTCGAGCGCCTCGGGCAGGCGGATCTCCACGGTGGTCCCCTCGCCCGGGACCGATCGCAGGCTGACCTTGCCGCCCGACTGGGTCACGAAGCCGTACACCATGGCAAGGCCGAGGCCCGTGCCCTTGCCCTTCTGCTTGGTCGTGAAGAACGGTTCGAAGACAAGGTCCTGCAGGTCCGAGGGAATGCCGACGCCGGTGTCGGCGACCGTCACGACGATCTCGGCCGGGCCGCCGGCGCCCGGCGCAGGGTCGGCGGGTGCGACGCGGCTCGTCGCGATCGAGAGCGTGCCGCCCGAGGGCATTGCGTCGCGGGCGTTCACGGCGAGGTTCAGCATTGCCTGCTCGAACTGGCCGGGGTCGACGTTGATCGCGGCATCCTCGGCGTCCGTCCGGACGACCACCGCGACATCCGATCCGAGCAGGCGCTGCAGCATCGGCAGGATCGAGGCCAGGAATCGCGACACGTCGATCGATCGGGGCTGCAGGACCGAGCGGCGGGCGAACGCGAGGAGCTGCCGGGTGAGATCGCCGCCGCGCACGACAGCCGACGAGATGGTGCGCGCGTACTCCTGCAGCTCCGGATCCTCCGCCCCTTCCTCGATGAGCTCGGCGAACCCCCCGACCGCCGTCAGGGTGTTGTTGATGTCGTGGGCAATCCCGCCGGCGAGCTGGCCGACGGCCTCCATCTTCTGTGCCTGCCGGAGCTGTGCCTCGAGCGCGGACCGCTGCGTGACATCGATGACCTGGACGATCCGTCCGCGGGGCCGCGCCCTGTCGTCGTACAGGATCGCGGTGTGGAGCTCCACCAGGACCCGCCGGCCGTCGCGGGTCTCCCCGCGCGCCACCTCGCCCTGCAGAGCCTCCCCGACGAGCGCGCGCTCGATTCGCCATCGCAGCTCGGCTGCCGCACCGTCACCTCCAGGGAGGGGCAGCCGGCGACCCACCACCTCGTCCGGCGCCCACCCGAAGAGTCGTTCGGCCGCAGGATTCCAGACGGTCACGACGCCGTCCGCATCGAGCGCGATCGTCGCGACCGGGGATGAGCTGATCATCCGTCCGAGCGTCTGCGCCGTCCGGCTGAGCCGCTTCTCGGCCGAGATGCGCGCCTCGATCTCGCGACCCGCCGCCTCGAGGGCGAGCGTGAGCCGCACGCCCGCGAACCAGGTGAGGCCGAGCGCGAATGCCGAGACGAGCCCAAATGCCGCGATGGCGAGCATCGGCTGATCGGCGCCGAGGTGGTTCGGCGGAATGCCGAGCTCGGCAAGCGCGACGCTCGTGGTCGACACGACGACGGCCGCGATGTAGGCAGCCATCTTCGCCCACCCGCCCAGGTACGGCTGCACGAGCCCGATGCCGATGATCGGCAGCACGATCGCGAAGGCAATCCCGATGACGTACAGGCTGGCCAGGAGCACCGCCTCGACGTCGATGAGCGCGCAGACGAGCACGAGCACCGGGACACTGTCGCGCCGGTTCGAGATCACCAGGACGACGATGGCGCCCGGTACGACCACCGTGACAAGCCACGAGATCAGGACGTTGCCATGGGCCGGCTGCGCGATCTGGGCCACGGCGCTCAGGCCGATTGCCGCCAGCCCGCAGCAGACGAGGAAGATCCGCAGGCCCCTGGTCTGAACCGACGGGCGACGCGCGGCCGGGAGTTGCGGGACGCTCATGACAGCCACGGGCAGGATAGTGCACCCGCCCGATATCAGGTGCCACCCGCGGGATCGTACCGGTGGGCGCGCCGGACCCACCGGATGGCATCGAGCCTGATTCCCTCGAACCCCAGGGCGGACGGCGATGCCACTCTCGGCCCGGGCGGTGCGCGCCGGCAGCCACGGGCCGGGCGCCCCGCACTACTATCGTCGCGCCGGCCGGGCGGATCGGCGGCCTCCATGGAGACGCGCACGCCCTATGCTTCGCTCCGGGCTCACACGACGGCTCGTGACGGCGGCAATCGCGGCAACGCTCGTGCTGTCGTGCGGCGCGGCGGCTCCGGTCACCTCACCACCGGCAGGTGGGCGTACGCCCGTTTCGCCGACCGGGCCCGTGCCGATCTCTCCCGTGCCGGCCTCGACGTCATCGCCGGCTCCCGTGCCGCTCGCGTCGGCGAGCCCTGCGGGTGCTGCGACGGCGGGACGGTCGGCCGCAGCGAGCCCGCTGGCGAGCGCCGATCCATCCGTGCCGCTGCCGCCCCCCGATACGGTGGTCGACGCAGGGACGTGCAGTACGGTGGGCGTGTGCTCGACCGTGGCCGTCCGCATCTGGTCGTCCGTGCCGTACACGCCGCCGGTGCGGTGCACCGCCGCGGGCGCGACGTGCCGGCTCCGCATGGACGTGTTCGCCCCCGTACGGGCCGGCGGCTGGCCGCTCGTGGTCATGTTGCCGGGGGGACCCCAGCCGCCGAACTCCTACGGCTACGCCCGCCAGGTCGGCCTGTCGCTCGCCGGGCAGGGTGCGGTCGTCATGGTCGCCGGGTGGCGCCAGGCTCCTGAATACGGCGGCGGCTACCCGGGCTCATTCCGGGACATCGCGTGCGCGATCGGCGTCGCCCGCATGACCGGGCCGTCCTACGGCGCCAGTCGGGACCACGTCGTCCTCGCTGGCCACTCGCTGGGCGGCTGGGCGGCTGCGGTGATTGCACTCACGGACACCCCGTACACGCCGGCCGCTGGATCGTGCAACGCGACATCGGGCTCGCTGCGTCCCGATGCGCTCGTGACGCTGAACGGCTCGGTCACCGAGGTCGTCGCGTGGAAGACCAACGTCGAGCGCGTCACGGCCTTCCTCGGTGGCGACCGGGCTGCTAGGCCAGACGCATGGGCGGCGTCGGACCCGTATGCGCTGGCACGAAGCCACCCGGCGAGTGCCGGGCACGTTGCCATCACGATCGTCCAGGGCGAGGCGGACACGACGGTCGAGCCGGACGTGGCCCGCGAGTTTCACGCCGTGCTCGAGGCGGCCGGCCTGGAGAGCCGGCTCGTGCTCGTGCCGAAGGCAGGCCATGTCGACCTGCTGGCCGCCGGGGGGGCGATCGAGGCGATCATCCAGGCGGCACGCGAGCCCTGATCGCGGTCGTCCGGCGGGAACGTCGCGACGTCGAACCGCGCCGCATGATGCCGGGGGCCGCCTCGAGCCAGCGCTCATCCGCGGTTCGTAACCGATCGGACAGGGATGGCGAGCGAGGCTTGCGGCATGAACGCACGCAGCCGGACCGACCCGCGCCGCCGCGGGCACGCGAACGGCCCCGCCAGGCCCGAAAGGATCGCGCCATGACCTCCATTGCCATTCCGCGCCGCCACACCGGCGCAGGGCTGAACCAGCGCATCGCGGCACTCGCAAGAGGCAGGGCCGAGGACGCTCCCTGGGTGAGACCGGCACTGCTCGGCCTCGTCGCGCTCGCCGCACTGGTGAACCTGGCGAACCTCACCCTGAACGGCTTCGCCAACACCTACTACGCCGCGGCGGCCCTGGCCGGCTCCCAGAGCTGGACCGCCTGGTTCTTCGGCTCGATCGACGCGGGCAACTTCATCACGGTCGACAAGCCCCCCCTGTCGACCATGGTCCTGGGACTCTCCGTACGGCTGTTCGGCCTGAGCTCCGCGAGCGTCCTGCTACCCCAGGCCCTCATGGGCGTCGCGACGGTGGTCGTGCTCTTCCTGGCAGTCCGCCGGTCGTTCGGCCCGGTCGCCGGTCTCATCGCGGGCTTAGTGATGGCGCTCACGCCGGTCGCGGCACTGATGTTCCGCTTCGACAACCCCGACGCGCTGCTCACGATGCTGCTCGTGCTTGCGGCCTACGCGTTCGTGCGCGCGCTCGAGAACGGCCGCCTGCGCTGGCTCGTCGTCGCGGCACTGATGGTCGGACTGGCGTTCAACACCAAGTACCTGCAGGCGTACCTCGTCCTGCCCGCGTTCATCCTGACCTGGGCGATCGCCGGACCGGGCGGCCTGCGCCGGCGGTTCGGCTCCCTCCTGGTTGCCGCAGTCTCGCTCATCGTCGCGAGCGGGTGGTGGGTGCTCGCAGTCGAGCTGGTGCCCGCGTCCGCACGACCGTTCATCGGCGGGAGCACATCGAACTCCGCCCTCGACCTTCTCTTCGGATACGACGGCCTCGCCCGGATCCTTGGCGGCGACGGTGCGGGATCCGATGGCGGTGGCGGCTCACCGACGTTCGCCGGCACGGCCGGGCTATTCAGGCTGTTCAACTCCCAGCTCGGCGGCCAGATCAGCTGGCTCCTCCCGTTCTCGCTCGTGGCCCTCGTCGGCGGCCTGACGATGCGCCTCCGCGCAGCGCGCACCGATCGCGCACGCGCCGGATACCTCGTCTGGGGCCTCTGGCTGGCCGTGACCGGCCTGGTATTCAGCCTCATGTCGGGCACGATCCACGCCTACTACGCCGTGGCGCTCGCCCCCGCCATCGCCGCCCTCGTCGGGGCAGGGGTGGTCGAGGGGTGGTCCCTTCACTCAAGGTTCCGCCTGGGTGGCGCGGCTCTCGCCCTTGCGATCGTGGCGACCGCGTGGTGGGCCATGCAGCTGCTCCAGCGCAGCCCGGATTTCGCTCCAGGGCTCGGACTCGGCGCGCTGGCGACCGCGACACTCTGCGGGCTCGTCATCTCCATGCCCGCGAGTGACCGCCTGCGACGTGTCCAGCTCGCCGCGGCCGGCGTTGGGGTGGCCGCGATGCTCGCCGGCCCGGCCGCCTACACGCTCGAGACCATGGCGACGGCCAGGAGCGGCGCGGATCCGGCCGCCGGCCCGACCGTCACCGCGATGGACGCGATGCGCGGCAACGGTGGTCCAGGCGGGCTGGTCGCCCAGTCGGGCGGGGCGCGCCCCGCGATGCCCGCGGGAGCCCTGCCGCCGGACGGTGGCCCCCCGGCCGTGGGCGGTTCTGCCGGGTTCGGCGGAGGCCCAGGCGCCTCGTCCGTGGACTCATCGTTGCTGAGCTACCTGGTCTCACATCGCGGGACTGCGACGTGGATCGTGGCGGTACAGTCGTCCAACGAGGCTGCTTCAATCGAGCTGGCGACCGGACTTCCGGTCATGGGCATGGGAGGGTTCACCGGCTCGGACCCGGCGCCCACGCTCGAGCAACTCACGGCATACGTCGCATCGGGCCAGCTCCGGTACATCATCGTCGGAGGCTCAGGCGGAGGTCCGGGTGGCTCGTCGAGCCGGTCCGAGATCGACGCGTGGGTCGCGTCCGTCGGCACCGCCGTCGACTACGGTGGCAGTAGCGGAACCACGCTGTACGACCTGTCGGGCGCCGCCGTCAGCGCCTGATGCGGTTGCGACCGTCGCCGGCTCCTGCTCGGCCGGCGGCACCGCCGGCTCCCGCTCGGCCGGCGGCACGGACTCAGAGCCCGAGCACCTTGAACGCGAGGTGGCGGCCCTTGCCCTGATCGAAGACGAAGCCGAACCAGATCGACATGACAGCATCCACCAGGCTCGCATGCTCCGGGCCGCCGAGCCATATCGGGCGGAAGCCCACGTCGGCGATCAACCGCTCCACCGTGACCCGGCTCGGGCCGTCCGGACCCGCGAAGAACATGTCCGCGGCGGTGCCGTCGAAGGTCGGATCCGCCAGCACTTCCCAGCCGAAGCAATTGAAGGCCCGATAGGCATGGGCGGTCGGGGCAACCTTCGCCAGTGCGGCCAGGCTGTTCACGGGGCCGTCGCCGCCGAGCCTGTTCGTCGCGTCGATGACGATCTTGCCCCGCAGTCCCGGCCCGCGGAGATCCGCGAGCAGCCCCGCCATCGCGACTCCCGGCACGGCGAACACGACGACACCGGCGTCCTCCGCGGCCTCGCGGATCGAGACGGCGGCCACTGCCCGGCCGAGCTCGCCCACGAGCGCGGTGGCCCGCGGGCCCGACGGGTCGCGAACGCCGAGCAGCACCCTGTGGCCAGCCGCCGCCCATTTGCGGGCAAGCGTCCCGCCGACATTGCCCGCTCCCATCACGGCAACGGTCATAGAGGGCATCTCGACTCCTCCGAGAGAACCTGCGTGGCCCAGCAAACCTGATCGGCGGACTATGCCACGTCACGACCGTGGGGGGATTTCGACCTGCGCCATGGAGGAGCCGGACCGCCGCGGAGGCGGCGGATCAATCGACCGTGAACGATCCCACGCCGCCCCGGAACGAAATGTCCACCCGGTTCGATGCCACGGACCAGTCAGGCGAGGCGTACCCCGCCCCGGCCGGCGGGAAGCGCCGCGTGTCGACGTGCGCCCCGCCCACGGCCATGGTTCCGAGCACCCTGGCGGCAACACCGTCGGGCACGTGCAGCACGACGCTCGCGGCGCCCGACTGAACGTCCACCCTCGTTTCCCCGGCCGCGCGCGGCAGCGCCACGATCGTCTCACTCGCACCGGTCTCGAGGTGCAGGTCGGTCAGCAGCGTCTCGGCCAGGTCCAGGCGGCTCGTGCTCGCCCCGCCGTAGACCGACAGGCTCAGCGGCACGTCGCGGGTCACCCCGACCTGCCAGCGGAAGCCGCCCCACCCGAACCCCCACCAGCCGTGCTCGGGCTCGCTGCGCAGGCGCACACGGCCGCCCGTCCCGCCGTCGTATCGAACGCCGCCCTCGAACCTGCCGTCGACGAGACGACCCGGCGCCGCAGGCCCGACGCTCAGGCTGCCCGCCCCGAAGTCGATACGGACCTCCGCGCGCGGCGCTCCCGCGAGGTCGAGCGCGAGTGTGCGGACGGCGGGACCGCGCCCGGGCCGGACCGCGTCCACGAGGACGCCGATCCCGAGCGCGATGAGGAGGAGCGGCCACCAGCGGGCGATGACGTCGCCGGCGTCGAACGTGCCGCCGCTCAGGTTGTCCACGAGGAACAGCGCGCCGATGGCGATGAGGACAAGGGGCCAGATGAGCCAGCCGATCCGTGGCATTCGTCTCCCTCCAGGTGCGCTTCTCAGGCGAAATCGACGCTGCGACCGCCGCCGTGAAGCCGGCCACCCCCCGGGCGGTCGATCATCCGGTGATACGCCCCGGCCTGGCCTGAGGCCGATCCGCCGGCCCGATGCCGGGATGTCCGGCTGGGACCGCACGGACAGCCCGATTGTGCGCCTTCCGCGCGATCCGTCGGTCAACCCAGCCGGCCTGGCCGGCCTTCAGGCGGGTTGCGCCGTACCGCGCGACTCCTCCAGCGCGAGCGCCACGCCCAGGACGGTCCGGTCGTCGCGCCCGGCGATCTGCAGGTTCCCGATGGAGATCGCCGGCCACCCCAGGAAGTTGAATGGCCTCGTGAAGTGCGTGAGCGCGTCGCGGACGTCGGGCTCCCAGCAGCCGACCGATGGTGGCTCGATCGACAGCGTGGGGCTCACCACGACATCGGCGGCCGGCTCGATCCGGGCGCGCTCCCTGAGGGCACGGAGCGAGACGATGGCATCGGCGTACGCGGAGCGCGGGACCCGGCCTGCGGCGTCGAGCTTCACCTGCAGCGCCGGGCCGTAGCGATCGCGGAGTTCCGGGAACCACATTCTGTGCGTGCGTGCGGCCTCGTACAGGAACACCGGCATGAGGTCCGTCGACGGGACCGGCAGCGTGACCCGGTCCACGAGCGCGCCGAGGCCAGCCAGCTCCTCCTCGACGCCGGTCGGCGCGAGCACGCCGACCCTGATGCCCGACAGTCGCGGCCGGGGCACGTCCTGCCCGCTCAGGACCGCGTACACGAGGGCGCAATCGCGCACCGTCCGTGCCATCGGTCCCACCGTGTCGCACGACGGTGCAAGCGGGAACACGCCGCGGGTTGGCACGAGGGCGTGCGGCGTCTTGAAGCCGACGACGTCGCAGCACGCCGCAGGGATGCGTACCGACCCACCGGTGTCGGTACCGAGCGCGATCGTGGCCTGGCCGTCGGCCAGCGCGGCGGCGTTGCCCCCGCTCGACCCGCCGGCAACCCGACCGGGACGGACCGGGTTCGCAACCGTCCCCCAGTGGGGGTTCTGGCTCGTCGTACCCCACGCAAACTCGTCCATGTTCGTCTTCCCGACGACGATCGCCCCGGCCGCCTCGAGCGCCCGAACCGCTGCGGCCGTGCGGGCGGGCACGCGATCGACGAGGATCGAGGAGCCCGACGTGGTGCGCACGCCGGACACGTCGATCAGGTCCTTCACCGCCAGGGGCACGCCCGCCAGCGGACCCGCGGGTCGGCGCGATGCCCGCCGGAACGCCCGCTCCGGGCAGGTCGTGATGAACGCCCGTCCTGCCGCGCGGAACTCGATGCGGGACAGGAACGCCTCCGCGACCTCGATGGCAGCGATGTCGCCGCGCCTCACGGCCTCGGCAATCTCACCTGCCGACCGATCCACGATGGCATCCCCGACCACCACCTGCTCCCGCTCCTCTCCGGCGCCCTGCTCCCGCTCCACTCCGTCGCCTCCGCGAGGTTGCAGCCCATGCTACCGGTCGCGCTTGACCGCCGCGGTCGGCGACCTATGCTGCCCACCACGCAGCTGGAAGGAGGTCATGGTGCCATTCCCGCACACTCCCGGAGGATCGAGGCGGACCGCGCAGCGAGGGCACGCAGCGCGAACCGCCCTGTCGGCAGGGATCGTCGCCGCATGCCTCGCGCTGGCCCTGCCGGGCGTGGCGGCCGCCGCGCCCCGGGGGCAGGTCTTCACGCGCACGCTCGCCGCGCTCCCGGTGCCGGCGTGCCTCGCCGGCCAGCTGTCGGCGCGCGTCGTGGGCTGGCAGGGCGCGGCCGGGAGCAGGATCGCCGACGTCGAGCTGGTCAACACGTCCTTCGTCCACTGCAGTCTCCGTGACCTGCCGGGCGTCCAGCTCGTGAGCGCGCATGGCGCCGTGATGATCAACGGTCCGGCGCCATCGACGACGGCCCACACGCACGGGATCGTTCCTCTCGGCTTCCTGAAGACCGAGGTGAGCGACAGCAACTACTGCGGCCCGGCGTTCTCGCGGCCGGTCACGCTGGCGTTCGTCCTGCCTGCGGCCGCGGGGCGCGTCGTCGCGGTGCCCGCCTCGCCGACCGACGCGGGAGGCGTGCCGTCATGCCTGGGCGCTCCAGGCTCGGCCGGCAACATCTCGATGCACGCGTGGCATCCATGAACTGCAGTGCAGGGCGGGCGCAGGCACCTGTCGCGTGGATGACCCCCGCCGCGTGTCCGGGTGGACTCGCCATTTCGTCGGGACTCGGATAGCCTGCCGGCACAGCGAGCCGCGGAGGGAACGACGTGTCAGCGCAGCAGCGGGATGGATCCGGGCCGGATGTCGAGGCGATCGACGGTCAGGACGACGTGGAAGGGCATTCGCTCATGGAGGAGTTCGCGCGCGATTCCGCTCGCGATCGGGCGCGGGAGGCGGACCGGTGGTCTCGCCAGGAACAGCTCGCCCGCCGCGCGAGCGGGCGTCCGGGCCTGCGGCAGCGCGTACGGAAGCTGCTGCGGGACGGATAGTCCCCGTCGGGAGATCGCAATGGAGGCGCCTTGTACCAGCTGCTGATCTACGACGTCGTCGAGGACTACGTGGAGCGCCGTGTCCCGCTTCGCGAGGCCCACCTGGCGCGCGTTCGCCAGGCGCATGAGCGGGGAGAGATGCTCCTCGCGGGGAGCTTCGGCGAGCCCGTCGAGGGTGCCCTCCTTCTCTTCCGGTGCCCTGATGCTTCGATCCCGGAGGCATTCGCGCGGGAGGATCCCTACGTCAAGGCGGGCATCGTGACCGCCTGGCGGGTCAGGCAATGGAACGAGGTGCTCACCCAGGGCTGACAGGCCCAGGGCTGACAGGCCCAGGGCTGACAGGCCCAGGGCTGACAGGCCCAGGGCCGACCCGGTCGCCGCCGGCGGCCGCCGTCCGCTCGTGGAGCGCGTCGGCGATGAACGCGGCGGCGGCGACGGCCGCGCGAAGCCGGCCGTGTGCGCCGTGCTGGAAGAGTCGCAGCTCCAGCGACCGCGACCAGCCGCGGTCGGGCGTCGAGACGGCGGCTCGGACCTGCGTGTTCGTCCCGTCCGGCCACGCTGCGAGCGCGACGCCGATCTCGACCGCGGCGTCCTCCGCGGCGTCCCTGGCCGAGTCCTGTAGCCGGGCTGCGAGTGAGTCCCCGGTCGTCCCCGGGCCGAGCACGGTCGATCGCTCGAGAACGGGCAGGTCGCCGAGCAGGACAGCCAGCGCTCCCGAGGTCCCGGCCTCCACGGTTGCCAGGCGCACGCCGGCCGACGCGGCGGCGCGCGCGACCACGCCCGCCCACGATTCCTCGCCCTCCGCGCGGACGAAGCCCGAGAGGATCTCCTGCACGCTGGCCGCCGTCGACTCCAGCAGCCGGCCGGCAGGCAGGACGAGGCGGCCGTCCGCGTCGGTCACGTCCACCGCAGAGATCCTCACGTCGAGCCAATCGGCGCGCGCATACGTCGCGACGACCGGATTCGCGGCCCTGAGCATGGTCTCGCCGAGCAGCTCGGCGACCACCGACTCGCCGATGCCGTAGGTGCGCAGCGTCCTGACCACGCGGCCGTCGCCGAGCCCACGGTCGCGAAGTCGGGGCAAGACCCAGTCCAACCACATCGGACGCATCTCGCGCGGCGGGCCGGGCAGGAGCACCGCGACGCGGCCGTCCGGTCGATCCACCCACCAGCCCGGCGCGGTTCCATTCGGGTTGGGAATGGACGTCGCCGAGGGGATGCGCCAGGCCTGCTTCAGGTTCACGGCGGGCAACGGCATGCCGCGGCGAACGAACAGGGCACGCAGGGCGTCCTCGAGCTCCGGGTCCACCTCGGGCACTTCGTCGATCGAGCCGGCAAGCGCCTCGCGCGTGAGGTCGTCCGGCGTCGGACCCAGGCCTCCCGTCGCGACCAGGAGGTCCACCGTGGCCAGTGCCTCCCCGAAGGACGCCCTGACGAGGGGCAGGTCGTCGGGCAGCGCGGTGATCCCACGAACGGCGACGCCGGCCTCGGCGAGCCGGCGCGCCAGCTCGCCGCCGTTCGTGTCCTGCGTCTCGCCTGCCGTCAGCTCGCTGCCGACCGCGAACAGTGCCGCGGTCAGAATGCGGCGGGTCGCGGCGGTGCCTTCCGCTCCTGTCGTCACGGTCGCACGATACGTGAATGCGCGCCTGGAGGCTGGCGCACGACCGCGGCATGGCCCGCGCGGCGTTGACCTCGCCGCCTCCGTGGCTTATCCTCGATAATCGATGATAGGCGGGTCGGGAGCCCTGGCGATCGGCCCTATCTCGCCACGTGGGCGAGAGCGTGCGCCCTCCACCGCCGGTGCGGACAGGATGGCCCGAGGCCGGACCCGGAAGGGAGCAGCATGAGCCAGCTCGATGTCTTCAGGCTCGACGGGCGCGTCGCGCTCATCCCCGGAGGCGGCGGCGCGATCGGCTCGGCCATGGCGGCTGCGCTGGCCGGGGCCGGCGCGACGGTGACCGTCATCGATCAGACCGTGGAACGCGCCGAGGCAGCCGCAGCGAAGGTCCGCGAGGCCGGCTCACAGGCGCTCGCCCTGGCCGCCGACGTGACCGATCCGGGCGATTGCGATCGGGTAGTGGCCGAGACGCTCGGCCGTTTCGGACGCCTGGACATCATCCTGAACGCCGTCGGCGGCGGGGCAGGCAAGGTCCTGTTTCCTGCCGAGGAGTACCCCGCCGACGCCTGGGACTGGATCTACGAGCTCAACGTGCGCAGCACGCTCTGCGCGACGCAGGCGGCGGCCAGGGCCATGATCGCCGCCGGCCGCGGCGGGCGCGTCCTGAACATCTCGTCGGTCCGCGCTGCGCTCGGGATCAACGCGGGATACTCTGCCTACGTGGCGGCCAAAGGGGCGATCAGCTCGCTCACGCGCCAGTGGGCGACCGAGTGGGCGAAGTACGGCATCACGGTGAATGCCATCGCGCCGACCTTCGTCGATACCCCGCAGGTCGCGATGCTGCTCGACGATCCCGCTTTCAAGGCCGGAATCGTCGGCCGGATCCCGCTCGGCCGTATCGGCGGGACGGGAGACCTCACCGGGGCCGCCCTGTTCTTCTGCTCCGATGCCTCGTCGTTCGTCACCGGCCAGATCCTGGGGATCGACGGCGGCCTGACCGCAACGCAATAGCCCGACAAGGAGCCACTGCCATGGAGCGGGTGACCGATAACGTCTGCACGGAGACGAAGCTCCGCGGCTGCAACCCGAGCTTCGTGACGACGTCGGACGGAGTCGTCGTCATCGACACGCCTCAGCTCCCGACCCGCGCCGTGGCCATGCGACGAGAGGCCGAGTCGGTCGGCCCCATCCGGTACCTCATCAACACCGAGCATCACGTCGATCACATCTTCGGGAACTACTTCTTCAAGGGCGCCGGCACGGTCGTGAACCACCAGGGCGTGTATGACAACTTCATGGTGGTCGGCAAGGACCTGGATCCGTTCGCGTATGCGGCGGAGGCGATCCCGACGGACGATCCCGAAGGGGCCGCCCTCTTTCCCGACAGGGACATCTACTACGCCGATCCGAACAAAGGCACGGTCGTCTTCACGGGCGACCTGACCCTCCGGGTCGGGCGTCACACGTTCCATCTGCTGCACACGCCGGGCCACACCCCGGGACAGCTCGCGGTGTACATCCCTGAGGAACGGGTCGTGTTCACCGGAGACACGATCTTCTCCGGATGCCAGACCTGGCTCATGACCTCGGACGTGGAGCAGTGGCTGGTCGCCCTCGAGCGAATCAGGGGCCTCGACGTCGACCACGTCGTCCCGGGCCATGGGCCCGTGACGACGAAGAAGTACCTCGACACCCAGCGGTCCGTGCTGATGGAATGGAAGACCGCGGTGGCGGTTGCGGTGGCAAAGGGCTGGACGCGCGAGGAGACGATCGAGCGCGTGAGCTTCGCCGATCGCTGCCCGGTGGACATCGGGCAGGGCTACATGATGAGCCACATCCAGACGCTGAACGCCGCCTCGCTGTACGACAAGCTCACCGGCGCCCGGCCCGGCGGCTGATCCGCCTACCCTGCGGCGGGCGCCGGGGTCTCGACGTGCGCGTCAGCGCGACCTGCCCCGGCCGGTGCGACGGCTCGAACCCCGCCTGCTGCGCCTGGCGCCAGGCACAGCGTCACGCACGGCCGCTGGCGACCTCGTCGGCACGACTGCGGCCCGCGAGGAGGATGAGATCCTCGTGCAGCTCGAACCAGACGCTGTGGTAGCTGTCGACGCGAGGCGAGGCGACGTAGCGTTGATCCCCGCCTCGGGCCGCATGGGCCGCGCGGTCCAGCCGCTGGCGATAGGCGGCCAGGCGCGGCAGCCCGGCCTCGAGCGGTATCAGCCATGCGCACGCATCCGCGTGCAGCGCTGCCAGGTCGCCGAGAACCCTGGCGTCGTAGGCCGCGTCCGAATGGTCGTTGAACGTCTGGGCGCCGTCGACCTCTCGCATCTGCCAGGCTGTCGCCGTCTCCTTCATCCGGTGGTCGAGGGCAAGGAACGCGTCGAGCGCGATGTCGGCGGCCCCGGTTCCCCAGGCCTGCGCGTCGGCCGCGATTCGCTCCCTGCCGGCATCCCGGCCGTCGGGGCTGAGCCGGTACGAGCCGGCCGAGACCCGGGCCAGCCCGTCGGCGACGAGCCGGTCGAGCACGGCGGTCACCTCGTCGCTGGTGGACAGGACCGCTGACGCAAGGCCTACGGGCGTCGCATAGCCCTTCACGAGGAGCACGCGGAGAACGTCATCTGTCGTGACCGCCCTCGGCGCCGTCGCGGCGTCGGCGGGTCTGACGGTTGTCCCCTCGTCGCCAGGCGGCTCTTCACCGATCGGAATGCCCAGCTCGTGTGCCCAGCCGAGGAGCACTGCCGCTTCCGGGACGACCGATGCGACGCCGGCGGCGGTTCCCGCGAAGACCTCGCCAGTCGTGCCGTCGATCGTGATCGTCTCGCCGGCTGCCAGCGTCCGGTCGCCGATCACGACGGACGACTCGCCGACCAGGACCGCGGACGCGCCGACCACTGCGGGGATGCCCCACCCACGTGCCACGACGGCCGCATGGCTGGCGAGCCCTCCCGTGGCCGTGAGGACGCCGGCGGCCCTTGCCATGCCGTGGACGTCGTCGGGCGACGTCTGCGCCCTGACGAGGATCACGGTCCGGCCGGCCTCGGCCGCCGCGACGGCCGCGTCGGGCGAGGTCACGATCTCGCCGCACGCCATGCCCGGCGACGCCGGCAGGCCCGTCGCGAGCGCCGGCCCGGCGTTGCCCCGCTTCGTGGTCGTCTTCGGCGGATCGGCCAGGATCCCGGCGACACGCCGGACGGCCTCGGCGCGCGACAGGGGGAAGCCCGGATCCCGGGCCATGTCGGTGGCGATCCGCAGCGCCGCCTGCGGGCTCCGCTTGCCGACGCGGCACTGCAGCATCCAGAGCCTGCCGTGCTCGATCGTGAACTCGATATCACACAGGTCCCGGTGATGGCGCTCGAGGCGCGCGGCATTCGCGCGAAGCGCGGCTGCGACCTCCGGCAACCGCTCGCCGAGGACCGCGATCGGCTCCGTACGGTGGGTGCCGGCCACGACGTCCTCGCCCTGGGCGTTGAACATCACGTCGCCGTACAGGACCGGCTCGCCGGAGGCCGGGTTCCGGGTAAACAGGACCCCCGTGCCCGAATCGACGCTGCGGTTGCCAAACACCATGGCCTGCACGGTGACGGCGGTGCCGAGCCCGTCGGGGATGCCTTCGCGCTTGCGGTAGGTCCTTGCCCTATCCGAGTTCCAGGAGCGGAACACGGCCTCGATCGCCGCGCGCAGCTGGGCCCAGGGGTCCTCCGGGATCGTGTCGGCGCCGACGATGTCCCTGAACATGGCCTCGAAGCGCGAACGGCAGTTCGCCGCGAACTTCGGGCTGCGTGCCGCGGCCGCCAGGCCGGCCGTCGTTGCCTCGTTCAGGCCAAGGTTCAGGATCGTGTCCATCATGCCCGGCATCGACACGGGCGCCCCGGAGCGGACGCTCACCAGCAACGGGTCGGCCGGGTCCCCGAAGCGATGTCCTGCCTGTTCCTCCATCCCGGCCATGTGCTCGCGCAGCTCGAGGTCCAGGCCGGCGGGCCAGCCGCGCGCGAGGTACTCGTTGCATGCCGTCGTGGTGATCG
>Ga0326726_10001641_pt1 | contig 20834 bp, 19 predicted proteins | sample MHFenrmetagenome_2_FD_207603 | JGI IMG/M metagenome (GOLD analysis project Ga0326726, IMG submission 207603) | Lab enriched peat soil microbial communities from Michigan Hollow, Ithaca, NY, United States - MHF15MN | ecosystem: Environmental > Terrestrial > Soil > Wetlands > Peat | place: USA... | reverse complement strand
CGAGCGGGATCTACATCGACGCCGACGACAATCTGTTCGTGGCCGACTCGGAGTCGACGGACGCGCCGACGAAGGGCCTGGACCTGTCGCACCCGGGGTGGCAGCGCGGCATTCGGATCGGCAGCGCAAGAGACGGCACGGTGAGGTACTTCATCCCGGATCCCGAGCCGCAGGGCGGGAGCAGCGCCGCGGAAGGCGTCGCAGCGATCGGCGGCGGCGCGGTCGTCTACGGCGCAGAAGTGGGACCCAAAGACTTCGTGCGCTACGAAAGAAAGTGACGGCTCGATACGCTGACCCGCGCGCTGCGTTTTGACACGACCAAGGACGAGCAGTGAAGAAAATCGGATTTCTGTCGTTCGGGCACTGGACGCCCTCGCCTCAGTCGCAGGTTCGGACCGGAGCCGACTCGCTGCGCCAGTCGATCGAGCTCGCGGTCGCGGCGGAAGAGCTCGGCGCCGACGGCGCCTATTTCCGCGTGCATCACTTTGCACGTCAGCTCGGCTCGCCATTCCCGTTACTCGCGGCGGTCGGCGCGCGCACAACCAAGATCGAGATCGGCACGGCCGTCATCGACATGCGGTACGAGAACCCTCTGTACATGGCGGAGGACGCGGGCGCCGCGGACCTGATCGCCGGCGGCCGGCTCCAGCTCGGCATCAGCCGAGGCTCGCCGGAACAAGTGATCGACGGCTGGCGCTACTTCGGCTATGCGCCCCAGGAAGGCAAGACCGACGCCGATATGGCGCGCCACCACACGGAGGTGTTCCTCGAGGTGCTCAAAGGCCAAGGTTTCGCGCAACCCAATCCGCGGCCCATGTTCCCGAATCCACCCGGGCTGCTACGCGTCGAGCCGTACTCCGAGGGACTGCGCGAACGGATCTGGTGGGGGTCGAGCTCGGACGCCACGGCCAAATGGACCGCGCAACGGGGCTTGAACCTCCAGAGCTCTACGCTCAAGACCGACGAGAGCGGCGAGCCGCTGCACATTCAGCAGCGCAAGCAAATCGAAACGTACCGAGCCGCATGGAAGGAGGCGGGCCACGCGCGCGAGCCTCGCGTGTCGGTGAGCCGCAGCATCTTCGCGCTCGTCGACGACCGCGACCGTGCCTACTTCGGCCGCGGCGGCGACGACAGCGACCACATCGGCTACATCGACGCGAACACGCGCGCCGTGTTCGGCCGCACGTACGCCGCCGAGCCGGACCAGCTCGCGAAACAGCTCGCCGCGGACGAGGCGATCGCGGCCGCCGACACCTTGCTGTTGACCGTGCCGAATCAGCTCGGCGTCGATTACAACGCCCACGCGATCGAAAGCATCCTCAAGCACGTGGCGCCGGAGCTCGGCTGGCGCTGACCCACACAATCGTCACCGGCGCGCCGCTTTCAACGTCCGAAAGACCGCAGCGACGAACTGCTGTGTGGTCCACGCGCCCGTAGCTGCGCCGTAACGCGGGTCATAGTCACGCGTCGGCCGCGCGGCCTGCACCTGCTCGAGCGTCATGCCCTGCTCGATCATGTGCTCGATGCGGTCGCGCACGATCGTGACCATGTCGCGGTACTCGACCACGTCGGCCTCGTCGCAGAGGCGACCGTGCCCGGGCACGATCAGCGTGCCTCCCTCCTGGCGGTCCGCGGGCACCGCGATGTCGATGATCCGGTTCAGCGCGTTGACGATCCCTTGGATACTGCCGCCGGCTTGCTCGTCGATGACGGGGTACGTCGTCGTGAGGAACACGTCGCCCGCGCTGATCACGTCGGACTTGCGGAAGTACACGATGCTGTCGCCATCCGTGTGGGCGGCCGGCTGATGGAAGAGCTGCACCGCCTCGCCGTCGAAATACAAGTCCTTGCTCTCGACGAAGAACGTGTCCGTCGGCAGCGCGTGCTGCGCGACGGGCGACATACGCTTCGTCATCGCGGTCAGCACGTTCTCATGAGCGACGATCGCAGCACCCTCGCCGGCATTTTGGATCGTCATCGACACGTTGCCGCCCGCGACGGTGCTCCCGGCCCTTGCGACGGCCTCATTCCCGCCCGTATGGTCCGGATGCATGTGCGTGTCGAGCACATAGCGGATCGGGCGAGTGGAAAGCGTCCGGATCGCCGCCAGGACCTTGTCGGCGAGCTCCGCGGACTGCGGGTCGACGATTAGCACGCCGTCGTCGCCGACTTGCACGGTCGAGTTCGCAACCGGCCCGACGAGCATGTAGACGTTGCCCTGAACGGGCAGTATCTCGATCTTCGCGGTCGCGGAATCCGTGCGCGGCTGCGCGCCGGCGACGCCGACGCCAAGTGCTGCCGCGACGCCGGCGAGCCGACGTGCACGCGCGCGACGCGCGCCCGTCACGGCTCGCTCCGGCAAGACTTCGGGCTCCACTTCGACGCGTCCTGCTCACGCCGAAAGTGCGTGCTCGTCACGAAGGGGCCCCTGAGGTACGTCGGATCCTCGACGACGGTCGTAACGACGAGCCACTGCACGCCGTTCGGCGCCGCGAACTGATCGAAGTACTCCGTAAGCGTCGTGCGCTCGCTATACGGGACGCCGTTGCGCCGCAACCAGCCCGGCAGCAAGTTCGTCGTCGTGACCTTGAGCGACCCGCCCGGCGGCGGCGGACCCGGCGGCGGCGGGCCGAGCCCGCTCACGCGGCGCAGCGTGAATTGCCACTGTGCGATCGAGTCTCCCTGCAGGCTCGGAGCACCGCCCGGAGCGAGTGCCGCGCCCGGCGCCGCGAACCGCAGCAACCGCGTTTGACGGCCCGCGTCCGTCTCGAGCTTCAGCACGTCGGCGGACTGCCATGAGATCTTCAAGCGAGTCGGCATGCGCAGCAACGCGGGCGCGCCGTACGCTTTGCACGAGCCATCCTCCGCGGGGTCCCACGCTTGCGCCACAGCGCGCCCTTGCGCGTTCAGCGGTTGCACGCTCGTCGTGTCGCCCTTCGGCGGCGTCACCATACGCCAGCGCCAGTCCTCGTTGACGATCGACACCCATGTGCCCGTCATATCGAACGGCGCCGCCTCGCGCGGCGGCCGCGGCGCGGGCGCGGGTCCCGGCGGCGGTTGCGCGCAGACCCGCGCGCCGCTGGCGAGCGCCGCCGCGCTCGCGAGCGCGAGCACGACGCGGCCAGCTCGTTGCGGTGCGCGGCTCATTTGAGCTTTTGCTCGTACTCGGGCAGCGCCGTCTCCGCGCCGCCGCGCGTGGCCTCGTACGGGAGATGATGGCTGTCGGCGAACTCGTGCAGAAACGCATTCTGCCCGGGCAGATAGCTCGGCACGACGCCTTCGGGCCGCGCCACCTCGATCACGATCTCGCACGGATAAGGGTCCATCGTGCCGTTCGGCACGAGCTCGAAGCCGTTCGTCTTCACGAGCGGTTCCGTGAGGTAGACCGGGTCCTCGACGATCATGACGTGCGTGAGCAGATCGCCGTGCCGATAGAAGCGATCCGTCATCGTCGCACGATCGCTGAGCGGCGTGCCGTTGCGTCGGATCCACGCCGCCTTCAGGTGGGTAGTCTGGACGACGAGCACGTCTCCTTCCCAGCGCCCCGTCGAGAATCCCTGCCAGGTATGGCGCGCATAAGCCGGGGGGTGCGGACGTCCGTCCATCCAGATCTCGCGATGCTGCGCTTGCCATGCGATGTGCGTGTGAACCGCGAGGAGCTCTTGCGTCTTCTCGTCTCGCTCTTCCCAGATTCGCAGCATGCCGACCCCGCGAAACCCGTATGTGCTCGGATGCGGCTTGCACTGGTGCTCGGGCACGGTGAGCAGCGACGCGTTCCAGGTCTCGGCGCGCATACGCGCCGCGTCGTTGATCGGCAGCCCGAGGTAGTCACCCATCGCGGGACCTGGAATTCGCTCCTCGGCGTCCTCGTCGAAGATCGGGTTCCAATAGCCGACCAAATTGAGCTGGGCTGCGGCGGTGAAGGCGTGCCCGGAGGCGAGCAACGCGAGCGCGCCGGTGGCGAATAGCAGTCTCATTGCGTTCGGACGGATGGCCGCGTGCAAGACCCGCGTCCGCAGAACGTTGCTGCGACGGACGATGGGCTCACTCCACGCACCGCCACGATGCCGCGTCCGCCTCGTCGCCTTGACCCTCGTACTTCGCGAGCTGCGGGTACGGGCACACCGGCCGCGCCGACGCGCCAAGTGGCGCCAACGTCCCGAGCACGAGCGGAATCGACGCGTCACACATTGCGTTCTCTCCCATCCGACTTCGACGCATTAGGCCCCGGAGCTGCCGGAAGTCGCAAGACCCGACCGTGCGGGCGCCGCCGCGGTGGCGCCCGAGCGACGCGGCTACGGATCTGCGCGCACTGTCACGCGACCAACCTCGCCGGGGCACCGGCCGGCCCGGGCACGGACGCCTCGCCTCCGCTGCAAATCGTCGCGGCGTATTCGCCAGAGGCGTTCACGCAGCTGCTGCGCACCGGCGCCGCGCTCGGCGACCGCAAGCTCGGGATGATGCGTGAAGTTACGCTCGCGTCGCTTTCGAAGCTGACGGACCAAGAGATCGCGGATCTCTACACCTATCTGCGCGCGCTGGCTCCGCCGCCCGGCGCGTCCTAGCTCATTGCGTGCTCGGCCGCATGTTGCGGATCGCCGCGATCTTCCACGCGCCGCCTTCGTGGCGCAGGACGATCGACGTGAGCATGTGCAGGTCCGAGCCGTCCGCACGGCCGACGCTATCGTAGCGGCCGTCAGCGAGCGCGACGTCGGCCGCGATGAAGCGAATCGAATCCACCGCGATCGTGCGCTTGCCGCCGCTGCTCTGTTGCGTCGACAACGAGCCCTTGACGACCGCGTCGCGGCCTCGGCGCCTCTCGCCCGAGGTCTGCTGTTGGTCAGCGTCGGCCGTCAACACGGCGCTCACGCGCTTCGGATCGTTGGCAGCGCGCGCGTCGAGGAACTCCTGGATCACGGCCTTGATCGCTTTCTCGTCGGCGGCGCGATCGGCGCCTTGCGCGATCGCGCCGTGCATCGCCACGAGCAACGAGACGCCGAGCAGTGTGGATTTAAGTCTACGCATCGTGATCACTCTGCGGAGTGAACCGGACGATCCTCAGCTCTCGATCGACCAGCAACGTCGCGATCCCCGTGGACTCGAGCAGATGGCGCAGATCCCCGACAGCCGCCCGAGCTCCTCGAGCCGGCGCCGGTTCTCGATGTCGAGCGTCGCGAGCTCCTCGTTCGCGGGCTGGATCTCGACTTTCGGCGATTCGTTCGCCACGGCTCAGCCACCTCTCGTCGCGTTGTTGGGCCATTTCTTACGGCCGATTCTCCAACGGTCCAAGCAACAAGCTACAGATTTTGTTCCACCCGCTCATCCATCAACGTCGACCCAGCTTGCTGGCGCGAGCGCGGCGACAACAATCTACGCTAACGGGCCACGAGGCATCGACTGTCAGGCCAAAGTGGCAACGACCATGATCTTGCTCGCGGCCCAAGCAATCACCGGCCGCAACCGCGCCCCTGTGAGCTCGAAGGCCTCCGTGAGATCCACCCAGCGGTACTCGTGATGCTCTGGACGGCCCAGAGCCGGACTGACCGGCAACGAAATGCGTTCGCGACGGGTCCGCGCGACGTAGTAGCGAGCGATCTTGCCGCGCGCGTAAGGTTCGGTCTCGACGTAGTCCTGCCCCCAAACGAACTCGAGATCGTCGATGCCGGCCTCCTCGCGCGTCTCGCGGATCGCGGCCGCGAGAGGGGCCTCGCCCGGCTCCACGTTGCCCTTTGGAAAGTCCCAATCGCGATAGGCCCGCAACAACAAGAGCCGCGCCCCGTCGCCAGTCTCGCGCGCGACCACGACACCCGCCGACAGCTGGCGCGCCGTCATGGCTTGCCGCCGCTGATCCGCGGGCTGTAGCCGACCTGCTCGTAGCGCAGACCGTCCGCCGGCCGGTCGAGCTTCATGAGATAAAGACTGCGCGACTCGTCGCGCGCCGCGCTGCCGGTGGCGATCACGCGGTCGCCGGGCCTGAAGGTCTTGCTCGTGACGCCGATGTCCGCGAGCTCGTAGCGGTTGTCCATCTCGAACCGCCATGGCGCACCCGCCGGCTCGCCGTCCGGCGCGACGATCAGAACCGGGTGCGGGTTGACGAATTGGAACTCGAGGACGCGGCCCTCGACGGTGACCGGCCGGCTGCTGTCGTAGACACCCGAGATCGAATGGTGCGCGAGCGCGGCGCCAGGGGCCGCGAGCGCGATCAGCAAAGCCCGAAGAGGTCGGCGCGTCGAGCGCGTCACTTGCCGCCGCCGTCGCCTCCGGCGTGAGCAGCCGACGCGGGCGCGTTCACGGCCATCAGCGTCTTCAACAGAGCGGCGGTTTCCGTATGCGGCTCGGCCTTCTGGCGCAGGAACGGCTCGTTATAGTCGCCGAGAGCGAGGTCGAGCGCCGTGCGGCCGTTCGCATCCTTCGCGTAGAGATCCGCGCCGTGCGCGGCGAGGAACTCGACGATCGGGTCGAAGCCCTTCATCGCGGCGCCGTGCAACGCGGTTCGATGCGGCACCGCGCGCTGGCTCGGCACCTGCCGGCCGCGGTAGTCGTAGCTGTAGTCGCTCAAGCGCTGCTCGATCACGAGCTGGTGCGCGGCGGCGTCGCCCTTCGGCTCCGTGAGCTCGCGCGCGTTGATGTCGGCGCCCGCGTCGAGCAAGAGCTGCATCGTCTTCAGCACGCCGTCCATTGCGCGGTTGCGGCCGCGCGTGACCCGCAGGCCGTACTCGACGCCGGCGGCCGCCATCAGCGGCGTGACGCCTTGATTGCTCGGCAGGTCGACGAGCGCGCCGTGCTGGAGCAGCAGCTCGACGAACGGCGCGTCGCCGGCGCGCGCGGCGCGCAGGAGCGGCGTCGCGCCCTGCGAAAGAATACCGTCGCCGCCGCGATCTTGGGGCACGTTGCGGTACGGCGGCCGGCGCTTGAGCTGAATGTTCGGGTCGGCGCCCTTGTCGAGCAGCTGCTTCGCGACGTCGAACCCGGTGAGCTTGTCCATGCTCGGCAGCACGACCATCGCGCCGTTGCCCATCACGGGCAGCGTGTTCGTGTCCGCCGCCATGTAGAGCGGCGTGCGGCCGTAGAGGTCCCACTTGTTGACGTCGGCGCCGGCCTCGATCAGATAGCTCGCGAAGTCGAAGTGCAGGTTCAGAAGCGCGAGCACGAGCGGCGTCACGCGTTGCGGATCCGGCAGATTCAAGTCCGCGCCCCCCGCGACGAGCGCCTTCGCGCATTCGGTGCAGCCCTCGCGCGCGGCGTACAAGAGCGGCGTGAAGCCGCCGTTGTTCATGTCCTTAGGGCGCGGCTCCTTGATGACCTTGCGCTGCCACTCGCGCACCATGCCGCGCGCGTTCACGTCCGCGCCGCTCGCGAGCAGCAGCTTGATCATCTCGGGCTGACTCTGCGCCGCGGCCCACATCAGCGGCGATTGGCCGCCCCAGGCCTCCTTCGCGTTCACGTCCGCGCCGGCTTTGAGCAGCGCCTTCGCGGCGTCGAGATTGCCAGTGCGCGCGACCTCCATCAGCGGCGTCTCGCCTTCCGCGTTCGCGCCTTCGACTTTCGCGCCGCCCGCGAGCAGCGCGTTGATCACCGGCGCCGAGCCGGTCATCGCGGCTTCCGACAACGCGAACGCGCCGAAGTCGTTGCGCGCCTCGACGTCGGCGCCTGCCGCGATCAGACGCTTCGCGAGCTCGGCGTCGCCGTTGTACGCGGCCCAGATCAGTGCGGTCGTGCCGTCGGCACCGCGCGCGTTCACGTCGGCGCCGGCTTTGAGCGCCGCGAGCACGGACGCGGTGTCGCCGTCCTTGGCCGCGTCGAGCAGCGAGCGATGCTCCGGCGCAGAGAGGTTGCTCGGCCCGGCCGAGCCGTGCCGAGCCACGAACAGCGCGCCACCCGCGACCGCCGCGGCGGCGAGACCGGCGACTGCGAGTTGCGTTCTCATCTTCAGACCTCCGTGAGGCCGGTGCCGCTGTCGCCGATCTTCTCGACCGGGATCTGCGTGCGCTCGAGCAGCGTGAGCAGCAAATCGGAGAACTTCGAGTCCTGCGGGTACTTCAGGTGTTGCCCGCCTTTGATCCGGCCGTGCGCTCGGCCGAGCACTGCCGAGGGCAGCGGGTCGTTGTTGTGGCGGTTGCTGTCGCTCATGTTGCTGCCGAACAGCACCATCGAGTTCTCGAGCAGAGTCGCGTCGCCATCCTTGGTATTTGCAAGCCGATCAACAAAATGCGAGAACATCTTCGTGTGATACGTTTGAATCACCGCGAGCCGGTCCTGCTTCGCCGGGTCGTTACCGTGGTGCGACAGCGGGTGGAACGCCTCCTGAATGCTCAGGTTGTTGTACGTCCGCATGCTCGCCTCGCGGTCCATCGAGAACGTGATGATCCGCGTGACGTCGGCCTGGAACGCGAGCGCCATCAGGTCGAACATCAGCTTGAAGTGGTCATCGAAATTGCCCGGCACGCCGATCGGCGCGTCCGGGATCGCGAGGCCCGTGTTGTCCTTCTCTGCGCTGAGCTGCAAGCGCCGCTCGATCTCGCGGACCGAATCGAGATAATCGTTGACCGCGACCTTGTCGGGCGTCGCGAGCGTGCCCTGGAGACGATGCGCCTGCGCGGTGACGCGGTCGAGGATGCTGCCGGTCTCCTTGACGATGGCCGCGCGCTCGGCATCCGTGTCGCCCTGCCCGAAGAGCCGGTAGAACACGTTGCGCGGATTGATCTCTTGCGGCAGCGATTGCGTCGGCGTGCGCCAGCTGAGCTGCGCGCCGATCTGCGCCGTCGTGAGCTCGAGGGACGGCAGCTTCGTCTCCTGGCCGATATGCCGCACGGCTAGCTGGTCCGCGGTGACGCCCGCGTCTGCGCTGTCGACACCGGAGTGCTCGGGAGCGACGCACGAGAGCCAGGTGCGCTCGATCCGCTCGTGCGGCTCGGAGCTCTCGGCCGGCTTGTTCCTAAGACCCGACACGATCGTCATCGAATCGCGATACTTCGCGAGCGGCTCGAGGATGCGCGACATCTGATAGTCCTTGCCGGACTGCTCGGGCGACCAGAGGCGCATCACGGCGCCGTGCGGGAACCCGACGAACGCGAGCCGCTGCGGCGTCTTCGCGGGCGAATCGGCCCACGCGACTGCTGCCGGGCACATCGCGTCGAGCAGCGGCAGCGCGATGCCGACTCCCATGCCGCGCAGCACGGTGCGCCGTGAAAGATGCTTCTTCGTGATGAACATGCCTCTCTCTCCTCTCGCCCGGCACCGCGATCTTCGGTCCGCGGCGCCCGTCCTTCAACCTAGCCGTTCACTGCGCCACGTTCCGGGCCGTGACCGGCGTCGCGGCCGCGCCGCGCGCCACGACCGGCGTCTCCGCCGCATTCTGCGCCGACACCGACGTCTGCGGCGCCTGGCGCATCCGGAACGGCTCGCTCGTGACGATCTGCCAAACGATCGAATCGAATTTCCAATCGTCCTTCTTCGACTCGCGCACGATCTTGCGCACGGCCGGCATGTCGCGATAGTCCGTCGTGCGGCCGAGCGCATACGTCAGCAGGCGCTCCGTGAACGTCTGCACGAAGTTCTCGGGATGCTTCATCAGCGCGTTGCGCAGATCGTCCGGGCCGCTCACGGGCGTGCCGTCCGGCAGCTGCGCGGCCGAGTCGATCGGCACGTTCGCGTAACGATCCTTGCTACGCCAGGCCCCGACCGCGTCGAAGTTCTCGAGCGCGAAGCCGAGCGGGTCCATGATCCCGTGGCACGAGAAGCAGACTGGGTTCTCCCGGTGCTTCGCCATGATGTCGCGGACCGTCTTCGGCTTCGGCCCGCTCACGTCGCTCTCCGGAAACGGCGGCACGTTCTTCGGCGGCTGCGTCGGCGGCGCGCCCGCGATGTACTCGAGGATGAACGCGCCGCGGAGCACGGGCGACGTGCGGTTCGGATACGCGGCGGCCATCAGGATCGCGCCCTTGCCGAGCAGGCCCCAGCGCGTCGAATCCGTGAGCTCGACTCGCTGGAAGCGGTCGCCCTTCACGTTCTTGACCCCATAGAGCAGCGCGAGGCGTTCGTTCAGGTACGTGTATTTCGCGGTCATGAAGTCCGTGACCGGGCGGTTCTCGTCGAAGATGCTCTTCGAGAACAGCGTGAGCTCGGTCATGTAGTCGCGGCGCGGATCGCCTCGGCCCGACGCGTACGGGAAGATCGAGCGATCCGGGTCGACCTCGCCGAGCCGGCGCAAGTTGAGCCAGTGGAACACGAAGTTGCTCGCGAGCGATTCCGCGCGCGGATCCTTGAGCATCCGCGCGACCTCGCGCCTCAGCACGTCGTCCTTGTGCAGGTCGCCGCGCGTCGCGACCTCGAGCAGCTCGTCGTCGGGAATCGTGTTCCAGAAGAAGAACGAGAGCTTCGAGGCGAGCGTGAGGTCGTCGATCGCGTAAGTCTGGCCCGGCGCGGCTTTCGCCGGCACCTGCTCGACTCTATAGAGGAAGTATGGGCTCGCGAGGATGCCGGTGATCGCGCTCCGGATGCCCTCTTCGAAGCCGCCCTGCGCGAGTCCGTCGCGGTAGTACTCGAGCAAATCGGAGAGATCGGCCTCGGCGAGCGGCCGCCGATAGGCCTTCGTCGCGAGCCGCGTGATGATCTGCTCGGCGCAGAGCTGCGGGTCGTCGCCCTTGCTCGGGTGGCACGTGAAGATCTGGTCGCGGCTCGGCGTCTCGCTGACGCCGTGCGCGCCATACGGGCCGCTGATCTCGAACGACGACAACCGGAACTGGCGGTCTTGGCCACCGCCCGGCAAGAACATCTGGAGCTGGTCGTCGGATTCCGCGAACGTGCGCCGCTGGAACGTCACGCCGACACGGTGAGGGCCCGAGGTCGCGGGGAAGCGGATGTTCTTCAGGCGCGAGTTGATCTTCTCCATCGCACCGTCCTGGATCTGATCGTAGAGCTTCATGTCCTCCTCGCCGCCGAGCGAGGTCTCGTAGATCGGCTTGTCGTCGAGCGTCACGACGACCTTGTTCTCGAACTCCGAGTCGTTGCCCCAGATCGCAGTGAACATGTCCGCGATGTTGATCGCGTACTCGCCGTCGGACGGGAACAGGTGCGTCACCGCGATGCCGCCGCGCGTGCCGAGCGGCAGGCCTTTCACGTGCGTGAGCTGGTTGCCCGCGCCCGCGGTGTAGGTCTTGCTCCCGGGCCGAGCGTTCGGCTGGCCGACCGCGCGCACCGCGATCGCGCGCGCCGCGATCACGTATTGTTCGATGAACGACGGCGACACCTGCAAGCCGCTCGCGATGTTGTCGAAGTGCCTGACCTCTTCGTCCTGCGGCAGGAACTCGGCCGCGTCGACGTCGAGCGCGATCAGGTCGTGGACCGCGTTCGCGTACTCCTTGCGGTTCAGCCGCTGCGGCACGATCGCGGGATACCCGTGTTGGCCCGCCGCGACCGCGTCGAGCGAATTCTCGAGCCACGAGACGAACGACATCAGTCGCTGCTCGTCGGGCCGCGGCTCCTTCGGCGGCGGCATCAGGTGGCCGCGCAGCTTACGGACCGCCTTTTCGAGCGTCTCGGCGTGCTGAGCAAAGTTCTCGGGCTTGATCTTCGCGAAATCGAGCCCGCCCGCGAGGTCCGAGGCGTTGTGGCAATCGCTGCAATATTGCTTCACTAGCGGCCACTGCTCGGCGGCGTGGGCCTGCGGGTCGTGACCGCCGAGCTTGCCGCAGCCCGCGAGCGCGAACGCCGCGAGCAAGGCTAGCGGCGCCGAGATTCGGTGGGCTGTTCGGGCTCTGAAGCTCATCACTCTGGTTCCGACCATTCTAAAGAGTTGCTCGTTCCGCTAAGCGTCCGGTGAGAGGTATGCCCATAGGCTCTTGAACGCGCGGCGCACGAAGGCCTCCGACGGGCCCATTATGTCATCGAACTCCTGGGTGGGCTTCGCGGCCACGGCCTCGTCGGGACTGCCGCCTGCGTAGAGTTTTTTCAAGAGGCGCTCCCAGATCGTGCCGTACATGTCGTACTGGCGCTTCATCTCGGCATAGCCGAGCACGGGGCCGCGGGCCGGCACGAAGCGCGTGTCCTGGTTGCCGACCGTGAGCAGCGTGTCGAGCCCGCCGACGATTCCGCCGATCCAGCCGCCCGTCCACCAGTCGATCGAGGGCCAGCCGACGCCGTAGACCGCGTCCCCGACCGCGAGCACGTTGTCTTCCTTGAAATGCACGTACAGGTCGCCGTCCGTGTGCGGGCAGTCGCGTAGATAGCCGCAGGTCACGTGCTTCGCGCCGAGCTCGAGATCGAGCGTCGTATAGAAGGTCTTGCCGGGCCGAGCCACGGTCGGCAGCGACTTCACCGTGGTCTGGTCGTCCTCGTATGGCCAGGTCACGTCCTCGGTGAGCCAGAGGCGCGTGTTCTGCTGAGCGACGATCGTCGCGCCGGCCTTGCCGAGCGTCTCATTCGACCCCGTCTGCTCCGGGTGCCAATGCGTGTTGAACAGCGTGTGGATCTTCGTGCTACCCGGCAGCGCGGCGGCCGCCTTGAGCAGCGCGGCGGACTCGGACGCGGGACCGCCGTCGACGAGCGCGAGGCCGTTACCGGTCGAGACCGCGAGCACATTCATCGGCCCAGCCTTCAACACGTGGAAGTCGCCGCCGAGCTCGGCCGGCTTTGCGGCCGGCGCCTGCGCGAACAGCGGGCGCGTGCCGAAGCCGAGCGAAAGCCCGGCCGCCGATTGCGCGGCCGACTTCAGCACCTCGCGACGCGTGCGGATCGTCATCACGGATCCGGCGGCCGCCGCGCGGGCGTGCCGGGCGCCACGGGTGGCAGCGTGCCGTCCAAGCCGAACAGCCAGAGCCGGTCGCCGCGCGCGGAGCCGATCAGCGCGTTGCCGGCCGAGTACGCGAGCACGTACTGCTTGCCCGCGCGCTCGAAGGTGCTCGCGCCCGCGTGCATGCCGGCGCCGGTTTGAAATTCCCAGAGCTGCTTGCCGGTCGCGGAATCGAGCGCCGTGAGCCGGCCGTCGTTGCGGCCGACGAACACGAGCCCGCCTCCGGTTGCGAGCGAGCCGCTGTAGCACTGCTCGGGCCACTCGTAGCGCCAGCGCAGCGTGTTCGTGGTCGGATCGAGCGCCGCGAAAATGCCCACGCGCGGCAAGCGCGTCACGCCCGTGGCGCCGCCGAGATAGCGCTGGCCCTGCCCCGGCGCCGTGAACGTCTTGTCGCCGGCAGTCTTGTACTCGGCGACCACGGAGGAAGCGCAGACGAACAGCGACTGCGCCGCCGGGTCATAGGAGCTCGGCGGCCAGCTCGCGCCGCCCCAGATGCCGGGATTCACGAGCGTCGGGCTCTCGGCCGCGAACGGCGTGAAGATCCTGCCGTCGTTCACGAGCTTGAATCCCTCCGGCGCGAGCTCGATGAGCTGCGGCACGACGGCCTCGCCGCGCGGGAACGGCTGCGTGGCGGCGGTCGCCTGCGCGGGCTCCTGCGGCACGGGCCGCTCGTCGATCCCGACGATCGGCTTGCCGGTCGCGCGGTCGAGGATGTAGGCCCAGCCCGTCTTGCCGACCTCGGCGATCGCCTTATGGGTTCCACCGCTCGTGCGCAGGTCCATCAGCACGACCGGGTTGGCCGCGTCGTAGTCCCAGAGATCGTGGTGAACCTCTTGGAAATGCCAGCGGTATCGGCCGGTCGCGGCCTCGACCGCGACGATCGACGCCGTGTAGAGGTTATCGCCCGCGCGATACGCGCCGTTGTAGTCGGGGCCCGCGTTGCTGGTCGAGAAGTAGACGAGCCCTAGCTCGGGATCGACGGCCGGAGTCTGCCAAACGGAGCCACCGCCGTACTTCCACGCGTCGTTCGTCTTCGGCCAGCTGTCGTGACCGGGCTCGCCGGGTCCCGGGATCGTATAGAAGGTCCAGAGCAGCTTGCCGTCCTTCGCGTCGAAGGCCTTCACGCGGCCGCGCGTGCCGCGGTCCCCGCCCGCGAAGCCCGTGATCACCATGCCGGCGTAGTAGAGCGGCGCGCCCGTGATCGAGAAGTTGTCCTGCCAGCGCTCCGCCGGCACGTCCCATACGGGCTTGCCCGTTGCGCGATCGAGCGCGACGAGCCGCGCGTCGAGCCGGCCGACGAAGACCTTGTCGCGGCTCACCGCAACACCCCGGCTCGTCCAGCCGCAGCAGATCGACGTGAGCGCGGGATCGAGGTTCGCCGTGTACTGCCAGAGGATCTCGCCGCTGTCGATCGACACCGCGAACACGTCGTCGGCGCCGGTGATCAAGTACGCGACGCCGTCGTAGACGATCGGCTGCGCCTCGCCCGAGTACTGCGCGCCGGTGCCCGAGCCGCGCAACTGCGTCTGCCAGACGCCTTTGAGCTTCGCAACGTTGCCGCGGTCGATCCGCGCGAGCGGCGAGTAGCGCTGATTCGAGTAGTTGCCGCCGTTCGTCGGCCAGTCCGCGGTTGGAGCGTCGCTCCAGTCTTCGGTCGCGCGAGCGCCGCGGGCGCGCTCGGCGGCATGGACGCAGAGCAGCGGCGCGAGCAATGCGAAGCCGGCCGACAGAACGACTGCGCGTCTCATGTCGATCGTGGCGGAGTGCGGCGCAAAGCGAGCGCGTCTCAGCGCTGCGGTCGCTGGATCAGCTCGATCCGATTGCCCGCGGGGTCGACGGCGATGCCGATCACGATGCCGGTGTTGCCAAACGGCTTCGGTTCGCTCGCCAGCGTGCCGCCCGCCTTCTTCACCGCGGCGGCCGTCGCGGCGGCATCGGTGACGTTGAAGATCAGGTGCGGCACGGAATCGTTCGCGGCGGCGTCGGCGTGCATGATCACGATTTGCGCGGCCATGTTCGCCTTCGCGGCGTCGACGCTGTCGCCGAAGTTGAAGAAGAGCTCGGGGCCGCTCGGCGCGTTCAAGCGGTTGATCTCTTTGAGCCCGAACGCCGCTTCGTAGAACTTGCCGAGCGCCTCGACGTCCGGACCGCCGATACGGGCCGAGTTCAGCGTGACGCCGGCCTGCGCGGCGAGTGCGAACGCGAATGCGGCGCACGCGCCGAGCGCGAATTTCGCGACGTTGCTCATCGTGACCCCCTATTGGACGACCGGCCGCGATGATAGCGTGCGTGCCCGGACCCCGCGAGCACGCTTAAGCAAACTATGCACGCTATGAATCCCGGCTCGGCCCGATTGGACGCAACACCCCCTTCCCTCGGTCGCAACACGGCCGGCCGGACCTAGGAGCACGCGTGGCCACTCAGCCTTCCGAGACGGCTGCCGCCGAGCCGAGCAAACACGTCGAGCCCCCGACGAAGTCGAGGCGGCGCCGCGTGATTATCGTGGTCGCGGTCGTCGTTCTGCTCGTCGCCGGCGCGCTCTTCCATTTCCTGAGTCGCGAGCCGTCGTCGCTCGTGTTGACGGGCGTGGTCACGACCGACGAGGTCCGCGTCGGCGCGATGACGCAAGGGCACCTGCGCGACCTCATGGTCGGCCCCGGCGACACTGTCAAGAAAGGCGAGATGCTCGCCCGGATCGAGCCCGAGGACGCGCAGGCCGACTTCTCGTACTACAAGAACACCGAGAACGCGTCGGCCGCCGCGGTCGACGAGTCCGTGGCGCAGCTCGAGCTACTCGAGATGCAGACCCGCGAGCAGATCCACCAGGCCGACGCGAACCTCGCGGTGAGCCGGGCGCAGGCGGCCGCCGGCGACGCGAATCTCGAGCAGGCGCGGCTCGAGCTCGATCGGCAGAAGGGCATGCGGGAGCGCCAGCTCAATTCCCAACAATCGCTCGACCAGGCGCGCACCGCGCACGAGGCCGCGCGCGCGGCGGCGGAGGCCGGCCACAAGCAAGTGGACGCCGCGCAGGCCGCGCTCGCGCTCGCGAAGGCCAACGAAGAGCAGATCGCGGTGCGCCGCGCGTCGCTCGAGACCTCGCGACGACAGCTCGCCGCGGCCGGCGCGCAGACGCAGCGCGCCAAGGTGCGGCTCGCGTACACCGAGGTCACGGCCCCGATCGACGGCGTCGTCGACGTGCGCGCCGCGCTCGCGGGCGAGGTCGTGAACCCCGGCGCCACAATCGTGACTTTGATCGACCCTGACGATCTCTGGATTCGCGCCGACATCGAGGAGACGTACGTCGAGAAGATCCGCGCGGGCGACAAGGTGAAGGTCCGCACGCCGTCGGGTCGCGTCCGCGACTGCGAAGTCTTCTTCCGCGGCGTCGACGCGGACTACGCGACGCAGCGCGACGTGAGCCGCACGAAGCGCGATATCAAGACGTTCGAGATCCGCGCGCGCTGCGACAACAGCGACCGGAGCCTCGCGGTCGGCATGACGGCCTACGTCACCGTCAACTTGAGCTGAGGGCGCGCGCCGTGCTCGACGTCGAGATCGACAACTTGAGCAAGTACTTCGGCTCGTTCTGCGCCGTCGACAAGATGAACTTCAACGTGAAGCACGGCGAGGTGTTCGGCCTGCTCGGGCCGAACGGCGCGGGCAAGTCGACGCTGATCCGGATGCTCACGACGCTCGTGGTGCCGAGCTCCGGGCACGCGCGCGTGAACGGCTTCGACGTCGTAGGCGACCCGAACGGCGTGCGCCAGTCGATCGGCGTGATCCCGCAGGCGATGACCTCGGACCTCGACCTCACGGCCTGGGAGAACATGACGATCTTCGCGAAGCTCTACGGCCTCTCGCCGCAGCAACGCAAGAGCGCGATCCACGACCTCCTCTCGGCAGTCAATTTGCTGGATTGGGCCGACAAGCCCGTGAAGACGTTCTCGGGGGGCATGCGGCGGCGGCTCGAGATCGCGCGCGGCCTCGTGCACGAGCCGCGGATCTTCATCCTCGACGAGCCGACGACCGGTCTCGATCCCGTGTCGCGCGTCGCGGTATGGGAGATGCTCGATCGCCTCCGGCGCGAGCGCGACCTCACGGTGATGCTCTCGACGCATTACATGGACGAGGCCGACAAGCTCTGCGACCGGATCGCGATCGTCGACCACGGCAAGCTCGTTGCGCTCGACTCGCCCCTAAAGCTCAAAACTTCGATCCCGGGCGCGAACACGATCGAGGTGAGCTTCACGTCCCTGCCCGACGGCTGGCAATACACTCTCGAGTCGCTGCCCGACGTCGCGTCGGTGAAGGCAGCCGAAGGCGTGTTCCGGCTCTCGACGGACAACGGCCCGCGCACCGTGGTCGCGCTGCTCGACGCCGTGAACGCCGCGAAGATCGCGATCGCGTCGCTGTCCGTGCAGAGCACGACGCTCGACGACGTGTTCGTCCACTACACAGGCCGCCAGCTCCGCGACGCGGAGCACAAGCCGAACCCGGCCGAGAGCCGGTTCATCGTCCGCCGCTAATCGCGGAGGGCCCACAACATGCATCGCCTGCTCGCCATCATCGAACGCGACCTCAGGCGCTTCAAAGCGAACCCGGCGCTCGTCGTCATGTCGCTGATGATGCCGCTGATGCAGCTCGTCATCCTCGGCTACGCGTTCGGCGGTAAGATCCGGCATCTCGAAGTCGGCGTCGTTGATCACGACGGCCACGTGCCGGCCGCGAACTTGACCGCGATGTTCAACGCGGTCGCCGCAAACGCGCGTACCTACGACACCCGGGCCTACGCCGACGAAGGCGTAGCCATGGCGGATCTGCGCGACGGCCGGATCAATGGGGTCGTGAGCATACCGCCGACGTTCTCGCGCGACCTGCTCGCGGGCAAGAACCCGACGATCGCGCTGATCTCGGACAATACCGACCAGTTCAGCTCGTCCGCGCTCGCCGCGAGCCTCTCGGAGATGCTCGGCGCGTACGACGCGAGCGGCGTGCCGCCGCGGACAACTGCGAACGTGAGCCTGTCGGTCGTCGAGGTCTATCCGTACGTGCCCTACATCCAGTACCTCCTGCCCGGCACGATCGTGCTCTCGATCTTCGTGTCCGCGATGATCGGCGGCGGCATCATGTTCATCGACGACAAGTCGCGCGGCCTGCACGAGGGCTACCTTGTGACGCCCGTCACCAAGTTCGAGCTGATCATGGGCTTCAACCTCGCGGGCGCGATCAAGGCGTGCATCGCGGGCTTCGTGCTCGTGACGGTCGGTTCGATAATCGCAGGGATTCCGAACCCGCTCGACATCGTGCGGCTCGCAAACATGTTCGTGCTCGTCGTGCTGACGGCGCTCGCGCTGATCAGCATGATGTTCCTGATCATGGTGCGCATCGACGACCCCGTCTTGCCGCGCGCGATCTTCGGCGTGATGAACACCGTGCTCTACTTCCCGAGCGGCGCCGTGTATCCGACCAACGCGTTCCCCGAGTGGATGCGCATGTTGTCGGCGGTCGACCCGTTCACCTACGCGGTGCATGGGTTCAAGTCGCTCGTGCTGAAGAACACCGGGCTCGCGGCGATCGGCTGGGACATCGCGTTCCTCGCGGCGTTCACCGTGGTCGCGATGGCCGCTGCGACCGCACTGTTCAAGCGAACGCTCTGACGCCGCCGGCTCGGCGAGACGGTGTCGCGCAAGCGCGAATCGCGCCCACACGCTTGCGCGTCCCCGGGCGGTTGACACACCATTCGGCGGCCCTTGACGCCGACCACCTCGTAGGAGTGCCGCAATGCAAGCTCGCGATATCGCCCGCACTCTTTGTCTTTGCGTCTCGCTCTTCGGGAGCGTGTTCTCGCCTCTCGCCGCGAGCGCCCAGGCGCCGGCCTGCGACGGCGCGTGCCTCAAAGGCTTCGTCGACGGCTACCTCGACGCGCTCGCGCAGCGCGATCCGAGGAAATTGGCCGTAGCGGACGGCGTGAAGTACACCGAGAACGGCCGCGTGCTCGACCTCGGCGAGGGCTTCTGGCACACGGCCGGCGCCCCGCTGCGTTATCGCGACTACCTGCTCGACCCGGACACCGGCCAGGCCGCAGTGCTCACGGCGCTCAGGGAATACGAGGGCGTCGCGCAGATAGCCATGCGTCTAAAGGTCGCGAATCGGAAGATCACGGAGATCGAGACGCTCGTCGCACGCGTCGGCGATCAGCGCTGGTTCGCGCCCGACAACCTCGAGCACCTGTCGGACGTATTCGCGCAGCCGGTCGCGCAGGCCGAGCGGCCCTCGCGCGCAGAGCTCGTCGCAGCCGCGACCGCTTACTTCAACGCGATCCAGACCGAGGGCACCCCGCAGTTCGTTCAGGCGCCGTTCGCGCCGGGCATGAAACGCTTCGAGAACGGACTACAGACGACCAACGTGACCTCGAATCCGCTGCTCGAGCGGCACACGTGGAGCCCGGACCTCCAGCTCGAGCGCGCACAGTACAAGGGCACGAACGTGATGGACCGCCGCTTCCCCGTCGTCGACGTCGAGCACGGCAGCGTGCTCGCGATCGCGACGTTCCGACGCGACGGCGCCGATACGTCGACCTTGCTGCTCGCGGAGATCTTCAAGGTCACGGGCGGCAAGCTGCGCGAGATCCGAGCGGTGATCCTGAACTTGCCGAACGGCGCGGGCACCGGCTGGAGCACCGCGCCGGCGCGTTGATCAGCGCACGAATGCGCCGCAGGGTCGCGGCCGCTAGCGCGGCGCGAACTCCGGCGTGAGCTCCTTGCACTGCTGCCGCTCGAACGGCACGTCGGACACGAGCACGGTGTCCGAGCCTTTGAGCGGCGTCGCGAGGTACACCGGATCCTCGACCGTGTACTCGCGCTTGATCGAGTTGTTGTCGCTCGCGAGCGTGAAGCGCTCGACGACGTGCAGCTTGTCGCTGGTGCGCGTCGGCGGCGACAGCACTCCCGGCGCGAAGCCGATCGTGTCGACGACGAGCGTGTCACCGTCCCAACGGCCGATCGAGTGGCCACTGTTGCTCGGCGTGATCGATGCCGGATGCTTGTCCGTCAAGTGTATGCGGCGCGTGAAGCTGTAGAGACCGTAGTCGATGTCGATCACCTTCTCGCCGTCGCGCGTCGCCTGCGTAATCCGGTTGATCGGCCAATCGAACGTCCAGTCGAAGATGATGCTGGTCGGCTTGCACTGGAGGCGCGGGTTGTCCTCCGGTGACCACATCCGAAACGCCTTCGCGGCCGCGTCACCGTCGGCGGTGTACTGCGGCCTTGCCGGCGGTGGGTTGCGCGCGCGGATCTGCTCTATCGTGATCTCGCCCTTCGCATAGGCGTCGCGCACGCTCTTCGGCACGATGTCGCCGCGGCCGCCGCTCGGCGGCACCGTGAGCACCGATTGCTCGACGGCCCAATCACCCGTGAGGTTCGGCTCGCCCGACGGCAGCTTCGCGGCGCGCGGCGGCGGCTTCGGCGCGTTGGAGCTCGTGAACTGGTCGTTGCGGTCGACGGTCTTGCCGCCGAGCGTGAACGACTCGAGGTAGCACGAATGCGGGTCATCGCGATGCGGATGGCCCTCGATCACGACGTGCGTCCCCGGCACGAACATGTCGGTCGACCAGCCGGAGCGTTTGATCAGCGTTGCCGCGCGCATCTCGCAGCGCATCGCGAACGGCTTGCCGTCCGGCCCGACGGTCTCGAAGTGCATGTACGAGTGCGGATTCACGAGCTCCATGCTCGTGAGCGTGCCCGAGTACTCGACCGCGGTGTTCATGTCGAACAGGCCAAAGCCGTGATGCGCGAGCGCCGGGCCGGCCATCACGAGGGTCGCGGCCGGAACGGCGAATCGCCAGAGTCGTTTTCGTGAGCTCACGCGCGTGTCTCCACAGTCCGCTGTGATGCAAAAGTATACAGGCCGCGACGCGGTCTCATTTCTTCTGCGGATCCTTCGAGTAGTCCTTGTAGGTCAGGTCCTGGCAACGATCCGCTGCGTACGGTGCGTCGGCCGGCATCACGACGTCCGAGCCCTTGTACTCATCGGTGAAATAGACCGA
>Ga0326726_10001640_pt1 | contig 20837 bp, 33 predicted proteins | sample MHFenrmetagenome_2_FD_207603 | JGI IMG/M metagenome (GOLD analysis project Ga0326726, IMG submission 207603) | Lab enriched peat soil microbial communities from Michigan Hollow, Ithaca, NY, United States - MHF15MN | ecosystem: Environmental > Terrestrial > Soil > Wetlands > Peat | place: USA... | reverse complement strand
CAATGGGTAAAAATGTGGGAGGTGTATCCTACATTGGCATACGTTTATATTCTTTTCTATTCAATGATTAAAGAAGCCGATATGAGGTTATCCCCTGCTGTATCTGTGTACTGATATAATGAAAGTACACTTTTGATTACGGTATAACGGCGGAACCCAACTTCCGGACACAGGAAAGACAGTTGTGCCGTGGGTAATCCTCGATTGGTGAACCTCGCAGAAATGCGGGGGGCAACCCGAGAAGGAGTTGTGATTCGTCACAACAGGCTGACAGAGTAGGATCTGACCGGTACGCATGGGTCGACGTTCGTGCAACGAGCCCGTTCCAGCTGCTTTAACGATTGGGGCAGAAGGATGCGTTATTGTCAGGATCTTCTTTCGCGAGACAGGAATTCTGGTGCACATCAGCTCATGGATGAAAATTATCATCCCGATGTCAGTACCCTGATGAAAAACCGGATGTTCAGTACTACATGAAATCTGTATACTGCGGATCCATGTAGTCTTTGAGATATCCTGTTTTTCAATGGCGTCGCGTGTTGGCTCTTCAACAAACAAAGTATCACACGGTCTCGGATTAATCGTAATTCGTGTCAAAATGGGAATAACCTACACGCAGAAAAAGGATTGATTAACACATGCCAAAAATAAACAGACCACGCCGTGGTTCTCTTGCATTCAGCCCAAGAAAGCGTGCAAAGAGCCCGATCCCGAAATATCAGTCGTGGCCGCTCTATAATGGGGCCCCGATACTGCAGGGATTTGCTGGATATAAGGTAGGTATGACGCATGTTATCATGGTGGATGATCACAAGAGCAGTTCCACTGAGGGAAAGGAAATTATGGTGCCGGTCACCGTTATTGAAATCCCCTTGATGAAGGTCGCCGCGATTCGTGCCTACTCCAGAGATACCTATGGTAAACACGCACTGACAGAAGTCTGGGCTGATCAGCTCGATACTGTTCTAGGGCGACGTATCACCTTGCCAAAGGATTATGACCAGGAGACTGCGCTGAAGAAATTTTCTGAAGCAGTTACAGCCGGTACTGTCGCGGAGATTTACGCGGTTTCCTATACACAACCTGCGATCCTCACAGGCGTCCCGAAGAAAGTGCCTGATCTCATGGAGATCAAAATAGGTGGGGGCGACATTAAAAAACAGTGGGAGTATGCACGTGGGCTCCTTGGAAACGAAGTCTCCCTGAACAACGTAATCCAGACTGGTGCATATGCTGACATAACTGCAATCACAACTGGTAAAGGAACGAATGGTGCAGTTAAGCGTTGGGGTATAGCGCTGCGAAAGCGAAAACACTCTGTTGGTGGAAAAGAGCGTCATCTTGGTACTCTCGGACCCTGGAATCCACATCATGTCCGGTGGCAGGTACCTCAGATGGGTCAGCTGGGATACCAGCAGCGGACGGAGTTTAACAAGCGTATTTTACGGGTCAGTGAAGACTCCAGCGAGATCACGCCAGCCGGGGGTTTCCTCCATTATGGTGTGCTTAAAAGCCCGTACGTCCTTGTAAAAGGTTCGATTCCGGGCCCGGTGAAGCGGCTTATACGCATTCGTCCGGCAATGCGCCTGGGTGAACATGTCGTAAGGATGCCGACAATTCAGTTTGTGAGCGTCCAGAGTAAACAGGGATGATCAGAGATGAAAGCACAGGTTAAAACACTTGATGGCGGAATCGCGAAAGATATAGAGCTTCCGGAACTCTTTTCGGAAGAATACCGCCCCGATCTGATCAAGAAGGCAGTGATAGCCCTTCAGAGCAGGCGGCGGCAACCCCATGGAACGAATCCGTTTGCAGGAATCTGTTCCTCGGCAGTCGGATGGGGGAGTGGTCGTGGTTCATCGCATGTCCCCCGTATCAAGAATGGTTCCCGGGCTGCGAAAGTTCCCCAGGCCAAAGGAGGTCGTGAAGCGCATCCTCCGAAAGTCGCGAAAATTTTGATTAAAGAGATCAATCAGAAAGAAAAGCAAAAGGCTTTCCGTTCGGCTGTTGCTGCAAGCATCTCCGCTGATCTTATCCGCGTTCGTGGTCACAGGTTCGATGGAGTCGTTCCCGTTATCCTAGAAGATAAGTTTGAATCACTCATCCGTACGCAGGACGTCATAACAGCGCTGACAACTGCTGGTGTCTATCATGATATCGAACGTGCAAAGGAGAGTAAGAAGGTCCGTGCCGGAAGAGGTAAGATGCGTGGTCGCCGGTTCAAGCAGAGAAAGAGCCTTCTTATCGTCACAGCCGAACAACCGCTGCGTGCAGCACGCAATCTATCCGGTGTCGATGTTGTGACCGTTGACCAATTGAACGTTGAGCATCTTGCACCGGGTATGCTGGCAGGACGACTAACAATCTGGACAGAGAGCGCACTGATAAGACTGGAGGGGAGATAAATGGTTCTGAAATACCCGTTTGTTACGGAAAAGGCGATGGTCCTTTTAGAGAACCAGAGCAAACTTCAGTTCTTAGTGAGCCGTGAAGCCACCAAGAGTCAGATCAAACGAGAAATTGAAAAATCGTTTGGCCAGAACGTCAAAGACATTCGAACGCTCATGACCATGCACGGAGAAAAGAAGGCAATCGTGAGTTTTGAGAATGAAAAAGCCGCAGAGGAAATTCTCAGCCGGCTTGGCATTATGTAGGTGGGAAATATGGGACATCGAATCACAACACAAAGCCGGGGCAAGGGAGGCCCGACCTATCGAGCACCATCCCACCGGTACAAGGCTGAACTCAAGCACATCGGTGATGATACACAGACAATCACCGGAAGCGTTATCGATATCGAACATGATCCGGCACGCAATGCACCGATTGCGATTGTCAAACTTGAAGATGGTGTAAAAGTCTGCATGCTGGTTACTGAAGGTCTGGGCATTGGAGAGACAGTTACCTGGGGATCTGATGTTGAGGTAAAGAACGGTAATACGCTCACTCTTCAGAATATTCCTACAGGTACATACATATGTAATATCGAGTCGCGCCCGAACGATGGCGGCAAATTCGTCCGTTCTTCAGGTGTTCAGGCAGTTGTTATTGATAAGATCGAGGACCGGGTCGGTATCCGGATGCCCAGTGGAAAGACCAAATGGTTTAACGCACGATGCCGGGCAACAATCGGAATTGTTGCCGGTGGCGGTCGTGTCGACAAACCGTTTGTGAAAGCAGGCAACAAATATCACAAGATGCAGAACACAGCGTCGAACTGGCCCCGCGTCCGTGGTGTCGCGATGAACGTTATCGACCACCCGTTTGGTGGTGGCGGTCATCAGCATACCGGTCGGCCTAAGACAATTGCAAGAGGCACCTCACCAGGTAGAACGGTTGGTCATGTGGCTGCACGCAGGACAGGTAAGAGCAGGAAGTAATCGGTATGGCAGCACCAAAAAAGACTCAGAAGAGAATGCCACGACGGCGTGAAGAGTTCACCTATCGCGGGTTTAAGATCGACGAGCTGAAAGCGATGGGGATAAGTGAACTTCTTCCCCTCATGCCAGCCCGTGCACGCCGCAAGGTAGTTCGAGGTTTCTCTCGTGGTGAGGAAACATTACTCGCAAAGGTCCGTGCAGGGGACGAGAAAATAAGAACTCACCTGCGTGAAATGATCGTGATGCCAGAGATGGTAGGCCGATCAATTGAGATTTACAACGGCAAGGAATTCATGAAAGTTGAATTTCAGCCGGAGTCTGTCTTTCATTATCTCGGGGAATTCGCGTTGACACGAAAGAGGGTTTCTCACGGAAGCGCCGGAATCGGTGCGACAAGAGGCAGCAAGTATGTTCCGCTGAAGTGATGTACATGGCACGAATTGATTATTCACAGAAAATTAGCGGCGACGCTATCGCAAAAGCGAAAGCCAACGAACTTAACATGTCGCCAAAGCATTCGATCGAGATTGCCACGTTCATCAGGCACCAGCACGTGAACGACGCAATTGCGTATCTGAACGAGGTTATCGGCTTAAAGAAAGCCATTCCGTTCAGGCGTTTTAACCGGAATGTGGCACACAAACGCGGCCTCCCGGGAAACTGGGATGCCGGAAGGTATCCCGTAAAAGCATCCAAAGCGTATATCCGTGTCCTGGAATCGGTTAAGAAGAATGCCGAATATATCGGTCTTGATGCAGATAATCTTGAGATTATCCACGTATCGGCAAATCGCGGGCGTGCCCAAAAAGCTTTCTTTCCGCGTGCAATGGGACGTGCGACCCCCAAGGTCCGTGAAACCGTGAACATCGAAATCGTTGTCCGTGAGGTGTCATAATGGCTGTGGAGCAGAAGTTTATTTCAGAGGGAGTGCGGAAAGCCCGCGTCGAAAAGTACCTGTCCAGAGAACTAAAGCGGGCAGGATACGGCGGCATGGACATCGCAAGAACCCCGCTGGGCACACAGGTGACCATCTTTGCAGAAAAACCTGGGATTGTCATTGGTAAAGGTGGAAAACTGGTTCACCAGCTGACCCTGGACCTTGCTCAGAACTATGGAGTTGAATCTCCCCAGATTGAAGTCCAGCAGGTTACAAATCCAAGCTTTAACGCCCAAATCATGGCTGAACGACTGGCAAACGCTCTTGAGCGCGGGTGGTACTTCCGCAAAGCGGGGTCAAGCATTCTTCGCCGGGTTATGGATTCCGGAGCATTGGGCTGTGAAGTCGTAATTGCCGGAAAACTGACCGGTGCGCGAGCCCGTACCCAGAAGTTTACCGAAGGATACATCAAACACTGCGGCGAACCGAGCAACACTATTGTTGAGAAAGGCTACGCGGTCGCTATTAAGAAACTTGGTGTCATAGGTGTTCAGGTCAAGCTGGTTCCTGCAGGTGCGAAACTGCCGGATCACTTCACCATCATTGAACAGGAAAAGAAGCGTGTGGCACCCAAAGTTACCGTCACGGATATCGGCGAGCTTGACTCCGACGAACCGGCACTTCCTGATGAGGTACCATTTATGGAGGACCTGTAATGGCAATATTACGAGCCCGGGATGTTCAGCAGCTTTCGGATGTAGAACTTCAGGAACAGATGGAAAAGCTCCGGATGGAACTTGTCCAGCATTATGGGAAGGTCAGTGCCGGTGGCGCAACAGAGAACCCGGGTCATATTGGTGAACTCAGGCGAACGATTGCCCGTTTGATAACCGAACAGAACCGCAGGAGAACCGTATGATAACTCCCCAGAATGTCCTCCGGCATGAACTGATCGGACTAGACGTTCTGGTATCGGGAGCCGCAAATCCCCTTCACCGGGGACTATCAGGTCACATCATCGATGAAACAAAAAATCTGCTGATACTCGAGACCTCACAGGGGGTTAAACGCATCCCCAAAATGCACAGCAGATTTCAGCTGCACCTTCCAGGCAGTGAACTTGTTGAGATAGATGGATCCGTGATGGTTCTGGCTCCTGAAAAGAGAATCAACCTGCACGAGAAGAAGAGGATAAAATAATGGCACTAAACATTGGATTGGACGTCCAGGCACCAAAACAAGAATGTCAGGACGTTAATTGTCCGTTTCACGGCACTTTACCGGTGCGCGGCCAGGTGATCACCGGAAAAGTCGTGAGCGATCGAATGATGGGAACGGTGGTAGTAGCACGTAATTACCTGCACTACATCCGTAAATACAAGCGGTATGAAAAGCGCAGCTCGAAACTTCATGCCCACAACCCTTCCTGTATTCAGGTAAAGGTTGGCGATATGGTGAAGATCGCTGAGTGTAGACCGCTATCGAAGAGCACAACGTTTGTTGTGGTGGAGGTGCTTCAGCAATGAAGGCAAAGCAGTCCACGATACCGCGTGCACTTGCTACCGGTACAAAGCTTACGTGTGCAGACAATACCGGTGCACGGATAGTTCAGATCGTCTCGGTTTTTGGTTACCACGGAGTGCGCCGACGCCAGCCCAAAATGGGACTCGGAGATCTTGCAACAGTAACGGTCAAGAAAGGGACTCCCGACATGCGCCGAAAGCTTGTGCGTGCTGTTGTTATCCGCCAGAAAAAGGAGATGCGCAGACCTAATGGAATACGGGTATCCTTCGATGACAACGCGGTTGTTGTTGTTGACGAGAAGAATGAGCCAAAAGGAACAGAGATCAAGGGTCCCGTAGCACGCGAAGTTGCAGAAAGGTTTCCCAAGCTCGGTTCTATGGCTACGATCATTGTGTGAGGTGTAATAAATGGTACGAATTAAAAGCGAACAGCCAAGGAAGCAGAGAAAGGCGCGCTATCAGGCACCTTCACACGTTAAGACCAAATATCTCAACGCACCGCTATCAGCTGCGCTTAATGAACAATATAAGAAAAAAACAGTGCGTGTGATTAAGGGTGATACCGTTAAAGTAACCCGGGGAGACTTTGTCGGTGATGAGGGACTTGTGGATGCAGTTAATACCAAAAAGTCAAAAATTGTTGTCCACGGGGTTTCGTCTACAAAAGCAGATGGAACTGAAGTTCCCAGGGGAATCGATGCCTCAAATGTTCAGGTCACTAAACTGAATCTCGCTGACAAGCGCCGTGAGGCAAAATTAGGGGAGGCCGAATAATGTCTGATCATCTGAAGCGACTAAACGCCCCGGACTCGTGGCACATTGCAAAGAAAACCACGAAATTCATCACAAAAACAGCACCCGGACCGCATAACGCGAATGCGATGCCGATTGCAGTCTGGCTCCGCGATCATATGGGTTTTGCGAGGAATCTGAAAGAAGTCAAGCAGATCCTCATTCAGAATGATGTTATCATCAACGGCAGACCCTGCAGGGATCCAAAAATGGGGGTTGGCATATTTGATATCATTGCAATCCCGAAAACAGGAAAATATTATCGCATGCAGCGTGGAAAAAATGGCCGTCATCTGGCCGTAGAAATTGATGCTGACGCAGCCCTGAGCAGATTGTGCAAAATTCAGAATAAGACAGTCATTACTGGTGGTAAAGTTCAGTTAAACCTGCGATATGGCGCCAACATCATTGCCGATAACACGTATAACTCAAATGACTCGATCGTCCTCTCGTTGAAACCAGAAGACCGTTTTAAAATCATCGATCATTTCCCATTTGCCGTTGGTAACATGGCGATGGTAACCGGTGGCCGCCATTCAGGTAAAATCGCACGGATCATTGAGATTATCAAGACACATGGCAGTGTACCTAATAAGATAATTCTTTTGGATGAAGCGACAGGCACACGCTTTGAAACGATCTCTCCGTATATCTACATGGTTGGAAAACAGACACCCGCGATAGCAACCTGGGGGATTGAACAGTGACCTCGATGCGCGATATCTATATCGACAAGGTAGTTGTTCACATGGGTGTCGGCGAGAGCGGCGAAAAGCTCGTAAAAGCTGAAAACATCATGAAGACAATCACCAAACAGACTCCTGTCAGGAGCATTGCCAGGATGACCCAGCCGGCATTCTCCATACGGAAAGGTGCCCCGATTGGATGCAAAGTAACGCTCCGGGGCAAAACAGCCCGCGATTTTTTTGCGACATCGATCGGGATCATCAACAAAACAGTCTTTGAAAGCCAGTTTGACAAGAGTGGGAATATCTCATTTGGAATTGAAGAACATACGGATTTTCCTGGCATGTCCTACGACCCACAAATTGGTATCTTTGGGATGGATGTCAATGTTGTGCTCGAACGTAAAGGTATACGGATCACCCGCAGGCGCATGGAGCAGAAAAAACTCCCGGCAAAACAGCGCGTGAAGAAAGAGGATGCAATTGCTTTTCTCAAGGAACAGTATCAGGTTGAGGTGCGCTAATGGCTGGAGAACAGAAGAAGATCTATGGTCGCGGTGCGAACGAATGCAAGATGTGCGGTCGTAAACAGGGACTCGTACGCAGATATCATATCATGTTCTGCAGGCAGTGCTTCCGCGAGTGGGCCCGAAAAATCGGCTTTAAGAAGATGAGCTGAAGGTGAATGCACAATGACACGAAGTAATCCAATAGCAGATGGAATGTGTTCCTTAAAAAATGCCGGTGACACCGGTAAGTCCATGTGCATCATCGAACCAGCGAGTAAACTTCTCGGTGCGATGCTCCGCATTATGCAGGACGCCGGTTACATCAACAGTTTCGAGTTTATAGATGACGGCAGGGGTGGACAGCTTAAGGTTCATCTCACGGGCAAAATTAACCGCTGTGGTGCAATAAACCCGCGGTTTTCGGTACAGATGGATGAGATGGAATACTGGGAGAAACAGTATCTCCCTGGAAAGAACTTCGGGCTCCTGATTCTTTCGACTTCGCGTGGTGTTATTTCCCACGAAGAGGCGAGAAAAGAAGGCATCGGTGGCGAGCTTCTCGGGTATGTATATTGAAGGTGCTAGATCATGTCGGCAGTCAGAATAGTTAAGATTCCCGAGGGTGTAAAAGCGTCTCTGGATGGCTCGCAACTTCGCGTGAAAGGGCCGAAAGGGCAGCTTTCGCGAAACATGCGGTTTCCACAGGTTGCTATAACCTGTGAAGGAAACGAGGTCACCATATCAACCGAGTCCGGAAGAAAAGAGATGATAGCAATGATCGGGACACTGGAGGCACATACCAAAAACATGTGCCGGGGTGTCAGCGAAGGGTTTGAGTACCACATGAAAATGGTCTACAGCCACTTCCCGATCCAACTGAAACTTCAGGGTAATCGTCTTGAGATCGCTAACTTCCTTGGTGAGAAGAAGGCGCGCTACGCACGGATTGAAGCGGGTGTTACCGCAAAGATCGCAAACGATGAAGTCGTGCTCACGGGAATCGACCGTGAACTGGTCGGGACTTCGGCAGCGAACATTGAGCATGCAACCCATATCCGTAACCGTGACCCGAGGGTCTTCCAGGACGGCATCTATATTGTGCAGAGGGGCTGAGAACGATGACCACTGAAATAAAACGGTTAATCCAGGTACGGGTTGATAAAGGAGCAGTTTTCAAACGTGATGGATATGGCAAGAAACGACAGCTCTCAGATTCCTGGAGAAAACCCCGTGGACAGCACAATAAGCAAAGAGAGCAGAAGAAGGCAAAAGGACCCCTCCCAAAACCTGGTTTTGGAAGCCCGATCGCAGTTCGCGGAATGCACCCAAGCGGTTTTTTTGAGGTATTGATCTCCTCGGTAAAGGAACTTGAGGGAATTGATCCAAAAATTCATGCAGTCCGGATAGGGGCAACTGTTGGAGATCGAACACGTGTCGGTCTCCAGGAAAAGGCACTTGGTGCAGGATTCAAAGTGCTGAATACCCATGCTGTCAAGACCGAACCAAAACAGGAAAAAATCAAAGAACCGGTAAAAGAAGCTAAAAAGGACGCGGGAAAAAAGAAGAAGGAAGAAAAGAAACCCGCGAAATCCAAAGTAACGGCAGCTCCATCCGGGAAGGATACAAAGAAAGAAAAGAAAATGTCCGAGGCAGAAGAGAAAAAGGCAGAGAAAAAGGTTCCGGTAAAAGAAAAGAAATCTGCAAAACCAAAAGTGGAACCTGCAGAAAAACCGGAAAAAACAAAGGCAGCAGCTCCTGCAAAAACAATTAAGAAATCTCTTAAACCAAAGACGGAAGAGCCTGCCGAAGTAAAAGCCCAACCCAGAGCAGCTGCAAAACCAAAGGCAAAAAAGAAGACCGAGTCAGAGGTGAAGAAGAATGAGTGATGTCGCCAGCCAGAAACGCATCGCTGCCGCAATATTAAAGTGCGGTGTCAACCGTGTCTGGTTTGACCCGGCCCGTATCCCGGATATTGAGAATGCAATCTCTCGTGAAGACTTACGAGGTCTTATCACTGATGGCGCAATCAAGGCGCACCAGAAGAAAGGTGTAAGCCGCGGCAGGGCTCGTGCAAGGATTGCACAAAGGTCATATGGGCACCGCAAGGGTGCAGGAAAAAGGAAAGGTGCGGCAGGTGCCCGCAATCCAAGCAAAACAGCATGGGTCCAGAAGATCCGTGCCATCAGAAAAGTGCTCGTTGAACTCCGTGATACAGGGTCGATCGACCGGCATATGTACCGCATAATCTACCGGAAAGCGGCCGGAGGGCAGTTCAGGAGCGTTGCTCACATGAAGGCGCAGATGGAGATCCTCGCAGGGAGGATGAAGTAACATGGCGACAGGATCACGGTATTTTGTACCCTTCAGAAGACGAAGAGAGGGTAAAACCGATTACTACAAAAGGACCCGGCTTGTCGTTGCAGATGCGCCACGAATGGTTGTACGCAAGACAAACCGTCATATCATCATCCAACTTGTTACAGCAGAGATGGACGGCGATCGCACACTCATCGCAGCAAACTCTGCTGAACTGGAAACATACGGCTATAAGGGATCAACATCCAGCACACCGGCAGCCTATCTGACCGGGATTCTCTTTGCCGTAAAAGCAAAAAAAGCAGATTATGGCAGGGCCATTCTGGATATCGGTCTCAACCGGGCGACTCCTGGTGCACGGATCTTTGCCGCCCTTAAAGGCGCGGTCGAAGCGGGACTTGATGTACCTCATGGGGAGCAGATTCTCCCTTCCGATGAACGGGTCAGGGGTGCACATATCGCTGCGTATAACAAAAACGCCGGCGATATTGTTACGATTGTCGAGCAGGTGGCAGACGCAATAAAAAAGGAGCTGGTATAAATGGCTTATGAAAGAGAAGAGTGGCGCCCGGTCACCGGTCTAGGCAAACTCGTCGCTTCTGGAGAGATAAAAAGTATCGACCAGGTAATTGAAAGTGGCAGGCCAATCAAGGAACCCCAGATCGTTGATATGTTTCTTCCTGATTTGGAAGATGAGGTCCTTGATATTGCCATGATGCAACGCATGACTGACTCGGGTCGCCGTGTTCAGTTCCGAGCCGTTGTTATCGTGGGTAACCGGAACGGGTATATTGGATTTGGTCAGGGCAAGGACGTGCAAGTAGGTAACGCGATCAAGAAGGCGATTGTAAAGGCAAAGATGAATATTATTAAGGTCCGTCGCGGCTGTGGGAGCTGGGAATGCGGATGTGATGTCAGCCACTCGATACCAATGCAGGTTCAGGGAACTGCGGGCAGTGTCCGCGTCACGCTTAAACCTGCGCCTCAGGGTATCGGTCTTGTCACTGGTGATATCAGTAAGAAAGTGCTTGAGCTTGCCGGTATCAAAGATGTATGGACATTTGCACGTGGACAGACGCGCACTACTATTAATTTCGCAAAAGCTACCTTCAATGCGCTCAATGAGACCAATATGATCAGGACAGGGAGGTCTCTGTAGATGTACGCAGTTGTTCAGGTGCGCGGGGTTGTTAAAACCCGCCGGGACATCAAAGATACACTTAAGATGCTTCGTCTTCACCATATCAATCACTGTGTGCTCGTACCGGACACTCCGGAAAATCTTGGCATGATCCGTAAAGTAAAGGATTATGTTGCTTATGGCGAGGCAGACGCAGTAACAATTGAAACTCTGCTCCTGACACGTGGCAGGGTAATTGGCGATGCACCGCTGACGGATGAGTATATCAAGTCGAACTCAACTTACAGCAGCATCTCTGAATTTGCACGGGCACTTGCGAGTGGAGAAACGAAGTTGCGTGAAATACCGGGATTAAAACCTGTGTTACGCCTTCATCCACCACGCAAAGGATACAAGACCACCAAACGTACCTTCCCTCAGGGTGGAGCGCTTGGCTATTATGGTCAGGAGATCAATACTCTCCTTTATAAGATGAGGTGAAGCAGGATGCCAACCAACAAACGTTCAAAATATCGCGGATCGCGGACATGCGGTGGCGGTACCCATAAAAACCGGCGTGGTGCAGGTAACCGCGGCGGGCGGGGACGCGCCGGCATCAATGCCCACCATTTTGTGAAGTGGTATAAGGAGATGGGAGGGCCGGTCTTTGGAAAGGATGGGTTCTCAAACAGTTCCCAGATTTCTGTATCGGTAATGGATGTCGGGATCATCGACCAGATAGTACCCTCGCTTCTGGCGCAGGGTATTGCCAAGAGTGAAGGGGATATGATTGTGGTTAACACCGCTGATATCGGCATCGATAAAGTGCTCGGCAGCGGCAGGGTCACAAAAAAACTGAACATCTCCGCTCAGGCATTCTCCGAATCCGCGAAGGCAAAGATTGAGAAGATGGGTGGAAAGACGCAGATCGTCTGACCGTCCCCGTTAACTTGGTGAAACAATGGGAAACCTGCTGGATCGAATGGAACCCCTGCTCGCTGCGATGCCCGCGGTCAAGAGTCCCGAAGGACACGTCCATTTCAAGAACAAATTGATCTGGACGCTGGGAATATTAATTCTGTATTTTGCCCTGACAAATATCCCGGTATTTGGACTCGCTCCAACCAACCAGGATTTATTTGCCGCATGGCGAGCTCTCCTCGCCGGTGCTAGCGGCTCTATCGTTCACCTTGGCATCGGCCCGATCGTTACGGCATCCATCGTGCTCCAGCTGCTTAAGGGAGCAGATATTCTCCATATTGATACGAGTGAGACACGTGGACAGGTCATGTACATGGGTCTGCAGAAGATTCTCATCCTAGTCATGATCGTGGTAGAAGCGGCACCGAATCTTGTCGGCAGCTTCATGATACCTGATCCAGTTATTGCCACCCAGTTCTTTGGCGGAAACCTGTTTGCGGTTTCTCTGCTCATCTTCCTCCAGATCTGTATTGGCGGTGTACTCGTCTTTCTTATGGATGAAGTTGTGACCAAATGGGGCATTGGTTCCGGAGTAGGTCTTTTCATCATCGCTGGCATATCCCAGGCTATTGTAAACGGCTTTATTAACTGGGCACCGGTTGCTGATCAGTACCCGGTCGGATTTTTCCCGCGTCTCGTTGCCATAGGTCTGGATGGGGGAAGTTATCTTACCTACTTTGGCAAGGATATTCTTGCATTTGTCACCACAATTGCCATTTTTTTAATAATTGTGTACGTGGAATCAACACGCATCGAGATCCCGCTCGCTCACGCCCAGGTCAGGGGTGCACGGGCGCGATTCCCGGTTAAGCTGATCTACGCCAGTGTTCTGCCAATGATCCTCGTGAGGGTTTTACAGGCAAATATCCAGATGGTCGGTATGTTCCTCTCCAATATCAATATCACCATTTTCGGCGCATTCCAGGGCTCTACACCTCTAAATGGTATCATGTATTTCCTCGCCCCCATCAATGGACCCACACAATGGATGTGGTGGATCAATGATCTCGGGCATGCTCCATGGGAGGTTCTTTTACGCCTCGGGGTAGATATCACTTTCATGGTAGTCGGAGGTGCGATCTTTGCGCTCTTCTGGATCAAGACAGCCGGGCTCGATTCAAAAGATGTAGCCCGCCAAATCCAGTTATCGGGCATGTCCATTCCCGGCTACCGAAGGAATCCGCAGGTACTTGAAAAGTATCTTGACCGGTACATCCCCCGTGTCACAGTCATTGGGGGCGTCTTTATTGGTATGCTCAGTGTAATTGCAAACCTCTTTGGTGTCATCGGTTCTGTGAGTGGAACCGGGTTACTCCTGACAGTGAGTATTACCTATAGGCTCTATGAAGAGATCGCGAGCCAGCAAATTATGGAGATGTACCCGTTCATGCGGACATTCTTTGGAAAAGAGTAGGACGTGGAAGGGACCAGGATGGATGGAAAAAAGGTCATCATAACCGGAGTACCGGGCGTCGGAAAAACGACGGTCGTCAATGAGGCGTTAAAGAAAATCAAGGAAGAAGGTATTGAATACAAATCCATTAATTTTGGTACCTTCATGTTCGAGGTTGCGAAGAATGACAACATTGTTCAGGACCGGGACCAGATGCGTACGCTGGATCGTACACTCCAGAAACGACTGCAACAGCGTGCTGCACAGGCAATTTCGCAGATCCCTGGCAATGTTTTGGTCGATACACACGCATCGGTGAAGACGCCGACAGGTTACCTTGCCGGGCTTCCCGAATGGGTGCTGCGTGAGATTATGCCTGATACTGTCGTTCTCGTTGAAACGGATGATGACCAGATCCTCATGCGGCGTATGACCGATGAAACACGGTCACGGGATAAAGAGGGTTCACGGTCTATTGCAGAACACCAGCAGTTCAACCGCTCAATTGCTGCCGCGTATGCAATGCTTACCGGCTGCACGGTAAAAATTGTGATAAATGCTGATTTCCTTCTCGAACGTGCTGCTGAGGACATGGCAGCCGTACTCAGGTGAATACATGGATTTTGGAAAGATTTGGGAGAAATATAGCCTCTGGTTCACGTTTGGCTTCATGTTCCTTATGATGTGGGCATATACGGTTCCATGGTTGCGTGACGGGGTCGGCCGGGGCATGGACACTATGTTTGCCCCGGTTGTCTCGGGATTCAAGATCCCATTCTATATTTTGATCGTAATTCTCTCTGCACTTACCGGCCTTTATTCGTCAATTGTCCAGAAATACACCATCGACTATGATAAGATGGCGGACGTCCAGGAGAGAATGAAAGAATTCCAGGCCGAGTATCGCGAAGCACAACTGTCTCAGGACGAAAAAAAGATCAAGAAACTGGAAGCAAAAAAAGACCGTGTGATGCGCGAACAACTTGAAATGTCCCAGCAGCAATTTAAACCGATGGCGTACATCCTTGTTCTCACCGTACCAATCTTTTTCTGGTTGCTCTTCCGGCTTGCACAGGTGCAGAGTACAATTACCCTGCCCTATGCCGGAACCATCAGCTTACATGCTCCGGCAGTCTGGATAATTCCCGCGTGGATTCTCTGGTATATGATCTGTTCAATTACCCTGAGCCAGGTAATCCGGAAATCCTTAAACATCGGAGGTCTTTGATGAGGATCACCGTGAGCGGTCTCCCCGGGAGTGGGACAACCTCCCTCTCACGGTATCTTTCAGAACGCCACGGGTTTTCGATGATCTCTGCCGGAGAAGTCTTTCGACAGCTCGCAAGAGAGCATGCAATGGGGCTGGCAGAGTTTGGTTGTCTCGCACGTGAAAATTCGGAATTTGATGAAATGATAGACGCCCGGCAAAGAGAGATTGCTGCGGGGCGGGACAATATTATAGTTGAGGGCCGTCTTTCCGGCTGGATGGTTACGGATGCGGATCTCAGGATCTGGCTTTTTGCCCCTATCGGCTGCCGAATTAAGCGGATTGTTTTCAGGGACCAGATTGCGGATGAAAAATCTGCGGAGCGCATTACAATCGAGAGGGAAGAGTGCGAAGCGGCACGATATCGCAGTTATTATAATATTGACATCAACGATCTCTCGATCTACCAGATTATCCTGAACTCTGAGCACTGGAACGTTGAAGGACTTGGTGCAATTATTGATACTGCAATCATGCAGCTGAGCCATTTGGAAACCCAATAATTTTTCATTTGGGTATAGTTTGATACAGGACAATCCCCAAGATTTTTTTTAAAATGATGATAAATAGTAGCATAATAATCCTCAAAGTCTCAAACAGGGAACATGATGATCTTGGGAGATAACATTGCAATCCAGCTCGTTCACAATTGGAATGGGGATGAAATTGCAGACCTGTACCGTGCCGGTGGGTGGTGGAAGCAGGAGTATGATCCGTTGGAGCTCCCCCCTTTAATCAGGGGCAGTTTTCTGTTTGCTGTGGCTGTCGATTCGAATACGGGGCACGCTGTAGGAATGGGCAGAGTCATATCTGACGGGGTTTCAGATGGATATATCCAGGATCTTGTTGTGCTTCCGGAATATCGGAAAGCTGGTATCGGTACTCAGATTGTTTCGATTTTAGTAAAAAAATGCGTTGAATCAGGAATTTCCTGGATTGGTCTTATTGCAGAACCAGGAACTGAAAATTTCTATCTGCCTTTCGGTTTCCATCCCATGGAAGGACATACACCGCTGATATTCCGGAGTGATGTATGATGCTTACTCAGGAAAATTTTAAACCCGTCACACTTGCAGATCGTGACTTTTTCGAGAATCACTATGCACATTATCCACAGACACACAGTGACAATACATTCACAAATATGGTTTGCTGGAATCATTACGCACACTACCAGTATGCCTATGAGCGAAAAAATCTCATTATCGCAAGCACAATTGATGGTACTACGCGGTTCCGTCCGCCAATCGGTCCAAGGGATCCTCAGCTGCTTAAGTCATTGATACGGCTTGCTTCAGACATCAGCGACAATGAACCTGTCGTTTTGATAGATCCCGATACAGCCAGCTGGATGCGGGAAGTCTGTCCGGGGATAAATCTCGTACCTGATCGCAATCATTTCGAATATGTCTATCGTTCTGATGAACTAGCTACGCTCCCGGGAAAAAATTATCTCACGATCCGTCACCAGATAAATAAGTTCAAACGCAACTGCACCAGTTCAATTGAGCCAATTACCAGGGTAAACTGGGCTGAAGTCAAAAAATTTCTTATCGAATGGTGCGAATGGAAAGGGTGTGAAAATGATCAGGTCCTTGCACATGAAAAGGAAGCGGTCTTTTTTGCCATTGATCATTTTAACGAACTTGCAATAAAAGGATTGATCATACGCGTCTTTTCAAAAATTGGTGCCATGTCCCTGTTCGAACCCCTCAATGCTGATACCGCCTTGGTCCATTTTGAAAAGGGGCTTCCTGACTGTGAGGGCATATACAAAGTGATCAATACCGAAACCGCAGCATTTCTGGCCAACAAATACCCGTATATTAACCGGGAAAGCGATCTGGGAATTGCCGGACTTCGTGAGGCAAAAATGCGTTATCATCCTCACCATATGGTCGAAGTTTTCTCTTTCAAGCGCGATTCCTGAAATTATATCATTATGCCCTGTATTCAAAATTCCTGTATATTGGATTTTAATCACCCTGATTTCTCTGTATGAATTGGTAAAAGTGTTATATCAGTGAACTGTACGCCATGATACCCGATGCGATGATCTTGATGGCGATGGCGGCGACAAGCATACCCAGGACTTTACCCATGATATCTGTTACAACCTCTCCGAGCAGGTGCTGTATCTTTTCTGCATAGTACAATACCAGCCACGTAGCAAGCAATGCAAGGGTAATTGCAACAAACGGGATAAGGATTCCATAATCCCGTGAAAGAAGCATGACTGTGGTGATCGTGCCCGGACCACAGAGAAGAGGTGTACCTATAATAACTCCCGCAGCTGTTTTTGCATGTTCTTTGCAGTGTCCAATCTCGATACCCAGTGCTTCCTGAATACCCAGAAGAAAGAGCAGGATACCCCCTGCTATCTGGAAGCTGGGCATGTTAAGGCCAAGGATATCAAAGATCATCTTATTGAAGACAAGGAAGAGGTACATCAGCCCGCCTGCCACGGCAACCGCGACAAATGCCTGTTTGTGAATCTCTCCGGGAGCAAGACCCTTTGTCATAGCCGCAAATATAGGAACGGATAATATCGGATCAAGGATGATGAACAGGGCAGCAAACGAATAGATAATTCCAGAAAAAATATCCTGCATAGTCGGTTTAAGAGATAGGACCTGATGGGGGATAAATTTAAAGGGTCTGTAGTTAGAATCGTTCTCTTCTTCCAGATATATCCCTAAATAATGAAATAGATAATGAGGATGGCTGCAGTTGAGACCGCACCAGTGAAAGAAATCAGGCGGGATTTAATATCAGTGACAATTACCCAGGAAGCCAGGCAGAAAAAGATGTACGGAATCAGCGTAGTAATCACGGAAATCGTCGCAAGCTGGGCAAAATGGTTGGAAAAGAGCAGAAGGGCAGCGCTTATTCCACAACCTGCAGTAAGTGCAAGGGCAGGAGTTCCTCTGTGGTTCAAATCCTGAATTTTTGGAATGGTAAACTGCGCTGCCATGGATTGGAGTATACGGGAAGTTCCGATTATATAGGCATTTATTGCTGAAAGCATTGCTATTATCCCGATACCGGCAATGATAGAATCCGAATGTGCAAAAAGAATCCCGGCGGCAGATGCAACGGGAGCGGGGGAGACAGCCAGTGCATTGGATCCGACACTGCCGATCAGCGAGATATTGAGGAGAAGATAAACTGATACCACAATCCCCATCACGTATATGAGTGATCGCCGGATTAAAGCCGGATCCCGTGTCTCTTCAACCGGGATGGCGCTGATCTCAAAACCCGTGAAAGGCCAGTATACGATGATGATCGTTGCAAGTAACCCAGAAGTGGTGAGGGGAACCAGAGGTACAAAATTATCGATCTTTATGAAGGGAATAAGCAGGATCGAGATGATTATAAGGGGTATTATTTTCAGAGTGGTAAGAACATTTTCTGTCATCCCAGAAAAAGATATTCCTGCGATATTAAGCCAGCAGAAGGCACCGATGATAGCGATCTCGATAAGCAGGACATGGGAAAGGCCAAAATACGTGATGTACTGACCAATTCCTGCAGCAATAGTAGATACACCGAAGATTGAAGAAATGACGTAAAGGATGATGAGAGGTACAGCAATCCAGGTGCTGAAGACCGATACAAATAATGCATAAAAACTATTGGATGATGCAAACCTGAAGGATACCGAGGCCAGGGACAGAAGAACACAGGATGCAGATATGGCAACAATCAGCCATGCAAGAAGTGACCACGGTCCGGTGAGTTTTGCAGCGATTCCGGGCACAACAAATATACCGGAACCGATTGTCCCTCCTACGCCGAGGCTGACAAGTTCAAATATCCCCAGTGTTCGTTGATAACTACCACCCTCTGCCATGGGTCCTCCTTCAACGTGCAATATACAAAATTATAATAGCCGGTTCTCTCCATCTTCATTTATATCTAGCTCTTCACCGGCCGGGAATCCGGGGTGAAGGGTGTTACATGGTAGGAATTTCGTATGGCAAAAACAGCAACACAGATGATAAAAAAGAAAGGTGCGATGAAGACAAAAAAACCTGCTGCAGCGAAAACGAAAGCAGCAGCAAAAAAACCAGCAATCCCCAGGAAAGGTGCAGTATCAAAAAAAGAAGCTGCAACTATGAGATACAAATGCAGGATATGCGGGTATGTCTATTCACCTCTTCGAGGTGAGCCGCACAATGGCATTCCCGCGGGAACCCCTTTTGAGGATCTTCCGGATACGTATGTCTGTCCTGTGTGTGGATTTGAGGGAAAAGGCAAGGTTGGTACATGGGGCTTTGATGAGTGGCGGCCGACACGCTATATATGTTCTATGTGTGATTATATCTACGATGAGAAACGCGGGGAACCTCACCGTGGAATCAAACCGGGAACAAAATTTGAGGACCTGCCTGAAGATTATGTCTGTCCAGTCTGCGCAACCGATCCAAAGATTGTTTTACGGTACGGGAATGTCCTCAAGCAGGGCTTCTCACCATTATATGATTAACAAAAAATAGTATCTTTTTTTCACAAAAACCTGTTACCATTGAATGAATCTTTCATGGCGGAATAGGCGAAAAATAAACTGAACACTTTCGCTGACAGAAGCACCTTGTTCAGTGCAAAAAAAATTTAGATTAATTTAAAGATGGGGTGGGTTTCTGCCTTCACATCGATACCAAGGGGTCGCATTGCCTCAAGTATCACGATATCCGTGTAGGCCTGTGCGGTGATCATTGCTTCAACATTTTCGATAGGACCGTACATGATAAGGTTTGCACCGAGTGTGCTGGCGATCATGTTACAGCCGATATCGGGAGCGGACCATGCTGCCTGCTTGATACCCTCTATCCCACCGAGATAATGGTGTGACATCTGCTGGAGGAGGAGATCCTTACCCTGATATCCTGCTGCAAGGACTGACGGGGTTTTGCTTGTTCCTTTCCAGCGCTTGAGCCATGTCCATGCAACTGTCATGTTGTGGTACGCACCACCGGTCGGGTAACCGTGGATCGCCTTGCAGGCGAGGATCTCACGGTATGCACTGCCAGAACCGAGTCCGAGCGGGGTCGCTGCCGTGTCAAGAATCGGGCGGGTGATCCCGCACTCTTCGGCAATCTGCAGCATTCCCTTCACCTGACCTGCAACGCCTCCTTCAGCAAGGACTTTTTCCCTGCCAGGAACGGACGGGTCAGCCGGGTTGAAGGCAAGAACAATTGCCGCATCTACGTCACTGTTCTTGAGCGCCTCGATGTTCTCAGCCTGGATTGAACCGTTGATCGAGTTATAGATCGCACGGTGGGCAAGCCCGACATCAGTCACATATTTGCAGGCATGTGCCAGCGCCTTGGGTACTGACGAGTCCATCAGGAAAGCGGTCTTATTGTCAATACTGTCAAACCAGCTGATGTAGCTCTCGAATGCTTCCGGGAATTCCGCGAGGATCTGGATGAAATGCGGAATACCGGTTGCATCGGAGAGTTCCTGACAGCGGTTCCACAGGGCCTCTGCCTTCGGTTTGTCGATCTTTCCCGTCTTGTCATCGAGCACGATCTCGTGCTTGTTGTAGAAGATCGAGGCGGCCAATACGGTAGGGTACTCGCCCGGCTGTCCACCAAGTTTAGTGCCGTTGAAGTCCCAGACACTCTGTTCTTTTTCAAATTTGAACATTTCTTTTACACCTCCATTACACCATTGTCATCAATTTCTGGTACAAAAACAGCAGCATCACAAATACGGTTAATCCTGCAACCAGGCCGTACAGTATGCCGATATCTCGTCCGATCTTTCTTCCTACACGCTGTGCAACCTCTGCGTCAACAAACTCGATTTTCTTCTCGATCTTATCGAGTTTCTTCTCAATCTCGAGGAACTGGGGATTTGCACCTGCAGCGGCAGTCTCAATACCGCCTGCAGCTTCCTTGACCTCAACGACAATGGGATCCGCAGCGAACGCGCCCGGGTCACGGGCTTTCAGTTCGTTCATTTTTGCCTTGATTGCGCCGAGG
>Ga0326726_10001639_pt1 | contig 20850 bp, 18 predicted proteins | sample MHFenrmetagenome_2_FD_207603 | JGI IMG/M metagenome (GOLD analysis project Ga0326726, IMG submission 207603) | Lab enriched peat soil microbial communities from Michigan Hollow, Ithaca, NY, United States - MHF15MN | ecosystem: Environmental > Terrestrial > Soil > Wetlands > Peat | place: USA... | reverse complement strand
TGGCCGACGTAGTACACGCGACCCTCGGCTAACGGCGTGCGCGGCGGCGCCGACATCGGCTGCCCGTCGGCGCGCTTGAACAGCGGCGGAACCGGAATGGGCTTCACGCCGTTGGCGCGCAGGTCGGCCATGGTCCACGCCGCGATCACACCCGGCGCGGCGAGCGCCGCGCGCAAATCCACAGCGGCAATCTTCGCGTGCGCGTGCGGCGAGCGCACCAGCACCATGGCGGCTTCGCCTTCGAAGCGCCGGTCATCGCTGAACAGACCCTTGCCTACTAGCAGCCGGTCGTCCTCCAGGCGCTTTTGCGAGCGCGAGGCGCCAAAGCGCGCGGACGCGGGGTCGAACTGGACTTGCGGCGTCGTATCGTTGTTCATCGCGGGCAAGGGGTGTAACCATAGCAGGCCCGCCGCCCGAATACGCAACGCGCCCCCTCTGCGCAGCGCAACGGACCCTCCGCCCAAGTCACGCGGGTGCCCGTGGCGGCCGGAACGCGGCGTCGCGCGAATGAATCAGACGCTCCCTATGCGCGAAAGAGGACGTAGGCGATCGCGACGTAGGTGGCCTGGTGCAGGAATTGGTCCACCCCGAAGATCGCCCAGTAAGGGAGCCCCTGCGCCGCGACGAACGGCCTGATGACCTGCTCCTTGGCCCAGTCGATGTGGTAGTGAAGCACGAACTCGGCCGTGAGCACCGCCGCGATGAGCGTCAGCGGGATCGGCAGCGGCAGGAAAGCTGCCAGCAGCGCCATGACGGCCGCGCTGCCGATCGCATGGTGTGCGGCGTGCATGAGGCCTGCGGGGTGGCCGTAGATCCTCTTGTAGCGCAAGTGATACTGCGTCTGGGTGACGAAATCGCCGACGAAGTGCTTCAGCTGCAGCAGGAGCAGGGCGAGCAGGGCAGCTTCCATCATCGCAGCATCTTCCCCCGCTCCCAACGCCCGATCCCGTGGCGTGAGGGAGCCTGTGATCTATTCGCGCGGCGGCGAGTCGCGCTCGGAACGCGGCGCAGGCTCGCTTCGCTCGGCGCGCTTCATCCGGATCGGCAGCCGCACCCTGAACTCGGTGCGGCCCGGCCTCGATTCGACGTCGATGCGGCCGTGGTGACGATCGACGACGATGTTGTGCGCGATGTGCAATCCCAGCCCAGTGCCGACCCCCTGCGGCTTGGTCGTGAAGAAGGGATCGAAGATGCGCGAGGCAATGGCGGCCGGGATGCCCGGCCCGCTGTCGGCGATCTTCACCTCCACGTCGCCCCCGACCCGGCGCGCCCGCAGCTCGAGCACGCCGCGGCCATTCATCGCGTGGATGGCGTTGTCGATAAGGTTGGTCCACACCTGGTTCAGCTCGCTTGCGTAGGCCTCGATCGTCGGCAGCCCGGCCTCGAAGTCGCGCACCACCTCGATGCCGTCCTTGAGCTTGTGGCGCAGGATGACCAGCGTGTCCTCGAGGCTCGCGCGCAGGTCGGCGTCCTGCACCGGCGCCTGATCGAGGTACGCGTAGGACTTTACCGCGCGCACGATCTCGGAGATCGCCTGCGCGCTGCGGCCGATCTCGGCCACCAGCTGCTGCGCGGCCAGTCCCGCCCCGAGCCATTGCATCACCGGTCGCACGTGCGCCGCGGCGAATGTGGCCGCCACCGCGCGCAGGCGCGCGACCGTCCAGCCGAAGGCAGCGAGCGCCGACGCGATCTCGGCGGCGTCCTCCACGCCGAGCGCCTCCAGCTCGTCGAGCAGCTGCGCCTCGTGCCGGGCGCAGGCGGCGTCGTCGGTCCCCGGCGCACCGCAGTCGGCGACCCCGGCCTCGAGCTCGGCGAGCCGCGCCTTTTGCTGCGCGTCGAGCAGCAGGGCCTGCAGCTCGACGGTGCGCCGCCGCCACGTCTCGAACGCCTCGCGCAGGTGCTCGGTGCTGCGCTGGATCGCCGCCGCCGGATTGTTCAGCTCGTGCGCCAGCCCGGCAGCCAGCGTGCCGAGCGAAGCGAGCTTGTCGCTTTGCATCAGCGAAGCCTCGGTGCTGCGCAGGCGCTCCGCCACCGTGCGCAGTACCGCCATCGCCGTGGACGGGTTCTTCTCGATGACGCTGCGCAACGCTGCAGGGCTGATTTCCAGCAGCTCGCTGGGCTCGACCGCGCGCGCCGACGCGCTGCGCGGCGTGCGCTCGAGGAGCGACATCTCCCCGATCGACTCCCCGGCCCTGCGCGTCGCCAGCACCACGTCGCGCGCGCCTTCACGCTTGGTGATCTCGAGTGCGCCGGAAAGCACGACATACAGCGAATCGCCGGGCGCGCCCTCTTCGATGACCAGGTCCCCCGGCACCGCATGCACGCGGCGCGAGGAGCGGCACAGCTGCGCCACGTCGGCGAGCGTCAGATCGGCGAACAGCGGCAGCTTGCGGACGAACTCCTGCAGCGACCGCAGCTCGGACGATGGCGCGCTCAAGGCCTACGACCCGGCGGGCGCGAGCGGGCGCTGCGCGGGAGCCGGGCCGCGCAGGTGCTGGTGCACGAACTGCACGGCCATCGCCCCTTCGCCCACTGCGGAGGCGATGCGCTTGGTGGACTGGTGCCGCAGGTCCCCCGCAACGAAGACGCCGGCGATGCTGGTCTCCAGCCAGAACGGCTCGCGCTCGGCGAGCCATCCGCGCGGGCGCTTGCTCCCCTCGCGCCCGAGGTCCACGCCCGAGAGGACGAATCCACCCGCGTCGACCTGCAGCGCGCCGTTGAGCCACGCGGTGCGCGGGGCCGCGCCGATGAATACGAAGACCGCGCGCGCTGGCAGCCGCTCGACGATTCCGGTGCCCAGGTCGCGGACCGACACGGCCTCGAGGCTCGACTCGCCGTGCACCTCGCTGACCGCCACATGCGTGCGCACCTGGATGTTCTCCGCCTCGCCGATGCGCTCGACGAGATATTGCGACAGGGTCTCCGCGAGCGAGGCCCCGCGCACGAGCAGCGTGACCGAGCGGGCGAAGCGCGCGAGGTAGAGGGCCCCTTGTCCGGCTGAGTTGCCGCCGCCGACGACGAACACGTCCTGCCCCTTGACGGTGAGCGCCTCGGTGATCGCCGCGCCGTAGAACAGCCCGGCCCCGGCGAGGCGGTCCGCGCCGGGAACGTCGAGCAGCCGGTAGGAGACCCCGGTGGCGACGAGCAGCGCCTGCGTGGTCACGCTCGAGCCGTTGCCGAGCGTCACGATGTGGTAGCCGTCGCGCGTGGCGAACCCGACCGCCTCCATCGGCGCGAGGATCTCGGCGCCGAAGCGGCGCGCCTGCGCGACGGCGCGCCGCGCCAGGTCGCCGCCGCTCAGCCCCGCGGGGAAACCGAGGTAGTTCTCGATGCTCGAGCTCGTTCCCGCCTGGCCCCCCGGGGCCTCGCGTTCGATCAGCAGCGTTCGCAGGCCTTCCGAGGCCCCGTAGACGGCAGCAGCGAGTCCCGCCGGCCCGGCGCCAACGATCACCAGGTCATAGGCATTCGCCGCGGCTTGCGTGTGCAGCCCGAGGCGTTCGGCCAGCTCGGCGATCGACGGGCGCGACAGGCGGGTGCCGTCGGCGAGGACCACAAGCGGCAGCGGTGCGTCCGCTGGCCCCGCGAGCGCGCGCAGCTCGGCGGCCTCGGCATCGGACTCGATGTCCAGCCAGCGATACGGGATGAGGTTGCGGGCGAGGAAGTCGCGCACGCGGTGACCGTCGGCCGACCAGCGGTGCCCGACGACGCGCACCCCTTCGAACACCGGCTGGAAATTCGCGCGCCAGTCGTCGAGCAGGTCGTCGAGCACCGGATAGAGCAGCTCGTCCGGCGGATGCCAGGGCTTCATCAGGTAGTGATCGAGCTTCACCTCGTTGATCGCCCGGATCGCGGCGTCGGTGTCGGCGTAGGCGGTGAGAAGCGTGCGCTTTGCCGACGGGTACAACGCCATCGCCTCGTGCAGGAAAGCGACCCCGGTCATCCCGGGCATGCGCTGGTCGACGAGCAGCAGGGCAACCGCTTCGTTGCGAAGCTTGAGATCACGCAGCGCCTCCAGCGCCTCGCTGCCCGACCCGGCGCGCAGCACTCGGTAGTCCGATGCGTAGCGATGCCTGAGATCGCGGGCCACCGCCGCGAGGACCGAGGGTTCGTCGTCGACCGCGAAGATAACCGGCTTGGCCATCGTCACGCCTGCGCCACCCTGTCGACGCTCGCCCGGCCGAGCAGGTCGCGCAATTGCGCGGCCTCGCGGCGGCTCTTTTCGGCCTCCTCCGGCTTGCGGGACTGCTCGTACAAGGTGCCGGCCAGCTCGAGCGCTCCCGCGAGATACGGGCGCATTGCGCGCGTGCGGTAGTACTCGATCGCCGAATCGAGCAACGGTCCCGCTTCGTCGTGCTTCCCAAGCTTGATGAGCGCGCCGGCGAGATGCTTGGCGACCGTCGCAGCGCCGAATTCATCGTGGCCGTTGCGCGCGTTGTTCAGCGCAGTGCGCAGCGATTCGATCGCCGAGGCCGAGCCGCGCTCGAACTCCGCCTGCGCGGCGCTCGCCTTGATCTGGTTGATATAGCCGGAAAATCCCGGGGAACCGACCCTGCCGGCGAGCTCCAGCGACTTGGCGTATTGCGAGAGCGCCTCGCCGACTCGGCGCTTCTCGAACTGCCCCTTGCCTACGCCGAAGTGCCCCGCGCAGGCGCACTCAAAACCGTTCGCGTTGTAGGCCAATTCGGCTCCGATGCGCGAGTGCTCCAGGCCCTTTTCGATTTCGCCCATGTCGTAATAGGCTTCGCCGGCGCCGATATGAATGTCGGCCTGCTTGACCGGAGAGCCGGCGTGCGGTGCGATCTCGAGCGCTTTCGCGATCTGGACGCGCGCCGCGGCGAAATCGCCCAGCCGCGCCAGCGCGATGGCGAGATAAATCGTCGCATGCCCCTCGACGTCCGTCGCCTTCTGCTTCCGAGCGAGTGCGATCACCTCTTCCAGTGCCTTGACTGCAGCGGCCGGGTCGCGATCGACGATCCACCAGGTCGCGATGAACAGCGGCAGGAGCATCAGTGTCTCGTCCCCGAGTTCGGCCGCGAGCCCGCGGCTCTCTTCGAGGTACGCGAAGCTGCGCGAGGGAAAGCCCGTGACCATGTGGATGTTTCCGGTCCACGACAGCGCTTTCGCCAGCCGGTGCTTGTCGCCGGCGGCGCGCGCGCGTGCGACTGCATCGGCCAAACGCTCCAGGACGCCCTCGTACGCGTTCAACCGGTGCCGAACCAGGACCCACTCGATGATCGCATCGACCACGTCGCCCGCCGGCGCGTCGGCCATCCGGTCCAGCAGCGCCAGGATGCGCTCGCGATGCTCGAGTTCCTCGCGCAGCGCGTAGAGCTTGCGCGCATTGTCCGCGGCGCGCCGCGAGTATTCGAGCGCGCGTTTCGGGTCGTCGGCCTCGGCGAAGTGATGGGCGAGCATCGGCGCGAACTCGTCGCGGCGATCGGCGAACAGGGTCTCGAGCGCCATGCCGGCGCGCGCGTGCAGCTCGCGCCGCCGCGTGCGCAGCAGCAGCCCGTACGCCGCTTCGCAGGTCATCGCGTGCTTGAAGATGTACTCGCGCTCGGGGTTGCGCGCGCGCTCGCGCACGATCTGCTCCATCGACAGGGCGCCGATGTGCGGCTCGACATGCTCCACGCGCTCGGCGGGCGGCGCGGCGTGGCAGACCATCTCGAGCACCCGGTGCATGAACACCCGGCCGATCACCGCAGCGGTCTGCGCGACCCGCTTGGTCGTCTCAGGCAAGCGGTCGATGCGCGCGCTGAGCACGCCGGCCAGGGTCTCCGGGATGTTGGCGTCGACGATGGCGTGCGTGGCACGCCAGCGTCCGTTTTCACGCACCACCTGCCCGCCATCGATGAGCGAGCGCAGCACTTCCTCGAGATAGAAGGGGTTGCCGTCCGATCGCTCGACAATGCGCGCCCTGACGCTCTCGGGAAGGTTCTCGATCGGCAGCAGCTTGCCGAGCAGCGCGCCCGCATCGGCGGGGCCGAGGGGCTCGAGATCGATGCGCGCGAATGTGTCGCCGAGGCTGGCCTGGAGGCGATCGACGAGCTGCCAACTGGCGGCGCTGCGATCCGGGCGCAGCAGGCACAGCACCAGCAGCGGCTCGACGCTGGCGAGCGTCGCCACCTGGGCGATCAGCTCCAGCGTCGCGCTGTCCGACCAGTGAAGATCGTCCATGACGAGCACCTGCGGCAGCACCTTGCCGCCGGAATGGATCACGGCCCGGACAGCCCCGATCACGGCGCCGGCGACGCCGTTGACCAAGGCGTCGCCTGCAAGACGCGCCAGCGCCGTACGGCTGTTCTCGTCGTCCACCGCCAGCATCGCCTCGTAGTAAGGCAGGTTGTCGGCGGGAAGGCCCACCCGCGCGACGAAGTCGCGCAGCTTCTTGCGGACCACCGGCGCGGCGTCCATGTCGGTTGCACCGATCACCTGCCGCCCGAGCTGCCGCCACGGGTAGTACGGAATCGATTGCCCGTACGAGATGGCGCGCGATTCGAACCATTCGATACGGCCTTGCGGCTGTGCGTCGCGGATCGCGCGCAGCTCGGCCACGAGACGGGACTTGCCCAGCCCGGCCTCTCCGGTGATGGCGACCACGCAGCCCACGCCCTGCTCGAGCGCCGCGAGCTTCTCGCGCAGCAGTGCCGTTTCGCGCTCGCGCCCCACCAGCGGCGAGGCGAGGCCCTCGAGGCCGCGCGACTTGCCCGGGATCGCGCGCGCGCCGAGGACCACGTAGGACGCGACGGGCACCTGCTTGCCCTTCATTTCGATCGCGCCGCGCGCCTTGAAGTCGAACAGGCTCGCCACCAGCCGGTGCGTGTCCGCGCTGATCAGCACGGTTCCCGGATCGGCTGACGATTGCAGCCGTGCCGCGACGTTGGCCGCGTCGCCCATCGCGGTGTACTCGCTGCGGATCGCATCGCCGACCATGGCGAGGACGGCGATCCCGGAGTTGATGCCCACCCGCAGGTCGAAGTCGAAGCCGTAGCGCTGCTTTACCTCGCGCGCATAGGCCTTCGCGGCTTCCTGGATCTCCAGGCCGGCGCGCACGGCGCGCTCGGCGTCGTCCTCGTGGGCCACGGGGGCCCCGAACAGCGCGAGCACAGCGTCGCCCATCAGGCGCGACACGGTGCCGCCGTACTTCGACACGGCGGCGTTCATGAAGCCGAACGCGCCGTTCATGATCACCGTCCAGTCCTCCGGGTCGAGCCGCTCGGCGATCGCCGTCGAGTGCGCGACGTCGGCGAACAGGAACGTGGCGAACTTGCGCTCCCCGGCGATCGTGTTCGCCGGCGCGAGGGCGAAGCCGCAGTTGCCGCAGAATTTCTGGCCCTCGGCGTTGCGGGTCTGGCAATTCGGGCAGGTCTGCATTGCTTGCGATCCCGCGAGCGGAACTCGTTGATCCGCGTCTCGGCCAGCTCCCCCTGTCGATCAGCTTCCCTTTGATTGAGTCTATACCTCCGCATCGGCCCCGGACAATACGATCCGGGCCCGCGCGCCTCCGAGCGGCTCGCGCGCCGGCGCGCGCAGGCTAGCGCGAATCGGCAGCGCCGCCGAGCGCGGCGGCGAGCGCGCGCGCTTCGGCGGCCCCCGCGGCATCGCGGTCGGCCTCGCTGACCGCGACCGCCCGCTCGTAGTAGCCACGCGCCGCATCGCGCTCGCCGCGCAGCGCGCTGGCGCGCCCCAGGCCGACCAGGTCGAGGTAGATCTTGCGCGGCACACCCAGGCCGCGGTCGATGTCTAGCGCCTCGCCCAAGGGCGCGACCGCGACGGCGCCATCGCCGGCGGCGATCGCCGCCATGCCTAGGAGCCGCAGCGCGTTGGCAGCCTCGGCGGAATCCGACGCGGCGCGCGCAGAGGCGAGCGCCTCGCGGCCGGCGGCCGCGGCCTCGCCATGCCGCCCCGCCTCCAGCGCCAGCTGGCCCTTCACGTTCCGGATCGCCGCGGCGAGCGCGCAAGGCTGCCCGCACCAGTCGGTGGCGCGCTCGACCCATTCCGCCGCAGCGGCATATTGCCGCTCGTCGATGTCGAGCACGGCGCGGCGCAATGCGGCCTGCGCCCGGCGCTCGGGTGGATGGCTGATCGTCGCGCGCTCGAGCAGCGGCGCGAGACTCGCGCGGGCCTCCTGGTACTTGCCCTGCCGCTGGTAGACGATGGACAGATTGATGGCGTTGGCGGCGATGCCGTTCGCGTCCTCCACGGCGAGCGACAGCCGCAGCGCCTCCCGGTAATGCAGCGCGGCGCTGTCGAGATCGCCGCGGCGCAGGCTCGCCTCCGCGCGCCGGTTGGCCTCCATCGCCGCGCTGGGCTGCGCCGCGACCGGCTGCTCGGCCGCGCTTGGCGCGGGCGCGCGCTGCGCGCAGGCAGCGAGCAGCGCGCAGGCGAGGCCGGCCGCGACCAGCCGCATCAGCGTTGCGCCCCCGTGGCGGAGAGTCGCGCGCCGCCGACGTACGACTCGAAGCTGTCCATCGGCAGCGTGCGCATCGCCGGCGGCTCGAGGTTGTCGCGGATCAGCCAGCTGTTCTTGGCCGCGCCGATCACCTCCTGGCTGTCCTGCAGCAGCTGGCTGCCGTCGCGCACCAGGGCCGGGGTCTGCTGCAGCACCTGGTGCAGCGCCTCGCCGTTCTTGCGCGTCGCCGCGCGGATCTCCGTTGCCGCCTCGTTGATCGAATCAAGCGCGGTGCCGAGCTTGTGCGAAAGCGCCGGCAGCTCGTGCGCAGCCTGCGACGTAAGGCGCTCGGCGGACGCGAAGGCGGCATCCGCCTTGCCGCCGACCGCAAGCACGGTGCGGTCGGCACTGCGCAGCAGCCGGCGCAGCTCGCGGTTGGTCTCGGGCAGCTCCTGGATCAGGGTGCCGGCGCTCTCGAACGACTTGCGGAAGGCACCGTCCGGCCGGTTCATCTCGGCGAGCGTGCGGCGCAGCTCGGCCACCACCGGCGCGAGCTGCGCCCGGATGTCCTCCACCAGCTCGGCCACGCCGCGGCTGTGCACGTAGCCGATGACGTCACCGTCGCTGACCGGCTCCCGGGAGCCCTTCGGATCGGAGCCCGGCAGCAGCTGGATGTTCGCCGCGCCGATGTAGCCCTCGCGCGTGAGGCGCGCGCTCGAGCCCTTGGTCAGGCGCGGCGCGTACTCGCTGATGATCGCGAGCTCCACGCGCACGCCGCGGTCCGTCATCTCCAGGTTCTTCACGTCGCCCACGGGGAGGCCGAACAGGCGCACTGACATCCCCTTATTGATGCCGAACACGTCTTCGGCGAAGAAGTAGATCTTGGTGTGCCGCACGAACGCGCCCTGCTTGTAGGCCACCAGCAGCACGGCGCCGACCAGCGCGCACACGGCGGCGACGAGAAACAGGCTGATCTGCCGCCTGACCCCGGGAAATCGCCGGGGGAGTATCTGCGAGTCCTGCATGGCTGCCTCCTCGGTTCGCGCTTGGCTGTCTAATCCGCCTCGTCCGTCCCCTGCGCGCCGTCCTCCAGGCGAACGAAGGTGCCCTCCGGGCAATCTGCAAGATACGCCGCAGCGAACCCGCCCGCCCGCTGGCGCTCGGCGGCGCCCAGGCCTCGCGGCAGGTCCTCGGCCAGCACCAGCCGCGGCCTGCCCAGGCGCATCCTCGCATAGCTCGTAAGGACTCTCTCGTAGGGCGTCATTTCCTCGGGGAGCCTGGCCAGCAACGCGCGCACGTCAGGCGCGAAGGGCTCGAGCAGCGCGTAGACCCGGGGCGCCGCATCGCGCAGCTGGCGCGGCGCATGAAAGCCCAGCGGCAGCGCGATGTTCTCCCAGCCGTTTAGGTTGCTGATCAGGCCGCCATCGGCCGGCAGGAACGCCACCTGGGCGCGCACGGCCTCGCGCGACCTGGCATCGAGCGCCCCCATCTCGGCGCCGAGGATCACCACCCGGGCGTCGCCGCGCGGCCTGAGATCGAGCACTGCCGCGAGCAGCGCCGACTTGAACCCGGCGCCAAGCGCTCGCAGGACGTGGCTGCCGCCGGCCTCGATCCAGATGCGGCCTTCGCGTCGTGCCTGCTCCACGGGTGGCTCATAGCCCAGCGCCACGCCGCTGAGGTCCGCGGCGCTCATGCCGCCGCGGTGAACAGGCCGAAGAGGGCCGAGCCGTAGACCAGGTACGCAAACACCACGTTGAGCAGCATCACCGCGAGCGTCGCCTGCGTGACCGCGCTGATCGCGGCCTTGGGCACGGCGTTGATCGAGTTGCCGGGCGGATTGAGGCCGTGGTAGCAGGCGATCACGCCGATCGCCGCGCCGAATAGCAGGCTCTTGGCGACCGAGTAGAGGACGTCGAGCGGGCTCGCCAGCTGGAAGAAGCTTTCCGCCATCTCGCCCAGGGAGACATGGATGACGAGCGCACTGAGCAGCATGCCGCCGCCGACCGCGATGAACTGCACGTAGACCGTGAGCGCGGCGTTGGCAAGCGCGATGCCCAGCACGCGCGGCACCGCCAGGTAGTCCTGCGGGTCGATGCGCAGGTGCCGCAGGTTCGAGAACTCCCCCGAGACCTTCATCAGGGCGAGCTCGGTGGCCACCGCGGTGCCGCTGCGCTGGATGACCAGCACCGCGGCGATGAGCGGCCCGATCTCGCGCAATACCACCCACACCAGAATCCGCACCGCGAGCGCGGCGTCGGCGTTCAGCACCTCGATCACGTAAGCGATGATCAGCGTGCCGACGAGCGCGCCGCGCACCACCACGCTCGCCGTCGCGCTCGCTCCCGTGAAATAGACCTGGCGCGCGAACTCCTCGGCCACCGGCGGCAGCTTCAGCACCCAGAAGCGGCGCAGTACGTGCGCGGCCAGCCGCATCGAGCCTTCCAGTTCGCGGTAGACGCCGATCATCGGCAATCTATTCCGCCTCCAGCGGCACTTTGAAGGTGGTGCCCTTCACGACAATGCCGCCGCGCGCGCCGGGCTGCACGCTGCCGTAGCGCGGCGCGAAGACTTCCGGCAGCGGACGCGCCTCGCGCGGGGCGACCCACAGGCGCAGCAGATGGCGGTGGCGCGCGGGCTCCGGCCAGTTCTCGAAGTCGCCGCGTGAATGCAGGATCTGGTGGTTGTGCAGAAGCTGGATGTCGCCCGGGCGGAAATCCATGGCGAGGTGGATCTGCGGATCGTTGCACAGCTCGTCGATGAGATCCATCGCCTCGAGCTGCCCGCGCGTGAGCCTGCGCGCCTCTGGAAACAGCCTTTGCGCCGACTCGATGTACTGGCGCACGTAAATGCAGGACATCTTGCCGGCGTGCCAGTGGAAGATGGGGATGTCAAACCATGGCTGCATGCCCTCGGGCACCTCGCCGCGCCGGTCGGTGGGAAACGGCTCGAACAGCGCCTGCACGAGATCGGGGCGCCGGGCGAGCACCTCGTTGAAGACCGTCATCGAGCTCGCGAGGTAGCTTTCACCGCCGGCCTTGGCCGTCTTCAGGCAGAGCAGCCCGACGATGTCGACCGAGTCGGTGTGGTACTCGAGCCGCCGGTTCGTCTGGTAGTAGCGCACGCGCGGATCGCGGATGTCGAGGCCCAGGTCCTTGACGTGGCCGAGCAGGTGGCCTTTGGCGTTCTGCGAACGGAAGCTGCCGAGCCAGGAGCCCAAGCCGAGATAGGCGATCGCGTGCTCTTCCCGCGACATGCGCTCCACCGGCAACCCGCGCAGCAGGATGAAACCGCGGCCATCCAACAGCTCGGAGCGGATTGTCTTCAGCACGCCGCCCAGCCGCGGCAGCGGAAAGGTGGCGGGCGACAGGTCCGCGAGGCAGACGCCGTGCGCGCCTTGCACCGCCGCCTGGATCTCGGCCAGCTCCGCGCCGCTGAAGTGGCGGATCCAGTCCTCGCGCGCGGCGAGGTCGCGCCCGTACCAGACACCCGGACCGCTGACAGGTACAGTGTGCATTCCGAGGAGGAGCATACCGTGAAAGAACTCGCCGTCGCACTTGCATTCGCCGTCGGCTCCAGCGCCTACGCGCAGAGCTACCCCAGCAAGCCCATCACCTTCGTCATTCCGTTCGCCGCGGGCGGCGACTCGGATCTCTCCGGCCGCAATGTCGCCGCGCACGCGTCCAAATACCTCAACAACCAGCCGATCGTCTCGGTCAATCGCACCGGCGCTTCCGGCGCCATCGGCGCCATGGCAGTGAAGAACGCGCCGCCCGACGGCTACACCCTGCTGGTCGCGCGCATCGCCACGCACGCCATCCTGCCCGCGCTCGACTCGAAGCTGCAGTACAAGTGGAACGAGTTCACGATGCTCTCCCTCATCGAGCTCAACCCCTACATCTGCTTCGTCAAGGGCGACTCGCCGTTCCGCACCGCGCGCGACCTGGTCGAGGAGATCCGCCGCAATCCGGGCAAGCTGAACTTCTCCACCGCCGGGCCGGGCACCAGCCAGAACATGGCGGCGCAGTACTTCATGACGCTGGCCGGCCTGACCAAGGACCACGCCGTCGGCATCCATTACAAGGGCGGCGGCGAAGTGACCACCGCGGTGCTCGGCGGGCAGGTTCAATTCGCGTGCAACAACGCGCCCACGGTCATCGGCCAGGTGAAGTCCGGCGCTGCACGCGCGCTCTTCGTCACGCCCACGCGCCTCGCCGAGCTGCCCGATGCGCCGAGCGCTGCCGAGACCGGCTTTCCGGATATGAGCAAGATCGTCGGTTGGACGGCGCTCATGGGGCCGCCGGGACTGCCGAAGGAAGTGGTCGAGCGCTGGACCGAGGTCTTCGCCAAGCTGGCGCAGGACCCGAATTGGCAGCAGGGCAACGCCCGCATCGGCGGCATCGCCGCCATCCGCTCGCCCGCCGAGAGCGAGCAGTTCATGCGCGAGCAATACGAGCTCTACGACAAGCTCATCACCACCCTCGGCATCCGCATGTAAGCGGATTCCGGGTCAGGGCCCGGATTCAGTATTTCGGCGCGGCGACCCGCTCGATCATCACGTTGACGCACGCGGGCTTGCCGCCGGCACACGCGGCCGCCGCCCGGGCAAGAGCGCACTTCAGGTCATCGAAGGACGCCGCATCCTCGCCGTGCGCACCCATTACCGCCGCCACGGCGCCGTAGCGCGTCGCCAGAAGCTCGCAGCCGTGCGCGCGAGCGGCCCCGTAGGCGCGCAACTGGATCTGGTACTCGGCGTTCCAGGTGGCGTCGTTGCCGACCACCACGAGATAGTTGAGCCCGTAGCGCACCGCAGTATCGATTTCCGACATGTGGAAGCCGAAGGTGCCGTCGCCGAGCATCGCCACCACCCGCGCTTGCGGAAATGCCAGCTGCGCCGCAGCCGCGAACGGCAATGCCGCGCCGATCGACCCCGCGGGCCCGTTGATCACGCGGCGTGGCGCGTGCAGGCAGGCCTGCGCCCATTGCCCGAACTCGCCGCCGTCGCACACCAGGATCGCCTCAGCGCAGTCGAGCAGGCGCTGCACCTCGCGGCAAACGGCAACCGGGTGGTTTGTCGAGCTGATTTGCCGCCACGCCGCCGGCCGATAGCTCAACGCCGCATGCACTTCGTCGCGCCAGCCGCCCGCGCAGAGCCGTTCCCTAGCGGGAAACTGCTCCGCGGAAAGCACGCGGCAGCCTGCCGCAAACGCTTTGCCGAACTTCAGCGTGAAGTCGGCGCGCTTGCCGAGGAGCAGCACCACGTCGGCCTGCTTCAGAACTTCGGCCAGCCGCCCGAGGCTCGGGTCGTTCACGCCCCGCGGGCTTTCCATGCCGATCACCGGGATGCCGGTCCTCTCTTCAAGGGCGCGCGCGCCGTCGCGCATGCGCGCGGGGCCAGCGAGAATCAGCGGGCGCTTGGCCGCGCGCAGCGCGTCGGGGATTTCGCGCGACGGCTCGCCAGGCTCTGGCGCCACGCGGAAATCGAGCGCCCGCGGCTCATCTGCCAGCGCATCGAGCACGTCGTTCGGTACGCTCAGGTGCACGGGGCCCGGGCGCCCCGAACGCGCCTGGAGCCAGGCACGTGCCAAGTCGGACGCGAGACCCTGCGCCGATTGCGCAGTCCATGACGCCTTGCAGAGCGGTGCCGCGACATCGGCCTGGCGCATCTCCTGGAACGCGCCCTTGCCAAGTTCGTCGAGTGGCGCATGGCCGGAGATCAGGATGAGCGGCGACTCCGCCGCGAGCGCCGTGTAGAGCGCGGAGACCGCGTTGGCGTGCCCCGGCCCGCCGGTGACAAGCGCGATGCCCGGCTCGCCGGTCAGGCGCCCCCAGGCGTCGGCCATGTGCACCGCCGCCGCCTCGTGCCGCACGTGGATGAGGGACAGGTTCGCGTCGAGCGCCGCGTCGAACAGCGGCATGACGTGGTTGCCCGAGAGCGCGAAGACATGGCGCGTGCCGGCCGCGGCGAGCGAGCGCGCGAGGATGTCGGCACCGCGCAGCTTCATCGTTCGTCGAGTCGCACCAGGAAAGACTGCTTTGCCACTTCGAGATGCACGGCACGATGTTATCAAGCCGGGCTCCGGAGTAGACTGAACAAGGCTTCCGCCAGACTTGGGAGACGCAGACATGCTGGCAAAGTGGATCAGGCCGTTGTTCGCGTTCGCGGGGCTCTACGACGCCGTGCTGGGGATTGCGCTACTTTTCTTCCAGGGGTCGATCTACCAACGATTCGGCGTAGAGCCACCCAATCACGTGGGTTACGTGCAATTTGGCGCACTTGTGCTGCTGATATTCGCGGCGATGTTCTTTCGCATCGCGCGCGACCCCGTACGCAATCGCGACTTGATCTTCTACGGCGTTGGGCTGAAGGCTGCCTACAGCGGCACGATATTCTGGCACCAGCTCGCCGGCAGCATGCCCGCCATGTGGATACCCTGGGCGTGGGCAGATCTCGTGTTTCTACTGCTGTTCCTGGCCGCGTGGAAGAGCGTGGGGCAGGCTCCGCCCGCGGTACACAAGTAATTCCGCTTCACGTCGAGATGCAAGGCGCGGCCGCGGTGCAGTTCACCCCGCGGCGGGAGCGACCGAAACCCGGTCCTTCCATTTCCGGTACCAGTCGACGAACTCGAGCCACATCATCGGGTTCTCGCTCTTGCGGGTCGCGTGCACTTGGCGCATGTAATTCAGCGTCTCGGCCTCGTTGAGCCGGAACACCCGCTTGGGCTGGCCTACGAGTCCATCGATCACATACCACCGGTTGCCCTCGGCCTTGAGTGTGACGGAAGGACCCTCTGGCCGGCCCGGGTTCAGGAACGTGACGTGAATCAGGTCCTCAACTCCCGCAAACTTGCGGATGATCTCGTTATTGAGAAACGAGCCGGTGAAGAACGCGCGTGCGATCGGGCCATACAGGATCTGCATCACTTCGAAGGGGTCCTGACCGTCGAACCTGCCATCGGCGGCCAATCGGGCAACGGCGTCCACGTCGGCTTGAGTGATGGACACGTCGAGATCGGCGACACCATACCTGCCGCCCAGCAGGCTCACTTTGTCGCCGCCAAACACCAGATAGAAACGTTCGCCGGTCTCCTTGACGGTGAAATTCAAGGCGTCGAAGGTGCCCCCAAAGAACGCCACCATTTGCGGCGACTGCTCGACCGCAGCCCACTTCTGCCCCGCTTGACCAAGCGACTCGGTCACCGTCTCCGTCGGCACCATGGCGCATCCGGCCAGTAGGACGAACAGGCTTATAAGGACGGCGACGCGCATAGGAGTCTCCTGTCATTGTTCGTTGGATCGGGACGTAGGATGATTGCGCTGAATGACGCAAAGGCTCCGCTCGAGCCGGCGTGACCAACACTCATGGCGCTGCGTCCATCTCCGCCTGGATGAAGCGCGGCTCTTCCAGCAAATTCTGGAAAGCCCGTGCCAGCGCGGCGGCTTGGGGCCCGGACAACACGTAGTTGTCCGCGCCGAGGCATACGTGCGCCATGCGTTGCACCACGACCTGCTCATCCTGGACGACCGCCTCGGCCCGCGTCCCGCCGACTGAGAAAACGCTCGTGGTAGGTCCGATCGGGAAGAACTGGTCGCCCCACGACTCGTTCATCACGGTCAGCCCGCAGGTGCCGCCGTTCTTCACGTAGAAAGCCGGACTACGCATCATCAGCCAATGGTAGACCCACCAGCCCAGCCGCGGCAGCCGGGACGCCTTGGTGATGCGTGCGATCTCCGCGACCTGCTCGGGCGGGCTCCTGAGGGCATGTTCCAGCTGTTCCTGGATCTCGGCTAACCTCTTCTCGTTCGCCTTGCGCACGATGATCAGGAAAGTCACCGGCTCTCCACGCACCAGCCGGGTGATGGGCACGTTCACGTCCACGTCCGTGAAGCGGACTACACGGTGACCGAGCCAGTGCTTGAAAAGCACGCTGTTCGCCTGGGGAACCTGAGCAACGGCGAGGGCAGTCGCCTTGACCAGGATTGGCAGGGTGGTAATCGGCCGGACCCGCCGGGAGTAGTCGCGGCGCAGGCGCTCCAGCTCCTCGACGTCGGCCCTGAAGATCCCGTATCCCACGCAGTGGTGCCGCTGCGCACGCTGCTTGAGGCCGTGCACATAAGCCCCCATGCCTTTGAGGGGCGTGCTTTCGGCGATGGCGTTGTGCGTGCTCAGGCGCAGCGGTCCCGTTCCCCTAGTCGGCGCCAATTGGCCGACGCATCACGTCACGCATCAGCTCAACCACCCGTCGCTTGAACGGAGACGCCGGCGCCCGCAGCAGCCCGAGCAAATGGCGGAAGCGCGCGCTCACGCCAAGCTGACGCGCTGCCCAAGCTTCGCTGAGGTGAACCGCAATCGTGCCTATGACGCACAACGGTACGGCGATGAGGCGCGCAGCTGCGCTCTTGGCGGGTGACAGCGCGAGCTTCGCCAGCAGCAGGCGGTCGAACTGCAGGTGCCGTCCCTCGTCGACGGCGTGCAGCGCCCACACTTGCGGAACGAAGGAATCCCGGCGCAGCACGGCGTCCTTGGCGACCACGTAAGCGTGGACCGACACCTGTTCGGCGAAGTGAAACACCGTGAAGGACACCGCAGTGCGAAGGCGCAACCCGGGCACGAGGCGCAGCAGCCGGAACATCGTCTTCAGCAGCCACTCGGTCCTCGACTTCGGCAGTGACGGGAGGGTGGGCATCTCTGATTCGATCTTGCCCACCGCGCGCATGAACATCACGTAGTGATAGGTCTCTTCCTTGATGAAGTGGCCGACGTACTCGACGAACTCCGGGTCCTGGTTCAACCGCAGCAGGTCTTCCAGCATTGGCAGGGCATACCGCTCCAGCATGGCGGTGACCAGCATGAGGGTGGCCTGCTGATAGCGGGCGAAATCGGCTCGCGACTCGTCGGTGAACTCGGCCTCGAAGCGCGAGCCCGGGAACAGGCTCCAGGCCCGATAGAGCGCGAGCCACTCCTCGCGCGAAGTGCACCCCGCCCATGGCACGTCCCTGGCCGGGACAAAGCTTCGCTCGACCGAGCTTGCGTTCAGCCGCGTAAGCACGGCTTTCTCCTGTTCACTCCAGACGATCATGCGATCGCCCTGCCGCGCCAGAAGACGATCAGCCACAAGACGGTCGCGGCACCGGCCAGCCGGGACCAGGCTTCCATCGCCGGCATCCCCAGACCCAGCGTCAATGCCACGGCGGCCACGGCGATGGTGCGCGGCCGAACGAGCGACGGCCAGAGGAGTAAAGCGTAGCCGAGCACCATGAAGTCAATGTGGAAGTGTCGCAGCGCAACGCGCCATGCATCAGCGTACGCCGTCAGGGCCGCGGGAGCCAGCAATGGCCCGTCGAAAGCATAGAAACCCATCAGCTTGCCCAGCAGCATACTCGCGAGGACTGTGCCGAAACCGGCGAGCGCTGCGCGCTCGCCACTGCGCCAGGCCTGGACGCAGGCGATGATCAGGGCCACGAGGAAGCAATCGGCAGCCGGTCCCAGCGCGTACTTCAGGCGTTGATCCACGAACGCCGACAGCGCGAGGACGAGCGGCATCGCGACCATGCCGATGCCGGCCAGAATGACGGCCACGCGCGTCGCCCGTGTTCTACCACCAAGGGAATGCAGCCGGTAGATTGTCGCAAGAAGCGGTAACGCGATTGCAGCTGTGGCGCCCAAGCGCAGGAACCGCGCTTGAAGGAGACTCTCCTCCGGCGCGAAAGCCAGGGCGTGCAGGGCAAACAGTCCCGGACCGCTCGCAGCGACGAGCAGGGCCAGGCGCGACATACCCGCCTCACCGCGGCGCGCGGCCTGCAACATGGCCAGCATCAGCAAGGCTGCGCCCGCGAAGAAGAGACCGAGACCAACGGGCGTCTTCCCCTGCAGCACATTCAGCAGGGACCCCGTCAGCAGACTGGCGGCACCGAGGTGCAGCCAGACCGGATACCCTGCCGAACACATGCCCAGAAGAGCATAGACGAAGCCGACGCAGTACAGCAGCGGCGTGAGCGTATCCATCGACGGGCGCAGGGCAGCTTCTCCGGGCGCCATCAACTGACCTAGCGCACGTAGCGCGAGGCCTGCACCGAGAAGCCAGGCGACGGGGACACCGCCGCCCGGAAGTTGCCGCTTCACGCGCCTGCCGCTATCTGCGGCTGCCGTCTCTGTCGCCTCGACGCCGTGTAATGCCGGCGGAACTGGTCTCGCCGCCACTGGGTGAACTCCTGGCTGTAGAGGCGTTTCGCTAGTTCGCGAAATCCCTCAACCAATTGCGTCTCCGTCATCCCCAGCGGCCGGAAGTTGAGGTCGAAGAGCGTGTAGCGCTCCCAGTCAGTGGGGTGGGTCAGCCGCCCCTCCTTGGCATACTGCTGATACATCGGCGTGCCGGGAAACGGCGTCGGCATGGTGATCTGGACATCGAACAGTTCGGCTTTGCGAGCGAAGTCGAAGATTTCGTCGAATACCCGCTCGGTTTGCGCGTCGAGACCGACGATGAAGCAGCCGTTGACGCGGATCCCGTAGCTCTGGATGAGGCGAACGTTGTCGAGCGCGCGCGCGGCGCGCTTCCATTTCCACCCGCTCCGGTCGATCGCCGCCAGCGGCTCCGAGGTCGCACTTTCGAGGCCGATGAGCACCTCCACGCAGCCGGCCTTCGCCAGCAAGGCGAGCAGCGCTTCGTCGTCGGCCACAGACAAGTCGGTCTCGGTAAACCAGCGAATGCGGCGCTTGGCGAGCTCGGGAAGCAGCGCCCGCCAGTAGCGCTTGTTGACGAAACTGTTGTCATCGGCGAGCTCGAGGAACGGCGTCCTCCATAGCTCCCTGATGCGGTCGATCTCCGCGATCACCTTTTCGACGGGTTTCTGTTTGTACTTCGGGGTGAGCTGGATCGAGCTCGCGCAGAACGAGCACTTGAGAGGACAGCCGCGGCTGGTCTGCACCGTGATGCGGTTGTAGCGTGCGACATCGAGCATTTCAAACGCCGGCATCGGGGCATCGGCGAGGTCGAACGGGCGCTGGCGCGCGTCATAGACCGGCTTCAGTGCGCCGCGCGAAAAGTCGTCGAGCACCTCGGGCCATACGCTTTCGCCCTCGCCGATCACGACGGCATTCGCATGCCGCGCCGCCTCCTCGGGAAGCGCCGTCACGTGCAGCCCCCCCATGATGACTTTCGCGCCGGCGGCCCGGAATCGAGCAGCCAATGCATAAGCCTCGGGGATCTGCGCCGTCAGGCTGGAGATCGCGACGAGATCGAACGGGCCAGGCAACTCCCGCAACTCGGCCAGCGACGGCACTTCGTGGTAGCTGCGCTCGAAGCGATCTGCGGTCGTCATGCCGATCAGTGTGAGCAGGCCAAGGCTCGGCAGGGACGCAATGGTCTTGGACCGCTCCATGAAGCCGGGAAGGGTGAGCCCGATCTCCAGCAATTCCTTGTCGCAGGCCCGGATGCCGCTCATGGCGACGAAGGCAATGCGTGCTTTGTCGGCGACCATGTCCCCTCTCGTGCAGAGAGCCGCTCCGACACTCATTGTACAAACGCAATTGCCTGCCACCCCGAAAAAAACACCTCTATCGAGCTGATGCCTGGCATGAATGTCATGAAACTAGTCGCATGGGCTTGACCTCTCGCAAAAATGCTCCCGGCCCATTAACGCGGGCCCAGCGAGTACGCTTGGCACCCAGATCGTTCCACCCGTTCCAGCACCTCTTCGAGAGGGCCGTCGAGGGAGGATCCTGCGCTGCTGGCGCAGAAGGGGCAGGCATTGACCTCGCCCGCGCTGTTCACAAAAACGTACCACCTGCCCGCTCCGTAGCAGCCCAGGCGGCGCTGGTAATCGCCGTGGTAGATGACGGCGGGAAGATGGGCCCGGCCGGGATCGGCGTTCACGTTCATCTTGAATTCGTCCAGGAGGGCCAACTGCTCGGCAGAGAGCTCCACGTCGCATCCGTCATAGCGGCCTACAGCGCGTGGCTCCAGGATCTGGATGAAGCCTGCGCCCAACTCTCCGGCCAGCTTGGCGTAATGCTCCAGGTTTTCGACCGAGACGAATTCCCGGGTCGCGCAGAGGGTGAGACACAGCACCAGGCCTGCCTCGCGGACGTGGCGTGCGGCCCGCTGGACTTGCCGAAAGCTGCCGGCGCGGCCCCGGAAAGTGTCGTGACGGTCAGCCTCGAAGTGATCCATGCTGATGCAGACCCCGGTGAGGCCCGCTTCCGCAAGTTGCGCTGCAGCAGGGCCATCGAGGCGAAAGCCTGACGTCGCGATCCAGTAGTCCGTCTCGGGACGCGATGCGCGGCAAAGCGCCAGGATGTCATCCAGGCGCAGCATGGGCTCTCCGCCCGATAGAAGGATCTGGGTAACCCCGAGCGCCTCGAAGCGCCCGGCGATGGCAAGCAGATCCTGTCTCGAGAGACGCTCGGGGCCATTGAGGGTTTTCCATTCCGAGCAGTGCTGGCAGGAGAGCGGGCAGCGCCG
>Ga0326726_10001638_pt1 | contig 20871 bp, 18 predicted proteins | sample MHFenrmetagenome_2_FD_207603 | JGI IMG/M metagenome (GOLD analysis project Ga0326726, IMG submission 207603) | Lab enriched peat soil microbial communities from Michigan Hollow, Ithaca, NY, United States - MHF15MN | ecosystem: Environmental > Terrestrial > Soil > Wetlands > Peat | place: USA... | reverse complement strand
GCTCAAACCTCCTCTTCCGAATCTTCCACCACCCCGGCCGCAGAATCATCCTTACCCGTCTCCCGCTTGCGCGAATGAAACCAGCTCATGTGCGGCAACTCCCGCTCCACGTGCCGGCGCGCAGCGATCAGCTCGGCCGTAATGGCCACCGCAATCTCCTCCGGTGTGATCGCGCCGATATCGAGTCCGACCGGGGCATGCACGCGATCGAACAGCTCAGCCGCAAGGCCTTCTTTGGTCAGCTCTTGGAAAATGGTGATGGTCTTGCGCTTGGAACCGATCATCCCGATATAGCGGGCCGGAGTCTGGACCGCCCAGCGCAACACTCGCATATCATCGCGATGTCCCCGGGTGACGATCACGAGGTAGGACGACTCGTTGGGTGAGAGTCGCGCCAGGGCTCGCTCGAAATTTTCAGCGATGATCTCTTTGGCTTCGGGAAACCGTTCGCGGTTCGCGTAGGCCTCGCGGTCGTCCACCACGGTCACGTCGAAACCTGCATTCCTCGCGATCTTGTAAAGATTGACTGACACGTGGCCTGCACCGAAAATATAAAGTGATGCTGGAGGTAGCACCGGCTCCACAAAAATGTCGAGGTTGCCGCCGCAGACCAGCCCGGTATCGTACTTGGGGTCCTGATTGAGATTGAAAGTCAGGGTGCGAGGCTTCTCGCTTTCCATGACTTCACGCGCGGCCTGCCATATTTCAGCCTCGACGCAACCGCCGCCAATCGTGCCCACGATAGAGCCGTCATCGCGCACCAGCATCTTGGCAGTCTTGAAAGAGGGAATCGACCCGCGCACGTTGACGATGGTCGCCACCGCTCCGCGGCGCCCTTCCTGCCGCAGCTTGACGATCTCCTCGTAGATGTCCATGGCAGCCTGATTATCAGTCGGTTAACAGGAGGAGTCAACAGGACCAAAGAAAAGCCCCGGATTATCACTCCGGGGCTGCTGGTGCTTGACCAGCGGTACCAAGAACACGGTCTGCCAAACCGTCTTTATGATCGGCCGGGCACGACGTGCTGTCAAGACTTACTTTGGCGAGCCGCACGCGGAGGGCGGCGGAGTCGAACCGCAGTGGCTGATGGGCCGCTCACCGGTTTAGCAAACCGTGTCCAGTACCCACTGGCAACGCCCTCAGACCTCGATCTGCCTGTGCCAGACGGTAATCGAAGACATGGTGTCTGTCTGTGATCTGTGAACACTGCCACATGCCGAAATGGGACTCTTTGACACGTCTGTGGTAGGTTGACTTCATTTCGGAGGACCCATGAAAGCTGTCCGCATCCATGAATTCGGTGGTCCGGAAGTCCTGCGCTACGAAGACATTCCCGATCCCAAGCCACGGCAGGACCAGGTTCTGGTTCGCATCAAAGCCTGCGCCCTGAACCACATCGATCTCTGGATCCGCAAGGGCCTGCCCGGGTTGACCTTGCCCCACATTCTGGGGGCTGACATCGCCGGCGAAATTGCCGAGGTGGGCGAGTACGTCACCGGCTTCAAACCGGGGCAGCGAGTGTTGCTGGCTCCCATGCATTTCTGCAATCACTGCGCCAGCTGCGTGGCCGGACTTCAAAACCTGTGCCCGGAGTTTACCGTGCTCGGCAACCGCGTGGACGGCGGCAACTGTGAGCTGATCGCCGTGCCTGCCGTGAACATCATCCCCATTCCCGATAGCCTGGATTTCAACCCGGCTGCCAGCCTGCCCCTGGTGTTCACCACTGCATGGCACATGCTGGTGGGGCGGGCCAACATTCATCCGGGACAGACCGTGCTGGTGCTGGGCGCCAGTTCCGGCGTGGGCATTGCCGCCATCCAGATTGCGAAACTGTTTCAAGCCCGGGTGATTACCACCGCGGGCGATGAGACCAAACTCGACAAAGCCCGAGCGCTGGGCGCCGACCACGGCATCAACCATTACCGGCAGAAGATTTCTGAAGAGGTCCGCAAAATCACCAACAAGGAAGGCGTGGACATCGTCATCGAGCACGTGGGCTCCGCCACCTGGGAAGAGAGCGTGAAGTCTCTCAAGCCGGCCGGCACCCTGGTCACATGCGGCGCCACCACCGGATTTGCCGCCAGCATCGATTTGCGCTTTTTATTTTCGCGCCAACTCTCGCTTCTGGGCTCCTACATGGGCACCATGGCGGAATTGCGCCAGGTGCTGGGCCATGTTTTTGCCGGACGTTTGAAGCCCGTGGTGGATCGCGTTTTCCCCCTGAAAGAAATTCGCGCCGCGCACGAATACCTGGAGCAGAGCCGGATGTTCGGCAAGGTCGTACTGAATCCCTAGAACGGATTTCGTCAGACTTTGATGGAAGGGCGCGATTTCAGTCGTTGCCGAAATACTTGTGCTTATCGCGGTCCTGGGCAGGGCGTGACTTCAGTCATGAGGAAAAAAGCTCGGGTTCTGCGGTTTTGGAACGGGCACGACTTCAGTCGTGCCACAAGTCACCAAGAATCCTTCGCGCTTTAGCGCCTGAGGTTCGCTGGTCATTCGGGAAGCACTCCTCAGCGGCTTAAAGCCGCACACTCCGATGGACGGTCATTGCGGCACGAGTGAACTCGTGGCCTTCGCGGTTCACGCGACCGCACCTCAGGCTGCTTGTTACCGCTGCACATTCCGAGTTGTACCAGCGTAACTTTCACGAATCGCAGCCCTGCACTACTTTCGAGACTGGCGAACCACAGGGACCGCGGGGTTTTCGATTGAGAAACGCCGCTAGCCAATAAAATTTTGGGAGTGGGATGGGGATGGAGCAACAGACAAATCGTCGCCGCTGGCAGCGTTATCCGTTCGATGCCTCAGTGCGCGTCGTGGTGGATCATGCTCCGGCCGATCACGCTCCGGTCGAAAATTCCGCTCACAAAACCATCGTGGATGCCCGCGGCGTCCACTTCAGCGAAGGCGGACTGTGCCTATTTGCCGCTGCTAACCTGCCCGTGGGAAGCCATATCAAGGTCGAGTTCAATAATCCCCACACTGATGAACCCGTTCGGGTGCGCGGTAAAGTCCGCAACCGCAGCGTTTATTTGTACGGCGTCGAATTTCTTTCCGACAAGTTTGAAGACCGCCAGCAACTGGCGCGCTTGAGCGCCGAGTTCCGAAGTGGCAGCCAGCCATCCGCCTAGCAAGCAGCTTCAGACCCCGTGAGGGGGACACCCTTGTCCGCCGCCTTTGAAGTTGACCGTCTAACCTGGACCAATTCAAAACCAACCCGAAAAGCGTCGGACAAGAGTGTCCGACCCACACTCGAATCTATTACGCAGCCTGCTCCCTCTGCGCCGCCGAACTGAGAGCTTCGGCAAGTTTCTGCGACACCAGCAGGACCGTGGACCTGGTGGCGGGCGTGCTGGCTAAAGCGTTCAGCAAGGCATAGTCGTGGTGGGTGGCCAGCGCGCGCAGGGCGGTGACCTCGACACCCGCTAGAATGAGCTTTCTGGCGTAGGCCTCGCCCTCGTCACGCAGAACGTCGTTCTCGTCCACGATGAGCAGCGCAGGTGGTAAACCCTTCAACTGTTCCAGACTTGCGCTCAGCGGAGCAGCCATGGTTTTCTTGCGGTCTTCCCGGTTGGGAGCATATGCGTCCCAGAACCACGCCATGGCGGCCCGGGTCAGCCAGGGACCGTCGGCAAACTCCTCGTACGATTTCTGGGAGAGGCTCGAATCGGTCACGGGATACAGCATGACCTGGTAGCGGATGGCGGGTCCTTTCCGCTCCTTGGCAAGTTGGGCAACCACCGCGACCGCGTTGCCGCCGACGCTGTCACCGCACAGCGCCAGCCGGCTGCCGTCAAGACCGAATTCCTTGCCATGTTCTGCGATGTATTTGGTCGCCGCGTAGTCCTGCTCCAGCGGCACCGGGAACTGCGCCTCGGGAGAGGGTGTGTAGTTCACAAACACAAAAGCGGCGTTAGTGCCATTCACCAGATCGCGCAACAACCGGTCGTGAGTGTTCTTGCTGCCAAGTATCCAGCCGCCACCGTGGAAGTACATCACCACGGGCAAACGGCCCTTGGCGCCTTTCGGGCGGTAGATGCGAACTGAAACCTCTCCACCGGGACCCACGGGCAGAATTTTGTCTTCCACATCAGCGGGTAGTTTTTGGACTTCGATGGCCTGCGCGTCTTCCAGGAGTTTGCGCGCGTCCGCGTACGAAAGCTCATACGAGGGCTTTCCTCCTTGCGCCGCGAGGGCATCGACAAAGGCTTGAGTGGTTGGTTCGAGAACGGGCTTGTTCTGATCGGTCATGACAATCTCCATTTCTAAGGCGGCTGGTTTAGCGGTGGCGGTTTCAAGCGGCGCAATCTAAGTTACTTTCGGCGTGCGCCTCCCCTTAGACGGCTCACATCCGGAACTTCTTCTCCAAGGGCGGTGGCCAGATCGATCTGGTGGTCCTGTTCATCCACCAGGATCTGACGAATCTGCTCCGCAAGCGCAAATTCTCCCAGAGCTTCACATTGCCCGACGCGCTCGCGGTAATTTCGTATGGTGTCGTTTTCGTTGGCGAGATCGAAGCGGAGCATTTCTCGCGCGTCATCCGAAATTTTGACCGGCAGTGGATTCACCGTTGGCATTTTGCCCAGATAGTCGATCTGGCGCGAGATGATCAGCGCATGGTCCAACTCCTGCTTGGCATGAATGGCCAGCTGATCGGCGATGTTCATGAATTCGGCGCCCTTGAGCACCTGCGAGTACACCACGTAACCGATGATGGCCTGGTACTCGCGGGAAAGATCTTCATTCAAGAGGTCAGCCAGGCGGTCGCGGGAAATTTCTCGTTGGTTGTCAGCAGATTTCGGTTCGGCCATGAACTTTCTCCTGTGGGATGAAAAATAATGTGGGCATCTATCCTACAACTTTTTGCAGCAGGGGCCCGATGCCGGCAATATTCTTCAGCAGGTCGTCGGGAATATGGTGCCTCTGTTTGAGATATTCCGGGCTGTTGTAGGAGATCCGGACCTGGCCGCCGGCGTCCTGCCAGATCAAAGCCTTCAGGGGCAGATCAACGGCGAGCGTAGGGGAGGCGATCATCAGTGGCGTCCCACCCTTGGGGCTGCCGAAGACGATGACTTGAGTGGGCTGCATCGTGAAGCCCACTTTTTCAGCTTCTCCGCTGTGGTCGATGCGGCAGAATTCGGTTAGCCCCTGGGCCTGCAGCAAGGCTTCCAGCCGCGTGACTGTTTCCGCCACCGAGTATGGGCTGCTGAGATGGACCATTCCATTGTCGGGCAGGGAAGGCACGAGTCTCCTCCTCGAGACTAGAAGTTTGAGCCGCCCAGATTTGTTTTCTAGCATACGCTTCAAAGACCCTCACACAATCCCCGGCCCCGCCAGTCACTCTGGCATAATTGGGGCGCCGCAGCAGGGTATTGCAACCGATCCACACTGGAGACAATCATGAGCGACCCGGAACAAACCATCGATCGGAGAAGATTTCTGGCCAAGTCCGCAGCCCTGCTGGGCGGAGGCGCCGCATTCGTTAAGACAGCGCTGTCGTATGACAGGACCCTGGGCGCCAACGATCGTATTTCGGTGGGCCACATCGGCAACGGGAGCCGGGGCGGGGACCTGGACTGGATTGTGTCCCAGCTGAAGACCAGCCACAACGTGGAGACTACCGCGGTCTGTGATCTGTGGCGACTGAACCGCGAGAAGGCGGTCGCGGTCAATGCGAAGTATTACGGCCGTGCGCCACGTGGCTATCAGTATTTGGAAGATGTGCTCGCTTTGAAAGACGTTGACGCGGTGATTATTTCAACCCCGGAACATTCCCACTCGCCCATCCTGAAGATGGCGGTGGAGGCCGGCAAAGACGCCTACGTCGAAAAGCCGATGGGCAACGTGCTGGCAGAGGCCAAGGCGGCCCGCGATGCGGCCATGAAATTGAACCGGATTGTACAAGTGGGTACGCAGCATCGCAGTGAACCGTATCCCAGGGCGGCTCGCGAATTGGTTCAGAGCGGAGTTCTCGGAGAAGTAAGCAAGGTGGAAATAGTCTGGAATTACCACGGTCCCCGCTGGCGTGGACGCGCGGAAACGAAGCTGCTGCGGGAACAGGATACGGATTGGCGGAAATGGCTGCTCACCAAGCCCTATCGCCCATTTGATCCGCAGGTTTATTGCGAATTCCGCTTGTACAGGGAATTTTCAAGCGGCATTCCCGATCAATGGATGAGCCACGCTTCCGACCTCGTCCACTGGTTCATGAACGACAGCTTTCCCCGTTCGGCAGTCGCTCATGGCGGCATTTTTGCCTGGCACGATGGCCGGGAGAACGCGGATACGTTTCAAGCCTTGCTGGAATATCCCAAGGGGTTTCTGGTGAGCTACTCAACCAGCTTCGGCAACGACTCCCCAGGCTTCACCCGCTATATGGGGAAAAAAGCGACCCTGATGAACCTCGGAGGCGAGGGCAGTCCACGATATCAATTGGTCGAAGAGAAAGGGAATCACGAGGACAATGCCGACATCGACCAGGCGAGGACCGCGAAATACGTTCTTCTCCCGGGCGAAACCAAGCTGCCGCCCATGGGCATTGATGACCTGTCGCTGGGTCACATGGCGAACTGGTTCGATTGCATGCGCTCGCGGCAGCAGCCGAATTGCACCGTGCAGGATGGATTCGCTCACTCGGTGGCCTGCATGATGGCAGCGGAGGCGTACTGGTCGGGTAGAAAGCAGTTTTGGGATGGCGCCACCGAGACGATTCTGGATCGGGCACCCGGGAGCTAAGCCTGACGTGTGAGGGCACGACTTCAGTCGTGCCGCAAAGGCGGAAAACGTCCCGTTTGTCCCCACATTCGCAGGGCCCTCCATCCTGGGGTACACAATTCTGATCCAGTCAATTCTGATCCAGTCAATGCTGGGATACTCAATGAATTCCCAGCGGACCGATGCTTCTCACCTTCTTCACCTGCCTGGTTTACAATAAAACTGTCATGGCAGACGGACTCAGCTTCGGCCCTTACACCACCACCGAGAACGGCAAGAAGGTAGTCAAGGAACTCACCTTCGGGAACCCAACGCCGGAAGGCGTGGTCTTGACCACCCTCGATTCCGCGGTCAACTGGATGCGCAAGAATTCCATCTGGCCGCTAACTTTCGGCTTGGCCTGTTGCGCCATCGAAATGATGTCCATGGGCGCCTCCCGCTTTGACATTGCCCGCTTCGGCGCCGAAGTATTCCGCCCCTCGCCCCGCCAGTCCGATCTCATCATCATCTCCGGCCGCGTCTCCAATAAGATGGCACCAGTCATTCGCCAGCTCTGGGAGCAGATCCCCGAGCCCAAATGGGTGATTTCGATGGGAGCTTGCGCCACTTCAGGCGGGGTGTTCAACAACTACGCCCTGATACAGAGTGTGAACCAGGTGATTCCTGTGGATGTTTATGTTCCAGGATGCCCGCCCCGTCCCGAGCAGTTGATCTATGCCATCACCCTGCTGCAGGAAAAAATCCAGCAAGAGCGCGGCACGGTGCGGCGCGCCTTGAACCTCACCTGATTTCCCGACGCTGGACTTACTCGGGCGAAATAAAGCTGATTATGATCCGGGTCTCCTTGGGAATGGGCTTGCCGTTCAGCAAGTAAGGGCTGTACCGCCATTGGCGGACCGCATCCATCGCTGCCGCTGACAGCAGGGGATCACCGCTGACCAGCTTCAAATCGTCAACCCGCCCTTCGACGTTCACGATGGCGTCGATCACCACGCTGCCTGCCCTATGCAGGCGGCGCGCTTCCGGAGGATAGACAGGCTGCACTTTGCGTACCAGGACGCCTCCGGCCGTGCCCTGCGAGACCGGCACACCCAGACTGGGCACCGTTGGCGGCGTCTCAATCACTTTCCCGAGATCGCTGGGGGCGGCGCTGGATGTCGCGATCAGCGGAATATCCGCACTGTCTGGGGTGGTAGCGGATGGAGTCTCCGTACTCGCGGCGTTGCGGTCAGCCGGCTGGGCCGCCGGGGATCGCCGCCGAACCACTGCGTCGGGGATCTGAACGGCGGCGGCAGCTCCTGCAGTATGTGGCGTCGACGGTTTGCTGGGTCGCGTGGCCGGACCCACGTCGGGCGCTCCGGCAAATCCGGCTCCAGTTGTCTTATTTTCATCGGCCGCAGGAGCTACCTGGGGGCTGGCGGCCTTCCTGCTCTGGGATGCAATACTGGCCTCATACCACGCCTTCCAGCCATAAACCGACAGCAGCGCCAATCCCAGTACAGCTACGGTAGCCAAGGCTACGAAACGCCACTTTCTCCGAGCGATTGAATCCTTGATTTGCGCACTGGCGAAGACTTCCCGCACCCGAGCCAGGGGTACCGCATCTACGACTTGAACCGCCGGTTCAGGCGGGGCCTCAACCCGGGCTGGCTCTTCGTTTGGGGCCTCGTCTAGATGTGTCTCGTCTAAGACGAGATCTGTTGCCGTGGCCTGAGTTTCCGTTACTGCTCCCCGCGCCCAGGCCGCCTCGGCCAGCCCTGCGAGCCGCCCCAGGAGATCCATCTTCTCTTCCGTGAAGGCATAGGACTCGGTCGAGAACACCTCCAGCACGCCCACCCTGCCATGCTGCCCGCGCAACGGCACTACAGCGATAGACTGCAATCCCATCTGGCGGCAAACCTCGGCATCAACGTGGAAATCCCGGCTGGCGTCATCGCAGCGCAGGCTCACGCCGGTGCGCAGACATTCGCCGGAGATGCCCGAGTCCACGTTAAGCCGGTCGCCAAGCTCGGGGGCGGTTTCGCCGCTTCTCCCGACACAGACCACCGCTCCGTCCCGGGGCATGGCGATGGCCGCCCCGGTAGCGCCGGTCAGGGAGTGAGCGGCCACGGCAATGGTACCCAGGATGGTGTCGGTGGGCTGAGTGTCGGATGCGATCATCTTCCGCAGCTTGACAAAAATCAGGGCCGCGTCCGACTGCCGGATGGTTTCCTCGGAGACTTCCGACCGAGTTCGCACAGCAACTCGTGCTCCCGTAGATTCGGGAGGACTGGGGGTAAGGGGAGGGAGAGGGGCCATTTTTTACAACCTGTTACGAACCGCCACCGTAGCGGCCGCCCGGCCGCTGCCGGCAACACATACAGGCCGAGTGTGCGGCAAACCAACGAGCTTGTCAACGAAGGATTTGGCTGAGTGGTGTTCTGATTCAGCACTCTTGCGCCCTTTGGGTAAAGCGTTTGACCTCGCGTAAATCCTTCAAAATTCTTAAACCGCAAAGGACGCAAAGTGAGGCCGTGCAGTCCCCACCGCCGAGGGCAGGGCTTATCCTGAGCGAAGTCGAAGGATGCCCTCGGGACAGCCGGCGAGACGCTGGCGCTACGCCAGGCAGCGGCTCGTGGTAAAACACAGCATGCGGAAAATCCCTTACGCGGCCAGCGGACCGACTATCGTGGCCCAGGCTCCCTGCCGGGCTGATCTGGCGGGAGGCACTATCGATTTGTGGCCGTTGTACCTCTTCCATCCGGGCGCGCTTACGCTGAATTTTGCGGTCAACATCCTCACTACCTGCCGCATCACGCCGCTGAAAGCGAAGGGGATCCACCTGCACTCCATCGATACTCGGCGAGAAGAGCACTTTCCCAGCTTCGAAGCGCTGCGCCGTGCCCGCCGAGTTCGGCTGCCCCTGGCGGTCCGGCTGCTCCAGTTTTTTGCGCCCAAGGAAGGTCTGCTGATGGAGACCGATTCCGAGTCTCCCGCGGGCGCCGGCATTTCGGGATCCTCCGCGCTAATGATTGCCAGCACGGCCGCTCTGGCGCGCTTCACCGACCGCAATCTCACCCTCGAGCAGATGCGCGTGATTGCCCAGAACGTGGAGGCCCAGATCATTCAGGTCCCCACCGGCTGTCAGGATTACTATCCCGCGCTCTACGGAGGGGCGAGCGCCATTCATCTCGATGCCGACGGCATCCACCGCGAAGCCGTGGCGGTCGCGCCGGAAGAGATCGAATCCCGCTTTGTCCTGGCTTACACCGGCGCCCCGCGCAAGTCCGGCATAAACAACTGGGAAGTTTTCAAGGCGCACATCAATGGCGACAAGCGGGTGTTCCGCAACTTCGAGCGTATCGTTGAAATTGCCCGTGCCATGCACCGGGCGCTGAGGGACGCCAAGTGGGACGAGGTGGCGCGCCTGCTCCGCGAGGAATGGAAACTGCGCCGCAGCAACGCTCCGGGAATCACCACGCCGCTCATCGACAAACTGATCAGCGTGGCCACGCGGCATGGCGGACGGGCCGCCAAGGCCTGTGGCGCGGGCGGCGGAGGCTGCGTGATCTTCCTGGTGGAAGAGGGCGCCGCCAGCCGGGTCGCAACCGCGATCGGTGACAATGGCGGACGCGTCCTCCCGCTCCAGGTCGCCCGCAACGGATTGCATGTCTGGTCCGCCTGAACGCGGCTGCTGACAACCCGGGCTGGGCTGTGAACCGGGTACTTCCGACTGCAGAGTTTCGAACAAACCCGGGTTTTTCCACCCTGGACGGCGTTATAATTCAAGAAGTCGCCGGCTCGGGGTGTCGTATGAACCCACGTTACGTTCCTGTTCTGTTACCCATCGTGCTCTTCTGTGTTGCTGTGGTCAACGCCGACGATCACAACGCCCCTCATATTTCCAAGCAAACCCGGATGGACCTGATTCATGCCTTCAATTTCGAGCTGGTGTACATCCGCTCGCCTTTTCCCATGGGAAAGACAGGTTTGACCTTGAAGGGTGGAGAGCTCTCTCCCAGTGGAGAGCAGATGCAGAACATGCTGGCCATGTGGGGCCCCGCGGCCAAGCCCGGCGACCAGGCCCGCATCAGCGAGATATTGATAAAGAAAGACCGCATTCACTTTGAGATCAACGGCGGTCCGGTCAAGAAGCTCAAATGGTATCAACACATTCAGGTGAGCTCGGGCGCTGGCATGACTTCCCTGGGCCCCAGTGACGCCAGCGCCAATCCGCGCGGCTCCTACGTGGACCTGGTCTTCAATGATGGTTACGTGCCTGAGCTGAATCCGCAGGAGCTGAAAGATTTGCTGCGTCCCGTATTCGACTTCAACGCCAAGTCCGCCGTGGAGGCCTACCTCGACACCCTCACGCCCAAGCTGAGAGAGGCCATCAAGGCCCACAGGATTCTGGTGGGTATGAATCGTGAAATGGTGATGGCTTCCAAGGGCCGCCCGCCCAAGAAGATTCGGGAAAAAGATGGCGAAGTCGAGTACGAGGAGTGGATCTATGGTGAGCCGCCCGCCGATGTGGACTTTGTCCGCCTGGTGGGCGACGAAGTGGTACGCCTCGAAAGCATGAAGGTGGATGGCGAGAAAGTCGTTCACACGGAAAAAGAAGTGGACCTGAGCTCGACCGTAGCCAAAAGCTCGGCACCCGAGGTGCGTCCGCCGAATGCACCCTCACTGCGCCGCCCGGGCGAGGAACCCGATCCCAACTCGCCTGCGGAGGGTGCCGCGCCCAGGCCCTTGCCCCCTCCCGACCCGCTCGGTCAGGATGGCCCAGCCCAACCCAACTGAGAAAAGTAATGTAGGCGCGAGCGTCCGCGCTCGTGCCGAGCCAGCGAACATGTGGAGACAGCCGAGGGCGGCTGTCCCCACATGTGTTCTTCCCTGACTTGGCTCGCACGCACCAGCCCCTTTACACTGGAAGTGTGAAGATCGCGCTGGGACAGATCAATCCTACGGTTGGAGATTTCTCCGGCAACGCCGCCAGGATGATCGACTTCGCGGGCCAGGCACGGGCAGCGGGTGCCGGCCTGATTCTGTTTCCCGAGCTGGCGGTCTGCGGCTACCCGCCTCGAGATCTGGTCGAGCGTCCTTCCTTTGTGGCCCGCAATCGCGAGACAGCAGAACGGATTGCCGCAGAGACGCGCGGCATCGCGGTGATTTGCGGCCTGGCCACCCCAGCCCATGCCGAAACCGGCAAGTCAGTCATGAATTCCGCCGCCCTGCTCCAGGACGGCGCCATCGCCTTCCTGCAGTCGAAAATGCTGTTGCCTACCTACGACGTGTTCGACGAGATGCGCAACTTTGCGCCCGCCCGCAGCCAGTCGCTGTTTCCTTTCTGCGGCAAGCAAATGGCACTCACCATTTGCGAGGATGCGTGGAACGACAAGCATTTCTGGAACAAACGTCTTTACACTGTGGATCCGGTCGAGTCCCTGGTTCAGGCCGGCGGCAACTTCGTGCTCAACATTTCCGCTTCGCCATTCTGGCTGGGCAAGCGTGAATTGCGCCGCGAGATGCTGGCCACCATATCCCGTCAGGACAAAGTGCCGGTCGTCATGGTCAACCAGGTCGGAGGCAACGACGGCCTGGTTTTTGACGGCTCCAGCCTGGTGCTGAATTCCGCCGGGGAAGTGATCGCGCAGGGCAAGTCGTTCGAGGAGGACTTGGTCTATTTCGATTCCGATACGCTGAAAGGAGAAATACACCCGCAGATGCCCGGAGAAGAAGCTAGCGCGTACGCTGCCCTGGTCCTGGGCACACGCGACTACGTTCGCAAGTGCGGCTTCAAGCGCGTGATCATCGGATTGAGCGGGGGCATCGATTCAGCTCTTACCGCTTGCATCGCCGCGGAGGCGCTGGGGCCTGAAAACGTGATCGGCGTGGGCATGCCCGGACCCTATTCATCGTCGGGCTCGATCGACGACGCGCGGGCGCTGGCGGGCAACCTCGGCATTCGCTTTGAACTGATCTGCATCACCGACATTTTCGAGAGTTACCGCAAAGCGCTGCAGAAAGTCTTCGCGGGATGCAAGGAAGATACGACCGAAGAAAACATACAGGCCCGGACCCGGGGCGCGCTGCTCATGGCCCTGTCCAACAAGTTCGGGGCCATCGTTCTCAGCACCGGAAACAAGAGCGAGCTGGGCGTGGGATACTGCACCCTGTACGGTGACATGGTCGGTGGCCTTGCTGTGATTTCAGATGTGCCCAAGACGCTGGTGTATCGCCTGAGTCGTTATGTAAATTCGCGCCGTCCCGTGATTCCCCAGGCGACCCTCGATAAGCCACCCTCGGCCGAATTGCGTCCTGATCAGAAGGACATTGATTCGCTGCCCCCGTACGACATTCTGGATGCCATCCTGGAAGACTACGTCGAGGACCTGCACACCGCAGAACGGATCGCGGCCGATCACAACTTCGATCTGGCGCTGGTGAAGAAAGTCATTCGCATGGTTGACGGCGCGGAATACAAGCGCCAGCAAGCCGCTCCCGGACTTAAGATTTCTCCCAAGGCCTTCGGCTCCGGCCGCCGTTTTCCCATCGCCGCCAAAATGAGCGGATGACGATGGTCCTGACTTATAGAAATCCACGCTCTCGAAAGGGAACCATGCGCCGTTCGCTGCTCTGCTGCTTCTTCATCATGATCCTGCTTTCGCTTGCCATTGCGCAACAGAAGTCGTCCGCCAAATCCAAGGGCGCGCCGCCCCCGGTCCCAACTTTCAGCACCCGGCTTCCTTCTGAGGAAACCGTAAATGCTTTTATGAAGCAGATGTTTGGCTATGATCCCGCGGTTTCGTGGAAGATCGCTGCCATCCGGCCGTCTCAGGCCGAAGGACTCACCGAAGTGCTGGTCGTCCTCAGTACTGCCCAGGGCCAGCAGAACAGCCGCCTCTACGTCACCGAAGATGGTCAGCATGCCGTGATCGGCGACATCATTCCATTCGGCGCGCATCCCTTTACGGCCGCGCAGGAAACGCTTAGCAAGGGAATGGACGGCCCCTCTCGTGGCCCCTCAGATGCTGCCGTGACCGTGGTTGAGTTCAGCGACCTGCAATGCCCGCATTGCAAGGAAGCCCAGCCCACCATCGACAAGCTCATGGCGGAAGAAAAAAATGCCCGCCTCGTGTTTCAGAATTTTCCCTTGCCCTCGCACGACTGGGCCGCTAAAGCCGCCTACTACGGAGACTGCATCGGACGCAGTTCGCCCGACGCGTTCTGGAAATATGTGGCTGGCGTCTATGCCACACAAAGCGACATTACCGCCGCCACCGCGGATGAAAGGCTGACTGCCCTCGCCGAACAGGCTGGAGCCAAGGGAGCGGACACGGCCGCCTGCGCCGCCAACCCCGAAACTGTTGCCCGGGTGCAGCGCTCCGTCGCCCTGGGCACGGCGCTCGAGGTCACCGGAACGCCGACCCTGTTCATCAACGGCAGAAAGATCAGCAACGTGGCCGGATTGCCCTATGAAGTACTGAAAGGTCTCACTGAATTCGCCGCGAAAGAAGGAAAGTAGGTGATGGAGGACGGGCGTCTCGCCCGTCTGGCCGGGCGAGGACGCCCAGCCTCAGGCGCTAAAGCGCAACCACTCTTGAGCAACTTAGTGGCACGAGCAAACTTGTGCCCTTCCACTTACTTTTGCAACCAGACTTCCGCGTTCTGATTTTGTTCGCGGCTGACGACCCGCGGCGTGATCACGATCAGCAATTCGTCTTCGCTCGATTGCTTGCTGTTGCTGGTCATGACCTTATTCAGCCCGGGTAATGCCCCCAGTCCAGGAATTCCGTTCAGGCTGCGTTGCTCGGAATTCGAGACTGCCCCTGCCACCACCGCCGGTTCTCCGTCCATCAGATTGATGCTGCCCTTGTACTCCCGGTTCGAAATCACCGGGACCCCGTTAATCGACTGACCCGCCAATGCCCGAAACTGTATTTCCAGGTCCAGGCTGACATCAGAATTCCCGTTCACTCGCGGCTTGGCTTTAAGGCTTAGCCCAATATCTTCGTAGTTGAACGACGGAAAGGGGCTTTGAAACGAGTTGTTCCGGATCACGGACGCAATCGCCGGAGTATTAAAGACAGGAGCGAAACTGGCGTTGAGAATGGGGAATCTCACGCCCACACGAAACGTCGCCTCCGTGCCCTGAGCAACTCTTAGCGTGGCATGCTCCAGGGTTTTTACCGTGCTCTCGTTCAGCGACAGTTGTGCCCCTGCGGTTCCCAGGCTCAGTCCCATGAGCGTGAGGCCATTGCCAAATGTTGTCAGGGGCTGGCTGAAAATTGAACTCTGCTGACTTTGAAGCTGGGCCAGCAGCCCGGAAAGCGCGGTTGAGTTGGCCTGGTTGATGCCCCCGCCCGAAATGAGCTGGTTGATCAGGTCCTGAATGTTTTGTCCGGCCAGGGCGGCCAGTGCTCCCGCTGGAATATTGAACAACTGAAAGTTGTTGGGAATCTGCAATCCCATGTTGCGGGTCAGGCTGTTGGTGATCTCATACACATGCACGTCGAGCATGACCTGAGGGCGCGAGTCTCCCAGTCCTTCAATAATTCGGGTGGCGGCGTCCAGCATCTTGCGCGGGGCCCGGACCACGATGGTGCTGGCGCTGGGCTGCGGAGTCACCAGGCGTATTTCAAAAAGATTGCGCAGCAGATTTACGATGTCATTCAGTTCCTGCGGAGAGGTGACGCCCGGCAAGAAGAAAGTGCGCAGCGCCATGCGATCAAACTGGCGGTGATTCTGCACCGACTCCGCCGCCAGCAGAATCTGCTTGTTGTCGAGCGGCGTCCAGAAGGTGTGGGTCATCTGGCAGGCGGCCGCCATCGCCGTGTAAAAGTTCGCGCGACCGATATCGAACCGAACCTGGCGCGAGACCACGGACTCGTCAAAAGTAGCGGTGACGCCGAACGCAGAAGCCACCTGGGTCAGCAATCCGCGGCCATCGCCGCGGTAGTGAAAGTCCGCCTGGGCCGGATCGGGCACCACGCGAATTTCGTCAGATGCCGCGACCACCTGCGGCGCGACTGAGGTTTTCGGCGCCCATTCCCCCATCGCGTCCGTCAAACGCTGCTGGGCAAATTCATTCTGCGGATCCAAATGCAGGGCGGTCCGGAACTCGGCCAGCGCTTCGATCTGGCGACCCCGGCGCATTTCGTCATTGCCCCGCTCCAGGTGATCGAAGACCAGTTGCTGGCGAGTCAACTCGCGAGCCGTGACATATTCCACTTCCTTGGGGGCCAGTCGGGCCGCCGTCTCGAACTGGTCGAAGGCTTCGTCCTGCCGCTTTTCCCGCTGCAACTTCAGCCCCATGGCGAAGGCTGCGCCGGCCTCCTTCAATTCCTTCTTGGATGGATTGCAGGAGACCGCCCCGGGAGAACCCTCAGGACAAGGCAAGAGCGGCGCACTGGCCGGCTGGTCGCTGGCAGAGGCGGCGATTCCCACCGTCAGCAGAACAAACCCCAGCCGAACGAACTTCCCCCCGCGCATGAGGCGATTGTAACCGGGAACGGGGGCGCGACCCGAAGGTTTCCGGAGGGCGGTGTACCTTCGTGTACTCTTCCGCCACGTAGTTGTCGTGCCATCAAGACGGCACTACCTGTGCCTTGGTCATCTTGGAAACTTAACTCTTTTGGCGTATAAAAGTTAGTTGCGACAGCACGCGCCATTTTTCCTCCCCGTGCGGCCTCAACCAGGGTTCAAAATTTCGAGCGAGGGAACATGTCCAGCCTGACCGCGACGCACGCCCCCAGGGGCCTGGAAGGAATAGTCGCCACCAATTCCAGCATCTGTTACATCGACGGAGAGCAGGGCGTCCTCGCCTATCGCGGCATCGACATTCACGAACTTGCCGACCACTCCAACTTCGAAGAGACCTGCTACCTGTTGTGGTATGGCAAGTTGCCCAAGCAGAATGAACTGAAGGAATTCCGTCGCCAGCTGGCGGAAGAGCGCAAACTGGATCCCGCCATCATCGAGCTGCTGCGCAACGCCCCGAAACAAACGCAGCCCATGGACGTGCTGCGCACGGCAGTTTCGGCGCTTTCGTTTTACGATCCCGAGGACAAGAAAAACGATCACGACGCCAACCTGCATAAAGCCTTCCGGCTGACTTCGCAGATCGCAATGATCGTGGCGGCTTATGATCGCGTGCGTAAGGGAAAAAAAGTAGTCGAGCCAGACGGGTCGCTCTCGCATGCCGCCAATTTTCTGCTGCTGCTGAATGGCACCAAGCCTTCGGAGACGGCAGAGCGGGCCTTGGATATGGCTCTCATTCTGCACGCCGACCACGAACTCAACGCTTCCACCTTCGCCGCCCGGGTAGTAGCGGCGACACTCTCGGATATGCATTCGGCGGTGACCGCGGCCATCGGTGCGCTAAAAGGGCCTCTGCATGGCGGCGCCAACGAGGCTGTCTTCCATATCCTGCAGGCGATCGACAAGGCGAAAGCGGATCCGGTCGACTATGTGAAGGGCATGCTGGCGCAGAAAAAGAAAGTGCCGGGCTTCGGCCATCGCGTTTATCACACCGAAGACCCGCGGGCCACGCATTTGCGCAAAATGTCCAGCGATCTGGGCAAAAGCAGCGGCCAGAGTAAATGGTACGAGATGTCGCACAAGATCGAAGAATTCGTAAAGGTCGAGAAAAAGCTCAACGCCAACGTGGACTTCTACTCCGCATCCACCTACCAGACGCTGGGCATTGACGTGGACTTGTTCACCCCGGTATTTGCCGTGTCGAGAATCAGTGGCTGGGCTGCCCACGTCATCGAGCAACTCGACGACAACCGCCTGATCCGCCCCCGCGCCGATTATGTCGGGCCTGCCTATCCGCAGCGATATGTGCCCATGGAGCAACGCTAGGAGTTAGCCTCTAGGTTGACTGAGTTTGGACTCTGTTTCCTTTCGAGGCGTCATGCTGAGCTTGCGGAGCATCTGGCGTGAGGCATACATGCGGCTACTCGACCGATGTGCAGATGCGCGCCAGATCCTTCGAAACTGAAGTCCCTGAGGATGACTCCGAGGTTGGAAATTTCAAACTGATCCTCGCCTGCGCCTCGTCACCTGTCCCCGTCTTCATATACGGCGTAAAATGCAAGTAGCCATGCGCCGCGTCTATCTCGACAATAACGCCACCACGCCCGTCCTTCCCGGGGTCCTTGAAGCCATGCAGCCCTACTTCGGGGAGCGCTTCGGGAACGCGTCGTCCATCCATCATCATGGACAAGAGACGCGAGCGGCGGTCGAGCGTGCGCGCGAGTCAGTAGCTGCTCTGCTAGGGTGCCGGGCCTCCGAGATTGTATTCACCAGCGGCGGCACCGAAGCCGACAATCTCGCAATTTTCGGCCTCACCAAACCCGGACAGCATGTCATCAGCTCAACCGTCGAACATCATGCGGTGTTGAACTCATGCAAGCATCTGGAAGCGTCAGGCTGTGAAGTTACCTATGTTCCGGTGGACGGCCAGGGCCAGGTCGATCCCGACGGCGTGCGCCGGGCCCTGCGCCCCAATACCCGGATCATCACCATCATGATGGCCAACAATGAAACCGGCGTGCTGCAACCGGTGGAGGAGATTGGCAGTATCGCCGCCGAAGCTGACGTTTATTTCCACACCGACGCGGTGCAGGCGGCAGGAAAGATTGCGATCGACGTAAAGCGCATGGGGTGCGATCTGCTATCCATCTCCGGCCACAAGATGAATGCTCCTCAAGGCGTGGGAGCGCTCTACGTACGCAAGGGAACCACTCTGCAACCCATGCTCTTCGGCGGAAGCCACGAGCGTTCGCGGCGAGCGGGCACGGAGAATGTGCCTGGCATCGTCGCCCTGGGCAAGGCTGCGGAACTCGCCCGCGAAGCGTTTGCGCGCGGCGATATTGAGCAGATGTCCCGCATGCGCGATCATCTGGAGGAGACCATCCTCAGCGAGGTCGAGTCCACTGACGTGAACGGACGGGGCGCGCCGCGCGTACCCAATACCAGTAGCATCCATTTCGATTGCATTGAGGGAGAAGCGCTGGTAATCGCACTCGACCTGAAGGGCCTCGCGGTCTCGACCGGCGCGGCATGCTCGTCGGGCGCCATTGAGCCGTCGCATGTGCTGACCGCAATGGGCATGTCGCCAGAGCGGGCGCGAGGAAGCCTCCGGATCAGCCTGGGCAAGCAAAATACGGATGAGGACATCGAATTTGCCCTGAGCCTGATTTCACCGACGGTAGCCAGACTGCGAGAGCTATCTCCGGTTTACAATAAGATAGCTGCTAGCTCCTAGCTTCCAGCTGGTCAACCTTGGACTGGCTAGAAGCCAGAAGCTAGAAGCGATCCACGAACGCCTGAAACGTTCAATGTTCCAAACCAGAACCATCGCCGTCGCCATGTCGGGAGGAGTCGATTCCTCCACGGTTGCGGCCATGCTGCGTGCCGAAGGCCATAACGTCGTGGGCCTGACCATGCAACTCTGGAACCAGCGCCGTTTGGCCGGCCACGAGGGCATGCCTGAGGCGGTGCAGGGACGCTGCTGCTCCCTTGACGATGTTTATGACGCGCGCCGGGTAGCCGAGACCATCGGCATTCCGTACTACGTGGTCAATCACGAAGAGCGCTTCGAGCGCGATGTGGTGCGGCCATTCGTCGAGCAGTACCTTTCCGGTCGCACGCCGATCCCCTGTAGTTTGTGCAACAATCACTTGAAGTTTGATCAGTTACTGATTGTGGCCCAGCAGATTGGGGCAGAGGCTCTGGCCACCGGCCACTATGCTCGCGTGGAATTTGACGAAGGGCTTGGCCGCTGGCTGCTCAAGCGCCCCACCGACCGCTCTAAGGACCAGACGTACTTCCTGTTTGGATTGACCCAGGCCCAACTCAGCCGCACGCTGTTTCCCCTGGGCGGGATGATGAAGCCCGAGGTGCGCGAACTGGCGCGGGAGCATGGTCTGGCCCTGGCCCAGAAGCCCGACTCGCAGGAAATCTGCTTCGTCCCTGGCGGTGATTACAAGAAGTTTCTCGATGCCTATCTAGCGGAGCAGGGCGAGTCCCTGCCCGACACCGCGGGTGAGTTGGTCACCACCGACGGCGAAATCGTAGGCGAGCATGGCGGCATCCACAACTTCACCGTGGGCCAGCGTAAGGGGTTGGGTATCGCCACAGGTTCGCCGCTCTATGTAATCCAGATCAAGGGAGATGCTCGCCAGGTGGTAGTCGGCAACCAGGAAGAACTCTACACGCGCACGCTGCGAATACACCGAACCAATCTCATCGCCGTGGAAGAGTTGCGGGAGCCGATGCGAGTAACGGTGAAGATCCGCCATCGCCACGAGGGTGCCTCAGCATTGATCGAAAAGTCCGCTGACGACGAGATTCTGGTTTCATTTGACCAGCCGCAGCGGGCGGTCGCGCCTGGGCAGGCAGCCGTTTTCTACGATGACGATGTGGTGGTTGGCGGCGGCTGGATCGCCTAGCCTGGAATGAAAGAGTACGGTTTCGGGATTTAAAAAACCGGTTGTCAGATAACAGTTCCCGGTTCTCAGTTTTAGATGAACATTTCGTCTTGCGGGACGGAAACATCGTGTCCGCGGCGACGTTTTCCACCCAGCAGAAAATCCAAACCCGCGGTCAGACCCTGGACCAGTCCAGAGAGTTGGCGAATCGGTGAGACCACGGTGCGATGGACTACGTCGCTGGTCTCTTCGATTCGGTCCATGGTGCGGTTGAGCAACTCGTCGGCGCGAATTACCTGCAGGCGGGTGCGGTCCACGATGTCGGTGACCGTGGCATCCAGCCGCTCGACCTGAGCGCGAACCACCGTAGTGGTCTCGCTGACGTTGCTCGCAATGGTGTCAAACTTCGGGCGCCACTCCACCAGCATGGACTGAGCCGTGTCCACCGTGGGCATGACTTTGGTTTTCACTTCGGTGGCAAGAGCTTCCATGCGGGAAGTACTCTTTTTCACGGCCACAAAAAGCGCGACCAGGATGCCGGCCTGGATGACGACCGCTGCCGCCGTTACACCGACAAAAATCGGTAGATAGTCCATAGAGGGTTTCCGCGTTACTGCGCCGTTCGATCCAGCGCTGCGGAGCGGCGCAAATTACAGGTTCTTCGATGCGCCGCCATCGGCTGCGGTGGCCTCATGATAGGCCTGACGCCCCGCTTCATAAGCCGACTTGAATTGCT
>Ga0326726_10001637_pt1 | contig 20877 bp, 20 predicted proteins | sample MHFenrmetagenome_2_FD_207603 | JGI IMG/M metagenome (GOLD analysis project Ga0326726, IMG submission 207603) | Lab enriched peat soil microbial communities from Michigan Hollow, Ithaca, NY, United States - MHF15MN | ecosystem: Environmental > Terrestrial > Soil > Wetlands > Peat | place: USA... | reverse complement strand
CACGTGGGGCGAGAAGCCGACCTACGCGTTTTCGCCGCAGCCGCACTGGGATCTCGGCGAGCAGCTCGGGATCCTCGACTTCAACGCCGGCACGAAGATCACCGGCGCGCGCTTCACGGTGCTGCGTGGGGCCGCCGCGAAGCTCACGCGCGGGCTCATCAACTACATGATCGATCTCCACACCCAGCACGGCTACGAGGAGGTGTGGCCGCCGGCGATCATCCGCCGCGCGTCGCTGCGCGGGACCGGCCAGCTGCCGAAGTTCGAGCAGGACCTGTTCAAGCTCGCGATCCCCACGGGCCCGGATCACGATCCCAGTAACGATCTGTTCCTGTCGCCGACCGCGGAGGTCCAGGTCACGAACTTGTTCGCCGACGAGATCCTCGACGGCGCGATCCTGCCGAAGAAGTACTGCGCCTACGCGCCGTGCTTCCGCGCCGAGGCCGGTGCCGCCGGCAAGGACACGCGCGGGCTCATCCGCCAGCATCAGTTCGACAAGGTCGAGCTCGTGAAGTTCGTGACCCCGGATCGCAGCTACGACGAGCTCGAGACGCTGCGCGCCGATGCCGAGCGCGTGCTCCAGGGCCTCGGCCTTCATTACCGGGTCGTCACGCTGTGCACGGCCGATATCAGCTTCACGTCGGCGAAGACCTACGACATCGAGGTGTGGCTGCCGGGGCAGGACACGTATCGCGAGATCTCGTCGTGCTCGAACTTCGAGGACTTTCAGGCGCGTCGCGCGAAGATCCGCTACCGGCCGAATCCCGGTGACAAGGCGCGCCCGGTGCACACGCTCAACGGCTCGGGACTCGCGATCGGGCGCACGATCGTGGCGATCCTCGAGCAGTACCAGCAGGCCGATGGGAGCGTGGTCGTGCCGCCGGCGTTGCGGCCCTATGTTGGCGGGATGGAACGCATCTCCAAGTAGGCGCACGTCGCGGAAAATCCTAGATCCCGCTTTACAAAGGAAAATCGATCCCTATAAATACCCCCTGCCTCTGGGGCTGCCTGGAGGAGTGGCCGAGCGGTCGAAGGCAGCGGTCTTGAAAACCGCCGAGCGCAAGCTCCGGGGGTTCGAATCCCTCCTCCTCCGCAACGGCTTGATAATCGAATAGTGTCACGCAAGTGGTCATGGGCGGGACGTCGTGCCGAAACGCTCGGCGTCCCGCGCCACATAAAATTGCCGGCCACATGGAGAGGTGGCCGAGTGGCTGAAGGCACCGGTTTGCTAAACCGGCATATGGGGAAACCTGTATCGAGGGTTCGAATCCCTTCCTCTCCGCCGTTCGTTTAGTTGTTACGGATCCGTAGCTCAATGGATAGAGCACCGGTCTACGGAACCGGGGGTTAGAGGTTCGACCCCTCTCGGATCCGCGAAGGATAGAAGGCACTGATGACGATGACCGATGACGATTGGATGACCGTCGCGCTCGAGGAAGCTCGAGCGGCTGCCGCGACCGGCGATGTTCCGGTCGGCGCGGTGATCGTGCGCGATGGCTCGATCATCGGTCGAGGGCGCAATCGTCGCGAGCTCGATCACGATCCGACTGCACACGCCGAGGTCGTCGCGCTGCGCGACGCGGCTCGCGCGATCGGACACTGGCGCATCGATGCCACGATGTTCGTCACCCAGGAGCCGTGTCCGATGTGCGCCGGTGCGCTCGTCAACGCGCGGCTCCAGCGCCTCGTGTTCGGGTGTCTCAATCCGAAAGCCGGCGCGGTTCAGTCGCTGTTCACGATCGTCACCGACCCGCGGCTCAACCACCGGATCGACGTTCGCGGCGAGGTTCGCGCCGACGAGTGCGCTGCCCTGCTGTCCCAATTCTTCGCCGAGCTCCGCAAGGGCCCGACGTATCGCGACTAGCTTGATCGTTTCTGGAGGAGTGTCCGAGTGGCCGATGGTGTCTGATTCGAAATCAGATGTACGCAAGTACCGGGGGTTCAAATCCCTCCTCCTCCGCTAGATGTGGATGACCTCCCCCTCGGGAGGGATGACCGAGTGGCCGAAGGTGCACGCTTGGAAAGCGTGTGTACTGAAAGGTACCGAGGGTTCGAATCCCTCTCCCTCCGCCGACGACCGATGACTTGCGTGACCAGTTTATGGTCCCGGGTGACGCGAAAGCTGTGAACCCCGCCAGGCCCGGAAGGGAGCAACGGTAGCGGTATTAGTGGGTGCCTGGGGCCACCTTTTAAGTCGAGCGATGATTCTGACGAGTCATCGCTCGCATCTTTTTCGGACAGTGTAATTCTAGAGCTGGTGAAACTCGGCGTCCTCGTCGTCTTCGGCAGCGTGCTGGCCAGCGCTGCGTTCGTCGCGTGCAGCAGCTCCAGCGAAACGTCTCCGGATCCGGGCGGCTCGGGCTCGGCACCGAAGAAGGGCTCGGCCGGCGGCTTCAGCGCGAGCCTGACCGCGGAGCTGAGCGACGGCTCCGGATCGAGCCATGGCGCGACCGCAGGTTCGGCCCCGGCGATCGGCAGTGGCGCGGCGATGGCCGGCAGTGGCTCGAGCGCGGGCGCGATGACCTCGGGCTCGGCGAGCGGATCGGCATCGGCGGCGGCGGGGAGCGGCTCCGGCAAGGGATCCGGATCCAGCGCGACCGCGATGGTGGCGAGTGGATCGGGAGCCGGATCCGGATCGGCCAAGAGCTCGGGCGGCGCGAGCTCGGGCAGCGCGGGCTCGGGCAGCGCGGGCAAGGGCTCGGCCGCGGTGGCGATGGCCGGCAGCGGCGCCGGCTCGGCGACCAACACCGGCGGCAACCTGGTGCCACCGCCGGCGGGCAAGGGCTCGGCGGCGACGCAGGTCGGGCCGACACGCCCGGCGGACAATCGCCATCACGTGAACCCGCCGGCCGATCTCGCGGCGATCAAGATCGATCTCGAACCGAACTGGGATCGCGACTTCGACGAGGCCGGCACGATCTCGTTCGTGCTGAAGGTTCCGAACGGCAACGACACCCGGCTGTTCTCGTTCAAGTACGGCTACGACCTCGCCAACGCGCCGGCAGATCGCGAGTCGTACAAGAAGTTCCTGAGCGATCAGAAGGTGCTGACCGTGACCCTCGATCGCCAGCGCGGCGCCGCGTGGTACCTCGAAGGCACCGACGGCACGGGCGCTCCAGCCTTCCGTTACCTCGTGCTCTACGGCGGCAAGCGCCTCGTCTGCGGCGGCGTGCTGTACAAGGACAAGGAGTCCACCGCGCTCGGGCCCGATCTGCGCGACAAGGTGGTCGCGGCCGCGAAGAAGATCTGCGAGACGCTGCAGCTGTAGGCGAGCAGATCTCCGAGGGCTTGGCGTTGTAGTGGCAGAGTCACCGGGTATAGTGCCGACGGTCGCGCATGTCCTACCTGGTCCTCGCTCGCAAGTACCGCCCGTCGACGTTCTCCGAGGTCGTCGGCCAGGAGCACGTGACGCGCACGCTCGGCAACGCGTTCGCGACCAATCGCGTCCATCACGCGTTCTTGTTCTGCGGTCCGCGCGGCTGCGGCAAGACCACGGTGGCGCGCATCGTCGGCAAGGCGTTGAACTGCGAGAAGATGGCCGCGACGGCGAACGCCGGCGAGCCGTGCGGCGAGTGCACCGCGTGCGTGAGCATCGGCAACGGAAGCGCCGTCGACTACCAGGAGATGGATGGCGCCTCGAACCGCGGCATCGATGCGATCCGCGAGCTCACCGAGGCGGTGCGCTACCAGCCGGCGCAGCTGAAGAAGAAGGTCTACGTCATCGACGAAGTCCACATGCTCACCACCGAGGCCTTCAACGCGCTCTTGAAGACGCTCGAGGAGCCACCGCCGCACGTGACGTTCGTGCTCGCCACGACCGAGCCGCACAAGCTGCCGAACACGATCCTGTCGCGCTGCCAGCGGTACGACTTCAAGCTCGTGCCGGCGTCGCGCCTGGCCCAGCACCTGACCTCGATCTTCAAGCAGGAGAAGCTCGGGGTCGAGGCGGGCGCGGTCAGCCTGCTCGTGCGCGAGAGCGGTGGCAGCGTGCGTGATGCGCTGTCGCTGTGCGACCAGATCATCTCGTACGTCGGAGACGCGAAGATCTCCGAGCATCACGTCGCCGAGGTCCTCGGCGTCGCGGATCGCACGCTGACGCGCACGCTCGTGACGGCGCTGTCGTCCGGCGACGCCGGCACGGCGCTGGCAGCGGTCGAGTCCGCGATCGAGCGCGGCGTCGACGAGGTCCAGCTCGCGCGCGCGATCGTGCGCTACCTGCGCGACCTCGCGGTGCTGCAAGTCGCCGCGGATCGCGCCGAGCTCGTCGATGCTTCGGACGAGGAGCGCGCGGAGCTCGTGGCCGAGGCGAAGCAGCTCGATCGGTCGCGCGTGACGCAGATGTTCGATCGCATGCTTCGCTGCTGCGACGAGCTCGGCAAGACGCTGCAGCCGCGTCTCGTGCTCGATTGCGCGCTGATCGATGTCGCCACGATCGAGCCGCTGATCCCGCTCGGTGATCTGATCGAGCGTTTGGGCGAGCTCGAGGCTCGGCTCGCCGGCAAAGGCGCCGTGCGCGTGCTGGCATCCTCCGGTGGTGGCGGCGGCAACACGTTCAAGAGCACCACGCCGGGTGCGTCGATCGATCCGCCGCGACGTCCCGCACCGCCGGCGTCAGCCCCACCCGCGAAGCGCGCGGAGCCGGGTCCCCTTGCGGGGCCGTCGTTCACGTCGACGGCCTCCGCCGCGCCACCACCACCACCGACCGAGACGTCGGGTCCCGTTGCTACGAAGTCCGGCCCGGTCTCGATGGAGCCGAGCGGTCCGGTGCCGAAGCTCGAGAAGACCGCATCCGGCTCGGGGCCGGCGAACGACAAGTCGAAGCTCGCCTCGACGCTCCCGGGTGTCGGCCCGGACAAGCCGAAGCTCGTAACGCCGACCACGGCGACCGACGCGCTCGCGGCGTGGAATCAGGTCATCGACTACCTCGAGACCCAGCGCAAGATCTCGCTACGCGGCTACTACGAGTTCGCGCGCGTGCTGGCGTGGACCAAGACCGAGCTCGAGCTCGGGTTTGCCTCCGATCAAGACAGCAAGTGGGCGGGCGAGAACGCGGCCGAAAAGACGAACGTCGACGAGCTGCGCGCGGTCCTGGCCGAGCTCGGCCACCCGCTGAAGATCACCGTCCGGCTGCTCGACGATCACGAATCGAAGAGCTCGGCGGCGCGCTCGATCATCGAATCGACGCGCGCGAACACCTCGGCCGAGCGGCACAAGCGCGAGTCCGAGGCTCGCGAGCACCCGATCACCAAGCATGTACTTTCGACGTTCGGTGCCCACATCAAGGAGATCAAGACCGATGTCTAACGGCAAAATGCCCGATCTGAACGCGTTGATGAAGCAAGCGCAGAAGCTTCAGGGTGATGTGGCCAAGGTCCAGGAGGAGCTCGCGACCATGACCTGCGACGGCGCCGCGGGCGGCGGGCTCGTCACCGCCACCGTGAACGGTCAGTTCGAGGTCGTCCGGGTGAAGATCGACAAGTCGGTCGTCGATCCGAACGACATCGGCATGCTCGAGGACCTGGTCACCGCCGCGGTGAACGCTGCCGCGACCAAGGTCCGCGAGACCAGCAAAGAGAAGATGGGCGCGGTGATGGGCGGACTCGGTGGACTTCCCGGCATGCCGGGAATGTTCTGAGTCGGCGTCCAGGCCATGGCCGGCGATCCGATCCGTAGACTGGTGCAGGAGCTGTCTCGCCTCCCCGGGATCGGCGAGAAGACCGCCACGCGGCTCGCCTTTCACCTCGTTCGCACGCAGCGCCAGCATGTCGTCGACCTGGCGCAGGCGCTCGTCGATGTCACCGACAAGATTCGGCTTTGCTCGGTCTGCATGAACATGACCGAGCAGGATCCGTGCACGCTCTGCAACGATCCCCAGCGCGACAGCGAGACGATCTGCGTCGTCGCGACGCCCAGCGATCTGATCGCGATCGACCGTGGCGGTCATTTTCGAGGCCGCTACCACGTCCTGCATGGCCTGTTGTCGCCTCTCGAGGGCATCGGTCCAGACGACATCCGGGTGGCCGAGCTGATCCGCCGTCTGTCCGGGCCAGTTCGCGAGGTCATCATCGCGACCAGCCCGAACGTCGACGGCGAGGCGACGGCGATGTACGTCGCGCGCGCGCTCAAGCCCCTCGGGGTCAAGGTTTCTCGCATCGCGACTGGCCTTCCCGTCGGCGGCGAGCTCGAGTACTCGGACCAGGCGACCATCGCACGTGCGCTCGCCGGCCGAGCGACGATGTAGGCTCACTTCAACGCCCCGAAGAGTTGAACGAAATCGCGAGGGTTGGTACTTTTTAAGCGCGATGATCCAACAGCTCGTCATGTACGAGGAGGAGCTATCGCAGATCAACAACATCTGCGAAATCCTTCACCGAGACGCCAACGCCCGGGCGGTTCTCGTCATCGACAAGAACGGTCAGGCGTTCGCGCAGGCGGGTGAGGTCGAACAACTCGACGTGACGTCTCTGTCGTCGCTGACCGCGGGCAATGTCGCCGCGACCGGCGCGATCGCGTCGTTGCTCTCGGAGAAAGAATTCGCCGGTCAGTTTCATGAAGGCGAGAAGACGAACGTCCACATCTCGATCATCGGCCAGCGCGTGATCATGGTGGTGTTGTTCGACGAGCGGTCGTCGCTCGGTCTCGTTCGATTGCGGGTCCGCAAGGCAACTGCGGAGCTCGTGAACATTCTCGATGCGCTTCAGAAGAAGAGCGCGTCGGGGACTCAGCCCTCGGTGTTCTCGGAGATTACCGACGACGACATCGACAACCTCTTCAACGATTAACCCCGCGAACCATGAGCTTCATCAACTACAGTTCGCGCGAGATCAACTGCAAGATCGTCTATTACGGACCCGGTCTCTGCGGCAAGACGACGAATCTCCAGTACATCTACAACAAGACGAATCCCGAGGCGAAGGGCAAGATGATCTCGCTCGCCACGGAGACCGAGCGCACGTTGTTCTTCGACTTCCTGCCGCTCTCGCTCGGCGAGATCCGCGGATTCAAGACGCGCTTCCACCTCTATACGGTGCCCGGCCAGGTCTTCTACGACGCGAGTCGCAAGCTGATCCTGAAGGGCGTCGACGGCGTCGTGTACGTCGGCGACTCGCAGATGGAGCGCATGGAAGCGAACATCGAATCGCTCGAGAACCTTCGCTCGAACTTGCAGGAGCAGGGGTACGACCTCGACAAGCTCCCGTACGTCGTCCAGTACAACAAGCGCGATCTGCCGAACGCGATCCCGATGGCCGAGCTCGAAGAGGCGCTGAACCCGACGAAGGTTCCGGCCTTCGAAGCGGTCGCCCCGAAGGGCATCGGCGTGTTCGATACGCTGAAGGCAGTCGCGAAGCTCGTGCTCACCGAGCTTCGAAAGGGCGGTTAAGCCATGCAGCCCGGAACTGCACCGGACCGTCCTCGGTTTCGCCAGGACCTGGTTGCCGAACCCATCGACGATTCGGGGGCGCGGTTCATCGATGTCATGGACCCGGACAGCGGCAACGTGTTCCGGTTCTACGAGGTCGAGTACTCGCTTGCCTGCGCGATGGACGGCGAGCGCGATGTTCCCGGCATCGTGCAGTGGGCCAAGGAAGAGCTCGGGCTCGTGCCGAGCGCGAACGAGGTCAAGACCGTCATCGCGACGCTCGGCCACCTCGGTTATCTCGATCGCACGATCACGACCGCAGCAGCAGCCGCCGCACCGGCGCCAACGCCGGCGGTCATCGCCGCGAAGCCGGCGCGCGTGGCCGACGACGAGCTGCGTCCCGGCGTACACGTCGGACCGCGTCGCGCGGTCACGCCGGTTCCTGACATGGAGCTCGGCCACGCCGGCTCGTCTGCGCCACATGTCGAGCAGCCCATGGCCGCGGCGACCGAGATCGAGCTGTCGCACGGCGTCACCGCCGCGCGCAAGCCGCGCAGCGTCGACGCGACCCAGGTCGATGACATCGCGCTTGGCGTTTCCGGTGGTGGCGTCGACGTGTCGGTCGATCTGAGCGACCAGGTCGCCCCGAGCGTCGCCGACGTGAAGGAAGCGGTTCGCGCGTCGCAGGTGATGAAGGCGGTCGATATCTCGCCCGAGCTCGCCGCCGCGCTCGAAGAGCCCGAGGCGCCGGTGCAGAAGCAGCCGGCGGCCGCACGTCCACAGCCGGAACCGCGCCCGCCCGAGCGTCAACCCGAGGCGCGACCGCAGATGCCGACCGAGCGTCCGGTCGTGCAGCGTCCGGTCGAGGCACGTCCGGAACAGCGGCCCGAAGCGCGTCCTCCGGTCGCGCCGCCGGCTCCCGAGCCGCGCGTCAGCCGCGCGTTGCTCGTGGTGTTCGCGATCGTGATCGTCGCGGCCGCGGCATTCGTCGTCTACAAGATCGTCCTCAAGAAGTCCGAAGACGAACAGCAGAGCCAGGCCCCGGTGGTACCGCCGCCACCGGTGAAGCCCACGCCGCCGCCACCGCCGCCGGTCGAGTCGCAGAAGCTCGCGACCAGCCCCGAGAGCTCCGAGAGCATCAAGCCGGTCGCTGCCGGCGTGATCGAGACGATCCACGAAGGTCAGGTGAAGTCCGGCGACGTGATCGTGCAGTTCGCCGGGCACAAGCCGATCGAGACCGAGGTCAAGAACCTCGAGCACGACATCGAGACGCGCGTGAAGCCCGAGATCGCCGCCGCCGAGAAGGAGCGCGATGCCGCGCAGACCGCTGGCAACAAGGCGAAGGTCACCGAGACCGAAGGCCGCATCGCCGAACGCAAGAAGTCGCTCGACGACAAGCAGGGCAAGCTCACCGCGAAGAAGTCCGAGCTCGATCGGTTTCAGCTCAAGGCTCCCGCCGACGGTAAGCTCACCGCGAAGTCCAAGGTCGGCGCGCGGGTCACCCCGAGCGACGAGATCGCCACGCTGGTTCATTCGGCGACGCGGGTCGCGAAGTTCACGAAGGCCGACGGCGGTCTCAAGACTCGCGTCGTGCTCGTGTCGAAGGGCGACGGCAAGAAGCTGTCGTGCATCGTCGCGATGGCGGATGCCTCGGGCATCACCGTCGAGTGCCCTGCCGACGCCGCGCCCGAGGGCACCGAGGTCACGTTCGGCGGCGTCGATACATCGCCGCCACCCGAGGTCGACATGACCGAGCCCGCGGCTGGTTCGGCCGGCTCGGCCGCGGCCGTGCCACCGCCTCCACCACCAGCTCGTCCCACCCCGCGCCCAGCTCCGGGCGGCTCGCGTCCGCCACCGGCGCATCCGCCCGCGGGTTCCGCGACCGGCAGCGCCGAGAAGACAGAGCCCGCACCCGCGCCCACGCCCACGCCCGCGGCGGGCTCCAACGAAGCGCCCGCGAACTAGCGAGCCCGCGACGCCGGCGCCGGGCTCGCCCGCGATTCTGCTCGCGTAGTGCGTTCTCGACCGCCCAGCCCACGGAGCGCGAACCGATCTCGTACCTGTTCGACCGGCTCAGAAGCCGTCGATCGGATCCCTAGGTTCCGAGCGCGACGAGCGCGACTTCGATCCGCGAGAACAGACCCGCGGCCGACGCGGTCGCGCAGACGTCGAACAGCGCCACATCATCGAAGCCGTCGCGACGCAGCTCCTCGAAGCACGCATCCGAGAGCTTCCACGGCGCGAGCGTCACGATCTCGGCGAGCGAGCACAGCGCGCCGTCGAGCGGGTTCGCGGTGACATCGCTCGGTGCCGAGATCCCACCATCACCGAGCCAGTTCGCGACCCAGCGAACGATCAACGTTCGTTGCCGGCGCGTGATCGGCTGGTCCTTCTGGATGAGATACGTGCGCCATTCGGCGAGCGCGGTCGCGGTGGCGGGACGCTTCGTGAGGTCGATGGCCTGGCGGCCGGCGATGATGTCGGAAGCCGGTGACAGCGCCGGCGTGGTCGGATCCGCGTGATGACCGGGGAGCTGCACCGCGTAGTCGAGCGGCACCGCGACCGCATCGGCGATGCGATTGAGATGGCCGAAGTACGCCGAGAGCGCGATCGCATGGAGGAGATCGTCGTCGGTGAGACCGGCCACGGTGGCTCGCTGGTGATGTGCGCGCGACAGGGACCACGGCGCGACCGTCACCGCGGTCACCAGCTCGACGAGCGCCTTCTGCCGCGACGTCGTGCACGCGTCACCGAGCGTCGACAGCTCGCCGAGCACCGCGCGCGGCAGCCGGTCATTACCATCGAGCGCGACACGCAGAAACTCTGCGTGACACGACATTCAATAGAAACATTGATTCAAGCGCGACGTCGTCGCGTTGACGAGCTCGCGCTCCGGCCACGACAGCGGTCCGGCGCCGTTGAGCGTCGACGACGTCGTGAACACCTTCGGGATCAGCAATGGATCGAGCGAGTGCGCGGTGACGATCCCCGGCGCGCCGCCGTGCGCGGGGCGATATACCGGCGGCAGTGGCCGCTCGCGCATCCGATCGTAGATGTCGCGCAACGCACCCGTCGAGGACGGATAGTCGATGATCGCCAGCCCCATCAGATCGCCGTGAGTTTCTGGACCGCGAACTGTGGCCCCATCATTCCGAAGCTCATCGCCTGCTTGTCGACCTTACCCTCGACCTCGGCCTTCATGCCGTCCTTCGCGCCCTCGAGCGTGCCGGTGAGCTGGTACTGATCGCCACCCTCGACGTGCAGGACCCAGTGCCCGCCCTCGAGATCGCTACGGCGAATCGTGCCCTTGAGCTTCATATGGGGACGATAGCTGCTGGCGCCCGTACGAGCCACCGGACACCGGATCAGCCGATCGGGCCACGTGATTCTCATATGTTACGCGATGCACGACCCGTGTCGGCCATGGAACATCAAGTGCAATTCGCCCCAACCATGCGGACCAGCCTCCTCACGCTCGCGCTCCTCGGTTCCCTTGCAGCCTGCGCCACGGATCCCAATGCGGATGACGGTCCAGCGGACGGCGGCGACGGCAAGGCCGATGGCTCGACCCCGAACGTGAAGTGGAGCGCGAACATCAAGTTCATCGTTCCCCAGAACGTTCACAACTATCTCGAGAAGTACCAGTGGGGCGACTACCACATCGATTTTCACATGACGCGCCGGTGGTTCATCATCGGCACGAGCGGCCGTAACTGGCTCAAGCGCGTCGGCGAGGCGTCGGCTGACGTGCAGGAAGGCGACCCGGGCAACGGCCTCGAGTTCCTCACCATGCACCGCGCGATGATCCAGCACCTCACGGATCGCTGGGGCAAGGAACCGGTCACGAACAGCGAAGACGGCTTCAAGACGTTCGGCGACGTGCTCAAGGGCTGGTCGACCGACGCCGCCGTGATCGCGCACCTCACGAAGGTCGGTGGCGATGTCGCGACTTTCAAGAAGGCGCTCACCAAGATCAACAACTTCAGTTCGTTCGCGAGCGAAGACGAGTTCGGCCTGTTCCTCCAGACCACGCTGCGTCTCACCGGCGAGGTCGACCCGAACGATTCGGCGAAGCGCTTCTACAACAACGACGCGACCGCCGGCGCCGGCATCCACAACTGGCTGCACGGCCAGTTCGAAGACGGAAGCTCGCCGATCGACGTCGGCAATCCGCAGACGAACCTGTCGAACCAGCGCTTCTGGGGCATCCACGGCTGGATCGAGGCCAAGTGGGAGGCGTTCGAGAAGGCCCACACGCGCACGCCGCTCGAGACCATGCAGTACCAGGATCAGCTCGACCGGTTCCTGCTCCACATGCAGCTGCACTCGGACTACTCGGCGACGCACCACGCGACGAACCGCCCGTCGAAGGCGCTCGTGAAGACCATCGCGCCGATCATCTTCATGAACGGCGCCGAGTGCGCGAACGTCGCCACCCAGGCTCAGTTCGAAGGCTGCATCTAGATCTGCCATACTCGTTCGGGTGAGACGGTCGCTCGTCACGCTCGTCACGCTCGTCGGGGTCTTCACCTCGGCGAGCGTTTTCGCGCGCAAGAAGATCGTGATCATGGAGCCGCCGCTGGTGCGAGCGTGCCCGCGCGTGAAGTCGTGGCAGGACCTCACCGGTTGCCTCACCAAGCACGGCTGGGGCGCGCGCGTGGAGCGCACGATCGGCAAGGCCAAGCTCCTTCGCCTCGACGTTCAGAACGGCTCGACGCGCATCGACAACATGCTCGCGCTCTACATCGAGGACGCGAAGGGCGTGCACCTCGGTGGGATGTATGCGATCGCCGCCGACGACGCGAGCATGCGTTCGTTCGTGCTCGCGGCCGAGGAGCTCACCGTGAAGGCGCACACCGGGATCCGCATCGATCTCGGCGAGGAGCGCCCGAGCTCGGTCTCGATCGACGACATCACCGCGCGCTCGGCGGTCCAGCTCGTGCGCCACTCGCTGTACTGCAGCGGCCTGAGCTGGGAGTGCGCCGACATCACCACCGCGTGCGACGTCCTCGTCGACGGCAAGACCTACTGGACGTTCCGCGGCAACGTCACGATCAAGGACAACATGATCCTGGTCGCGGGCAATCGCGACCTCGCCGGCTCGTGCACGTCGAACCCGAGCCAGTTCCTCGGCTGGCCGACGAGTCCCTAATACGTCAGCTGGTCGATGACGTAGTGCTTGTCGACCGTGAGCGGCTGGTCGTAGATCTCGTTCGCGTACAAGTAGCGATAGCGCGCGTAGTTCTCGGTGACCTTCTTCATGTACTCGCGCGTCTGGGTGAACGGCACGAGCTCGATCAGCTCGTCGATCTCCTTGTCGCCGTTGGTGTCGAGCCACTTCATCACCGGGCGCGGGCCGCTGTTGAACGAGCCGGCGCCGATCGGGATCTGGGTCTTGAACTTCGCGAGCAGGTGCCCGATGTACCAGCTGCCGGTGCGCACGTTGTACTCGGGCTCGTAGAGCTTGCCGTGGTCGTACGGAATGCCGAGCGTCTTCGCGACGCGCATGGTCGTCGGCGGGATCATCTGCAACAGCCCCTGGGCATCGGCGTACGACAGGTCGTGCGGATCGAAGCCGCTCTCCTTGCGCATGATCGAGTAGAGGTAGCCCTCGGGGTTGTTGCCGAGCGCCTGGTACTTCTCGACGAGCTCGGAGTACGCGCGCGGATACGCATTCTCCCACCAGCGCTTCGCGTCGTCCTCGGGTGGGCCGTCGAGGGCCGTGCCGGAGTAGCTGACCGCGAGCATCCACGGCCGGTTGTAGTTACCGGCCTTGCGATACCGATCGAGCAACATCGCGAACGCGGCGCCGCGATCGTGGCGTCCGAGGAAGGCCTTCTCGTTGCGCGCGAGCTCCTGCCCGGCATCGACGCCGAGCCCAGCCGCGATCAGCTCGTCGGCACGCGCGATGAGGTCGTCGCTCGCGAGGGATTCGTCGACGGTGCCGGCGAGCTTGGGACCGTGCGGCTTCACGTCGCCGTCGCCGAATGGGCCGATCTGGACGCCGAGCGCGGCGAGGCGTGCGCGCGAGAGCAGCGCGTACCAGGAGAACGGATACCTCGCGATCGTCGCCTTGTAGCCGGCGATCGCGCTGTCCCTGGCCTCGAGACGCTGGTCGATCCGCGCCAGCCAGTAGCTGCCCTTGCCGGCCTCGAGCGAGCCCCGCAGCTTGGACAACGTGGCGAGCCGGCCGCGCGCCTTGTCCCACTCGCCGAGGAAGTAGTGGGACATGCCGAGGAACCACAGCGAGTCATCGACCCACTTCGAGTGTGGATACTTCGCGAGGCAATCCTCGAGCGGACCGATCGCCTCGCGATAGTGACCGCGGTTGAACTCGAGCCAGCCCGAGAGGAACTGCGCCTCCTCGGCATACAGCGTGTGCGGATACGCGGCGACGACCTTGTGGTACCAGGCGATCGCGTCGTCATCCTTGTCGGCACGCGACATCGCCCGCGCCCCGTGAAACATCGCCTCCGGCGCCGAGTCGCCGAGCTTCGCGTAGACGCCGAGCAGGAGCTTGCCGGCATCGCCGTAGCGCCGGCGCATCTCGTACAACGTGGTCCCGAGCCAGTAGTCGCGCTGCGCCGCGAGCTCGGCCGAGATGCCGGTCTGGGGTACGAGCGCCAGCTCGGCGATCGCTTGATCCCACAGGTGCGCGGTCGTGAGCTGCTTCGCGCGGTCGATGCGATCCGCGGGGCCGAGCGGCGCGCCGCCGAGCGCGAGCATGCGCTGCTCGGCGAGCTCGGCGAGCGGATGTGACGGGTGCGCGATCACGAGCGTGCGATACGCGGCCGCGGTGTTCGCGACCTCGGCGATCCGGAACATCGCGGTGCCGAGGTCACCGGCATCCTCGGCGTTTGCCGTCGCGATGAGGCGCGTGTATTGCTTCACCGCGCCGTCGCGATCGCCGCGAAGCCACGCGCAGTCGGCGAGGCGCCATCCGACCTGCGCGCGAAAGTGCGAGCCCTCGAGCTTGCCGAGCTTCTCGAAGGCCTTCGTGGCGGCGTCGGCATCGCCATCGCGGAGCGCGACCATGCCGCGCAACCACCATAGGTAGTCGCGGTTCGCGACCGGCGCATCGCCGAGCTCGGCGAGCAGCTTCTTCGCGGTGGCGAGCTCGCTCTTGTCGTAGGCGCGGTAGGCGTCACCGAGTTGCTTCACCTGTGCGGCGGTCGCGTGCGCGGCGGGAGCCCTCGGCGTCTTGTCCTTCGGCTTGGGCTTGGCGAGCGCGGACGCCGCCGCCAGCAACACTCCGAGGATCACGAGACTACGCACCGATTCGAGTATAGCGTTCGAATCGCCGCGGTCATGTTTCGGGATCTTCGACCAGCTCACGTCGCGATCGCGGTCGCGCTCGCCACCGCCGCGCTGTGGAGCGTGGGGATCGGCGGCGGCTATCACTTCGACGACGCGATCACGCCGATCTCGGACCCGGCCAGCCAGTCGCTCGGTGCGTTCGCGGACCACCTCACCGACACCCTGCGCCCGGTCACCAAGCTGACGTACGCGATCGAGGGCTCGCTGGGCGCGGGCGAGACGCCAGCGGCTCGCCGCGGCGTGAACATCGCGATCCATGCCGGCGCGGCCTTGCTCCTGTGCTTGCTGCTCGTCGCGCTCGCGCCGGCGCTGACGCCGCTCGGCGCCGGGTGCCTCGCACTCCTGTGGGCGGTGCACCCGATCCACGGCGAGTCGGTGCTCGCGATCACCGGCCGGCCGGAGGCGCTGTCGACGCTGTTCGCGATCGCGGCTCTGCTCGCGCATCGCAAGCATCACGTACGCGCGGCCGTGCTCCTGGCGCTGGCCGGGCTCGCGCGCGAGACCGCGATCGCGGCGCTCGTGCCACTCGCGGTGCTCGAGCTGAGCTCCCGGGCCCGGTGGCGGGTGCACGCGCGGCGCCTGCTGCCAGCCGCGATGGCGACCGCGCTCGTGATCGTGTGGTTCGTCGCGACGCCGCGCGTGCGCGAGCTCGCGAGCTTCAGCTTCGATCGGCCCATCGGGACGAGCCTCGCGCACCAGCTCGCCGCCGTGCCGGTCGGACTGTCGCTGTACGTGCGGACCTGGGCGCTGTCGATCGATCACGGCGACGTGCTGCCGGGGTGGCTCGCGATCGCCGGCGTCGCGATCTACGCCGCGGTGATCGCGCTCGTGGTCGCGCTGCGGCACCGCGCGCCGCTCGTCGCGCTCGGCGGCGCGGTCTGGCTCGCCGCGATCGTCCCGACGCAGTCGCTCGTGCCCAAGCTGGATCCGCTGACGGAACGGCCGCTCTCGTTCGCGCTCGTGGGCATCGTCCTCGCGCTCGCCGCGCTGCACCGCCACGTGAGGTTCGCGCTCCCGATCGTGCTCGCGCTCGCGATCGCCACGATCGCGCGCGGTCGTACCTATCGATCCGATCTGTTACTGTGGGCCGACGCGGCGTCGAAGTCCGAGACCAACGCGAGACCTGCCATGAACTACGCCTACTTCCTCCACCGTGCCGGGCGCGACGACGAAGCGCTCCGCGCGCTCGAGCGGGCTCACGCCATCGATCCTGGCGATCTCGAGATCACCCAGCTGCGCGACGCGCTCGCGACGAGGCACCATGCTCCGTAACTTCCTGATCGCGATCCTCCTTGCCACCGCGGCGACACAGGTGCGCGCCGACTCGTACAGCTGCCAGCAAGCCGGCCTCGACGCCTGCAAGGGCAAGGGGCCGACGTGCTGCGAGCCACCGCCGTGCATGTACAAGTACCAGCTCACGATGTACCGGATGCTGGTCGAGCTGTTCGCGGACCCGGCGATCGTGGCGTGCGGTGGTACCGATATCGCGGCGTACGTGAACAGGCTGGCGCGGAAGCCGGCGTTTCAGAACGCGCTGCCGAGATGCCCGACCACGTACGAAGGCAAGGAGCTCAACTTTCCGCCGGAGCTAGCGACCCACCGCAGCGGTTCCAAGCCGACCTCGCCGTGCAAGGTGTTTCAGGTCGACACCGCGACCAACACCGAGACCGACAGCGATCCGAGCCGGGCGGCCAAGAAGTCCACGACGTGCACCGAGCTCATCGACGTCAACTTCAAGCACGAGGCCTATCACATGGATCGCTGCAAGGCCGTCGGCGCCGCGGACTTCCCGTCGTCGAATCAAACGAGCGTCGCCCTCGACGAAGCGGCGGGGTACTTCATCTCGACGTACGAGACCGATCAATTGCTCCGGCACTGGAACGCGCGCTGCACGCCGACGAAGGATCGCAAGAAAGCGCTCAAGGACGCGACCGACGGGATCGCGGCGCTCAAGCGGTCGGTGCCGAGGGGGAGGTGCCCGTGATGCGCAACGTCATCATCGGCGTCAGCTTCGCCGCCGTGGTCGTCGGGATCATCGTGATCAAGACCGATCACCGGCACGACACCGCGAACGCCGCGCCGGCCGACACCGGACTCGTCGCGCAGTACACGACCGCGTGCACGAGCGGCGGCGCGAGTCCGGACTGTGCCGTGCTTCGCGCCGGCGTCGTCGCGCAGACGATCCAGGCGATCCAGGATCTCGCCGACCTCCACGACTCGGAGGCAACGCAGCAAGCGCTGGCCGCGCTCGCGGTCGACGAGCCGCAACTCCAGCTATTCGCGGCGCAGCTTCTGAAATCGTCGGCCAACAGCGACACCATCGCCGCGGCGCTGCCGTTGATCCTCGGCCCGCATCCGGCGCTGCAGCACGTCGCCGCCGAGATGATGGCCAACGGCGACACCGCGCAGCGCGAGATCGCCGCGCGCTGGAAACAAGGGCACCCGAAGCCGACCGAGAATCCCTACGAGGTGATGCCGGCGATTCCCGCCGTCGCCGCGAAGTTCACCGCGTATCCGAACGTGGAGCGCTACGCGCCCGGCGACGGTCCGCAATCGATCGGCTGGCGCACCTCGGATGCGCTCGACAAGGTCGTCGCCGTCTACGCGAAGACCGGCAAGCCATTCGACGCGAAGGCGTGGAAGGCCGCGCCGGCCTCGCCGGTCGAGGCCGACGCGAAGGAGCTCCAGGCGCTGGCGCTGGAGTTTCAGAAGACGCACGACATGAAGCTCATGCAGAAGATCCAGGCCCTGCAGCAGAAGCTGCAGGCCGGCATCCAGACGCAGGTCGCGGCGGGCGGCAACAGCACCACGATCAGCGCGCGCAAGCTGCCGCAGGGCGAGGCCGGCAAGACGTTCGTCGGGTTCGTCGTCGAGGGCGACGCGGCGAATCCGATCCGCGCGGTGGCGATCTACCGCGAGGAGTCGATCAAGATGACCGTGATCGAGATGGTCTGGGACGGCTCGAAGTATCCGGTCTGGTGAGATCCCGTGTAGTTGCGCGATTTCCTGCGACCGCGGCGACCGCCACGGCTCCTCAGCGCATGAAGACCTGCGCTGCGCTCCTCGTTGTCCTGTCCACCGCCTGCCTGATGCCGCCGATGAACGGGGGTGGCGGGAACTACGCCGGTTCGCCGTCGTCGAGCAACGGCGGTGGCGATCCGAGCTCGTCGTCGAGCATGGGCGGACCACCGCCGTCGTCATCGTCGCCGTCCTCGTCGCACTCCTCGTCGAGCGCGTCGGCACCCGCGCCCGCGGGGCCGGTCTCGGTGACGATCCGCTCGGCGTGCTCGAAGACGGTGAAGGTGTTCTACGGCGACAAGCCCAAGTTCGGAAGTGGGACGTATTCGTCGATCGACTCGAACAGCGTCCAGTCGCACAGCTTCCGGCCCGGCGAGATGCTGTGGATCGTGGACGAGTCGCAGAACGGCCTCGGCTCGACGTCGATCGGCTCGGGGACGCGCGAGCTCGAGATCGCGTCGAGCTGCACGGCGATCAGCTCTCGCTGACCGGCGATCCGCGGTATACCGCCGGGCGATGGCATACGCCGCCCTCGACTTCTACGGCACCGACGAGCTCTACACCCACGAAGAGCGCATGGTTCGCGACACGGTCCGCGAGCTGGTCACGACGCGCATCATGCCGTCGATCGGCAAGCACTGGTCCGCCGGCACGTTTCCACACGAGCTCGTGCCGACGTTCGGCGAGCTCGGGCTGCTCGGCCCGTCGCTTACCGGATACGGCTGCGCCGGCATCACGCCGAGCGCGTATGGCCTGATCTGCCAGGAGCTCGAGCGCGGTGACTCGGGCATCCGATCGTTCTGCTCGGTGCAGAGCTCGCTCGTGATGTATCCGATCTGGGCGTTCGGCTCGGACGAGCAGAAGCAGAAGTACCTGCCGGAGATGGCGGCCGGCCGCGTGATCGGATGCTTCGGCCTGACCGAGCCCGATTTCGGCTCCAACCCGACCGGCATGCTCACGGTCGCGACGCGTACGCGAGGCGGCTACTCGCTGCGAGGTACGAAGCGCTGGATCACGAATGGCTCGGCGGCTCACGTCGCGCTCGTGTGGGCGAAGCTCGATGGCGTGGTGCGCGGCTTCCTCGTCCCGACGAAGACGCCAGGGTTCTCGGCGAAGGACATCCACGGCAAGTGGTCGCTGCGCGCGAGCGTGACGAGCGAGCTCGTGCTCGACGAGGTCGTCGTCGGCGAGGACGCGCTATTGCCGAACGTCACCGGGATGAAGGGGCCGCTGTCGTGTCTGTCGCAAGCGCGGTTCGGCATCTGCTACGGGGCCGTCGGCGCCGCGATGGCGTGTTACGACGAGGCGCTGTCGTACGCGAAGGACCGCGTGCAGTTCTCGCGGCCGATCGCGGGCTATCAGCTCGTGCAGCAGAAGCTCGTGAAGATGGTCGAGGCGATCACGCAGGCTCAGCTCCTGTGCTGGCGCCTCGGCCGCCTCAAGGAAGCCAACACGATCGCGCCGGCTCAGATCTCGCTCGCGAAACGCACGTGCGTGGCGATGGCGCGCGACGTCGCGCGAGATGCACGCGACATCCTCGGCGCCAACGGCATCACCGACGAGTACCAGTGCGGCCGCCACATGCTGAACCTCGAGTCGGTCTACACCTACGAGGGCACGCACGACATCCACACGCTGATCGTCGGCCAGGATGTCACCGGGCTCGCCGCGTTCGACGGCTAACGATGGCTCCCTACCGCCGCACCGGATCGACGGCACGCCCCGACGTGCTGGTGTGCGCGGGACTCGATCCGTCGGGTGGTGCCGGCCTGATCGCCGACGTCCGCGTGTTGACCGAGCTCGGGGCGCGCCCGGTGGGAGTGGTCACCGCGCTCACGATCCAGAACACCACCGGCGTCATCGGCGCGACCGCGTGCGATCCCGAGGTCGTCGGGCATCAGCTCACGTTCCTCATGACCGACGTCGAGGTGCGCGCGGTGAAGATCGGCATGATCGGCTCGATCGAGATCGCGAAGGCGATCGCGAACGCGCTCCACCTGACGAGCGCGCCGGTCGTGTGGGATCCGATCGCGGCACCGTCGCGCGGCGACGTCACGTACATCCCCGCGTTCGACGATGCGGTGTACGCGCTCCGGCCGCACCTCACGCTCGTCACGCCGAACGCGCGCGAGCTCGCGCTGCTCGCGGCGATGCCGGTCACCGATCTCGCATCGGCGGAGGTCGCCGGGCGTGCGCTCGCGGCTCGGCTCGATGCCTCGGTGCTCGTCAAGGGTGGGCATCTTGGCGGTGACGAGTCGATCGACGTCCTGCTTCACTCGGGTGGTCGCGAGGAGCTGCGCGGCCCGCGGATCTCCGGCGGCGAGCACGTCCACGGCACCGGCTGTGCGCTGGCCTCGGCGATCGCCGCGAACCTCGCGGCCGGCAAGGATCTCGTGGTGGCGTGCCACCTCGCGAAGGAGTACGTCGCCGCCCTGATCGCCGATCCGGCGGGGCCGGGCCGCGGCGCGAAGGCCGTGCTGTGAAGGTCGTGATGACCGGCGCGACCGGTTTCATCGGCGCGAAGCTGGCGCAGCACCTGCGTGCGCGCGGCGATCACGTCGTGGCGCTGACGCGCGATGTCGAGCGCGCGAAGGTGAAGCTCCCCGAGATCGAGCTGGTGCGCGCCGAGCTCGAGCAGCCGGGCGCGTGGTGCAACACGCTCGACGGTGCCGACGGGATCGTGAACCTCGCGGGCGAGCCGATCGCCGGCGCGCGCTGGGATGCGCGCCAGAAGCAGCTCCTGCGCGACTCGCGCGTCGAGACCACGCGCACGCTGGTCGAAGCGATCGCGAAGGCCTCGCCGCGACCGCGCGTGCTCGTGTCGGCATCGGGTGCCGATTACTATCCGTACGCGCTCGGCCTCGATGACTTCGACGACGACGAGGTCACCGAAGCCGATCCGCCCGGCGAGGAGTTCCTGGCGCGGCTGTGCAAGAGCTGGGAGACCGAGGCGCTCGCCGCGCAGCAGCACGGGCTGCGCGTGTGCGTGATGCGCACCGGGCTCGTGCTCGGCGAGCATGGCGGCGCGCTCGCGAAGATGACCACGCCGTTCAAACTGTTCGTCGGCGGCAAGATCGGCAACGGGCGCCAGTGGATGTCGTGGATCCATGTCGACGATGTCGTCCTGGCGTACGCGACCGCGCTGTCGGACGATCGCTACAGCGGTCCGATCAACCTCGTCG
>Ga0326726_10001636_pt1 | contig 20882 bp, 17 predicted proteins | sample MHFenrmetagenome_2_FD_207603 | JGI IMG/M metagenome (GOLD analysis project Ga0326726, IMG submission 207603) | Lab enriched peat soil microbial communities from Michigan Hollow, Ithaca, NY, United States - MHF15MN | ecosystem: Environmental > Terrestrial > Soil > Wetlands > Peat | place: USA... | reverse complement strand
GCCAACAAGTCCACGGCGACCACACGACCACGTGGCGCGACGAGTTGCGCCGCGAGTTGACTCCAGCTGCCGGGAGCGGAACCTAAGTCGACGCACACGGTGCCCGGCCTCAACAGCCGTTCCTTGGCCTGGATCTGCTCGAGCTTGAAGACGGCGCGTGAACGCCAGCCGGCGCGATTGGCCTTGTCGACGTAAATGTCGCGCTCCTGGCGCGCTCGCCAACGTTGGCTGGATCCGGTTCGGCGCGGCATGCGCGACGCCTGTCAAAGGTACTCGACGGCGCTGATCTCGTAGGCGCGTTTGCCGCTCGGCGTGACGACCTCGACTTCGTCGCCCTCTTTCTTGCCGATCAGCGCTCGTGCGATCGGCGAGCCGATCGAGAGCAGTCCGCTTTTGATGTCGGCCTCGTCCTCGCCGACGATCTGGTAACGCGCCTCGCTACCGTCCTTGACGTCGACGAGATGCACCGTGGCGCCGAACACCACCTTGCCACCCGCGTTGACGGCCGTGACGTCGATGATCTGAGCGTTGCCGAGCTTGCCCTCGATGTCGCGAATTCGCGCCTCCATGAGACCTTGCTGCTCCTTCGCGGCGTGGTACTCGGCGTTCTCTTTCAGATCACCGTGCGCGCGCGCCGTAGCGATCGCGGCCGTGACCTTCGGGCGCTCCTCGAACTTCAGCCGCTGCAGCTCGTCCTTCAGCTGCGCGGCACCGCGTGCTGTCAGTGGCACCTTGCTCAAATCGCAGCCTCCGCGTGCAGGTCGTGCAGCCGATTGACGACGACGTTGTCTACGTAATCGAGAGCGTCGCACGTAGCCTTGGCGGCCGCCAGCGTCGTGTAGTACGTGATCCGGTAATGAACGGCTTCGCCGCGGATCGAGTGCGACTCGCGAATCGCCTGTTTGCCCTCGGTGGTGTTCACGATCAAGCTGATCTCGCGATTCTTGATCATGTCGACCACGTGCGGCCGCCCTTCGCGCACCTTGTTTACGCGCCGGCACTCGACCCCGCCCGCCGCAAGCGCTTCAGCCGTACCCCCCGTGGCCACGATCTCGAACCCGCGTGCGATCAGCATCTTGCCGAGCTCGACTGCGGCGGGTTTGTCGCGGTCACGCACGCTGACGAACGCGACGCCGCGGCGCGGCAGAATCACTCCGGACGCCAGCTGCGCTTTGGCATAGGCCTCGCCGAACGTGCGGCCGGTGCCCATGACCTCGCCCGTCGACTTCATCTCGGGCCCCAAGATCGGATCTGCGTCGGGGAACTTGATGAACGGGAACACCGACTCCTTGACCGAGAAGTACGGACGTTTGCCCGGCGCCGTGAAGCCCTGTTCCTTGAACGTTATGCCGGCCATGGCCTTGGCTGCGATCTTGGCGAGCGGCTGGCCGATCGCCTTCGACACGAACGGAATCGTGCGCGATGCGCGCGGATTGACCTCGAGCACGTAGATCACGCCGTTCTGGATCGCGAACTGCGTGTTCATGATGCCGTTGACCTGCAGCGCCTGCGCCATGAGCTTCACCTGATCGGCGAGCGCCTGCTGCGTTTCGGGAGTGAGGCTGAACGGTGGCAACGAACAACCGGAGTCGCCGGAGTGAATACCAGCCTGCTCCACGTGCTCCATGATGCCGCCGATGATGACTTCCTTGCCGTCGGAGATCGCGTCGACGTCGACCTCGACCGCGAGGTCCAGGAACCGATCGAGCAGAATCGGGCTGTCGTTCGACACGCTGACGGCGCGATCGACGTAATCGCGCAGCTCGTCCTCGCCGTACACGATCTCCATCGCACGCCCGCCGAGCACGTAAGACGGCCGCACGACGAGCGGGTAGCCGACTTCTTTGGCCATCGCGACGGCGTCCTCTTCGGTGCGCGCGGTGCGATTCGGCGGCTGCTTGAGTTTCAGGCGGTTCACGAGCTGCTGGAAGCGCTCGCGATCTTCGGCGAGGTCGATCGAGTCCGGCGACGTGCCGATGATCGGCACGCCGTTTTCCTCGAGCGCGCGAGCGAGCTTCAGCGGCGTCTGACCGCCGTACTGCACGATCACGCCTTTCGGTTTTTCCTTGTGCACGATCTCGAGCACGTCCTCGAGCGTAACGGGCTCGAAGTACAAACGGTCGGAGCTGTCGTAGTCCGTCGAGACGGTCTCCGGGTTGCAGTTGACCATGATCGTCTCGAAACCGGCGTCCTTCAGCGCGAACGACGCGTGCACGCAGCAGTAGTCGAACTCGATGCCCTGGCCGATGCGGTTCGGACCGCCGCCTAAGATCATGATCTTCTGCCGGTCCGTCGGGTCGGCTTCGCAGAACTCCTCGTACGTCGAATACATGTAGGCCGTGTGGCTGCCGAACTCGGCCGCACAGCTGTCGACTCTCTTGAAGACTGGCCTGATGTTCTCTTTGTAACGTGCTGTGCGAACGACCTTTTCCTTGACCCCAATCAGGTCGGCAATTCGCCGATCGCTGAAGCCGCGACGCTTCAGTTGGCGCAGCTCTTCCTCGATCAGAACGCCGGGCCCGGACTTGGCGATGTGCTTCTCGAGGTCCACGAGCTCCTTGATCTGTGCCAGGAACCAAGGATCGATCATCGTGAGCTGACCGACCTCCTCGAGGCTCAACCCGTGGCGGAACGCGTCGCCGACGTACCAGAGGCGACGACTGCCGGCCATCCGGAGCTCGTGCTTGAGCTTGGCCCAGTCTTCCTCGGTCTCCACGGACTTCATGACCGGGTTCAGGCCGTCGGCGCCGGTCTCGAGACCACGCAGCGCTTTCTGCAACGACTCCTGGAAAGTCCGGCCCATCGCCATGACTTCGCCCACGGACTTCATCTGCGTCGTGAGCCGATCGGCAGCCTGCGGGAATTTCTCGAACGTGAAGCGCGGCACTTTCGTGACGACATAGTCGATCGTCGGCTCGAACGAGGCCGGCGTCGCGCCGCCCGTGATCTCGTTCTTCAGCTCGTCCAGCGTGTAGCCGATGGCGAGCTTGGCCGCGACTTTCGCGATCGGAAACCCCGTGGCTTTCGACGCGAGCGCCGAAGAGCGCGACACGCGCGGGTTCATCTCGATCACGAGCAGCCGCCCGTCCTTCGGCGAAACGGCGAACTGCACGTTCGAGCCGCCGGTGTCGACGCCTATCTTGCGCAGCACGGCGATCGAGGCGTCGCGCATGCGCTGGTATTCCTTATCCGTCAGCGTCTGCGCCGGCGCCACGGTGATCGAATCACCCGTGTGGATCCCCATCGGATCGAGGTTCTCGATCGAGCAGACGATGATGCAGTTGTCGTTCTTGTCGCGAACGACCTCCATCTCGAACTCTTTCCAGCCGATCACAGACTCTTCGAGCAGCACCTCGCCCGTCGGTGACTGATCGATGCCGTTGCTCACAATGTCTTCGAACTCTTCGCGGTTGTAGGCGATGCCTCCGCCGCTGCCGCCGAGCGTAAACGACGGCCGGACGATCGTGGGGAAGCCCACCTCTTCCTGCACCGCCCACGCTTCCTCGAGATTGTGGGCGATGCCGGCTCGCGGCGTAGCGAGGCCAATGTCCTTCATCGCGTTGCGGAATAGCTCGCGGTCTTCGGCCATGTCGATGGCCTCACGCGAGGCCGCAATCAGCTCGACGCCGTATTTTTCGAGAACGCCCTCGCGAACCAGGTCGAGCGCACAGTTCAACGCCGTCTGGCCTCCCATGGTCGGCAGTAGTGCGCTCGGACGCTCTTTGGCGATGATCTCCGCGACTGTCTGCCACCGGATCGGCTCGATGTAGATGGCATCGGCGCTGGCCGGATCGGTCATGATCGTGGCCGGATTCGAGTTCACGAGGATGACGCGGTAACCCTCTTCCTTCAGCGCCTTGCAGGCCTGCGTGCCCGAGTAGTCGAACTCACACGCCTGCCCAATGATGATTGGGCCGGCGCCGATGATCAGGATGCTTTCGAGATCGTCACGGCGCGGCATTACTTGACCTGATTCCTAGCTTGATTCTTCAACTCGTTGATTTACTTTACCTACGAGGCTTGAGCGCGTAGGCGGTATGTCTTCATCGAAGCCGTAAAGCGCTTGAACAGCGGCAGCAGGTCATGCGGCCCCGGGCTCGCCTCGGGGTGACCCTGGAACGAGAACGCCGGTCGATCGGTGCGCTCGATGCCCTGCAGGCTACCGTCGAACAGTGAGCGGTGCGTCGCCCGCACGTTGGCCGGCAGCGTCGTCTCCTGCACCGCGAAGCCGTGGTTCTGGCTCGTGATCATGACGCGGCCGGAGTCGATCTCGACGACCGGATGGTTCGCGCCGTGGTGGCCGAACTTCATTTTCTCAGTCTTCGCGCCGCTCGCGAGCCCTAACAACTGGTGACCGAGACAGATGCCGAAGACGGGCAGCGCTTTGTCGACGAGCGTTCGAATCGCTTCGATAGCGTAGTCACACGGTTCCGGATCGCCGGGGCCGTTCGACAGAAACACACCGTCGGGCTGCAGCGCCAGCACTTCCTCGGCTGTGGTCGTGGCCGGAACGACCGTCAACCGGCAATCCTCCTCGGCGAGCAACCGCAGGATGTTGCGCTTGATGCCGTAGTCGAACGCGACGACGTGGAACGTCGCGACGCGTTTCGTATAGATGGTCTGTCGGTCGGGCCAGATCGTGCCCTGGTTCCACTGATAAGCGTGCTTGGTGCTGACGAGCTTCGCCAGATCCATGCCCTTCAAGCCGGGGAACTTCCGCGCCGCTCGCACGGCTTCATCGGGTTTCGCCTTAGCACCGGTCACGATGCAGCCGGCCTGTGCGCCTTTGTCGCGGATGACGCGCGTCAACTGGCGCGTGTCGAGCTCGGCGATCGCCACCGTCTTGCCGCGGCGCAGAAACTCCTGAAGGCTCGTCTCGGCTCGCCAGTTGCTCACGACGAGCGACAGATCGCGAATGATCAAACCGGCCGCGTACGTCTTCGTTGATTCGAAATCGTCGGAGTTCGTGCCCGTGTTGCCGATGTGCGGGTACGTGAGAGTGACGATCTGGCGATAGTAGGACGGGTCGGTCAGGATTTCCTGATAGCCGGTCATGGCGGTATTGAAGACCACCTCGCCGAGCGTCCGGCCCTCGGCACCCACGGAGATGCCTCTGAACACGGTGCCATCTTCGAGCGCTAGTATCGCCGGCTCTGCCACGCTGAGCTCCTACGAAATGTCGGCTTGCATGAACCCGCGGGATGGGCTGCAAGCCCGGCAGCCGATCCCGTGTTGGTCAACGGGGAAACTCAGGCGGATATTCTAGCTCGCCCTTCAGTGAACGATCCACCGAAAATTCCGCGCGCTCGCGCGCCGCGGTTCGGCGGACCGTGCCCCGTCAGTCGCGCGTGAGCCCGAGCACGTCCGCCATCGAGTACAGGCCCGGGGCCTGCCCTGCAGCCCAGCGCGCCGCGCGTAGCGCGCCGCGTGCGAACGTCTTGCGGTCCGCGGCTTCGTGCCTGAACTCGACCTGCTCTTCGGCGCCGATGAAACGCACGGTGTGCTCGCCCACCACGTTGCCGCCCCGGACCACCGCGAACCCGATCGTCCCGGGCACCCGCGGCCCGGTTCGCCCTTGGCGCGCATATACGCCGAGATCGGCGAGCTTGCGTCCCTGCGCGGCAGCGATGCGCTCGCCGAGCGCCAACGCGGTGCCCGATGGCGCGTCGACCTTGTGCCGGTGGTGCGCCTCGATGATCTCGACATCGTAGCCATCGCCTAGCGCCTTCGCAGCGCGGCCAACGAGATCCATGAAGACGTTCACGCCCACGCTCATGTTCCTCGCGTAGACGACTGGAATCTCGTGAGCAGCCTTTTCCATAGCCTTCTGCTGGCGGTCTTCGAGTCCCGTGGTACCAATCACGAGAGCCGTACCGCTCTCGATGCAAGCGCGAAGGTTGGCTTCGGTCGCCGAGGGAAGCGTGAAGTCGATGGCGACCTGCGCGGCGTGGAGCCCCTGCTTGCGCTCGTCGGTCAGCGGTACACCGACCGGATCAACGCCCGCGACCTCGCCTGCGTCACGCCCGAGCAGACGATCGCCGGGCTCGGTGATGGCACCGATCAGCTTCAAGTCGTCCGCTTCGAACACGCAACTCAAGACCGCCCGGCCCATGCGGCCGGCGGCACCGAGGACCGCGACTTTCAGCAACTCGCTAGGCTCCCATCCGCTCGAAGAACTTCTTCACGCCGTCGAACCACGAACGTGCCCGCGGATTATGCCGCGATCCATCGTGTTGAAGCGACTCGTCGAATGCGCGCAGCCGTTCCTTCTGATCCCCCGACAGGTTCACCGGCGTTTCCACCTGAACCCGGCAGAACAGATCACCGACGCCGCTGTCGCGGACTGACCGAACGCCTTTGCCCCGCAGACGGAACAGGCTACCCGACTGGGTTTCGGACGGAATCTTCAGCACGACGTTGCCGTCCAGCGTCGGCACGTCCACGCTGCCGCCCAGCACGGCCGTCGCGAAACTGACCGGCACCTCGCAACTCAGGTTCTGGCCTTCGCGCGTGAAGATCGGATGCGACGTCACGGAGATGTCGACATAGAGATCCCCAGGCGGCCCGCCGTTGCGCCCCGCTTCGCCCTCGCGGGCCAGGCGGATTCGGTCGCCGTTGTCGACGCCGGGGGGCACTTTGACCGACAGCGTCTTCATGCGACGGACGCGCCCACGCCCCGAGCACTCGCGACACGGTTTGTCGATCAAGGACCCGGCGCCACCGCAGTTCGGACAGGTTTGTTGAATCGAGAAGAAGCCCTGCGCCACGCGCACCTGACCGGCGCCGCCGCAGGTCTTGCAGGTTGTTGGCTGCGAGCCCGGCTCCGCACCCTTGCCGTCGCAGCGGCCACACTCGACCTGCCCGGGTACTTCGAGGGATACGCTGTCGCCAGCTACCGCCTGCTCCAGAGTGAGCTCGAGCTCGTAGCGCAGATCCGCGCCGCGGAATACCTGGTTTCGACCAGCGCGCCGGCCGCCTCCGAAGATGTCGCCGAAGACGTCGCCGAAGATGTCACTGAACGCATCGGCGCCCCCGGTGAACCCGCCGCCGCCCGTGCCCTGGCCACCCTGCAGGCCGGCATGGCCGAAACGGTCGTAGGCAGCGCGTTTCTCCTGGTCCGACAGGACTTCGTAGGCTTCCTTGGCCTCTTTGAAATGTCCTTCGGCCTCGGGCTTGTCCGGATTGCGATCCGGATGATGCTTCATCGCGAGGCGACGGTACGCTTTCTTCACGTCGGCCTCGGTCGCATCGCGACTGATACCGAGCACTTCGTAGTAGTCCCGCTTCGCCATCCCAACCCTCAAACCAACGAGGAGAGCACGCAGAGCGTGCCCTCCTCAGTACTCTGTCTCACCGTGGACAGGTCGCGCGTCAGCTGCCCTTGCGCTTGTCGTCCTTGACCTCTTCGAACTCGGCGTCGACGACGTTGTCGTCGCCACCGGCCGGCGTTTCACCAGCGCCCTGTTGCGCGGAACCGTACATGCGCTGCGCCATCCCCGCCGACGCGTCGCTCAACGCTTTGAGCTTGGCTTCGATCGCGGCTTTGTTGTCGCCCTTGATCGCGCCCTTCAAGTCAGCCAACGCCGACTCGATCTTCGCGCGCTCCTCGCCGGTCACCTTGTCGCCGAGCTCACGCAGCGACTTCTCCGTCGCATGCGCCAGGCCGTCCGCCTGATTGCGCGTATCAACAAGCTCGCGGAACTTCGCGTCCTCGGCCGCATGCTGTTCGGCGTCGCCGACCATGCGTTTGATCTCGTCCTCGTTCAAACCCGACGAAGCCTTGATCACGATCTTCTGTTCTTTGCCCGTGGCCTTGTCCTTGGCCGACACATTCAGGATGCCGTTCGCGTCGATGTCGAACGTGACCTCGACTTGCGGCATGCCGCGCGGCGACGGCGGCAGATCCGACAGATCGAAGCGCCCCAGCGACTTGTTGTCGCTTGCACGTCCGCGCTCGCCCTGCAGCACGTGAATCGTGACCGCCGTCTGATTGTCCTCGGCTGTCGAGAACGTCTGGTTCGCCTTGGTCGGGATCGTTGTGTTCTTGTCGATCAGCTTCGTCATTACGCCGCCGAGCGTCTCGATACCGAGCGACAGCGGAGTAACGTCGAGCAGGAGCACGTCCTTGACCTCGCCCGCGAGCACGCCGGCCTGGATCGCAGCACCGACTGCCACCGCCTCGTCGGGATTCACGTCCTTGCGCGGCTCCTTGCCGAACAGCGCCTGCACGGCCTCCTGCACCTTCGGCATGCGCGTCTGGCCACCGACGAGAATCACGTCGTCGACCTCCGAGACCTTCAATCCCGCATCGCTGAGCGCCGTCTTGCAGGGCGCCATCGTCTTGTCGATCAAGTCCTCGACCAGCGACTCGAGCTTCGCGCGCGTCAGATTGATGTTCAGGTGCTTCGGACCGCTCGCATCGGCCGTGATGTACGGCAGATTGACTTCGGTCTGTTGCTTCGACGACAGCTCGATCTTGGCCTTCTCGGACGCTTCCTTCAGGCGCTGCATCGCGAGCGGATCGCGCCGGATGTCGACGCCGCTCTCTTTCTGAAATTCCTTCGCGAGGTAGTCGATGATGCGTTTGTCGAAGTCCTCACCACCGAGGAACGTGTCGCCGTTAGTCGCGAGCACCTCGAACTGATGCTCGCCGTCCACCTCGGCGATCTCGATGATCGAGATATCGAACGTGCCGCCGCCGAGGTCGTATACCGCGATCTTGCGATCGCCGCGCTTCTTGTCGAGACCGTACGCGAGCGCCGCAGCAGTCGGCTCGTTGATGATGCGCTTGACCTCGAGGCCCGCAATGCGGCCGGCATCCTTCGTGGCCTGGCGCTGCGAATCGTTGAAGTAGGCGGGCACCGTGATCACGGCCTCGGTAACCTTCTCGCCCAGGTAGTCCTCGGCGGTCTGCTTCATCTTTTGCAGTACTCGCGCCGAAACCTCGGGTGGCGCCATCTTCTTGCCGTTGACCTCGACCCACGCATCGCCGTTGTCGGCCTTCACTACCTTGTACGGCACCATGCCGACGTCCTTCTGGACGACGTCGTCTTCGAACCTGCGGCCGATCAGGCGTTTCACGGCGAACAAGGTGTTAGTCGGATTCGTGACCGCTTGCCGTTTCGCAGTTTGGCCGACGAGCACCTCGTCGTCCTTCGTGAACGCGACGATCGACGGGGTCGTGCGATCGCCCTCGCTGTTGTCGATGACCTTCGGCTTGCCGCCTTCCATGACGGCGACGCAGGAGTTGGTCGTCCCCAGGTCGATGCCAATCACTCTACCCATGATGGTTCTGCTCCAAAATCGTTGAAAAGGTCGAAAAACCTTCGATCACTGCGAGATGGGGCGGCGATGCCACAATTCAAGCATCGGCGCCCCGCGCGACGATGACCTTGGCCGCACGCAGCAAGCGGTCATTGAGCTCGTAACCTTTCTGGACGACTTGGAGCACGGTGTTCGGCGCCACGTTGGCCGCCGGAAGGAGGCTCAGCGCTTCGTGTTTGTTCGGATCGAACGGCTGCCCGTAAGGCGCGATCTCGCGGATTCCGGCGGCTCCGAACGCTTCATCGATTAGCCGCACCGTGGCCCGGACTCCTTCTAGCAGGGCGCCGTGCCCAGCCTTCTCGGCCACCGCGAGCCCGGCCTCGAGGCTGTCGCGCACCGGTAGAATCGCTTGCGCCAACCGTTCGGCGCCGAACTTGCGCGCAAGCTCGACCTCCCGAGCGCTGCGCTTGCGAAGGTTATCGAGCTCCGCGGCGACTCTTAGATAGCGATCCCGATGCTCGTCCGCCTCGCGGCGCAACGCTTCGATCGCTGGATCGGGGGCTTCGGGTGTCGCGGTACCGGTGTCCGTTTGTTCATCGTTCATAGCAAATCCCGGCTCCGCCCCGGGGGCAGAGCGCCTCGAAACAAGGGTTGTTCGGCAGATGGGGCTTAGTTGCTCGACTTCAAGGCGCGGCCGAGCAACTTCGCCGTCACGTCGACGATGGGGATCACGCGTTCGTATGCCATGCGAGTGGGCCCGATCACGCCGAGCACTCCCATCGTGTCGTCCTCCGCCGCGTACGGCGCTGCGACGATACTATAGGAATCGAGGAGCTCATACCCCGACTCCTGGCCGATGAAGATCTGGACGCCCTCGGCCTTCAGGCTCTGGTCGAGCAGGTGCAGGATGTCTTGTTGCCGGCCAAATGCCTCGAACAGGCCCTTGAGCGTCTCGACATCCCCCACGCGGTCGCCACCCATGAGATTGGTCTCGCCGGCCACGACGAACTCGGGCTCGGGCTCGGATTCGGGCACCACCTGCTGCGCCATTTCGATGGCTTCGATCATCAACGCGTTCATCGAAGCTCGCGTCCTCTTGAGCTCGGCAAGCAGCAGCTCGCGGACCTCGGGGAGCGTACGGCCGCTGAAGCGATCGTTCAGGTAGTTGCTGACCCGTCGCAGTTCGTCAGCACCGTAATCTCTATGAACGTTCAAGATCTTGTTCTGGACCTCGCGATCGTTGATCACCAGTATCGCCAGCACGCGCTGGTTAGACAGCGGGAGGAAATCGATCTGGCGCAACGCGGTCTGGGCACGCCGCGGCACCGTCACGATGCCGGCCAGGCTCGTAACTGCCGAGAGCACGCTGGATACGGACAGCGCTAGAGCCTGCGGGTCGCCGCCGGCGTCGCTCAGGCCCTGACTGAAACGCAGCAGATCTTCGCCGTTGGGGGGCGTGAGCTTTATCAGTGTGTCGACGAAGAAACGGTAACCCTTGATGGTGGGCACCCTTCCCGCCGACGTATGCGGCGAGCTCACGAAGCCGAGGTCCTCGAGGTCGGCGACGATGTTACGGATCGTCGCGGGGCTCCATTCGAGCCCCGATTCGCGCGATAGCGTGCGCGAGCCGACCGGTTGCCCTTCGCGAATGTATCTGTCGACGAGAATGCGCAGCAAAAGCTGTGCACGCTCGTCCAACACGTCTCGTGGTTTGTCGCTCGCCATCGGCGCTGGCTGTGATAACTTAGAGGCCGCTTCGAAGCGAAGAGACACGCTAGCAACGGGTTCCGGCCACTGTCAAGAAACCGATCATGCCGCGTGAATTCAAGACAGTTGGCTTATGGGGACGGCTCAGTGAACGAGCGGTCGCCGAACCTGCGCTCCAGGTCCTCAAGCACCTGAAGAAACGCGGCATCACGGTGTTCGCTTCGGCTGAATCCGACGGTAACGACGCCTTCGGCGAGGCCACGCGCGTCGCCGAACGGGATCTCGTGCCGGCCGTCGATCTCGTCGTCGCCGTCGGCGGCGACGGCACATTGTTACATGCGGCGCGCCACGTCGCCGGTCGCGACGTGCCACTGCTCGGCGTGAACCGTGGAAGGCTCGGCTTCCTCACGGACATCTCGCCTGAGCACATGCTGCAGGCCATCGATGCGATCCTGGCTGGCGACTATCTCTCCGAGCGCCGTTCGATGCTGGCCGCAAAACTCGCCGGCCGCCCGGACGCCGAAGCACTGTTCGCAGTGAACGACGTCGTGCTCCAGAAGAGCGAAACCGGCCGCATGCTCGACTTCACTACTGTCGTGGACGGGGTGTACGTCAATACGCATCGTGGCGACGGCCTGATCGTCGCCACGCCGACCGGATCCACAGCGTATGCGCTCTCGTGCGGCGGTCCGATCATTCAGCCGAACGTCAACGCGCTGGTCATGGTGCCGATCTGTCCACACACGCTCAGCGATCGGCCGCTCGTGTTGCCGTCGACGAGCACGGTTCGCGTGAGCCTCGAGCGCGACACTCACGGCTCGGCCCACGTCGTATGCGATGGCGAGGCGCTCGCGAAGCTCGGCGCGGGCGAGACCGTGACGATCAGTCTCGCCACGCAGACGGTGACGCTGCTTCACCCGCGCGACTACAATTACTACGAGCTGTTGCGCTCCAAGCTGAACTGGGGACGCGCGAACCGCGATCGCCCCACCACGCGCGGCTAGCGAACATGCTGAGTCTGATCCGCGCGAAGAACTACGCGGTCATCGACGAAGTCGAGCTCGAGTTTGCGCGCGGGTTCAGCGTAATGACCGGCGAGACGGGAGCCGGCAAGTCGATACTCGTCGACGCACTGGGCCTCGCGCTCGGCGACCGCGCGGACGCCGGTGCCGTTCGACTCGGAGCGGAGCGCGCCGAAATCAGCGTGCTGTTCGAGATCCCGCAGCGCCACGACGCGCTCCGTTGGCTTGCAGAGCGCGGCCTCGACGACGGCACGAGTTGCGCGCTGCGCCGCGTCGTCGGCAGCGACGGCCGCTCGCGCGCGTTCATCAACGGCCAACCGGCCACGTTGCAGGACCTGAAGGCACTCGGCGGCCTGCTCGTGGACATTCACGGGCAACACGCACATCAGTCGTTGCTCGAGGTGGCTGCCCAACGCTCATTGCTCGATTCTTACGGCGGGCACGAGGACCTGGCCGCCGAAGTCGCGGCCGACTACGCCGCCTGGCGAGCGCTCGAGAACGATCTCGAGACGCGTCGCAAAAGCAGCTCGAACCGTTCGGCCGAGTTAGAGTTGTTGCGGTTCCAGGCCACGGAAATCGACACGCTCGCGGTCAGCGACGGCGAGCCGGAGCAACTCGCAATCGAGCGTGACCGCCTCGCGAACACCGACCGCCTCGTTGGCGGAGTCAGTACCGCGCTCGAGCGACTCGCAGAAAGCGAGACGGCGTCCGCGTACTCCGCCGTGGTGCATGCGCGGCGCGAGCTCGAGCGGCTCGTCGAGCACGATGCGGCATTGCGCGCGCCGGCCGAGCTGCTCGCAGGCATCGAGGCCGAGATCCGCGACGTCGAGTCGACGCTCAGCCACTACCGCGACCGCATCGAAGCAGATCCCGACCGGCTCACGTGGGTCGACGAGCGGCTCGCAAAGATCCGCGCGGTGGCGCGGCGCCATGGCGTGGCACCAGAGGACCTTCGCGCCACGCTCGCTACGTTGCGCGCCCGTATCGGCGCGCTCGATGACAGCGCTGACTCGCTCGAAGCGTTGGTGGCAAGAGCGGCAGCCGCGCGCTCGACGTTTTTCACGTCAGCCAACAAGCTCAGCGCGAAACGCGCCAAGCGGGCCGCTTCGTTAAGCCGCGCCGTCACGGCTGAGCTTACGGAGCTCGGCATGCCGCACGGTGAGTTTCGGGTCGATCTCGAGCCCAAGTCGGAGGAACGAGCCGACGGCACCGGACTCGAGCGCATCGAGTTCCAGGTTCGGCTGAATCCCGGCCAAGCCTTCGGAGCGTTGAGCAAGGTGGCGTCCGGCGGCGAATTGTCGCGCGTGAGTCTCGCGATCGAGGTCGTACGCTCCGGCGCGTCGCCTGTCACGGCTTTCGTATTCGACGAAGTCGACGCGGGCATCGGCGGGCGCGTGGCGGAGATCGTGGGCCGCAAATTGCGCCACATTGCGAAGGCGCGCCAGGTGTTGTGCGTAACGCACTTGCCGCAGGTCGCGAGTCAGGGCCAGGCTCACTACCGCGTCGTGAAGCTGACCGACGGCAAGACGAGCCGCACGCAAGTCAAACCGCTATCGGCCGACGAAAGAGTCGAAGAGCTCTCGCGGATGCTCGGGGGCGTCGAGATCACCGAACGCACACGCGCTCACGCCGCCGAGATGATCGACCGCGCCGCGCGCTGAGCTCAGGTCTTCTTCTTCGGCCGCACGTACAACACGAGGCTGTGTTCCTCGATGTTGTAGCCGTACTTGTCGGCGATCTCGCGCTGGACCGCCTCGATACGCTCGTCGAAGAACTCCGTGACCTTGCCCGTCTCGAGGCACACCATGTGATCGTGGTGCGTGCGGTCGGCGAGCTCGAATACGGCCTGACCGCCTTCGAAATTGTTGCGGCTCACGAGGCCGGCGCGTTCGAACTGGGTCAGCACTCGATACACTGTGGCCAGGCCAAGCTCCTCGCCGCTGTCGAGCAGCGCACGATAGATCGTCTCCGCGGACATGTGCCGCTGCTGGCTGTGCTCGAGAATCTGGAGCACTTTCAGCCGCGGCGAAGTGACCTTGAGCCCGGCTTTGCGAAGATCTTGTCGTTCCACTTGCGGCTCGCTCGGAACTTATCGAGTATGATGCCGCTCCGATTATGAACCAGACTTAGCGTGCACTCCACCGTGTTTCAGCATCTGCCCTCGATCCGTCGTCTCGTGTTGCTGCTGCCTCTGGCGCTGGCCGCCTGCGTGTATCGCGTCGACATCCAGCAGGGCAACCTGCTCAAGGACAAAGACGTCCTGCAAGTCGAAGTCGGCATGACACGCAGCCAGGTCCAGTTCCTGCTCGGCACACCCATGGTCGCCGACAGCTTCCATCGCGACCGTTGGGATTACGCGTACACCCTGCGCAAGGGCCGCTCGCCGAATATCGAACGCCGGTGGGTCGTCGTGTATTTCGAAAACGACCGCGTGTCGAAGATCGACCGCGAGCTGGCGCTACAGCCTTCGTCTTAGAGTAGCCGCGGACGGGCAACCGTCGTTCCACGTCTAGGTCGACGGCGTGCCACCGTAGACCTTCCCCGCGCGGTCGATGAACGCGCCCATCTGCGCTCCTGCAAGCTCTTCGAACACTTTGGCGAACAGCGCGCCGAACGGCGACAGTGTGACCTCGAAGCGCAGCGACAACGACACGTCGGTGCCAGACACCGCCGCCGGCACGAACTTCCACTCTCCGCGTAGCCGCCGGAACGGGCCGGACACGAGCTCGATGCCGATCTGCTCCGGCCGCCGCAGGGTGTTGCGCGTACGGAAGCTCTGCTGAAAGCCGAACACGCCGATTTCTAGCGTTGCTTCGACTGTGCCGCCCTGGCGCGCGTCCACCCGCGCACTGCGGCACCAGTGTAGAAACTTCGGGTAACTCTCGACGTCGTTGACGAGGTCGAACATCTGTTCCGCGCTGTAGGGTACGTGCGCGTGGCGTTGCACTGTAGGCAAAGAAAGGTCCCCAAGACTGTCGGCGTGTTTTTCGCCGGCGATTCTAGGATCATTGCGGCTTCATGGCCAAGAAATCTGACCAGCCGAACTCGATCGCGCAGAACAAGAAGGCGCGCTTCGACTATTTCATCGAGGAACGCCTCGAGGCCGGGCTAGCGCTGCAAGGTTGGGAGGTCAAGAGCATGCGCGCCGGCAAGGCGCAGCTGACCGATGCCTTCGTGATCTTGCGCGAAGGCGAAGCCTGGCTGCTGGGCTCACACATCGCACCGCTGAACACGGCGTCGACTCACGTTGTTGCCGACCCGAAGCGCATTCGAAAGTTGCTGCTGAATCGGCGCGAGATCGACCGCCTGACCGGTCTCGTGGACCGCAAAGGCTATACGCTCATCGCGCTCGAGCTCTACTGGAGCAAGAATCGGGCAAAGCTTGCCATCGGCCTCGCGAAGGGCAAGAAGCAGCATGACAAGCGCGACACGGAAAAGGATCGCGACTGGGAACGCGACCGGGCTCGCGTCATGAAGACGCACTAGCGCGAAACCGCGAACTCGCGCCTTGCAACCGCGTCCCGGTGCCCTAAACTACGGAGACCTGGGGGCGACCTGGTTTCGACGTGGGTCGCGAAGCCTGAGGGGCATGCCGAGGTGCAGTTTCCTCGTTAAACCGTCTGCAAACTGTTAGTTGCCAACGACGACAACTACGCACTAGCCGCTTAATAACCGGTTCGGTGCCGTCTGACTGGAGCCGTGCTTGTGCGTCCAGCGTCCTTCGGGACACTTCAGGCGTCATATCTCACAAGATCGCGACGAGGTACGTCCGGGACCGAATCGCTAAGATCTAAACGGAATCGCCGCCAGTGGTCCCTGTTCGTCGGGTTGCTGGCGGTTAAAACAATAGACGCGACTACGCATGTAGAACCGATGGTAGAGGGCTTGCGGACGCGGGTTCGATTCCCGCCGCCTCCACCACCTAGCTGGGAACGGCGCTGACTGCAGCGCCGTTGCTCTTTCCAGCCCGCTATCCCGCCCAGCGTAGCTCGCGACGCTGTATACTTCCTTCGAGATCCTCGCCCCACTCTCCTTCCTTCCCGGGCACGTTTCTCCCGCGGCCGCAAGGCAGTCGACATCGGCTGTCTATCGGCGGACCACCGTCGACGCCCTCTCTACGGCCGCGAGAACACAAGGACACATCCATGTTCCGCCGTATGCCACGACTCGGAGCTCGCGGTCGCGTCCGCATCCTTCTCGCGACTCTCGCCCTGCTGCCGAGCATCACGCTCGCTCAACAGAGCCGCGAACCGATCCCGGACAACGCACACGGCAAGCAACACGGAACGGGTTGGGAGTGCGACAGCCACTACCGAGCCAGCAGTGGGGCCTGCGCGGCAATTCAAGTACCTGCCAATGCATATGCCACGGACCTGTCCTACGGACGCGGTTGGGAATGCAGCTACGGCTACGCGTTGGTCGAAAACACTTGCGTGGAAGTCGTCGTCCCAGCGAACGCGTACTTCGTGGAATCTCTGAACGGTTGGAGATGCAGCCGCGGCTATGTGGCCCTCGGTAAGGAGTGCGCCCCGGTCAAGGTGCCTGAGAACGGCTTCCTGAAAGAGTCATCCCACGAGCGCAACTGGGACTGCGGTCGCGGGTATCGCGCAACAGGGCAGGCGTGTGTCGCAATCGCAATCCCGAAGAATGGCTACCTGACGAATACGTCCTTCGGACGCGGTTGGGAGTGCGATCGCGGGTATCGTGAGGCCAAGGGCGCCTGCGTCGCTATTGCCGTACCGAAGAATGGTTACCTCACTGACCTTTCCTATGGATCCGGATGGGCGTGCGAACGCGGCTACCAGACGGCGAACGAGTCTTGCGTCGCCATCGAGTTACCCGACAACGCTCACCTCAAACTCCTCGGCAACGGATGGGAATGCAGCCGACCGTACCGCGAGGATCGCGGACAATGCCGGCGGCCTTGAACGTTCCGAGCGCGCCGACCCCCAGCAAGGCGCAAGCGCCGGGTAGGATCATTGCCGCGCCGCCGCGAGCTCCTTCGCGCGCGCGAAACTCGCAGTCGCGCGATCCGGTCGACCTATCTCCGTAAACGTGCGGCCCTGAAGCATGTAGAACTCGTCCTCGTCGCGCTTCAGACGAATCGCACTGCGCAGCGAGATCAGCGCATCGTCGAAACGTTTCTGGTCGTAGGCGACCTGCGCGACGCCGAAGTGGTAGTACGGGTTCACATCGCGCCACCGGCGGATCCTCTGCCGATACTCGTCCGCGCGCTCCGTATCGCCGAGCGCGGTATAGATTGTCACCAGGTTCGCGAGAGCCGACTGCTCGGCGGGATCGGCCGCGAGGGCTCGCCGCTCCGCAGCCTCCGCATGCTCGTTGAGGTCATGCCGCGCGTATAGAACGCCGAGGTTGACCCAGGTGCCGGGAATATCCTCGTGCGTGCGCGCGGACTCGCGCAACATCGCAAAGCTCAGCGGGTAGTCCTGGCGCACCAACGCCTCCGCGCCGAGATTGTTGTAGAACAACGCGAGAGCGTAGCGATCGCTGATCGCGTGAATCGGGTACTTCTCGCGGAAGTTCGCAGTGTTGAAATCGATGAAGAACTTGCGGCCGAACGGCGCGAGCACGGCGGCGTTCACGTGTGTGTCGACGATCAGAGTGCCGCCTTCGCTGTTGAACGTCCGCGGCACGTCGACGAGCTGGTAGCGCGCTTCGAGTCCTACTGCGCGCGCGAGCGCGATGAACAGCATCGTGAACGAAAGACAGTTACCCTGGCGCTCGTGAAACACCTGACGCGCCGTTCGCGTGGACGAGCCGGCGTACACGATCGAGAACAACCCGCGCTGCTGCATCGCCTCGCGCAAACGCGTGAGTCGCGTAACCGGATCCTCGATCACTTTCAACGGCGCGACGAACGCGAGCATCTCGTCGTCGAGACCGAAGGCTTCGTCCTCGCTCGGAACCGCGGGCAACGCGGTGGCGGCCCAGGGCAATGCGCTACCGCTCAGCACCTGCTCTGGAGTCAGCGTCGACCTGCCGGGGCCCAAGGCGGTGCACGCCTCGAGACAGAGGAGAGCGACGACACAGAGCAGTGACGTTCGACTCATGACCCCGCACCGGGAGTCCTTATCAGTGAATCTTAGCGCTTTGCTCCGACACCGGCGAACGACCGCGACAGCAGGCGCGCCGGCGCTAGCGCCGCCCGCTGCCGAGCAGCGAGCCGAGCACCCCGCGCAGCAAAGCCCTTCCCGCCTGTGAGCCTACGGCTCGCGCCGCGCTCTTGGCCATGGCCTCGACGAGACCCTGCGTCTGCTGGCCGCCGCGCGGTCCACGCCGGCCGAACAGGATTTCCTCGGTCAAGCTGCGACCGGCGTTGGCGGGCTGCTGCGGCGCCTGCGTCGTCGGCGCATCACGCTGCGGCGTCGCCTCGGGCTGACGAACCGCCGTCCGCGCCTTCAGCACTTCGTACGCCGAGTCCCGATCGACGGCTTTTTCGTAGAAGCCCGCCACGGGCGAGGAGGCAACGATTCGCGCGCGCGTCGCGGCGTCGATGGGTCCGATCTGACTGCCGGGCGGCACTACCAGCGCACGCTCCGTCACCCCCGGCCGACCCTGCGCATCGAGCAACGACACGAGAGCTTCGCCGACACCGAGTTCCGTGATGACCTCCTCGATCTTCAGTGCCGGATTCGGGCGCATCGTCTCGGCGGCGGATTTTACTGCCTTCTGGTCGCGGGGCGTGAACGCGCGCAACGCGTGCTGCACGCGATTACCGAGCTGGCCGAGCACCGTGTCGGGCACGTCGAGCGGATTCTGCGTAACGAAGTACACGCCGACACCCTTCGACCGGATCAACCGTACGACCTGTTCGATCTTGTCGAGCAGCGGCTTTGGCGCATCCGTGAACAACAGGTGCGCTTCGTCGAAGAAGAACACGAGCTTCGGCTTATCCGGATCGCCGACTTCGGGCAAGTGCTCGAACAACTCCGAGAGCATCCACAGCAGCAGCGTCGCGTACAACTTGGGTGCCGCGAGCAACTGATCGGCAGCCAGGATGTTCACGACACCTTTGCTGCCCGAGGTCTGCAACAGATCGGCGATGTTCAGCATCGGTTCGCCGAATAGCTGCTCCGCGCCCTGCTCCGTGAGCGTCAGTAGTGCGCGCTGAATCGCGCCGATCGAAGCCACCGACGCGTTGCCGTATTCGGTCGTGTATTCCGCGGCATGCTCGCCGACATGTTGCAGGATCGCGCGCAGATCCTTGATGTCGAGCAACAGCAGCCCCGCGTCGTCGGCGATCTTGAACGCCAGCGTCAGCACGCCAGCCTGCGTTTCGTTCAAATCGAGCAGCCGCGACAGCAGCAGCGGCCCCAGATCCGACACCGTCGCGCGGATCGGATGCCCCTGCTTACCAAACACGTCCCAGAACACGACCGGACAAGCTTCGTAGCGCAGCTCGACGCCAAGCGCCTTCGCACGCTCAGTGACCTTCTGGTTGTTGCCGCCCGCGGCGGCGATCCCGGACAGGTCCCCTTTCACGTCGGCCATGAAGACGGGAACACCGATGCGCGAGAACTGCTCCGCCATCGTCTGCAGCGTCACGGTCTTGCCAGTGCCGGTCGCGCCCGTGATGAGTCCGTGGCGGTTGCCCAACGCCGGCAACAGACCGAGCTCGATGTTGCCGGCTTTCGCGATCAGCAGTGGGTCGGCCATATATATCGTGATCTCTCTCGCAACTCGTCGGCGCCGCGCGTCATCCGCGGTCCCGTGGAATATACAACACGCCCCGAACTACGGTAGCGTAGCCGCACATCAGCGGCCCGCCGGCCGTTGTCGACCACACGCTCGTCGGGGGGATCCGTCGCGATGGCGACCACTGTTGCTAAACGCTTGCCGCGGCCGTTATCGCTCGGCATCTGGGCCGGCGTCGTCGTGCTCGGCACGTTCGCGCTGGCCGCCATCGCGTTCAATCGCGGCGAGAGCATCAACGCGATGTGGTTCATCGTCGCGGCGATCTGCATCTACGCGCTCGGCTACCGCTTCTACAGCGCGTTCCTCGCGGCCAAGGTGTTCGCGCTCGATTCGACGCGCGCCACGCCGGCCGAGCGCTTCAGCGATGGCCGCGACTTCGTGCCGACGAACCGCTGGATCGTGTTCGGTCACCACTTCGCCGCGATTGCGGGACCGGGCCCGCTGATCGGCCCCACGCTCGCCGCGCAGTTCGGCTACCTGCCCGGTACGTTGTGGATCCTGATCGGCGCCACACTCGGCGGCTGCGTGCAGGATTTCGTGTCGCTGTTCTGCTCGATCCGGCGCGACGGCCGTTCGCTCGGCCAAATGGCGCGCGACGAGCTCGGTGCGATCGGCGGCGCGGTGGCGCTGATCGGCGTGATGGCCATCATGATCATCCTGATCGCGGTGCTCGGCCTCGTCGTCGTGAACGCGATGCGCCACAGCCCGTGGGCCACGTCGACGGTGGCCGCCACGATTCCAATCGCCCTCATGATCGGTCTGTTCATGCGCCACCTGCGTCCCGGCCGCGTGCTCGAAGGCACCGCCATCGGCGTCGTGTTGCTGCTGCTCGCCGTGTTCGGCGGCGGCTGGATCGAAAAGCACGAGACGCTGCGCGCGTGGTTCGACTACGACGCGCCGACGCTGGCGCTGATGGTCATTGTGTACGGCTTCGCGGCGGCCGTGCTGCCGGTGTGGCTGCTGCTCGCGCCGCGCGACTATCTCTCCACGTTCATGAAGATCGGTACAATCGCCGCGCTCGCGATCGCGATCGTGATCCTGAATCCCGAGGTCAAGATGCCGGCGCTGACGCAATTCGTCGACGGCAGCGGCCCGATCTTCGCCGGCAACGTGTTCCCGTTCGTGTTCATTACGATCGCCTGCGGCGCGATCTCTGGCTTCCACTCGCTGATC
>Ga0326726_10001635_pt1 | contig 20882 bp, 22 predicted proteins | sample MHFenrmetagenome_2_FD_207603 | JGI IMG/M metagenome (GOLD analysis project Ga0326726, IMG submission 207603) | Lab enriched peat soil microbial communities from Michigan Hollow, Ithaca, NY, United States - MHF15MN | ecosystem: Environmental > Terrestrial > Soil > Wetlands > Peat | place: USA... | reverse complement strand
GCGGAGCATAAAGTTCCGGCGCAGCGAGGGGACACCCCGTCGGATCCCGCTCGTGGCGCCCGGCACTACCGGATCCCGCTCGCGGCGCAGGCAGTAGTGCTGAATACAACGCCGTCTGATTCGTTCTAGCGGCTGGCGCTTTGCCGATAGCGTGAATAGCGGCCGGCGTGTCCCTGATCGCCGAGATATCGGGGCAGGATCGCCGCGAGCGGCTGCGGGTGAATGCCGAGCCTCGCGAGTCCGTTGACGCTGCAAACGCTGTCAACCATGAGCGAGCGGTAATTGTCGGTGGAGAAGGGCTTTCCGGGCACGAAATCGCAGATCCCCGCCTGCAAGCGCGCCGCCCAGTCCGGCAACCCGATGACCATGCGCGAAAGCCCAAGCTCGTCGCGCACCAGGCACAGGATCTCACGCAGGGAATACCGATCCGGCCCGCAAAGCTGGTAGGACTCGCCCGCAGTCGCATCGTCGGCAAGCGCGCACAGCATCGCCGAGACCACGTCCTCGACCCACACGGGCGCGAATCTCGCCTGCGGCCGGGCGAGCGGAAGCGCCAGCGGGATCATCCGCAGGAGGCCCGCGAACCGATTCACGAAATCGTCCTCCGGGCCGAAGATCACCGAGGGCTGGAAGATCGTGAAGCGGAGGTCCGGATCCGATTCTTCGCGGATGATGCGTTCCGCGGCGCCCTTGCTCTTCAGGTAATGGCTCGCGCCGTGGTCCGCATCGGCGTTGAGCGCGCTGATCTGCAACAGCCGATCCACGCGCCCGCGGCGGCAGGCAGCGACGAGCTTGCGGGCAAGCTCGGCGTGCACGCGCCGGAAGCCGCTGCCGTCGCGGCCGCTCTCATTGAGGATGCCGATCAGGTTGACGACCGCCTGCTGGCGTTCGCAGAGGGCGGCGAGTTGCGCCGGATCGTGGACGTCGGCGCCGACCAGGCGCAGCGAGGGGATCATTGCCAGGTGCCTGGCACCGGCGGGATTGCGGGTCGGCACCGTGATGCGCCAGCCTTCCCGGGCGAGCGCCGCGCACAGGCGCGTGCCCACGAATCCCGAGCCGCCGAGCACACAGACGGATCGCATTGCCATCCGCCGATTATAAGGCGGGCCGCGCCGGCGGCCCGCCCGGAGCGCGTCAGCGCAGGGGCAGAATCAGCGTCTGGTTGCCGCGCTGCAGCTGGATCAGCATCGAATCCTGGCCCTTCGTGACGTCGCGCAGCTGCGCGATGCTCGTGATGCGCGTACGGTTCACGGCGACGATCCGGTCTTCCGCCCGCAGGCCCGCCTGCGCCGCCGGGCTGTCCGGTTGCACGCCGCGGATGATGACGCCGCCGCCCGAGCCTTCGGGAGCATCGACGAGGTCGGCGCCGGCGAGCGCCTCGTGGATCGCCGAGGCGTCCGCGAGCTGCGCCGGTTCGCGCAGCACCGCGGTCAGGCTCTTCGGCTTGCCGTCCCTGAGCAGCCCGACCTGGACCGATTCGCCGACCTTCAACATGCCGATGGCGTTACGCAGCTCTGCCGCGCCCTTGACCGGCTGGCCGCTCACGGTCGTGATGACGTCGCCGGCCTGGATTCCGGCCCGGGCCGCGGCCGAGCCTTCACTGACCTGCGAAACGAGCGCGCCCTGGACGTCGTCGCCAAGACCCAGGCTCTTGCGGAAATCCGGTGTCAGGCTCAGCGTCAGGACGCCGAGCTGGCCGCGATTGACGGAGCCAGTCGCGATCAGCTGATCCATGATCGAACGGACCATGTTCGACGGGATCGCGAAGCCGATCCCGATGTTGCCGCCGTTCCCGCCCGACAGGATCACCGAGTTGATGCCGACCAGTTCGCCGTCCATGCTGACCAGCGCACCGCCGGAATTGCCGGGATTGATGGCCGCGTCGGTCTGGATGAAATCCTCGTAATTGTCGCGGGTAATGCCAGTGCGGCCGAGGGCGCTGACGATGCCGGAAGTCACGCTGTGCTGCAGGCCGAAGGGGTTTCCGATCGCGATCACGAAGTCGCCGACCTCGAGTTTCGAGGAGTCCGCCAGGTGGATTTCAGCGGGCAGTTTTCCTTCCTTGACGCGCAGGACCGCGACGTCCGAACGCTCATCCGAGCCGACGACCTCGGCCTTCAGCTCGCGCTCGTCGACCAGCGCGACGGTGATTTCCGTGGCGTTCTTGACCATGTGGGCGTTGGTGACGATGTAGCCGGACTTGGCATCCACGATGACGCCGGAGCCCGCGCTCCTGAACTCGCGCTCCTGCGGCGCAGCGTCGGGCGGCATGCCGAAGAAACGCCGGAACATCGGGTCGTCGAAGAACGGGTTGCGCTGCACGGCCATGGTTCCGCGCACGGCGATGTTGACGACGGCCGGCGCGACGCGCTTGATGATGGGCGCGAAACTGGGTTGCGCCGGATCCTTCGGCTGCGCGCCCGCGGCGAGCGGGGCGAAGAGGGTGACGGTTGCGGCGACGGCGGCAAAAAACTGTCTCATGGGTGCTGGACCTCGGTGGTGCGGGGTGTCTGACCGGGGCCGATTGCCACAAGTTCCGATGCGCGGCGCGGCCATTTTTCCGCTGTGCGAGCGCATGCGCGCGCGGGCAGAGCCTGTTTTATGGCGAATTCGTGCATACCAGATATTGTGTTGCGCAGAAAATCGGCCTGCATGGGTGGCGGCGCACCGGCTGGCAGGAAACTGCCTGAAGTGCGTTTTGTAAGTCATTGAAAGATCAGGGCGTTTTTAGGGATGTTTTTTGCTTCAGGAAATCCTTGACACCAGCCTGCCCGCGAAAATAATTTAACAGCCCTGACACAACATCTTGTGGTCGCCTGTGCGAACACGGTGCGAGTCAGCAAAAGAGTCAGGGAGCCTAACGAAATCGATTCCACGCAGCGGCGCATTGCGCCGGGCAGGCCTCGATTTCTCCGGTTTTCGTCCGGGACCGCCGTATACAGGGGAGCGTCGCAAAAAAAATGAGCACTGCGGTCAAGATCGAGCCGAAGGACGTGGACCACATTCCCTTTCAGGAAGCGTCGCTCGACATCTGGGACCGGAAATACCGGCTGACGGCGAAAGACGGTTCTCCGATCGACATCACCATGGACGACACCTGGCGGCGCGTCGCGACGGCGCTTGCCGGCGTCGAGGACGAGCGCGTGCGCGAGCACTGGAACGAGCGTTTCCTGTGGGCGCTGCGCAAGGGCGCGATCCCGGCCGGCCGCATCATGTCGAACGCCGGCGCGCTCGCGCACAAGCCCGCGACTTCGACGATCAACTGCACGGTTTCGGGCACGGTCCGCGATTCGATGGACGACATCCTGAACAAGGTCCACGAGGCGGGCCTTACGCTGAAGGCCGGCTGCGGCATCGGCTACGAATTCTCGACGCTGCGGCCGCGCGGCGCCTACGTTTCCGGGGCCGGCGCGCACACCTCGGGCCCGATGTCGTTCATGGACATCTATGACCGCATGTGTTTCACCGTGTCCTCGGCCGGCGGCCGGCGCGGCGCGCAGATGGGCACCTTCGACGTCGGCCATCCGGATGCGATCGACTTCATACGCTCCAAGCGCGAGAACGGCCGGCTGCGCCAGTTCAACCTGTCGCTGCTGGTCACCGACGAATTCATCGAGGCCGTGCGCGCCGATCGCGAGTGGCAGCTGGCCTTCCCGCTGCCGGCGCGCGATTACGACCCAGAGCAGCACGATCTCGAGGATCGCCACGGCTTCGTGTGGCGCGAATGGCCCGACACCGAGGGCTACCTGACCAACGAGGAAGGCCTGGTCGCCTGCCGGGTCTACAAGAACCTGCCGGCGCGGCGCCTGTGGGACGTCATCATGACGTCCACCTACGATTTCGCGGAACCGGGCTTCGTGCTGATCGACCGCGTCAACGAGATGAACAATAACTGGTGGTGCGAGAACATCCGCGCCACCAATCCCTGCGGCGAGCAGCCCCTGCCGCCCTACGGTTCCTGCCTGCTGGGCTCGGTGAACCTGACGCGCTTCGTGCGCCAGCCGTTCACCGACGAGGCGAAGTTCGACTGGGACGAGTATCGCGAGGTCGTGCGCGTGTTCACGCGCATGCTCGACGACGTCGTCGAGATCAACGGCCTGCCCCTCGGCCGGCAGCGCGAGGAAATTGCCCGCAAGCGCCGCCACGGCATGGGTTTCCTGGGACTCGGATCGGCGATCACGATGCTCGGCATGAAGTACGGCGCGCCGGAATCGGTGGCGTTCACCGAGAACGTCGCGCGCGAGATGGCGATCGCCGGCTGGGAGGCGGGCGTCGAACTCGCCCGCGAGAAGGGCCCGGCGCCGATCATGAATGAGGAGTTCGCGGTCACGCGCGCGATGCTGCGCAAGCGCCCGGAGATGGCGCGCGACGGCTGGAAGGTCGGAGACCGCGTGCCGGGCCGCGTGCTGCACGGGCGCTACAGCCGCTACATGCGCCGCCTCGCCGAGGCCGCGCCGGACCTGGTCAAGGAAATCGAGACGGTCGGCGCGCGCTTCACCCACCATTCTTCGATCGCGCCGACCGGCACGATCTCGCTGTCGCTCGCGAACAACGCGTCGAACGGCATCGAGCCCTCGTTCGCGCACCATTATTTCCGCAACGTGATCCGCGAGGGCAAGAAGTCGAAGGAGCGCGTCGATGTGTTTTCCTTCGAGCTCCTGGCCTATCGCGAACTGGTCAACCCGCGCGCGATTCCCGGGTCGGCGACGGCCGGCGAGCGGCTGCCGGAGTATTTCATCACGGCCGAGGACATCGGCCCGCGCGAGCACGTGGATATCCAGGCGGCGGCGCAGAAATGGGTCGATTCATCGATCTCGAAGACCGCGAACGTGCCGACCGATTTCAACTACGAGGAATTCAAGGACATCTACCTGTACGCCCACGAGAGGGGCCTGAAGGGCTGCACGACGTTCCGCTTCAATCCGGAGGCGCACCAGGGCGTGCTGGTGAAGGAAGACGACCTGAAGAACACGACCTACGTGTTCACGCTCGAGGACGGCAGCGAGGTCGAGGCCAAGGGCGACCAGGAGATCGAGTACGACGGCGAGGTACACACGGCCGCGAACCTGTTCGATGCGCTGAAAGAAGGCTATTACGGCAGGTTCTGAGGGCCCGCGGGAATCACATGAGCAGAATAAAATTCGACAAGAAGATCGTGAAGTACCGGGTGCAGAAGCCCGAGGCCGACAAGGCGGCTGCCGCCCTGGCGCGCGAGGGCAAGGCGCGCAAGGACGGCGGCGGCAAGGTCGTGTGGATGCACGAGCGGCTCGAGCGCCCCGAGGTGCTGATCGGCTCGACCTACAAGATCAAGACGCCGATCTCGGACCACGCGATGTACCTGACGATCAACGATATCATGTTGAACGAGGGCACCGAGCACGAGCATCGCCGGCCCTTCGAGATCTTCATCAACTCGAAGAACCTCGACCATTTCCAGTGGATCGTTGCGCTGACGCGCATCATCTCCGCGGTGTTCAGGAAGGGCGGCGATGTCGCGTTCCTGACCGAGGAACTGAAGGCCGTGTTCGACCCGCGCGGCGGCTACTGGCAGCCGGGCGGCAAGTTCATGCCGTCGATCGTCGCCGAGATCGGCTACGTGGTCGAGCGGCACCTGCAGTCCATCGGCCTGATGAAGGTCCCGGAGATGGACGAGGCACGCAAGCAGCTGATCGACTCGAAGCGCAACGAATGGGAGCAGCGCAACCGCCAGCAGGATGCATTCGCGAAGACCAGCTATCCGGAAGGCGCGCAGCTGTGCGTGAAGTGCAGCACGGCGGCGGTCGTCATGATGGACGGCTGCATGACCTGCCTCGCCTGCGGCGAGTCGAAATGCGGCTGAGCGCCGCGGTTTTGATCCACGCGCGTGCCGGGTCCCCGCCCGGCGGCACCTGACAACAGGAGCTGCGCGTGAACTCCCAGGCGGCCTTCGGGCCGCCTTTTTTCCGGCGGTTCACGCAACTCGGCATGCGGATGTTCCTGGCGTTCGCGCTCGTGCTGGCCGCGGCCTGCACGACGGTGCGCGCCTACGACGGCCCCGCCCTGCGGCGGGAGGAGGCCGCGGTCGTGCGCGCCGACCCGGCATTTTCCGCAGGGTTGCCGGTGCAGCTGCGGCTGCGCAAGGCGGGCGACCGCAAGGTCGCATTCCGCGCGAGCGCGATCGAGCTGCCGGCCGGCCATCATTCCCTGCTCGTGGATTGCCGCGTGCTGGAAAGCGGCGTGACGCGGCGCTTCGTGGTGGAGGCCGACCTCGAGGCGGGCCGCGAATACCGCCTCGTGGCGCGCGCGACGGCGCGAAATTGTGATGCGGTCGAACTGATCGGGCAGTGAGCGGCCATCGGCCGGTCGCGGCGTTATACTCTCGCGCCGGATGGCCCACGTATTCCTCAAGGCGATATTTCTCGCGGCGCTTCTGGCCGTGCTGCCGGCGGCTGCCGACTCGATCTCCGGGCCGGCCGCGCAGTCGGGCGAGCTGCTGCCCGCCGACCGGGTGATCGTGCACAAGTCGGAACGCAGGATGGAACTCTTGCGCGAGGGCCGCACGATCGCGAACTACAAGATCTCGCTGGGCCTCAACCCGAGCGGCGACAAGCAGCGCGAAGGCGATTACCGCACGCCGGAGGGCAGCTACCGCCTGACGCGCCGCAATGCCCGCAGCGATTTCTTCCTGTCGGTGCAGGTGTCCTACCCGGAGCCCGCGGATATCGCGCTGGCGCGCAGGAACGGCTGGTTGCCCGGCGGCCTGATCATGGTGCACGGCCTGCCCAACGAGCCGAAGTACCCGCGCGACCGCTACCTGAACACCGACTGGACCGACGGCTGCATTGCGCTGTCTAATGAAGACATGCTTGATTTCTGGCTTCTGACCGGGCCCGGCACGCCGATCGAGATCCATCCGTGATCCCCGCCAACGATCGCGACCTGGCAGCCGTCGTTCACGCGCGGGTGTCGCCCAAGGGCGTGCTCGAGAATCTTTCGCAGCAGGAGGTGGACAAGCTGCTGGACCGCGGGCAGGGCGGCCTCTATCCGCTGTTCCGCCGCTGCGCGCTCGCGGTGCTGAATTCCGGCACGCTGATCGACGACGCGCGTCTGATCTTCGACGCCTACAAGGACTTCGAACTGCGCATCATGCGCGAGCCCTGGGGCATCAAGCTCGAGATGCACCACGCGCCGGGCAGCGCGTTCGTGGACGGCGAGATGATCCGCGGCGTCAAGGAACACCTGTTCGCCGTGCTGCGCGACATCGTCTACACGCACAACGAGATCGTCGCGCGCTTCAACCTGCGCGACCCGGCGGGCGTGACCAATGCGATCTTCTGCATCCTGCGCAATGCGCGCGTGCTCGACCACAAGGGCCGCCCGGACCTCGTCGTCTGCTGGGGCGGGCACTCGATCCCGCGCGAGGAATACGACTACACCAAGAAGGTCGGCTACGAGCTCGGCCTGCGCGGCTTGTCCGTGTGCACCGGCTGCGGTCCCGGCGCGATGAAGGGCCCGATGAAGGGCGCAACCATCGGCCACTCGAAGCAGCGCATCCGCGACGGCCGCTACATCGGCGTCACCGAGCCGGGCATCATCGCGGCCGAGCCGCCGAACCCGATCGTCAACCAGCTCGTGATCCTGCCGGACATCGAGAAGCGGCTCGAGGCCTTCGTGCGCCTCGGCCACGGCATCATCGTGTTCCCGGGCGGCGCCGGCACGGCCGAGGAAATCCTCTACCTGCTGGGCATCCTGCTGGAACCGGCCAATGCCGAGCAGAAACTGCCGCTGGTGTTCACCGGCCCTGCCGAGAGCGCGGCCTATTTCGAGCAGCTGGACCGCTTCATCGGCCTGGTGCTCGGGCCGGACGCACAGAAGCGCTACCGGATCGTCATCGGCGACCCGCCGGAGGTCGCGCGCGAGATGCAGCGCGGCTTCGACGCCGTGCGCCGCTCGCGGCGCCGCGCCGGCGACGCCTATAACTTCAACTGGCTGCTGCAGATCCCGCCGGCGTTCCAGCAGCCGTTCGAGGTCAGCCACGCGGCGATGTCCGGACTCTCGCTCTCGATGCAGCAGCCGGTGCACGAGCGCGCCGCGAACCTGCGCCGCGCGTTTTCGGGCATCGTCGCCGGCAACGTGAAAGAGCATGGCATCCGGCTGATCGAGGAACAGGGCCCGTTCGTGATCCACGCCGACAAGCAGATCGCACGGCCGCTCGATGAATTATTGCGCGCTTTCGTCGCGCAGGGACGCATGAAACTGGTCGGTGAATACCGGCCGAGTTACCGTATCGCCTGAATGCCCTGCGTCGCGCGGTTCCCTGCCCGCGACCTGTGACCCAGTTCCTGTTTCCCCCGGGCACCCCCGCGTAACTTGCATGGCATGACGCGTCATCAGGTTTCCCGACCGTGACGGACATCAAATTGTCCGCAGGCGCCGGAGACGGCCGCACCGACCGTGGCGGGCCGGATGCGCCGCCGCGCGTGCCGCGCCGCGGCGCCGTCGTGAGCCGTCACGGCACGATCTCGCGCGAGCTGACGAAGTATTCCAACTACAAGACCTGGGCGGACAAGGTCCGTACCGCATGGCGCAACGAAAATGGTGAAGAGCCGGCAGACCCGGCGCCCGGTAACGGCCGGCGCTGAGCGCCCGGCCGCCTCCCGCGATGGAGAGAATCGTGCAGCTCCTCGATGAGCTGGATGACCTGGTCTGCGCGCTGCGCCATCGACTGGGCCTCTGGCCTGCCGTGAGCCGCGCCCGCCCCGCGAGCCGCAGCCGCCGCGCCTGAACCGGCGCGGGCGCGCCATCCGCGCCCTTGAATCCTGCTTTCCGTGCCACCATTGGCGCTCTCCGATCGCCTGGAGGCGCCGATGAGCGAGCACGCGACCGAAACCCGCGGGTTTCAGGCCGAAGTCAGCCGGCTGCTGCGGCTGATGATCCATTCGATGTACAGCCACCGCGAGATCTTCCTGCGGGAGCTGATATCGAATGCATCCGATGCCTGTGACCGGCTGCGCTTTGCGGCGCTCGCCGATCCGGCGCTCGCGGGCGGTGATCACCGTTACGAGATCCGCGTCGACTTCGACTCGAAGGGCCGTACGCTGACCATCGCCGACAGCGGCATTGGCATGACGCGCGAGGAGGCCGCGGAGCACCTCGGCACGATCGCGAAATCCGGCACGGCCGAGTTCTTCGCGCGCCTGAGCGGCGACGAGCAGAAGGACAGCCAGCTGATCGGCCAGTTCGGCGTCGGCTTCTATTCGGCATTCATCGTCGCCGACCGCGTCGAGGTCCGTTCGCGCCGCGCCGGCAGCGGGCCCGGCGCGGGCGTCTGCTGGAGTTCGGAGGGCGCGGGCGAGTTCACGCTCGAGACCGTCACGCTCGAGAAGCCCGGCACGACCGTCACGCTGCAGCTGAAGGAGGATGCGGCGGAGTTCGCCGACCCGTTCCGCCTGCGCGCGTTGATCCGGCGCTACTCCGACCACATCGCGTTCCCTGTGCTGCTGCGGCCGGACGGCGGCAAGGGCGAATACGACCGCGTTAACCAGGCGCAGGCGCTGTGGACGCGGCCGCGCCAGGAACTCGGCGACGACGACTACCGGGAGTTCTACCGGCATGTGTCGCATGACGCGGCCGACCCGCTCGCCTGGAGCCACAACCAGGTCGAAGGCCGGCGCGAGTACACGACGCTGCTGTACCTGCCGTCGGCCGCGCCGTTCGATCTCTATAACCGCGATTCGCCGCGCGGGCTCAAGCTCTATGTCCGGCGCGTCTTCATCCTGGACGATGCCGAGCAGTTCCTGCCGCTGTACCTGCGCTTCGTCAAGGGCGTCGTCGATTCCGCCGACCTGCCGCTCAACGTCTCGCGCGAGCTCCTGCAGCAGGACACCGAGGTCCAGGCGATCCGGGGCGCGATCACCCGCCGCGTGCTCGAGATGCTCGCCCGCCTGGCCGCCGACGAGCCCGACAAGTACCGCAGCTTCTGGAAGGAATTCGGCAATGTCCTGAAGGAAGGCGTGATCGAGGACCCGGGCAATCGCGAGCGCATCCTGCCGCTCTTGCGGTTCGCGACGACCGCGGACGTCGACGGGCTCCATTCCATCGCCGATTACGTCGCGCGCATGCCCGCCGGCCAGAAGCGGGTCTACTACCTGCTGTCGGACAATGCCGCGGCGGCGCGCGCAAGCCCGCAGCTCGAGGGCCTGCGCGCGCGCGGCGTCGAGGTGCTGCTGCTCACGGAGCGCATCGATCCGTGGCTCGTCGCCCATCTCGACGAAGTCGACGGCCGCCCGCTGCAGGACATCGCGAGCGGCGAGCTCGAAGTCGCGGACCTGCCGCCGCTCGCGACGGTCGCGGCGCCTGACGACACGATGCCCGCACTCTACGCGCGGGTCGCCGCGCGGCTCGGGGAACGCGTCGCCGGCGTGCGCGCGAGCACGCGCCTCGCCGAGTCGGCCGCCTGCCTGGTGCGCGATGCGGCGGATCCCGGGCCGCAGCTGCGCCGGCTGCTCGAGGCCGCCGGCCAGAAGATCCCCGAGTCCCGGCCCTGGCTGGAACTGAATCCGGCGCATCCGCTGATCGCGCGGCTCAAGCTCCTTCCGGACGGCCCGGCCTTCGACTCGCTCGCGGCCCTGCTCGCCGACCAGGCGCAGATCGCCGAGGGCGGCGCGCCACCGGATCCGGCCGCATTCGTCCGCCGGCTGAACGACTGGCTGCTCGGGAAGCACTGACCCGCCGCGTTCGCGGGCGGCGGCAAAGCTGATATCGTTGCGCCATGAGCGGCCGTAAGCCGACTGACGAGGAATTGCGCGCGCGCCTGACGCCCGAGCAGTACTACGTGACCCGTCAGCAGGGCACGGAGCGCGCATTCACCGGCGAGCACTATCACAACGAAAAGACCGGCACGTACTTGTGCGTCTGCTGCGGGGAAAGCCTCTTTTCGTCCGCATCGAAGTACGATTCCGGCTCCGGCTGGCCGTCATTCTGGCAGCCGGTGGCAGCGGCGCAGGTGGAGGCGCGATCGGACGGGTCGCATGGCATGCGCCGCACTGAAGTGCGTTGCGCCAATTGCGGCGCCCATCTCGGTCATGTGTTCGACGACGGTCCGCAACCGACCGGCCAGCGCTATTGCATCAATTCGGCCGCGCTCGACTTCAAGCCGGAACCGTCCAGGTGAACGGCGCCACACGCTGCGCGCTGGCCGCCTGCCTGCTGTCCTGGTGCGCATGGCAGGCGGGCGCGGCGGAGCCTCCGCCGCTCACGGTCGCGCCGAGCGGGCCCGATGAGCCGCTCGTGATCACCGACCTCGTGGTCGGGGTCGGCGACGAGGCGCTGCCGGGCATGGTCTGCATCGTCCATTACACGGGCTGGCTCTACGACGAGAAGGCGAAAGACCGGCGCGGCCGCCAGTTCGACAGTTCGCGCGAGCGCCGCCAGCCGTTTGGATTTCCGCTGGGCGGCGGTCAGGTGATCAGGGGCTGGGACCAGGGGGTGGTGGGGATGCGCGTCGGCGGCCTGCGGCGGCTGGTCATCCCGCCGTCGCTCGGATACGGCAGCCGCGACATGGGAGTGATCCCGCCCAACTCGACGCTGGTGTTCGAAATCGAGCTCCTGGCCGTCGAGACCGTGACGAATGCGCCGCAGGCGCAATGACCGCGCCGGCCGGCGCGGCAACGGGAGACGCATGATGATTCGATTCCGGGAAATCGCGGCGGCGGCCTGCCTGCTGCTCGCGGCGGGAACCGCCGGTGCGGCGACGCTCATCCATGCGGGCCGGCTGATCGACGCGGTATCGGACGTGCCGCGCGAACGCGTGACCATCGTCGTGGAGGGCAGGCAGATTACGGCCGTCGAATCCGGGTACCGCGCGGCCGCGGCCGGCGACGAGGTTATCGACCTGTCCGCCGCGACCGTTCTGCCCGGCCTGATGGACATGCACGTGCACCTGACCAGCGAGCAGAGCCGGCGCAGCGAAATTGACGCGGTCAAGAAGGGCGAGGCGGACCGCGCCTACGATTCCGTCCCATACGCTCTGCGCACGCTGCTCGCGGGCTTCACGACCGTGCGCAACCTGGGCGACCAGTTCAACGTGTCGATCGCTCTGAAGCATGCGATCGACGACGGCAGGATCACCGGCCCGCGGATCTTCACGGCCGGCCGCCCGATCGGCTCGACGGGCGGGCACGCGGATCCGGGCAACGCGTGGGGCCCGTTCCTGACCAGCGACGATCCACGGCTGCACACGGTCTGCGACAGCGCCGACAGCTGCCGCGAAGCCGTGCGGCAGCGCTACAAGGACGGCGTCGATTCGATCAAGGTCATGGCGACCGGCGGCGTGCTGTCGCAGGAAAACTCCGGCGCCGGAGCGCAGTTCACCGAAGAGGAGCTTGCCGCGATCGTGACGACCGCCCATGACTACGGCCTGAAGGTCGCGGCCCATGCGCACGGCAACGAGGGCATCCGGCGCGCCGTCATGGCAGGCGTGGACTCGATCGAGCACGGCACGTTCATGGACGACGAGACCATGCGCCTGATGAAGCAGAAGGGCACGTATTACGTGCCGACGATCTCCGCCGGCAAGTGGGTCTACGAACAGGCCCAGGACCCGACCTATTTTCCGGCGATCATCCGTCCCAAGGCGCTCGAAATCGGGCCGCAGATCCAGAGAACGTTCGCAAAGGCCTGGAAGGCCGGCATCACGATCATGTTCGGCACGGACACCGGCGTCGGCCCGCATGGCGCCAACGCGAGGGAATTCGGATTCATGGTGGAGGCCGGGATGCCGGCGATGGCGGCGATCCGCTCGGCCACCATCGTGCCGGCGCGCTACCTGGGCATCGACGACCGCCTCGGCAGCATCGAGACCGGCAAGCTGGCCGACATCGTCGCCGTGCCCGGCGATCCGCTCGCCGACATCCACGTGATGGAGCACGTCAGCTTCGTCATGAAGGAAGGCGTCGTCTACAAGCGCTGAGGCTGCGGCGTGACCCATAAGGCGCCGATGATCCGGAAGGCCACGATCGCCGGCACCGCCGGGCCGATCGAGGCCTTGATCGAGCGGCCGCCGGGCGCCGTCGCTGGATACGTCGCAATCTGCTGCCATCCCCACCCGCTGTTCGGCGGCACGATGCAGAACAAGGTCGTGCACACGCTTGCGCGCGCGGCCCAGGACCAGGGCGTCACCAGCCTGCGCTTCAACTTCCGCGGCGTTGGCGCAAGCGGCGGCAGCCACGACAACGGCGTCGGCGAGTCCGACGATGCGGCGGCCGTCGCCGACTGGTGCAAGCGGGAGCTGGGCGCCGGTCGTCTGTGGTCGCTGGGATTCTCCTTCGGCAGCTACGTCGCTTTCCGGCTGGCAGCGGCACGGAATGCGGAACTCCTCGTCACGGTCGCCCCGCCCGTGCAGCGCTTCGATTTCTCACGGCTCGAAATGCCGCGCTGCCCCTGGCTGGTCGCGCAGGGGGATGCAGACGACGTCGTCAACCATGAATCCGTGCTGGGCTGGACCCGGAGCCTCGATCCCGCGCCGCAGATCGAGATCCTGCCCGGCGCCGGGCATTTCTTTCACGGCCGGTTGACGGTGCTCCGTTCGCTGGTCGGCGACTGGCTTGGCCGCCAGATGAAGGCGGGGCGCTGAAAAACGAACGGGGCGGCCAGGGCCGCCCCGTCAGCTCCCGAAAATGACCGGATGGCTGGCGTCAGCCGACCATCTCGTTGAGGTTCTTGAGGGCGCGGATACGCACCTTCTTTGAGGCCGGCTTGGCCTTGATCATCATCTTCTCGCCCGTGAAGGGATTGACGCCCTCGCGAGCCTTCGTGGCGGGCTTCTTCACGACGCGCATCTTGCAGACGCCAGGCAACGTGAATACCCCGGGGCCCTTCAGCGCCTTCTTCATGACGCCGCTCAGCGAATCGAGCACCGCACCGACCTGCTTCTTGCTGAGATCGGTCGCGCCCGCGACCGCCGATACGATCTGCGACTTCGTCGGAGCCGCGTTCTTCTTCGCCATTGAGTTGTCTCCTGTGGTATTGGCAGGGCGGGAGAGTCCCGCCATGAACTGATGTCGGCGCGCACGATACCACGGAAAATCCCGTGGCATAAGTGGGTCGAGAGCTATTTTGAGCGGTTTTTTACGGCTCGCCGTGAAGACTTGATTTTCACTCGAGATAGAACTCCCGGGTCCACCGGGCCGTGATTTCGGGTCCGTCCGCGACGGCGCGCGCCCGGATCTCGATCGTGATCGGTTCGCGGTCGCGCACTGCGACTTCCGCGAGGTAAGTCGGACCGCCAGGCTCGTCGACGCGCCGCAACGGCAATGCCTGCCGTTCGCCGAGCAACGTGACTGCCGTCGCCTCGAGTTCACTTGCTGCGATCCTTCCGGTGCCCGCGGCCGCTTCGGGCGCGAGCGTGATTGTCAGCAGAGCTAGATTGGGTCTCTGCACAACGGCGTAACTGCCTGCAATCGCTGGAGCCAGGTCGCTGGTCAATGTCAGCGCGTAATACAGCCGGACGCCGGTGGCCGCGACGTATCCCGGATCGGCATATTCGCGGGCCGCCGGCGGACTGTCCGGCTCGCTGCCGCAGGCGCCGATCGCGACGCAGACGAGCGCAAGGATTTGCGCGCGGAGCAACAAGTCAGGGGGCCTCAGGAGCCCGGTTCCGGCAGTCCGGCGAGGGCCGGCGGCAGCCGGTCGGCGCCTGCGATGGCAAGCCACTTGTCGCGCGACCTGGCGCCCTGGACGAGGCTGACGGAGGCCTGCGGAACGCCGAAGAGCCGCGCGACGAAGCGCCGCAGCCGCTCATTGGCGGCCTCGTCCACCGGCGCCGCCGCGATGCGGATCTTCAACCGCCCGCCCTGGATGCCGCAGATGCGGTCGGCGCCGGCGCGCGGCTGGATGCGAACGGCGATGCGAAGGCCGTTCGCTTCCCGCCGGCACCAGGAGCGCTCCATGGATCAGGTGATGAGGATCAGGAGCGCCTGCAGTCCGATCAGCGCGACCAGCGGCGAGAAATCGAGACCGCCGATCGCCGGCAGCAGCCGGCGCAAGGGGCGCAACAAGGGCTCGCACAGCGACGACAGCAGCCCGACGACCGGGCTGTAGGTGCCGGGCGCGATGAATGACAGCAGTGCGTAGACGAAGATCAGGATCTGGAACAGGCGGATGGTGGTCGTGACGAGCGAGATCAAGGCGATCTGGAGGAGGGGCGCCAGCGGAATCACCGCGCCGACCCGCAGGCGGAACATCAGGAACGTCGCCAGCAGCTGCACGGCGATCAGCGCGAGCAGCGAGGCCGTGTCCACGCGGCCCATCGGCGGCAGGATGCGGCGCAGCGGCAGGACCAGCCAGCTCGTCAGCGACAGCACGGCCTGGGAGAGCGGGTTGCGGAAGTCGGCGCGCACCAGCGGCAGCAGGAAGCGCAGCAGGAACGCGTAAACGGCAAGCGACAGCAGCGATTCGACGATGAAGTTGAGGGCGTCCATCGGTTTATTGTAGCCGGAGGCGCGCGCTCAGCCGCGCGGCCCGAAGAGCGCCGAGCCGATCCGCAGGTGGGTGGCTCCCTCTGCGACGGCCGACTCGAAGTCGGCGCTCATGCCCATCGAGAGCGCATCGAGGCGGTGGCCGGCATCATTCAGCTGCAGCTGGAGCCGTCGCAGCTCGCGGAACCAATGCCGTTGCCGCGCCACGTCCGTCTCCTCGGGCGGCAGGCACATCAGGCCGCGCAGCCTGAGCCTCGGCAGCGTTGCGACTTTTCCGGCGAGCGCGGCGAGTTCGCCCGGCAGGACGCCGGCCTTGGTCGTCTCGCCGCCGAGCCGCACTTGGACGCAGATCGAAAGCGGCGGGCGTTCATGCGGGCGCTGCCCGGACAGGCGCTCGGCGATCTTCAGCCGGTCGACGGTGTGCACCCAGTCGAATAGTTCCGCGACCGGCCGCGTCTTGTTGCTTTGCAGCGCGCCGATGAAATGCCAGGTGAGCGCGCGGCCGGAGAGCGCGGCGATGTGCAGGCGCGCCTCCTGGAGGTAGTTTTCGGCGAGGTCCGCAAGGCCGCCTTCGACGGCTTCCACGAGCCGCGGCAGGGGCTGGGACTTGGCGACGCCGACCAGCGTGACGGCGGCCGGATCCCGGCCTGCGGCGCGGGCGGCGGAAGCGATCTTTTCCCGCAAAAATCCGAGCCTTTGAGCCTGATTCTGCGGAGCAGTTAACATATTGGCGTGCTCCGGTCAGGGCTATACTGGCTCCGGTCCCGAGCCGCCAATGACTGGCCGCCGGGGCCGACGTTTGTGCGCCAAGCCAGGGAGTCGTGATGGCCGTCGATATTGCCCAACTCTTGGCCTTTGCGGTCAAGAACAACGCTTCGGACCTGCATCTGTCCGCCGGCGTGCCGCCCATGATCCGCGTGGACGGCGACGTCAAGCGCGTCAACATGCCGCCGCTGACGCACAAGGAAGTGCACAGCATGGTGTACGACATCATGAACGACAAGCAGCGGAAGGTTTACGAGGAATTCTTCGAAACCGACTTCTCGTTCGAGATCCCGAACCTGGCGCGCTTCCGCGTCAATGCCTTCAACCAGAATCGCGGCGCCGGCGCCGTGTTCCGCAACATTCCCTCGTTGATCAAGACGCTCGACGACCTGAACGCGCCGAAGGTATTCAAGGACCTGTGCATGCTGCCGCGCGGCCTGGTGCTCGTGACCGGCCCGACCGGCTCGGGCAAGTCCACGACGCTCGCCGGCATGATCGACTACGTCAACGTCAATCGTCCGGACCACATCATCACGATCGAGGACCCGATCGAATTCGTGCACGAGTCGAAGCGCTGCCTCATCAACCAGCGCGAAGTGCACCGCGACACGCTGGGCTTCAGCGAGGCGCTGCGCTCGGCGCTGCGCGAGGACCCCGACGTCGTGCTGGTCGGCGAAATGCGCGACCTTGAGACCATCCGCCTCGCGCTGACGGCGGCCGAGACCGGCCACCTGGTGTTCGGCACCCTGCATACGAGTTCCGCGGCCAAGACCGTGGACCGCATCGTCGACGTGTTCCCCGCGGCGGAGAAGGAGATGGTCCGTTCGATGCTTTCGGAGTCGCTGCGCGCGGTGATCTCGCAGACGCTGATGAAGCGCCTCGGCGGCGGCCGCGTCGCGGCGCACGAGATCATGATCGCGACGCCCGCGATCCGGAACCTGATCCGCGAGAACAAGATCGCGCAGATGTACTCGTCGATCCAGACCGGCAACGCGCAGGGCATGCAGACGCTGGACCAGTGCCTCGCCGACATGCTGGCCAAGGGCATGATCGCGAAGGAAGAGGCGCGCTACAAGGCGGCAAACAAGGACGCGGTGTAGGCGGTACGCCGCTTACGGGAGAGCTGAATGGATCGCGAACAGGCAATCAGGCTGATGCAGGACCTGCTGCGGCGCATGGTGGACCGCAAGGGCTCGGACCTGTTTATCACCGCCAGCTTCCCGCCGGCGATCAAGATCGACGGCGAGGTGCGGCCGCAGACCGAGCAGGCGCTGTCGTCGGAGCAGAGCGCCGTGCTCGTGCGCTCGATCATGAACGACCGCCAGACGCGCGAGTTCGACGCCACCAAGGAAGCGAACTTCGCGATCGCGCCGCCCGGCATCGGCCGGTTCCGCGTCAGCGCGTTCCAGCAGCAGGGCTACACCGGCTGCGTGATCCGCCAGATCAACTCCAAGATCCCGACGATTGAGGAACTGGAGCTGCCGGCGATCCTGAAGGACATCGTGATGTCCAAGCGCGGCCTCGTGATCGTGGTCGGCGCGACCGGCTCCGGCAAGTCGACCACGCTCGCTTCAATGGTCGGCTACCGGAACGAGAAGACCCGCGGCCACATCGTCACGATCGAGGACCCGGTCGAGTACGTGCACCAGCACCGCGGCTGCGTCGTCACGCACCGCGAGATCGGCGTCGACACCGAGAGCTGGCATACGGCGCTGAAGAACACGCTGCGCCAGGCGCCGGACGTGATCATGATCGGCGAGATCCGCGACCGCGACACGATGGAATACGGCATCCAGTTCGCGGAGACCGGCCACCTGGTGCTCGCGACGCTGCATGCGAACAGCTCGAACCAGGCGCTCGACCGCATCATCAACTTCTTCCCCGAGGAGAAGCGCGAGCAGCTGCTGATGGACCTGTCGCTGAACATCCGCTCGATGGTGTCGCAGCGCCTGATCCCGCGCGAGAAGGCGGAAGGGCGCATCGCGGCGATGGAGATCATGATCGGCACGCCGCTGATCTCCGACCTGATCTTCCGCGGCGAGGTCGCCAAGATCAAGGAAGTCATGTCGCGCTCGAACCGGCTCGGCATGAAGACATTCGACCAGGCGTTGTTCGATCTCTATGAGGCGGGGACGATCTCCTACGAGGAGGGCCTGCGCAACGCCGACTCGAAGAACGAATTGCGGCTGCGCGTCAAGCTCGAGAGCAAGCGCGAGGACCGGCTCCAGGCAGAAGCATCCAGCACTTTGAGGATCGTCGATGAGTCCAACGAGGGCACGCTCTACTGAACCGGCGACCGACTCGAAAGTGGCCGAGGAGGCCGAATCGGGTCGGTTCAACATCAAGCCGATGCTCAAGCTGATGGCCGAGAAGAAGGCCTCGGACCTCTTCTTTACGTCCAATTCGCCCGTCAAGATCAAGATCGAAGGCCTGATCTACCCGATCAACAAGCAGGTGCTGACCGCCGAGCTGGTGCGCGAGATCTCCCACGGCCTGATGAGCGCCGAGCAGCTGGAGCACTTCCAGAGCGAGCTCGAGATCGATTTCGCGATCTCGGAGCCCGGCGTCGGCCGGTTCCGCGCGGCGGTGTTCCACCAGCGCGGCTACCCGGCGCTGGTGCTGCGCTACATCAGCGTGGACACGCCGAAGCTCGACCAGCTCGGCCTGCCGGACACGCTCCGCGACCTCGCGATGCTGAAGCGCGGCCTCGTGCTGATGGTCGGCGCGACCGGTTCCGGCAAGTCCACGACGCTCGCGGCGATGATCAATCACCGCAATGACAACTGCTCGGACCACATCCTGACGATCGAGGATCCGATCGAGTTCCTGCACCAGAACCGCAAGGCGATCGTCAACCAGCGCGAGGTGGGCCTCGATACCCGCACGTTCGCGCGGGCGCTGCGCGCAGCCATGCGCGCAGCGCCGGACGTCATCCTGATCGGCGAGATCCGCGACCGCGAGACAATGGAGGCGGCCATCTCCCTGGCGGGCACCGGGCACCTCGTGCTCGCGACGCTGCATGCGAACAACTGCGCCGAGACGATGGACCGCATCATCAACATGTTCCCGCGCGACCAGCACAACCAGATCTTCCTCGACCTGTCGCAGTACCTGCGCGCGATCGTTTCGCAGCGCCTCGTGCGCGGCCGCAACAACAAGCGCGTCGCCGCGGTCGAGGTCATGCTGAACACGCCGCACATCCAGGACCTGATCAAGAAGGGCGACGTCATCGGCGTCAAGGAGGCGATGTTCGCCTCCAACGAGCGCGGCATCCAGAACTACGACATTGCGCTCCTGCACCTCTACAAAGAGGGCCGCATCGACATCGAGGAGGCGCTCAACAACGCCGACTCGCGCACCAACCTGGAAGCGCGCATCAACTTCGGTTAGGGCGCGGGCTGGCTGGCGCAGCGAGTGCGCCCTCGTTCGCTCAGACCGGCGACCGGATTCGCTCACTCGGGCCACTCCCTGCGCCCGCCAGCCCGCGCATGCGCATGCCGCAGCCAACGCGGGCACAAACCCGGCGCGCGAGGTGGCGGGGTCCTCGCGAGAGAGCGAATAAAGATCGGTTGAGCGAACGAGCGAGGAACCCCGCCGGATCCCGCGCGCCGGGTTCGTTCTTTTTCTTGGTCGCGCTAACTCGTGTAAATGGTTGAAGCGTCGAAGACGGGGCCGTCGACGCAAATACGCTTCATTGCGGGACCGTCGGGCGTCTGCACGAGCACCGTGCAGCCCGCGCAGCCGCCGACGGCGCAGGCCATGTTCTCCTCGAGCGAAACCTGGCAGGGCAGCGCGCGTTCGCGCGCAAGCGCGGCGACCGCCTCGAGCATCGGCTCGGGCCCGCAGGCGAAGAGCTCGACTTCGGCCAGTTGTGCAGGCTGGAGGCTCGCGAGCCAGGTCCGCGCAAGATCGGACACGTAGCCCGCGTGGCAGCCCGGGAATCCGGAAAGGCTCGCGAGCCGGTTCGGGACGCCCAGGTCCTCGAGCTCCGACAGGCACGCGGTCGTGCCCGGCGGCATGCCCGCCACGTCGATCGTCGAGGCGCCGGTGCGAAACGGAAATGGCAATTCCGAGCCCATCAGCACCAGCGGTTTCCACCGGCCGCGCGGTTCGGCCGCCAGCGCCTCGGCGAGGAACACGAGCGGCGGGATGCCGACGCCGCCGCCGATCATCAGCGCGCGCGGCCGCTCGGCATGCGCCGCAAATCCCCTGCCGATCGGGCCCAGGCAGGAGAGCGTTTCACCAGGCTGGCGTAGCGCAAGCTCGGCGAGGCCGCGCCCAACGATCTTGTAGAGCACCTCGATCCAGCCCTCGGCGCGAGAGCTGCGCATGATGGACAGCGGCCGGCGCATCGGGATGCCGGGCCCGCAGGTCAGGTGGACGAAACTGCCGGGCGTCGCGGCTGCGGCGCAGCGCGGCGCGTGCAGCCTGAGCACGTATTGCGCGCCTTCGTGGGCCTCATGACGGATGACGCCCGCCTCTTCGAGGAAGACCGTGCCGCGATGGGTTGCGGCACCGCTCACGGCGCGCGCCTCTGCCGGGCATCCGCGATGTGCGCGAGCACGGCCATCCGCATCGCAACGCCGTTCGCCACCTGCCGGCGGATCACCGATTGCGGCCCGTCGGCGACTTCGGACGTGATCTCGACGCCGCGATTCATCG